>Ga0326727_10003427_pt1 | contig 50765 bp, 44 predicted proteins | sample MB2enrmetagenome_FD_207643 | JGI IMG/M metagenome (GOLD analysis project Ga0326727, IMG submission 207643) | Lab enriched peat soil microbial communities from McLean, Ithaca, NY, United States - MB29MY | ecosystem: Environmental > Terrestrial > Soil > Wetlands > Peat | place: USA: New York... | reverse complement strand
TCGATCTTCCCCGGCTCATACTGAATCTTGTGCATCCGGTCTTGCTTCTGGTTGCCCAACTCCAACCGGTTGAGCGTCGCCGAACCGGCCAGCGCTACCCCCGGCGGGTGCGCATGTATGCGACCCTCGCCCAAGGGCTCGCGCTTGTTGACCGCCACCGCCAACAACGGATCCTGCCGCAGCGTGTTGTGATCGTTGAGATCCTCATAGCCCAAAACCTGCCCAGACAGCCGCTGGTCCAGCAACTCTGCCAAGGCGTGATCGCAATAGCGCGCGTCCCGCCGGTCGCTAAAGGCCCCAGCCAGACGCCGGGTCAATCCCAGCCCCTGATCCAGTTGCCGCACCAGCAAAACCCCGCCGTCGTTAGACAGATAACCCCCAGAAAAATCGGCCTCCACTTTGCGTGACCCCAGGTCTTGAAAAAGCATCGGCTGGTCACTACAGTCTGTTGGGTTCTGGGCGGCGGAGTTGGTTGTCATAAAGCTCACTGTTTTCAAGCTTTCTGACGCCTCTGCCGCCCATTTGTTCAACGGGTTTATGCAACATTCGGGTTAGAGCCGCTAGCGCCACTAGCCGGGACGCCGCTTCATGTGCATCACAGCGCGGCGATTTTGCGCGCGCGCCAGCGATTCTTCCAGCGGAACACCTTTGACGCTCCCAGATTCGATCTCGGCCCGTTTCAGCTTTCCACTACTCAGCCACGGACGGATCTATGGCCGTCGGTAGTGTTCAGCCTGAAACGGCGGTCCATTCTGGCTGCAAATCCCGGCGGTGGATCCAGTCGTTGAGCGCCGCGTGATCTATCTGCTCTCTCGAAACGGCCAGCATAGAACGGATGTCGCGGAGGTGCTTTTCTGAGCGGCCCTCCCGGTAGTATTCGAGCTTGCGGAGGATGACGTATTCCGGCGGGGCGAGAGAAATAGTGGTTTCCCCAATGGAATACCGCTTGGAATGGCGGAAGGCCCAGGCGTGCAACTCATCGCGATGGGCGATGTAGAAATCGGCTTTCAGGCCCGAGTCAGCATGGATGACCTTGAAGTGGCCTCGCTGGTCGCGCGCCATTTCCGCGGCGATGACGCTGGCGGGCGGCACATAAAACTCGGGTGGAGGGAAGATTTCCGGGAGCCGGGCGGTTTGCTCCGCGCGCAGGAACACCACGAAATCTATGTCATGGGTTACCCGCGGCTCGCCATAGAGCATGGAGGCAACGCTCCCGCTCACCAGGTAACGCACGCCGATTTGGCCCAGCGGCCGCGCGAACAACTGGATTAGATCAGGTTCGGGCACGGGAAAAGCTCCGGCGAACTTCCCCCTCGACGCGCTCGTCAGGCCAGTCCGGATGCTGGCTGCGAAGGAACGCCGCTTTGTGACGGCGCATCGTCCAATAGAGGCGGTGCGCCGCCTGCCAGCGCTGCTCCGGGGTCATGCGCCGAAAGACCTCGATTTGTTCGGGGCTCGTTTTCTCGTCGGCCAGCATCAGCCAAAGGATGCGCCTGAAGGCGCAGCAAAGCAAGTCCGAGGGCTTTTGAACTTGCACCGGGAGACCGCGGGGCGCGTTCAGTAATCAGCGGGTGGCGTCGGCGACAGCGGAGGCGGCGGGCGCTTGGCTCCCCGTAGCGGCAGCAACCGAGGTGGAGAGGGTATCGAGCACCCGGCCAGGGAAGACTCCAAGGGCGAGGATGCCTCCGATCAATAGCACGCAAAGTGCGCGCGTGGGCCAGTCGAGCCGGATGAGGGGCCGCTCACCGGGATCGCGGAAGCAAGCCTCGCGGACGATGGAAAGGTAGTAATAGACCGCTATGGCGGCGTTCACCATAGCGATGATGACCAGGAAGAGGTAGCCCTTTTCCAAGGCGGCGGAAAGCAGGCTGAGCTTGCCCATGAATCCAACGAACGGCGGAATGCCGGCCAGGGCGAATACGCCCACAACCAGCGTCAGCGCCAGCAGCGGTGAACGGCGGTGTAGGCCGGCCAACTCGTCAATAGAGACGTTGGTGCCGTCGCGCGAGACCTTGCAGATCACGACGAAGCAGGCGAGAACCATCAGGAGGTAGCCTAAGATGTAGTAGAGAGCGGCGGCGTAGCCCAGTTGGTCCAGAGTAACGAAGCCGATCAGCGCGTAGCCCGCATGCGCGATGCCGGAGAAGCCCAGCAGCCGTTTGAAATCTCTCTGAACCAGCGCGATGAGGTTGCCGTAGAACATCGAAGCCACCGCCAGGATGGCCAGCATGACGGTTACCGTGTGGTTGTCCGGCGAGGCCAGCGAGACGAAGCGGATGAGGACGGCGACCGCGCCGATCTTCGGCAGCGATGCCACCAGGCCGGCGGTTTCGTTCGAGGCGCCCTGATAGACGTCGGGCGTCCAGAAGTGGAAGGGGAATACGGCCAGCTTGTAATAAAGCCCGCAGAAGGTCAGCGCCAGCCCGGCGATGGCCAGCGGGGAATGGATTTGGGGCTGAAGCCGGGGCAGCATGTCGGTCAGGGAGGTCGTGCCGGTCAGGCCGAAGAGGTAGCTCATGCCGAAGAACATCACCCCATTGGCCGCCACGCCGAACATGATGTACTTGATGGCGGACTCCATCTGGCTCCTTTGGCCCTCGCGTTCGCGCCGCATAGCCACCATGAAATAGATCGGAAAGGCGGAGACTTCCAGGGCGACCACGAGCGTGATGATGTCCACGCAGCTCACGAGGGACGTCAACCCGACCACGCTCAGAGTGAGAAAGAGGAAGTATTCGGGCTTAATGTCGTCGCGGATGTCCTGAAGATTGCCGCTAAGGAGCAAGATGAGCGTAAACCCGCCGGCAAAGATGAGCTTGAGCACCTGGGAGAACTGATCCACGCGATACGCGCCGCTGAAGAGGGTGTCATTCTGGCCCAGGCAGACGATGCAGGCGAGGATCGCGGCCAGGGAGGTGATCAGCGCCACGGTGCGGGCCTGTCGCACGCGTCCCTCGCCCAGGGTGACGAGGAAGAGCACCAGCGCGCCGGCCAGTAGGACCAGTTCGGGCAGAAAGGCCATGAGAGGAGAAGGGGTCATGGGGAGTTAGGCGGCGTGGAGCTGGCCAAACCCGAAGTCCGAAGTCCGAAGTCCGAAGCCCGAGGGAGACCACAGATGGACACGGATGAACACAGATTCAGGGAGCCAGACTCTAGTCTGGCCATGCTGTGCTGTGCCGCGACCTTAAATGAGGGAAGTCCCGCTGAAGAAGAGAGCGGATTGGCGGCCTCTCCATCTGTGTTCATCTGTGTCCATCTGTGGTTACGCTGCATTGTCACAGCAGGGCTTCTCTGGGTTTGCTCCAGGAGGTGCTGGACGCTGGCTTCCATAACGCGGGTGAAGGGTTCGGGGTGGAGGCCGATCCAGAACACAAAAAGCAGCAGCGGGGCCAACGTGACGACCTCGCGCAGCCCCAGGTCTTTGAGGCCGGAATGCTCGGGGTTGCGCGTGCCGCCGTAGGCGACCCTTTGCAACATCCGCAGCATGTAGGCGGCAGCCAGCACCACGCCGGGCACCACGCAGACCATCATGACCATGAACGCATGGCTAGTGAGGGCCAGCTTGAACCCGCCACTCATGACGAGGAATTCGCCGATAAAGCTGTTCGTGCCGGGGAAAGCGAGGGAAGAAAGGGCAAAGACGCCGGCAAACATGGCAAATACCGGCATAACCTTGCCGAGCCCCGCGGCCGCCCCCAGGTCGCGAGTATGCAGGCGTTCGTAGATAATGCCGACGATGATGAACAGCGCCCCGGTGGTGACGCCGTGGTTGATCATCACCAGCAATGCGCCCTTGATGCCCCATGAGTTCAAGGTAAAGATGCCCAGGGTGGCAAAGCCCATGTGCGCCACGCTGGAGTAGGCGACGAGCTTCTTCAGGTCCGTCTGCGCCAGCGCCGTGAAGCCGCCGTAGATGATGGCGATCACCGAAAGGCACAGGACGTAAGGCGTAAACAGATGCGTGGCATAGGGCGTGATGGGCAGGGAAAACCGCAGGAAGCCATACGTCCCCATCTTCAGCAGGACGCTGGCGAGCAGGACGCTGCCGGCGGTGGGGGCTTCCACGTGCGCGGCCGGCAGCCAGGTGTGGAAGGGGAACATCGGCACCTTGATGGCAAACGAGATGAAGAAGGCCAGAAAGACCCAGTATTGGAAACCCGGCGGCAGCGAGTGGCCAGCCGCCATCATGTCGGGGATGCTGAAACTGCCGACCTGCCAGCGAAGGGCGATGATCGCCACGAGCAGGAAGATCGAGCCGGACATCGTATAGATGAAGAACTTGAGGGACGCGTAAATCTTCCGCGGACCGCCCCAGATGCCGATCAGCAGGGCCATGGGGATCAGCATGGCCTCCCAGAACACGAAGAAGAGGACGAAGTCCAGGGCGCAGAACACGCCGACCATGGCCGTCTCCATGACCAGCAGGCAAATCATGAACTCCTTGACCCGTGTCTGGATGTAGCGCCACGAAGCGAGCACGCACAGCGGCATGATCAGCGTCGTGAGCAGCACCAGCAGCAGGCTGATGCCATCAATGCCAACGGCGTAGTCAATCTTCAGCGCAGGAATCCAACGGGCAAACTCGACCGACTGGAACGCGGCTATAGTCGGATCAAACTGCCTGTATAATTCCAGGGAAAAGACCGCCGCTGCCGAGGTGAAGGCCAGCGTCCACCAGCGCAGAAGGTTCTCATTGCGAATGAAAGCGGCGATGGCGGCTGCAATCAGCGGGCTGAAGATCAGGACGCTCAGCAAAGGGAAGCCGTCGTTGGGGCTCAGAGTGGACATTGCTGTGGCTACTGAGTCGTGAGAACTTGCCCGGCTGGCTGCAGCGCAGGCTGGGAAAGCTGCGCTCCCGGCAGGTGCATCCCCACCGGCAATACCGCGATCGGCGACTTGGTGAAGAGCAGAAACGCGACAATCAGCGCGGCGGCGACGGCAAAAGCGAACGCGAGGTTCTGCTGCATCTGTCCCCGTTGCGCGAAACGCAGCCGACGGCCGATGCCTCGGAAGCTCTCCGCGAAGCCATCCACGGCGCCATCAATGACGTAGTTATCAAAGAGCCCTGACACTTTCGCCGTGAGCATGAGCGGGATCAGGCCGGCGTAGCGATACAACTCGCCGATGAACGTATCCACGCGCTGGACCGGGTACTTGGCGAGCCAGTAGAAGGCGCGCCCGCCTTTGCGGTAGAACCAGTCCATGTCGAGGCTGATTGTGGGGTCGGGCACCAGCTTCTTGATCAGCAGGAAGAAACCCAGCCCCGTGAAGAGCAGAATCTGGAGCGTTTCAAAGACATGGTAAGCAGTGTAGGGATGGTACTCGGCGGCCACTTCGGGGTGCGGCAGCATCTTATAGAGATAGGGCGTGTAGCAGCCGATGAAGATGCAGAGCGCTGAAGCCACCAGCATCGCGGCGTTCATGTTCCACGGCGGTTCGGCGGCGCGGTCCCAGGTTTCCTGCTTGGGCTTGTTCTTCCCGAACCAAATGAAATAGGGCACCTTCAGGCCGGTGTGCAGGAACGTTCCGGCGGAGGCGAGCAGCAGGAGATAACCCACCCACAGCTTGTGCTCTTCAAATCCCGCCGTGACGATCATGGACTTGCTCACGAAGCCGCTGAAGAGCGGGAAGGCGGAGATGGACAAGCCGCCGATCAAGGTGAAGACGAACGTCCACGGCATCTTCTTCCACAGCCCGCCCAGCTCCGTGAACTTGCTCTCGCCGGTCATGTGCAGCACCGCGCCGCAGCCCATGAACAGCAGGCCCTTGTAAAGGATATGGGCGAAGGCGTGGGCGCATGCGCCGTTGATGGCCATGGCGGTGCCAAGGCCGACACCGGCCACCATGTAGCCGACCTGGCTGATGATATGGTAGGCAAGCAGCCGGCGGCAGTCGTTCTCCAGCACGGCATAGACGACGCCGTAGAGCGCCATGATCACGCCCAGCGGGACGAGTATTTCCATCCCGGCAAACCCGCGGCAGAGCGCATAGACGGCGGTCTTGGTCGTGAACGCGCACATGAAGACAGAGCCGTTGAAGGTAGCCTCGCCGTATGCATCCGGTAGCCAGGCGTGCAGAGGCGGCACGGCGGCGTTCAGGATGAACCCGATCATGATGAGGTAGATGGCGGGTGTCGCGTGGTGGACATCCAACTGGTTGAACGCCCAGCTTCCGTGCGCGTTGCAATGCCACACCATGCCGCCCAGCAGCGCGAGCCCGCCGAATACGTGCACCAGCAAATAGCGGTATCCCGCACCCAACGACTCACGCCGCCCACGGAACCAGATGAGGAACACCGAGGAGAAGGCCATCAGCTCCCAGAACAGGAACAGGGTGATGAAGTCGCCCGCGTAAATGCAGCCAATTGAGCCCCCGACGTAGATCCAGGCTGCCATGTGTTCCACCCGGTTCTTCACGTGCAGACCATAGAGCGTGCCGAGGAGGCACATCAGGCTCATGATGTAGCCGAACACATTGCTCAGCCTATCAACGCGGCCAAAGACGAGCTTCCAGGAGAGGAAATCCACCTTGCCCAACAACAGTTCCTGGCCTTCCGGCACACTAGGCAACGTCAGGATGCGAGCAAAGACCAGAACAGGGATGAGTATCAAGTAGCCCTTCCGCAGGCGCGCGGGCACGACCAGCAGCAGTAGGGCGCCGACAAACAGGATCAGAGAGGGATGCAGCCAGAAACTAGTCATGGTGCTCCTTCGGAATGGCACTCCCGTTCCGCGTATCCTCATAGTAGTCCTCGCGGACCATGATGCCGGCGTGGCCGAACCACTTGGACACAATGATAATCAGCACGCACCCAACGAAGCCGAACACGGCCCAGAAGGCCGGCCAGTGCTCGATCTCGGTATGGGCCTCTTGCTTGTCAACAATCGCCGGAATGGCGGCCAATAGCACCACGAGCGCCAGCACTACGCAGCACAGCCGCACCACCGCCTTCAGGTGGTTGCGCAGGAACTCGATGAGCTTGACCAGGTTCATTACAGCACAGCGTGGACGAAGCTCATGAAGAAGCCCGGGTAAAGCCCGATGACCACCGAGATGGCGGCCGTGATGGCCAGCGGCACAACCATCAGCGGGTGCGCTTCCGTGTATTTATGGCTCACGTCGGCGGCGGACGCCTTGCCGAAGAAACCCTGGTAAACCACCGGGGCGAAGTACGCCGCGTTCAGCAGCGTGCTCACCAGCAACACGACGATGATGCCGATGGAGCGCGCGTCCCAAGCCCCGTTAAGCAAATACCATTTGGTCACGAAGCCCGCCACCGGCGGCGCCCCGATCATGCTGAGCGACGCCAGGGCAAAGGCCCCAAAAGTGAAAGGCATCACGCGCCCCAAACCGCTCATCTCCGAAATATCCTTCTTGTGCGTGGCCACATAGATCGCCCCGGCGCAGAAGAAGAGGGTAATCTTGGAAAAGGCGTGGTTGGCGATGTGGATCAAGCCGCCCTCGATGCCCGTGTCGCTCAGGAGAGCAACTCCCAGAATGATATAGGAGAGCTGGCTGACCGTGGAGTAGGCAAGCCGCGCCTTCAGGTTGTCCTTGCTCAGAGCCACGATGGAGCCGACCACAATGGTGATGGAAACAAAGTACGCTGTGGGCAGGCCAAGGTTCAGATCGTGCATGGTGCGCGTGCCAAAGACGTAAAGCATCACGCGGACAGTGGAAAAGACTCCGACCTTAACCACGGCGACCGCGTGCAGCAGCGCGCTGACCGGGGTCGGCGCCACCATGGCGCTGGGCAGCCAGTTGTGAAGCGGCATCACGCCGTTCTTGGCGAAGCCCAGAATGCAGCAGGCGTAAAGCACCGTGACCACCCAGCGGTTGACGTCTGCGGGGAGGATGCCCGTGGTGATGTTATTGGCGAAGTCGAGGTTGCCCGTAAGCACGTAAATAAAGACCATCGCGGGCAGAATCAGGCCCTTGGCGGTCGAGGTCAGGTAGGTCAGGTACTTCTTCCCGCTCTCGTAGCTTTCCTCGTCCTGGTGGTGCGCCACCAGCGGATAAGTGCAGATGCTGACGATCTCGTAGAACAGATACAAGGTGAGGAGGTTGTCCGCGAAGGCGCAGCCGATGGCGCCAAACAAGGCGAGGGCGAAGCAAGTGTTGAAGCGCGTCTGCTCATGCTCACGGAGGCCCCGCATATACCCTGCCGAGTAAAAGACCGTGATCACCCACAGGAACGAGGCGGATATGGCAAAGACCATGGACAACGCATCGGCTCGGAGCGAGATGCTCAATCCCGGCAACAATTGAAACACAGTGAAGTGGAGCTTCAGTCCCGCGTGGACTGCCGGAATCAGCGAAGCGGTGATGACGAAAAGCGTCGCGGCGGCGAGGAACGAGCAGAACTCGCGCACGTTGGGGCGCTTGCCGGTGGCCATCACCAGGCCGGCGCCCAGGAGCGGAGCGAGGATCGCGAGGAGGAGTCGAATGTCTTCCATGTGCTAGCCTGGATCTTGCAAAGCGTCGAGGACGGAGCGCCGGCATGTTGCCGGCTTACGGCGTCCGAATGCTCTAAGCCGGCAGCATGCCGGCGCTCCGTCCTGTAGGCATTCCATGGGTGGGGTAGCTGGGTTAGCCATTCAGTTCGGAAAGCTCCTTGGTTTTGACGGAGCGGTAGTTGCGATAGACGGCGATGATAATGCTCAGGGCGATGGCGATTTCCGCCGCCGCAAGCCCCATGATGAACAGGACGAAAATCTGGCCCGCCGTCGGGTCGGGCGCCTTAAAGCGGTTGAATGCCATCAGGTTGAGCGAAGCCGCCGAGAAGATCAGCTCGCCCGAGATCAACATGCCGATCAGTGTGCGCCGGCGCAGCAGGCCGAAGACGCCGATGACCAGCAGCAGAGCTGCCACTGTGAGATAAAACTCGGGCTGGTCGGGCAAAGGCGCAGAGGTCATACCTTGGCGACCGGAGCGCCGGCATCTTGCCGGCTGACGAGGTCCGAAGGGGTTAAGCCGGCAGAATGCGCGCGCTTCGCCTCGTCGAATTCCCGCGCTGCCTCTGAAACATGAGGGTCCGTCCTCCCCGTGCGCGCGATGGCGAGCGCGCCAATGATCGCTACCAGGAGGGCCAGCGAGATCAGTTCAAATGCCAGGCTGTAGGTGGTGAGCAGCGCCTTGCCGATAGCTGCGACTGAGCCGTCGCTCAGCCGGCTCACAGGGGCCGTCCAGTCCTGCTGCGCGCCCAGTTGCCAGAGCCCCCAGAAGATTGCCGCGCAGATCAGGAATACCAAACCGCCCCATAAAACAGCGGCGGAGCGTTTGTCGTCGCGGACCGGCTCCTCCGGCTCGGCCAGCATGACGGCGAAGACAATCGTCACGCACACGGCCCCGACGTAGATGAGGATCTCCATCAGCGCCAGGAACGGGCTGTGCAGGAAATAGTAAAGCCCGGCCAGGCCGATGCAACAGATGACCAGGCCGCACACGCTTCGGATGATGCGCACGGTCAACGCGGCGATGAGCGCCCCCGCAACGGTGGTTGCGGCGCAGAGCAGAAAGACTGCGCCGACAATCATCTGGGATGCGGGGAAACTGGGCATCGTTAAAGCGTTAAGGGGGTTAAAAGGTCAGTTGCTGGGTTGTGCGGGCGGCGCCGGCTTGGCTGCTTCGGCCTTCGACGCCTCGCTTGGTGAGGCGGGGGATGGGGCGGCGGCTTGCGCGGCTTCCGGCACGGGGTTTGCCTTCGCCTCATCCTCCAGGCGCTTGAACAAGTCCATGACGAACTCTTCCTTGCTGGTGCTGGCGAGATTGTACTCGTGGGAATACCGGATGGCGCCGTCCCGGCAGGCCTCGACGCATGAGCCGCACAAGCTGCACTTGGTGAAGTCCAGAATGTACTGCGTGACCGACTTCTTCTTGGCGCCGTCCAGCTTGGCCCCTTCCACCGTGATGCAATCGCTCGGGCAGGCCCGCTCGCACAGTTTGCAGGCGAAACACTTTGGTTTGCCGGTCTCCGGGTCGCGCACCAACTCAATATGCCCACGGAATCGCGTCGGCATCTTGAGAGATTCGTGCGGGTACTGCACCGTGACAGTCGGCTTGAAGAACTGGCCGAGCGTGATCCGCATGCCTGTGACCAGGCTGTTGAATCCGGTGAAAATCTCCTTCAGTGAATTCTTCATGCGCGGAACAGCTTCAGCATGGCGCTGGAAAGGACCAGGGTGAAGAGCGAGACCGGGATCAGGATCTTCCAGGAGAGGTTGAGCAGGCCGTAGAACTGCGTGCGCGGGAACGTCCAGCGGATCCACACCACGGAGAACACCAGGAAATACATTTTCAGGAGGAACCAAATCACGCCGGACAGGGCCCCGAACGGGCTCTGCCAGCCGCCAAGAAAGAGGACAGTGCCCAGCGCGCAGCCGAGGAGGATGTTGGCGTATTCGGCCATGAAGAACACGCCGAAGCCCATGCCCGAGTACTCGGTATAAGCGCCGGCCACCAGCTCGCTCTCGGCTTCCGCCATATCAAAGGGCGCACGGTTGGTCTCCGCCAACATGCAAATGTAAAAGATCAGGAACGTGACGGGCATCAGCGGGTTGACCCAGACCCGAAACAGGTTCCAATGCCAGAACGCGCCGGCCTGCTGCACGACGATCTCGTTCAGGTTCATGGTGCCGGTGACCATGATCATGGTGATGACCACCAGCAGCATGGGGATTTCATAGGCGACATTCTGCGACACCACCCGGGCGGCGGAGATGATGGCGTACTTGTTCCGCGAAGACCAGCCGCCGAGCATGATCGCCATGACGTTGATCGAGCCGAACGCGAAGATCATGAGCAGCCCGACGTTGATGTTCGCAGCCGCGAGATGCGGGCCGAACGGAATGACGGCCAGGCTCATGAGCACGGGCGACATCATCAGCAGCGGTGCGACGCGGAACAGTGTGGAGTCCACCCCTGCGGGCAGGATCAACTGCTTGGACATGAGCTTGGCCGCGTCGGCGATGGGCTGAAGCAAGCCGGCGAAGCCGACTTCCGTGGGGCCCGGGCGGCGCTGGAACCGGGCCGCGCCCTTGCGCTCGACCCAGACAAGGTAGGCGGCGTTGAGCCCCACAAAGGATAGCATGCCCACCAGAAACAGCACCAGCCGGTAGGGCTCCGTTGCCAGGAGCTTAAGCAGGTTGGAGATGAAATGGGTCATGTCGGCGGGGGGCTTAACTCTGCTGGGCTAAAAAGGGCTGCGTGCGCCTAATCATTGGCTGGTCAACGATTCGGCGGCAAAAGGACCCGGCTTTGGGCGGACGTTGATGCATTGGGTCTTAAGATAAACCGGGTGGGCTGCCAGACTGCACAGGGATTGGCATTTGCTGCGCATTATTTGCTTGGCAGGGATGCGTTCCACCGCGTCCCTGTTTCCCGGGCGATCAGGGACGCGTTGGAACGCGTCCCTACCGTCTGGAAAAGAGAGTGCATGCAAGGTGCGGTCTTAGCGGTCAATATCGGGAATCACCAGGTCCAGGCTCCCCATCAGCGCCAGGGCATCCGGCAACAGCATGCCTTGGCTGGCTTCCTCAAACAGGCTCAGGTTGGAAAGCGAGGGCGTGCGCAGCTTGACCCGGTAGGGGATTTCCTTGCCATCGCTCACGATGCGCACGGCAAACCGGCCGCGGGCGGCTTCCACCGCATAGCAGTAATCACCTGCGGGCAACTTCAGCACGCGCGGGACCTTCTCAGCCATGACCGGGCCACTCGGTAGCTTGTCGAGCGCTTGCTCGATGATCCGCAGGCTCTGGGCCATCTCCTCCATGCGCACCAGGTAGCGGGCCATAGAGTCTCCTTCCTCGAAGGTGGGGACGACGAAATCAAATTCGGGATAGGCGGAGTAAGGTTCAATCTTCCGCACGTCGTAAGGAACTCCCGAACCGCGGATCACCGGACCCGTCGCCCCGTACTTCCGGCACATATCCTTGCTGATGGGCCCGATCTCGAGCAGCCGTTTGCGCAGGATGATGTTATCCGTCACCAGGCTCTTGTACATCTTCAGCCGGGGCCGCATCTGGGCCACGAACTCGCGGGTGCCCTTGATGAAGGCATCATCAATATCGTTGTAAAGCCCGCCGATGCGGTAATAGCTGTAGGTGAGCCGTGAGCCGGTGATGCTTTCAAGCAGATCGAGTATCTTCTCCCGGTCATCGAAGGCATAGAGCAGCGGCGTGAAGCCGCCCAGGTCGAGCAGGAAGGCGCCCCACCAGACCAGGTGGCTCGAAATGCGGTTCATCTCGGAAGTGAGGACGCGAATATACTCCGCCCGCGGCGGCACCGGCAGCTTCAATGCCCGCTCGACCGCACCCACGAAGCCGTGCGTGTAGGTCATCGCCGACAGGTAATCAATGCGGCTGGTGTTGGGCAGGTACTGCGCGTAAGTGCGGTTCTCGCCCATCTTCTCCTGCATGCGGTGGATGTAGCCGCAGATGGGCTCGGCGCGGACGACGTATTCGCCGTCCATGGTAATCTTGACGCGCAACACGCCGTGCGTAGCGGGATGTTGCGGTCCGAGGTTGATGACGAAGGTCTCGTTCGGCGCCCCGGGAGGCGATATGACTTCCTTGACTAACACGACACAAAGTCCTTCCGCAATGGGTGGTAGGTAGCGTCTTCGGGCAGCAGGAACGGCGTCAGGTTCGGGTGACCCAGGAATCGGATGCCGAAGAAATCATGCGTCTCGCGCTCATGCCAGTTAGCTCCCGGAAACAGCTTCTGGATGGTGGCAATCTCAGGATTATCACGCGGAATACGGGTGCGAACCACCACGCGCAAAGCCTTGGCGGGGTGAAAGTAGTCATACACAATCTCCATCTGCCCTTGCGCCAGCCAGTCCACGCCGGTGATGGTGTCCAGCGCGAGCCCTTCCTTGTCCAACTGCTCAGCTACCGTCACCACTTGATCAGGCGCCACCGTGGCATCCAGGTGATAGCCCTTCGCCGCGTAATCCACCGCCTGGAATGGGATGGGCAGATGAGCCAGCGGGTTTGGCAACGCCGGGCTGGCAACTGGTGTAGGGGCCGACTCCATATCCTCTTCGCGTCTTCGCGCCTTCGCTGTTCGCCCTCAGTCCGGCTTGACGACGGGCCAGCGCCGCTTGCCGGTGAGCTTCTCTTCCAGCTTGAGCAGGCCCTCGATCAATGCCTCCGGACGAGGCGGACAACCAGGGATGAAAACATCCACCGGGAAAAGCTTGTCCACGCCTTCCACGACGGCGTACTGGCCCGGGAAAACGAACGGCCCTCCCGAGATCGCGCAGTTGCCCATGGCAATCACCCATTTAGGCTCGGGCATCTGGTCGTAGAGCGTCTTGACCGCACCGGCCATCTTCTTGTTGATGGTGCCGGCGACAATCATCACATCGGCCTGGCGAGGCGAGGGCCGGAAGACCTCCGCGCCGAAGCGGGCCAGGTCGAATCGCGAGGCGCCCGCCGCCATCATTTCAATGGCGCAGCAGGCGAGGCCAAACGTCAGAGGCCAGAGCGAGTTGGCGCGCCCGAGCGCCAGCAGCTCGTCCAGCTTGGCAAACTTAACGTAGGGAGCGCAGTCGCTCAGGAGTTGGGCATTGTCTTGCGGCGCTTCCATTCAAAGATACCTTTCTTCCAGGCATAGACGATCACCAGCGAGAGAATCCCCACGAAGATGAGCATCTCGACGAAGTCGCGGACCACGAACTCGCGGACGCGGTTATAAACGAGAGCAACGGGAATCAAATAAAGCACGTCCACGGCAAAGGCGACAAAGACCAATGCGTAGAGGTAATAGACGGCGCTGTAGCGGATCCAGGCATCACCGATCGGGTCCATGCCGCACTCGATGAATTGGTCGGTCTTGTCGGCATAATTGCGCGTCTTGCGCGCGGCCAGCAGGTGCACGATCACAAACGGCCCCACCGCAAACCCCAAGCCGCCCAGGCAATAGGCGAAGACGTAGATCAGATTAGCGGCAACGGGCTCTTCCATACCGGTCATCCGTTGCTCTGAACAAAGCAAGTCAAGTTCATCGTGCCCAGTTTCCCGGCAGAGGGCTCCCGGGTCAACGTTAAAGATTCTACGTCTTAGATAAGTAGCACTAAGTGTACACACACATCAGGGCGGGTGTATTTGTACCGTTAATCCACAGCCAAGCGAGGCCCCCGACTGCAGTCGCACCGAATCCAGGCGGCCTCCGCCCTGCGAACCATGCAGCGGCAGGCATCCGTACCTGCCGTAGAGGGCGGCGTCTTGCCGCCCGCTGGAGTTTGGACACTCTGTTGACATATCAACAATCTCATGCTAAACAATTGGCATGAGAACAAAGTGCGGCGAAGCCGACCCCCGTTACCGCGCGCTTATCGAGCTGCTGCGGACCGCCGATACGATCTGGGACGCCAGCCGGGTGTTCTTCGGCCGCTGGGACCTGAGCCCCAGCCAGTTCAACGTCCTGAACCTGCTCCGCTTGAATCCCGCCGGCCTTTCGCAGACCGATCTAAGCCTTCAGCTCATCATGCACCGCTCGAATGTGACCGGGCTGGTGGACCGCCTGGAAACGCGGGGCTTGGTCGCGCGCCAGGACGCGGCCGGCGACCGACGCGCCTACAGCGTCGTGCTGACCGCCGCGGGGTCCGCGCTGCTGAAGCAGATTTTGCCGCTTTATTACCAGGGGGCGAAAGCGGCCTGGAGCCACGTGTCCGCCAAACGCGCCGCCGAGCTGACGCGCGATTTGCGGCAGGTGGCGCAGAATGCGCAGCAGATCGCAGGCGCTCACTCTTAACTGCGGCGAACAAGCCGCTTATGGCAGCACTGCTTGAAGCTGAGACAGGAACGGCGCCGCAGCAGTCGCCGCAATCGGACGCGGCTCGCTACCCGGCGCTCGGCTGGATTTGCCTCTGGATCGCAATCGCCGCCGCCGCGTTCCATGCCGCCTACGCCTTCCCCCGGGCGGGCTTCCTCACAGTCCTTTACTTCTTCGCGTTGCTGCGACTGGCGCGCGCAGAGACCTGGCGCAAGGCCTTTTATCCCGGGCTGGCCGTGGGGCTGCTGATTGCCGTGGGACGCCTGGCATTCCTCTGGAGGCTATTCAGCGGCGGGGCAGGGGCGCTCTGGCTGGTGTATGCGGTATGGATTGGCCTGTTCGTGGCCCTGGCAAGGTTGTGCCTGCGGCGCACAGGTCCGTATTGGGGCTCGCTGCTCATCCCGTTCGTGTGGTGCGGCCTGGAATACTTCCGCAGCGAGCTCTACTATCTGCGCTTCTCCTGGCTGAACCCGGCCTACGCGTTTGCCGATGCGCCTTGTCTGGTGCCGTTGCAATACGCGGGGATGTACGGCATAGGCTTCCTGCTAGCGGGCGTGGCCGCCGCGGCGGCTGCGTGGTGGGGAGAGCAGCGTTTGGAGGGTCTCCGATGGTTCCGGCCGAATCGCGTTGCCAAGCCCGAAGGCCGAAGACCGAAGACCGAAAGAAGACCGAAATCCGAAATCCGAGACAATCAGCCCGCGATCCTGGCACTTGACACCCCCGCAGGGCAGGACTGCCAGGCCACGGCAGTTGCGGCCGCTGCGGTGCGAGGACAGCGTTCGGGCTGGCGGCTTCGGCCTTCGGGCTTCGGACTTTTTTCGGCCTTCGGCCTTCGGGCTTCGGATTTCACACGCTTTGCCCTTAACCGCTGGAAAGGTCGAGGCCCATCCTTGGTCTGCGCTTTGGGGATACTGTTGCTTGGCGCCGGCGGCATCTGGCTGGCAGGATGGCTGAGCGCAGAGCAGGCGCAGCCGCACGCTGCAGCCACGCTTCATATAGCCGGCATACAAATGGAGTTTCCGACCGAGGGCGAAGTATTGATCCGGTTGAACGACCTTATTCGCAAGCACCCGGAAGCGGACGTGATGGTGCTCAGCGAATGCACCTTCGATGGCCCGGTGCCCGGCAAGGTTAGCGAGTGGTGCCGCAAGAACCGGCGTTACCTCATTGCCGGCGGAAAGGCCCCGGCATCGGGCAGCAACTTCTACAACACGGCCTTCGTGATCGGCCCGGACGGGAAAATCATCTTCCGGCAGGTGAAAGCCGTGCCGATCCAGTTCTTCAAAGACGGCTTGGCCGCGACTGAGCAACGCTTGTGGGAGTCGCCCTGGGGGAAGATCGGCATCTGCATCTGCTATGACCTGAGCTACACCCGGGTGACCGACCAGTTGATCCGGCTTGGCGCCCAGGCACTGATCGTCCCGACTATGGATATGATGGACTGGGGCGAAGCCCAGCATGCCTTGCACGCCCGGGTCGCTCCTGTCCGCGCTGCCGAGTATGGCATACCGATCTTTCGCCTGGCTAGCTCCGGCATCTCACAGTTTGCGGACCGAACCGGCCGCGTGCTCGCGATTGCGCCCTGCCCGGGCGACGGGGCAACCCTGGCCGCGCAACTGGCGATCGCCGAAGCGGGCCGCCTGCCACTCGACCGCTGGCTCGGGCCATTCGCCGCTGGCCTGACCGGAATCCTGGCGGTTGTGTTTCTTGCGCAGACGCCCCGGCGGTCGGCTCGGCGGGTGGGGCTGGCCCAAGCTGAGCCCAAAAGTTTCTGACGCATGCTAACGGCCCGGTCCATTCCCTGCTTTCTCGTAGCAGCCGAGGTAACGAGGCTCTAACTTGCTCGTGTAATCCCCCATGTCAGAGCCTCGTTACCTCGGTCACGGTTTCTTTGACGGGCTACTAAACCTCCTGGAGCCCTTCCTGCGCTGGATGGTGCGCTTGCTCTACGGCTTTCGCGCCTACAACCAATCCGCCCTCCGCACCCCGGGGCCGGTCCTCCTGCTGCCGAACCACGTTTCCTGGTGGGACTGGCTGCTGATCGGCGTGTGCCTGGAGAAGGATTGGCGCTTTGTCACCTCGAGCGAGACGGCGAAGCTTAGCTGGCTTCACCGGCAGATCATGGTGAACCGCCGCACCTTTCCGCTCGACATGAATTCGCCCTACGCCGTGAAGCACATGGCGGAGTATCTGCAAAAGGGCGGCCGCCTCGTGCTCTTCCCCGAAGGTCGCCTCTCCTGCACGGGGTCGCTCATGAAGCTGTTCGACGGCACCGGCTTCCTCATGCTCAAGACTCACGCCAAGGTGATCACAGCATATATCCGGGGCGCGCAACGCCTGCCGTTCTCGCCCAACCCAAATCGCAAACAATGGCTGCCGCGGGTGTCGGTGCATTTCAGCGACGTGCTCGCTCCGCCCGTCCTCGACAACCTCCGCGCCAGCGCAGCCCGGGCGCGGCTGACGCACTGGTTGCGCGATGAGATGCTCAAACAGCGGTTCGAGACCGAAATGGCGTTTGGCCCCGCGACCCTGCCCAAGGCGATTGGCGAAACGGCCCGGCGCTCGCCAAACCAGGTCATCCTCCAGGACGCAACGATGCAAAAGCTCACCTACCGACGCCTGCTGGCCAGCGCCGATCTGCTGGCGGCAAAATGGCGCGACTTGCTGGGGCAGCCGCTCGCTGGCGTAGCGCAGGTTTCCCAACCTGCTGTATCGCGGGTTTCCAACCCGCAGGACATGCGACCGCCGTCAGCCTGCCGACTGGAAGTCGGCGATACAGCAGGTTTGGAAACCTACGCTACGGGCGGCGCGGAACGGGTTGGCCTGCTCCTGCCGAACGTGAATGCTCTGCCGGTTGCGCTGTTCAGCCTGTGGGTCGCGGGCAAAGTCCCCGCCGTCCTTAACTACTCCAGCGGCTCCGCGGTCCTGCTGGCCTGCGCCAAGCTCGCCGGGCTGAAGCACATCATTAGCTCCAGAAGCTTCATCGAGCGCGCCGGGCTGGATTTGAGCCCATTGGAGGACGCGGGCATGAAGATTCACCTGCTCGAAGAGGTCCGCGGCAGGATTTCCCGGGCACAAAAGCTGGCCGCTTGGCTGCGCACCTTCCTTCGCTCTCCCTTCGCCGCCAACGGTGCCGCTCCTGAGGATACAGCCGTGGTGCTGTTTACCAGCGGTTCGGAGGGCACTCCCAAAGGAGTGGAACTCACCCACCACAACCTGCTCGCCAACATCCGCCAGATGCTCGCAGTGGTTGACCTCATGGAGACCGACCGCTTCTTCAACGCCCTGCCGCTGTTCCACTGCTTCGGCCTCACGGTGGGGTTGCTGTTGCCGCTCGTGCAGGGGACCTTTGTGTTCCTCTACCTGTCGCCGCTCCATTACCGTGTCGTGCCTGCGGCGCTTTACAACCTGGACTGCACGGTATTCTTCGGCATCAACACCTTCCTGAGCGCCTACGCCCGCAAGGCCAATCCCTACGACTTCCGCACCATGCGTTATGTCTTCGCGGCGGCGGAGAAGCTCCAGGACGCCACGGCCACCGCTTGGATGCGCAAGTTCGGCGTTCGCATACTCGAGGGCTACGGGGCCACCGAATGCAGCCCATGCCTGACCGCCAACGTGCCCATGCGCCCGCGTTACGGGTCGGTTGGCCGGTTCCTGCCGGGCATCGAGTATCGGCTTGAAGCGGTGGAAGGCATCGAGCAGTCCACAGTCCACAGTTCGCAGTCCACTGGAGAGACCACGGCCCCGAGTGGCCGGCTGCTGGTGCGCGGGCCCAATGTCATGCGGAGCTATCTGAACCCCGAGGCCAACGCCCAATTCCGTGCCCTCGGCGGCTGGTATGACACCGGGGACATCGTGCAGGTGGATGCCGACGGCTTCGTCTTCATCCTCGGGCGGCTCAAGCGCTTCGCCAAGATCAGCGGCGAGATGGTCAGCCTCACAGCGATCGAGGATGCCCTGGCGGGCGCCTTCCCGCAGTATGGACTGAAGTTCACGGTAGCGGTGCTCGCCAAACTGGACGGGACCAAAGGCGAGAAGCTGGTGGCGGTGACGAACGAACCGAAGCTAGGGCTGGATGAAATCCGAAACGCCATCCGCGCTTCCGGACTCCCCAACCTGGCCATGCCCCGCGAGCTCAAGCTCATCCGCGAAATGCCCCGCCTGGGCAGCGGCAAGATCGCCCATCGCGAGCTGGAGAAGATCCTGCAGAGCTGACATTCGCCGGTAATTCCTCGTTGACACAGCTATGATCTTGCGCTACTTTCTGGCAATATGGCTAAGGAAGCGATGAGCCTGCGGCACCGAGCCCTTCCAGGGCGACCAGCTAGCCATCTGCCTTCTGCCCTCTATATGAAGCATACGAACTTATGAAAATCCTCGATACCCCCCGTTCGGGAAAACTAGGCCTGGCCGTAGCCTTCCAGAGCCGTTACGGATTGTGTCTCAGAGAATGGCTGGCGCCTAAGAACACCATCACCCCTGCGCGCGAGCGCGCGTGGAGCGCCATGGGCTACTTCGCCCGTGCCTGGTCGGCGAAGCTGACCGACCCCCAGCGGGAGCGCTGGATCGTAGCCGCCGGCAACGTCCTGAGCGCCACCCGCATGGATTGCGGCCCGCTCACCGGCCAGCAGTTCTTCGAAAGTATCAACTGCGCCAGGGCTTGCATCAACCGGGAGCCATTCTTCGACGCGCCTCCCGCCAAAGAGACATTCGCCCTCAACCCCGTCGGCGTGCTGTCTGTGGTCAACGGCCCACAAGGCCTGCGTCTGCTCGTGGCCGTCACCGGTCCTGTCACCGAAGACATCATGGTCTTCGGCCAGGCCCCATGCAGCGTTGGCCGCTACAAACGCCGCAACGTCGCCTACCTCGGCCTTCTCCCTCTCGCAGAGGACGGCGTTGCCGACATCACCGACATCTACGTCGCCAAGTATGGCCCCTTGCGCCCCGACACCAAGATTTTCATCGTGACCCGCCAACAGAAAAATGGCTGGGAAGGCCCCGACAAGGAGACCAGCAGCCGAGTTCCGCCAGCCTCGGAGCTTCCGCAGGCCCCCGCCCAGCCAGCTTCCTCGTCGTCTATCTATATGCACACGGGGGGCACAGGGGTTGCCCACGGGATAGTCCCGCCACCAACCCCAGACTCTCCAAGGGGCAAAGAGAGGGTTCCCAGCCCAAAAACGGCGGCCGAAACGCCAGCCAAGGCTGACGGAGCGGCAAATCAAGGCCCGGAGCCGCCGGGCGGGTGACCCGGGCAGCCGGGAATCAGAAGAACTTTTTGCCATGTCCGCTGTTGGAGCATAGAATTGGGCATGGATTTGGAAACACTGGTTGGTCTGGCCGCCAGCAATGGGGCGAGCGACCTGCACTTGGAGGCGAGCCTGCCGGCCGCCATGCGGATTCGCGGCTCGCTGCGCACGACGGGCGACCCTATTCCGGCGCCGGTGCTGCTGGAGATGGCCCGCCGGGCGATGGGCGAGGAGGAATGGCCGCGGTTCCTGGAGCAGAAGTCCTTCGACGGCTCGAGGAGCATCCACGGCACGCGCTGCCGTCTGAACATCATGCAGACCGCCCGCGGGGTCGGTTTCGCCATACGGCTGCTCGCTTCCTTCACCGCCACCATCGAGAAGCTCAACCTGCACCCTGACTTCAAGAAGCTGGTGACCGGCGCCCATGGCCTGATCCTGGTCAGCGGCGCCACGGGCTCAGGCAAGTCTTCTACGCTGGCGGCGCTGATTCAGGAGATCAACCTGACCGACACGCGACACATAGTGACCATTGAAAGCCCGATCGAATACACCTTCCACCCACGGCGGGCTTACATCCGCCAGCGCGAGGTCGGGCGGGACACGCCGAGCTTCGAGCAGGCCCTGATTGACTCCCTGCGCGAAGACCCCGACGTGCTGATGGTCGGCGAGATGCGCGACCCGGAGACAATGCGGCTGACGTTGAACGCGTCCGAAACGGGCCACCTCGTGATGGCCACGGTCCACTCCTCAACCTGCGCCGAGGCGCTGCAACGGGTCGTCTCGGCCTTCCCCGCCGAAATCCAGAGCAGCGTGGCCGCGCAACTGGCCGACTCCATGCTGGCGGTGATTTCGCAGCGGCTACATTTCCGTCCCCAGCAAAACATCCGCGTGCCGGAATGCGAGATTCTCGTCCCGACGCATGCGGTGAAGAACTTCATCCGCACCCGCGACTTCTTTAAGATCCCCTCGTCGCTGGAAACGGGGGCCGAGCACGGCATGTGGACCTTTCAGCGCTATCGCGGCTGGCTGGACAACCGTAAGAACTGGTATATCCCCGGCCAGGCGCCCGAACCAGCCGAAGGCGAACTCCCGGCACCCGCTCCGCTCGGTGGCCGCCCCCCCGCGTTCCCCATAGCAACCAAGACGGCCAAATCAGAACCCAGGACCGGGCTGACGCGCCATGCGCCGGAAACCAAAGGCCCGGCGATCATCGAGATCAACCCGGACGAAAGCGAGTTCGGTAAGATCCTCAAACGTCCGGGGGAGTGATGTCGCTGCTTGTGCGCCGAGTGTTTTGTTGTTGCGCGCTGGTGCTTGCGCTGGGCCTGGCCAGTTGCACTACCAAAGCCCACGCCAAGGCCGAAGCGCAGGCTGCGTTCGCCGCCGGCCAGCAGCAAGCCATGATCCGCATGCAGCAAACGCAGACGCCCAGCGTTACGGTGCATGGCGCGGTAAAGAACCCGCTGATTCCCTGGACGCAGGATTTGACCGTCGCCAAGGCCATCGTCGCCGCCGGCTACTTTGGCCGCAAGGACCCCACCGAGATTATCGTGGTCCGTAAGGGCGTAGCCGTCCGAATTGACCCGAAGCAATTGCTGACCGGAACCGATCCCGCATTGGAAGCGGGAGACATCATGGAGCTGAGGTAGGAACCGCCGGAACGGCGCCGGTTACCGACCGAGGGTATTGCGCACCATCTCGGCTCGTATTACCATTGTTTCATGCAGACCATCTCATTGAAACTGCCTGAAGCTCTATTGCGCCAATTGGAGAGCGAGGCGCGCGTCCGCCGCGTTACCAAGTCCCACTTGGTGCGCACGAGCCTGGAGAAAGCGCTCGCCGAGGGAAAAGAAGGCAAGCGGGCGTCGTGCTACGACTTGGCGCGTGACCTGGCGGGCAAGCTGAAGGGCCTGCCCGAAGACCTGGCCACTAATCCGGCTTACCTGAAAGGGTTCGGCCAGTGAGCGGCGGCCCAGTGCTGCTCGACACCGGCCCGCTTGTGAGCTTCCTCGCGGCCGGGTTGGCGCATCATGGTTGGGTTTGTGAGCAGTGGAAGAGGCTTCGCCCCCCGCTGCTGACGTGCGAGCCGGTGTTGACGGAGGCAGCTTTCCTGCTGAAACGGGAAGGACGCGAGGTGGATGATCTATTTGCCCTGCTGGAGCGGGGTGTTGTCCGGGTTGGTCTGCAAGTGCAGGAGCAGCAGGCGGACTTGCGCGCGCTGCTGCACCGTTACCGAGACCGGCCCATGTCTTTGGCAGACGCGTGCCTGGTGCGGTTGGCAGAATTGCAAGGGAACGGCCAAGTCTTCACTCTGGATGAAGACTTTCGTATCTACCGCCGCCACGGGAACAAGGTGATTCCCGTGTTGATGCCTGAAGCTTGATCCAGAGCGAGGTCTCCATGCCACGATAGGGGTTACCCCCGGAAACCTCGCCCCGAGTGCGATGCATCCGGCGCGCTAAACCCCCGCAATCCGCTTCTTATACTCGGCCAGCGCCTCGTCCAGGCGCTCCTTCGCCGTGGCATCCCCGGGCACGTTGTGCGAGGGATGGATGTATAGCTTCACGCCGCGGTCGGCCAGAATCTCCGCTACCGTGCAAACCGTCATCCAGACGCAGGTGACGAAGGCCATCGTCGAGACCGGGCCGACCTTGTCCTGGTGGTTCTTCAGCGGCACACACGCATCGCCAATCGGCGCACAGGTGTCCACTACCAGGTCGGCTATGTCGAAGATCGTCTTGCCTGAGGAATGGCGCGTCTGCTTGCCCTTGGCGGCGGCGGCCGAGCCGTAGGCAATAACCTTCATGCCGCGCTTCTTGGCTTCCAGGGCGACGTCAATATTGACGTTGTTGATGCCGGAGTGCGAAAAGACCCACATCGTATCGCGCGGGTCGAAGTTGTAGCCCTTCATGATCTGCACGCCGTAGCCCTCGACGCGCTCCAGGAACACGAACTGGTGCACGCCGCCTTCGCCGACGATGCGCGTGAAGAATGTCAGCGGCAACTCGCACATCGGGTGGAAACCGACGAACCCGCCGATGCGCGGATACATATCCTCGATGGGAATGGTGGCGTGCCCGCAGCCGAACGTGTGGACCCAGCGGCCCGCCTGAATGGAGTCGGCCATGACCTCGGCGGCCTTGCGGATGTTGTCCAATTGGGTTTGCTCGATGCGGTCCATGACCGCGCGGGTGTTGGTCAGCCATTGTTTAGCGACAGTGCTCATAAAGGGATGGGGGAATGGAGTGTTGGAGAGATGGAGTGATGGATTATTGGATTAGTGGATTGACGGATGAATGGGGTGGCGCGAGTGGCAGATAGACATTGGCTCGGAGCAGTTGGGCTATTGGCTAGTGCCCATCGGCTATTGCCAGTGCGGGGACTGGTTCGGCGGGGGATGCCCGGAGCTGCTTGACGACAAGGAAAAGGAGCACGGCCGAGGCAGCCAGGCAGCCGAGCATGACCTTGGTGTACTGCTGGATGCCGTGGATTTGCGCCAGCAGGCCGAACGACTTGTTGATGGTCATGTTCCCGATCAACGCGATGAAGAAGATGGTGCTGAAGGCAGTGCCGGACTGCGCGGGATACAAATCGCCAATGTAGCTGAGCACGACGGGGAACGCGGCGGCCAGCCCAGCGCCGATCAGCAGCGCAGCGGCGAGCGAGACGCCGTAACTGGTCGCAGACATCAGCAGCAAGGCGCCGGCGGCGGTGATCCCAATGCTGGCAAAGAGGACGACCTGCGACTTGATGTGCTTGAGCAAGCCGCTGAGGACGATGCGGGCCACGACCATCGCGCCAGTCACGGCCATCAGGCCGAGGAGAGTCTTCCATTCCGCGGCGTGCTGGCCGGAAAGGGTGACCTTCTTGAAGTAGCGCGTCATCCAGTCGTTGGACATGCCTTCCATGCCGCTTTGGATGGCCAGCGCCAGGCCGGCCAGCAGGAAGATCGAGTGCTTGAGCATCGCGAGGCCGCTTGTTGCGCTGGAGGGTTGCGCCTTCTGCTTGGGCGGCGGGAAGGCGATGAGCAGGAAATAGAGCACCGGCACGAGTACAAAGCCGCCAATCCCCGCGACAATGCTCGCCAGTGAGAAGTGTTTGGAAAGAGCCGCCAGCGTGCTGGGCATGCCGAGCGCGCCAATGCCGAAGAAGACGCCCAGCAAGCTCAGCTTGGCGCTGCGCTCGCCCTCGCTGACGTCGGCAGCCAAGGCATTGGTGGCGCCATTGAGCACCCCGCCGCCGAAGCCGATGAGGAATACGAAGAATTGGATCAAGCCCTTGCTGCCGGCGAGCGCCATGCCCTCCAACCCGGCCATCACGAGCAAGGCGCAGGCGATGAGCATCCACTTGTAGCCGAACCGGTCCACGATCGGCCCAAAGATGAGCGAGCCGGCCAGTATGCCGAACGGCAGCAGCGCGGTGAGGGTGCCGATGCCGTTGTCGTCCAAGTGGAAGCGTTCGGCCAGCATGTTGTTCACCGAGCCGAGCGACAGGAAGACGATGCCGAACAGCAGCATCCCCAGGCAGGCGGCGGCGAAGACGAGATTGCGGTTGAACATGCGGCGCGGAAGTTATAGCAAGCCGGTGAGCAGCGGCACAAGGAGAAGCGAGGGAAGTCCGAACCCCGAAGACCGAAGGCCGAAACAAGGCCGAAAACCGAAATCCGAAAAGGGCTTGCGGAGGCTGGGAGGAGTGGGGACGGCGCGGCAACCAATTCGGCCTTCGGGTTTCGGGTCTCTTTCGGGTTTCGGCCTTCGGCCTTCGGGTTTAGCCCGCCGCCTGCAAAGCCAAACAGCCCGCGCCGTAAAGGCCCGCATCGCCGCCCAGCTTGGATACCTGGAGCTTCACCTGCCTGATGCTGATAGGCTGTGCCCATTTCTTCGCCTCGGCGTAGATCTCGCCTAGCAGCTTCGCTCCCGGCCCGAACACGCCGCCGCCAAAGATAATCTTCTCCGGGTTAAACAGGCTGACCAGGTTTGCCACCGCCATGCCCCAGAACTCGACGGCTTGGCCGACAACCGCCTTGGCCACCACATCCCCGCGATCATAGGCAGCGAACACATCTCGCGCCGTCCAGCCCTTGTAACCTTGTAACGTTTTAACCCTGCAACCCCTTCCCGGGCCTCTCTCCCGTGCAACCAATTCCCTCGTCACCTTCGCCAACCCCTCCCCCGACGCATGGTGCTCGAAGCAGCCGCAGGGGATGTATTCGCGACGGAAAGGCCGGTCCAGGGCCAGCCACCCAATGGCGCCGGCGATGTCGTGTGCCCCGCGCAGAATCCGGCCCTCAATCAGCACCCCCGCTCCGATCCCGGTGCCAATAGCGAGGAAGATCGCGTTGCGGCAGCCTTTGGCGGCTCCCCGCCATGTCTCACCCAGGATGTAGCAGGCGCGGTCGCTATCTATGACGAAACGGATGTGCTTGTCCTTGATCGCTGCCATGAGTTCCCCGCGCAGCGGATAATCCTCCCACCCCGGAATGTTCGGCGCCCAGACCTTGCCCGTTTTCGCATGGCTGATGCCGGGCACGGAAACGCCTACAGCGGTGGTCCGGAGATGCGCGCTGCGCGCAGCCGCCAGCAACACAGTGAGTTCACGACAGATGAGTTTGCCCACCGCGCGGCTCTTGAGTCCGGCAAGCGGAACGACCTTCTTGCAGAGGATCCTGCCTTCGGGGGTGAAGATCGCCGCCGCAAGCTTGGTTCCTCCCAGGTCGAGCCCGATGACGGCATTCTCGCTCATGAGTTCAGTCTGCGCCAGTGCCTGGCCCTCACTTCATGTTCTGCCGCAGATCCACCAGCACCTGGTCGGCGGCGTGGATGTTGATCAACCCCAAGCGCGGATGCTCCAGGTCGAGAATGATGTACACGCCCCCTGCCATGACGAAGGCGAAACCGAGCATGTGGATCCAGCTCCTCGTCTTGGCGGCGGCCATGCCGTAGCCGGCTAGCAAGGCGCTGATCAACGTCAGCACTACCAGCATCGCGAAGATGACCATGGGCGGATGCGTCTTCGCAGCCATGGTCCGCGTGGTGGTGATATCAATCATCTGGTTAAGGGCGGGCAGGAGCAGCATGCCGGCGGAAGGCGGGCCCTCCTTGCAGGCTGCGACCGCCTGGGACCAGATCTCGCCTTGCAGAGCGTTGGCTCGGCCCAATGCTGCCATGGCCCCCTCGAGGTCCGGCAGCGTTTGATACACCTCCAGCCGCGCGTCCACATATCGCCGGAAACTCGCGCGCAACGCCGGTTGGGACCCTGCAGGCAACAGGTCGAGCCGCAGCCAGGCGGTGCCGATGTTGTTTGCCTCCTCGGTGACCAGTTGGCGCCGCGCATCGAAGCGCGAGGCAGCGCCCGAGAAGGTAAAAGCGATCAGCAAGCCCATGAGCCCGAAGACTGCGCCCTCGACCGCGCCCGTCCCGGCCCGTGCGCCTTCGGCATCCCGCGCCGCACGCCGGACTCCGATGCGCCGCCCGGCTTCCAGCAGGACCAGTATGCCGCCGAACAGGCCGATGGCTGTCAGTGCCGCCACGAGAATGACGTTCATATCAGGTTTGTGAGTTCTGGTTCCGCATCACCGCCCGCTCCGGGCATGAGTCGTTTATCCCTCATCGGGGGACGACCGGCTTGAGCACTTCGAGCCTGTCCTGATTCAACCAGCATCCCGTCACGCTGTCGAGGAGGCTTTAGGGCGTTGTGTATCAGAGGCCCCACAAACCGATTTTGCCTTTGCAGCCGACCGCACCGCCAGCATGATGAGCGCGACGGGCGCAAGCCCTGAACCACCAACTGCCATGAACAAACGAGAGACCCTGACGCCGCGCGAGCGGGTCCGCAAAGCCCTGAACCATGAAATTCCCGACCGTGTGCCGATTGACCTGGGCGGCAATCAAACCGGCATCCACAAGAACGCCTACCTGCCCCTGATCCGCCATCTCGGGATTCGCGATGAGTTGCGCATCATGGACGCCGTCCAGCAACTGGCAAAGCCCTGCGAGGAGCTGCTGGTGCGCTTGCACGTGGACACCCGCTACGTCGCGGCGGGCGCCGCAGAGAGCTGGAAAGGCGGCATCGTGAAGAGCCGCCGCGACGCGCGTAACTGGGAAGATCTGACCGACGAGTTTGGCGTGCGCTGGTCCATGCCGGAGGATGCGCCTTACTATATGGACATCACCCTGCACCCGCTGGCCGGGGCGAACATCGCCGACCTGAAGGACTATCCCTGGCCGAAGGGAGACGACCCCAGCCGCTTTGCCGGGCTGCGCGAGCGCGCGCTGGAGCTGAAACGAAACACGCCTTACGCCGTCGTGAGCGGCATCTCTGGCGTTGTTTATGAGATCTGCTGGTACATGCGCGGGCTGGAGCAATGGTTCTGCGACCTCATGGGCAACACAGAATTCTGCGAGGCAATGCTGGACCACACACTGAAGTTCTGGATGGATTGGTTCCGCCTGTTCCTCGACGAAGTGGGCGACGTCGTGGACGTGATCATGATCGGGGACGACCTGGCCGGCCAGAACGGCCCGCTGTTCAATCCTGCCATTTACCGGCGCATCGTGAAGCCCCGGCACAAGCGCCTCGTCCAATACATCCGATCACGCACCGGCGCCAAAATCTGGTATCACACCTGTGGCTCCTGCACAGCGTTCATCCCCGAGATCATTGATAACGGGGCCCACATCCTGAACCCAGTCCAGATCAGCGCGCGCGATATGGACCCGGCTAAGCTTAAGCGGCAGTTTGGACCGCAGATTGCCTTTTGGGGCGGAGGCGTGGACGCCCAGCACGTGCTGCCGCGCGGCACGCCGCAGGAAGTGGTCGAGAACGTGCGGCAGAACCTGCGCGCCTTCATGCCCGGCGGCGGCTACGTCTTCAACAACGTCCACAACATCCAGGGCGAAGTGCCGCCCGAGAATATCATGGCGATGTACGACACCGCCTACGAATGCGGCTTCTACGGGCAGAGCTGAGCCCGGAACTGGCATGATAGAGTTTTCAAGTGTCGAGCCGCTGTCATCGAAGCGTTCTTCGACCCTGACGCGTTCCCGTCTGGCAGGGTGGCTGACGGGAATGATGGTTTGCGTCCTCGTGCTCTCCGGGCCGGTTCTGGCTGCCACCCCTCGTAACTTGCAAGTCGGCCTTGCAGGGCACGCCTTCGATCACCTGGGTAGCATTGGCGGCCAGGCCGAGGCGGCAGTCGCCAGCGGCGCGAATATCATTTACACGTCTGGGCTCGGGGGGGAGGGCTACCAGGGACTGCCCGCGCCCGCGGAGTTGGAGACCAAACGCAAAGCCGCCGCAGCCTATGCGCGGCGAGCGAAGGCGCGCGGCATACGGCTTGCCCTTGGCTACGTCTGCGCCACCTCGATCGTGAAGCTGGAGACCTTCGACCGGCAGTGGACCCCGGAGCTGCGGTCGCACTTTGCCACGCCGCCAGCCCAATGGCTGCAATGCGATGCCAAGGGCCAGCCCCTCCCGTCCTGGTACGGCGGCGATTACCGGCCTGCTTGTATGAACAATCCGGACTGGCGGCGCTATGAGGAGTTGATCGTCCGCTTGCAGCTCGAATCCGGGCATGATGGCATATTCTTCGACAATCCGACGGTTCACCCCCAAGGCTGCTATTGCGAGCACTGCATGAGGAAATTCAGCGAGTTCCTGGCGCAGGAAGGCAAACCGGTCAAGCTGCCCGCGACTAACGCTCTCGCATTCCTTCGCCAGGTGGCGGTGGACAGGGCGGCGGATTTCATGCGGTTCCGCTGCGCGACGGCCCGCGATTTCCTGGCCGAAATGCGTGCCTGCGCCCGGCGCATCAAGCCCGGCGCGTTGATCACCTGCAACAACAGCCTCAACGCTCCCGAAGCCTTTTACTCCCAATGCCGCACCTACGCCTACAACATCCAGCAGATGAGCCAAGCCGAGGACTTTGTCGTCGTCGAGGACATGGGTACCCAGCCGCGCATTCTCCCCGACGGCAGCACGGTGGAGTATGGGCCAGCCTACGCGCTAATCGAAGCGATCTCCCACCGCAAACCGGTCGTGGCGGTTACCATTGCAGATGGTGATTACCACACTGCCCCCAACCTGGTGCGCCTGGCGATGGCCGAAGCGGCGTCCCGTCAGGCCTCCTACCTGCTCTGGCCCACGTGGCCGGAGGATGTCCGCGCGCGCATGTCCCGCGCCATCCGCCCGCAGGCTGACCTTTTACGCGACAACGCCCCGCTGCTCAACAACACTCGGCCCCGCGCTGACGTCTTGCTGTTCCTCCCGTTCCGGCGTTGGCTGGAAACACCTGACTGCCCGGCTTGGAAGACCGCCCTGGTGTTGAGCCGTGCCAACATCCAATTCGACGTCGTCTCTGAGGACCACCTGGCAGAAAGGCTGGGCCACGCTGGAAAAGCAATCCTATTGCTGGAATCTCCTGCGGTGCTGTCTGAGGCTGAGCAAAAGGCCGCCACCGCTTTCGAGTCGCGCGGCGGGCATATTCTCACGGCCGAGAGGCAATCCTGGCTGGCCGAACTCCGACAGCGTCTTGCCCGGCCTTCATTGGCCTTGCAAGGACCGCCTGCAGTTCGCGTCGTTGTTCGGGATCAAGGCCATAGAACCATCGTTCACGTGCTCAACCTCAATGTCCAGCGGCTCTCGTCGTTCGAGGACAAAGTAACGCCCGCCAGCGACATCGGTCTCCAAGTGCGCGTTCCCTTCAAGCGGGTTCACAAGGTGCGCCTGTTGACAGCGGACGAACCGCAGCCGCCCGAGCTGCTGCCTTTTGTTACGAGAACGGACAAGGGCGACACGGTGGTGGACTTCAAGGTTAGCCGCCTGGCGGTATCCGTCATCGCGGTGATCGAGTAGCGGACGGGGTCGGTGCTTTGGCCGGTGGTGCCGGCTGCCCCCGCGGTGACCCTGACCGGCACCCGGAAGCAGTTCAAGGGCTCCTTGTACATCGCCTTCACCAACAATCCGGGTGCGCCTTTCACTGTCGTGGCCGCCAGCAACCAACCCCTGGCGTTGGCCGCGTGGAACCCGCTAAGCGGCGTCGCGGAGAATTCACCCTGCCAGTTCCAATTCACTGACTCACAGGCGACCAATGGCCCTGTGCGCTTCTATTGCGTGCGCTCCTCTTAACTCGCCATGACGATCTGCGTGCCGCAGGGCCCCGTCTGCGGTTGCGCGGCGCTCACTGATACCACCGGCGGGTCGGCAAAAACGAACTGGGTGCGCCCGGCCAGGATGCAGTCGTTGTGCCGTAGTTTCTCGGCGACTACGCGGCGCCCCTCGACCCACGTGCCGTTGCGCGAGTTCAGGTCCTTGATGACGTAATCCTCCCCGTTCCGCACAATGAGAAAATGCCGGCGCGATACCCCATCGTCGCCAATGCTGACCTGGGCCTGCCCGCTTCGGCCCACGACGACCGGCTTATTGCTGATCTGCCAACGCTCCTCCCGGGAGCCGTCGTCACGGATTTGATATAATGTTGCCATGTTCATACTCACTTTCCGATGGCTGCCGGGCTAAGTGCATTCTGTGGCAGCCCCTTTCACTACCTTATTAACCAAAACCCGGTAGAAGTTACGCTTGCCGTTCGGCGCTCGGGGCGCGCGATGTTCCACTGAGCGAATAGCTTCCAGGAATACGACAATCGAGCCCGGCTCTTTCTTAGACGATTCGTGCGCATCTCAAAGCATGCCTCCCGGTTAAAGGCGAGCTGTGCCCTGCCGCGTCCTAAGGCGGTAACCATCCCAGGCTCCTCCCTCTTCTCTTGATACGTATCTCTCTTAGCCATAGCTCTTTAGCGCCGCGCCAGGCGGGCAGGGCCTCACCTTGGCCATAGTACCACCGTAGTACCTTGGTCGTACCTTGGTAGTACCCTGGTAGTACCTTCGTAAGGCAGTAGGAGGTACTACCAGGGTACTACCAAGGTACGACCAGGGTACTATGGAGGTACCCGCGATAGACCGCTGGGCCGGTGAGCGGGTGCCTTGGGGTGGAGGAGCGGCCGATTTGGATGGATCGTAACGGAAATGAGGGGGACGCGGGGCTACTCCAGGCACCCTGGGAAAGTGGCTCAAGCGCCAATTCCGGGCTTTCATACGCGACCTCATTTCCATACACTGGCCGCCGGCGCAAGCTACGCGCTCATTATGGCCGTCGAAATCAACATTATTTACGAAGGCGGGCTGAATTGCACCGCGACTCACGGGCCCTCCAAGCAAGCTTTGACTACCGATGCCCCGGTGGATAACGGCGGCAAGGGCGCCGCATTTTCGCCCACGGACTTGGTCGCCACCGCTCTGGGCACCTGCATGGCGACGATCATGGGCCTCGTGGCTCAGCGCAATAGGCTGAACATTGATGGCTTGCAGGTTCAGGTCATCAAGGAAATGACCGCTGACCCTGTCCGGCGCATCGGCTCGCTCAAGACCCGGTTGGTGTTCCCGAGTGGCAAGCCGCTGTCCGCTACCGACCGCGCCAAGCTGGAAGCCGCCGCCAAGGCGTGTCCGGTCAAACAAAGCCTTCATCCGGACGTCAAGATACCGCTGGAGTTCGTCTATCCCGATTAGGCCTTTCATTCGTAGATGTCGTATAGCGTGTTGTTAAAGATGAATTGGACGTTCTGGCCGAGCGCCAGCCACGGGAGCACTTGCGCGTTCTTAGCGATCAATTCGAAGTAGTCCTGCGAGCCGAACTGGATGCGGACGTGCCTGGCTTCGGGATTCTTCTGAACGGCGGAATCAATCCACTGCTTGTCATTCTGGAAGAAGTTCTTGCCGGCCACGAACTGCGCCTGCTGCGCATATTGGACCAGCTTCTCCCTGTTGCGATCAGCCGTTGAGGATTCGGACGCAGGAGCTGAGGCAGGGGGAAGGCCAAGCGCCCGGCGCGATTCGAGGGCGCCATTGAACGCTGCGGGTGCCGCGGCAACAGCGTCTTTAAGGGCCAGGCTGGACCGCGCGCCACCTATCGCGCGGTTTCCTTCACGGTCCGCCTTGAAGTCGCCCCAGGCCTTCTCTGCTTCCTGACGCGCCATGCCGTCGGCATCGAAGCCTTGCAATGAGCGCATTCGCACCGGCACATTGTGCTGCGATTCGTCTTCCAGAATGAGGTATGCCGTATAGGGCGTCACGATGCCGTACTTGCGCGCCAGATCAGTCACCTCGTCGCGCAGTTCGGCGTTCTCCCCGTGCAGCCGGATTTCGTCCAGCAGGTGGCCCACACGACGCGTCGCCCAGAGCCGTGGGATGAACTCGTTGTCGTCGCTCTCGGCGGGGAACTTGACCTCATAGGTGAACTTCTTCTCCGTGCCGTTCACGCTTCCCTGGATGATCGCGGCCGAATCCCCTTTGCCGGAGTAGCGCCCCACCAATACCAGTTGCTCCCCTTTGAACAGGTCGGGCAGCGGCGATGGGTATAGCTTGGTGGTGCGGACGTCGCCGGTGAACTTGAGCGCCGGGTTTGCCAGGACTGGCTCTTTGATCTTCGAGAAGAAGTTCGAGACCTTCACCTCCAGGTCTTCCTCCGGCAGGACGTACTGGCTCACGGCGCGGGTTTCCTCTGCGATGCGGTCCAGCAGGTGCGTGTTCACGTCCGTGCCGATGCCGAAGCAGAAGACGCGCGTACGGTCCCCGCCGGCCTTCTTGACGTCCGCCACAATCTGGTCCTCGTCCGTCGTGCCGATTGTCGGGCAGCCATCGGTGAGGAAGATTACCACGAAGGGCCGGTCACTCTGGCCAGGCCGCAGTGCCAGCGCCTGATGCAGCGCGTCATCAATGGCTGTGCCGCCCATGGGCCTGAGGTCCTTGATGAATTCTTCCGCCTTGGCGCGGTTGGATTTGCTGGCCTCGACCAGCTTGTCGAAGAGCGGTTCGACCTCGGTTGAGAAGCGGATGAGCTCGAAGCGGTCGCCATCATTGAGGTTCTCGACGCAGAACTGCAACGCCTTCTTGGCCTGGTCCAGCTTCTTGCCTGCCATCGAGCCCGAGGTGTCCAGCACTATGGCGACGTCCTTCATCACCAACTGCTTCTCCTTGACGTCCACGCCCGGTGAGGCGAGCAGCAGGAAATAGCCATCCTCATCCGTCCGGCGGTGCGCGAGCAGGTTGATGCCGAGGTCGTCCTTCTCAGGGGCGAAGTAGAGCGAGAAATCGGCATTCGGCTGCACATCACTGGCCTCATAGCCAGCGATGGCCCGGTTCGGCCCGTCGCGCTTCACCTCGACCGAGTGGCTGGGGGAGTAAATAGATTTGAGAGGCCGCTTGCTTTCCAGGTCCACCTTCACGCTGACGTTCTTGATTGGCTTGGCCGAATACTTCTCGGTGTCCAGCGGGAGCACATAGCTGACCAGGCCGTTATCCGCCTTGAGCAGCTCGGTGTAAGACAGCGTGATGCGCTTCTTGCTGGTCGGCTCGATGGGGAAGATGCGGACCTTGAAGACGTCGCGCCCGCCATACTCCAACAGCGCGGGGTCCTTGAGCTTCCGCACGATGTCCTCGTAGATGCGCCGGGCCTTTTCGGCAGGGAGCAATTCGGCTTCGACCTGTTTGCCATCAATCTCCATTGTGAACCTGTCAATCTGCGCGCCTTTGGAGATGGGAAACACGAAGGTGCCCTCGAGCCTTGCCGGGTTAGGGTTATAGAACTCCTGATCCACGGACGTGACGGCCACCTGGTCAGTGATGCGCGTATTGACCTTCACATAGTCCACGTCCAGCGGGGCGAAGGCGTAGGGACGTGGCGGCGGGAATCTTCTGGGGAAAGGCGGAGGAATGGGGCGGGGCTGGATCGGCCCGTGCCACACTTGACCGTCTTCGATAATGATCAACCCTACCGCGAACGCGGGGGTGACTGTCCAAACCAGACCGAGCAATGCCGCCAATAATGTCCACCGTTTCATACACGGTTAGACGGGAGGCCGCGGGGAATGCTCCCGCGTGCCTCCGACGGCAAGGCGATCTGCTTCGAGTGGCCGGCCTACGCCTTCGCCAGGTCTGTCCGATGGGCCCAGACCTTCTCGAACGCGCTCACATACTGGCCTGTCAGCTCAGGCGCGTCCCCATAGAAGATGGGCAGGAAGATGTGATTGGCGTTGATGTAAGCGTTGCCTGGCATGGACTCAGGAATCTTCGGCGGGTGAGTCCACCACTTGGTCTCGGAGTAAATCTTCAGTTTGTGCTGCTCGGGGTAATCCCAGAAGTTCACATCCACGCCCTCTGCCCTAAGTGCTTTGGCGAGCGCATCGCGTGAGAAGCCCAGTTTCTTGAAGTCAATCAGCAGCATGTTGCGGTGGTAATAGACCCGCTGCTGGTCTGCGCGGCAGTGTGGCTCGGTCACCCCGGCTAGCTTGGTCAGAGGGTCATTCATCGCCCGCACGCTCTTGTTCACAAGGTCGTTCGTCGCGTCCAGCCCTTTGAGCTGCTGCCGGGCCAGGGCGGCGGCCAGTGGATGCATCCGATACTTCTGGCCGAAGCCGGTGCCTTCATAGGGGTGGACGGGGCTATCCTTGGGGAACTTGGCCGGGTCATTGTATTCGCCGAACGCTGCGGCGCGCTCGAAATACTCCCGTGTCGCGTACATGCCCATGCCGCCTTCGATGGAAGGCATTACCTTGGAAGCCTGGAAACTGTAGATGCCCATCTGGCCCCAGGTGCCCATCTTTTTGCCCTGCATCGAGGCGCCATGCGCGTGGGCGGCATCCTCCAGGACAATCAAGCCCTTCTCCTTGGCCCAATCGCTGATGATGTCCATCTGGCAGGGCAATCCCCACGAGTGCATGGGCACCACAGCCTTCGTTTGAGGGGTCAGCTTGCGCTTGGCGTCTTCAAGGTCAAACGTCGCTGTCTTGGGGTCAATATCAATGAAGATCGGCACGCAACCGAAGAAGCGCATCGCCAGGCACGTGGCGAAGAACGTGTAGGACGGCACCATGATTTCGCTGCCGGGCGGCAAGTCGAGCGCGAAGTACATGCTGGTCAAGGCGCTGGTGCCGTTGATGTGGTTCTTCACGAAGGCCGACTTGGTATAAGCCTGCCATTCCTGCTCGAAGGCTGGCAGCTCCTCATAAAACTTGTTGTTCTCCAGGATGTTGCAGACCGCCTGCTTTTCGGCGTCGCCGTAGCGAGGCCACTTGGTGAGGGCGGCATACTGGTCCTTGGGGATGTTGACTGCCTTAGAACCACCCGAAAGCGCGAGCGTTTCCGTCTTGGGCGCCGCGAAGCCGTAGTCCGCGACCGTGAGGCCCGCGACGGCCACAGTGCCGGACTTGATGAATGTGCGTCGGGAGAGCATAGTTGAGCTATTGTCGGCTGGATTCTTCATAAGATTGACCTTAACAAATATTCCGGCTGTTCTATGGGGAGCGCAAGACTAATTAGCACGGCTAGTTCGACGCGGTCTCCGGCGAGCTATTCAAATAAGTGCACTAGCAGCAGCTTTAGGTTGCGCGCTGCCCGGTGCTTCGTGCTGCTCACTCAAGCAACTGGCGGGCACGGTAAAAGCGGCGGCTGACGTTGGTGGCGGGGTCCGTGAAGGGGATGGTGCCTGAAACGTTGGTCAGTGTGCCCAAACTGGTCCAGTTGGACAGCGCTAGCGCGACGTTCGTGCTTGCTAGCATTTCAAAAGGCAGCCCCGGCTCGCTCTGCAACGTGAAGGAGAAATGACCGTTCGTATATGCAGGCGCCATTAGCGCCGGTGTGACGGTTGAGGACAGGCGCACATTGTCGAGGTCCCAGTATCCGCCTTCAAGATCGGGGCTGACAGTGGAAAGGATTTCAATGCCGATGTGCTGGCCGGCCCAAGGGTCGCTTGCTTTGACGGTAGGGACCTGGACTTGGAAATCAACAAAATGGGTGGGAGAAGGGAAGAGCGCGCCACTATTGGTGACGGATAGTGCAGCCACGGGTACCAAGTTGTTTGAGCTGTCGCGGTAGTACAAACTGAGTTCCAGGGTTGTCCCCTCGACCATGGGCTCCGTGAGATTGGTGCCGCCCAGCACCGCGACCGTCAGTGTGTAAGACTTGCCCGCATCGTAGGTCGCGTCAAAAGCGTGCGTCGGCGTCGGATTCGCATAATCTGTGGAGTCGTAGTCCTGAAAGAGCGCGACCTGCGGGTCGGCGAACAGGTAGGCGGCCTGGACCCCATCACAGTTGTCAATGGGAGGAGGCGAGTTGGAGAACACGCCTGTCTCGGTATTCGTGAACATGCCGTCCACAAAAGCCGGTTCGGGGGTCTGCTGCCATGAATCAACCAAGGGGACGACAAAAGTCGTGGGTGGCGACTCGAAGGAGTAGTTGGGAACGGCGATGGTTGCGGCGTTAACCGCTCCGGAAATGACGGTCAGCATTGCCATGCCAATCGTTGCCGTCATCGCTTGCCTGCTAATGCTTTGCATCCGGTGAGTATAGCCGCGTTCGTGCGGCGAGCAAGCTGCCCGCTCATGGCTGGAATGCGCGCTGGGACGGGCGCACTCCGACGGCAAAAGCTAATTGAGCGAGAGGTTGGCGCGGGTTTCGCCTTTGGCCGCAGGGCTCGCCGACTTGGGAGTGACGATGAAGAGGCGCTCGGCGGCAATCTTCCCGCTCTTCAGGATCGCGGATTGCACGGCTTGGGCACGCTCCCGGACGAGATCGCGCCGTTCTTCCTCGGACAACTTGATAGCGTCAATGAGTCTGGCTTCGATTTGGTCGCCGGTAAGCGGGGTGCCGCCAGCGGCGGTCGGTACCCGGGCTTTGGGAACGCGTTTCGTTCCTAGGGCAGCAGACTTCGTCAAGGTTTCGGTCAGCGCCGCAGCGCCTTTCACGTCTGAAATCGCGGCTGTGCGAGCCCGGCTTCCAACGGTCTTTGCTGCCGACGGATGCTCGCCTGAGCCTGCGGGCGTGCCGCCGGACGCAGTTGCAGTGATGTTGGTCTCCGGAACGGGCGCGCTTTGCAGCACAACTGTCTGGTTTGTGCCCAGGTCTGCGATGAGCTGCTTGAGCAGGCGCTCACGCTGGGCGGGTTCGAGTTGAAGAGCCTCGATGGTTGGCACTGGTTTGCCGGCCTCGGCCAGTTCTTTCAGACGGAGAATCCTGATCTGCTGCTCAAGTTTCATGCGTGCCATCGCCTCGCGGTCCTTGTCTGGGTCGAACGAACCGGCAATCTCCAGGTTCAACGCGGGCCGCTGGTCCAGAGCCTTGACGAGCTTCTCCACCTTTTGCGACTCGGCGTCGGAAATGTCGTAACGGCCCGGGGCAAACTCCACGAAGCTGAGTTCCTCGCCACCTCCGACCAGCGCGCCCAGCATGGAGAAAGGCGATGTCGCTGCCTTTACCATGAGATTGACGACGACCTTGAGTATGAGCGGAGCAACTCTGAACTGGGGATCGTCGGTGCGGCCAGTCAGGGGAACGTCCAGGTTGATCTGGCCATTGCGATCTTTGAGCAGGGCCACGGCGAGCTTGACCGGCAGGTGGGTGGCGTTGGTACTGTCATTGCGCGGGCCGAGGGTGAAGTGGTCAATTTGGAACTTGTTCCCGGCCTTGAGCTGCTTCTCGTGGATGCCGTACTGCAAGTTCATCGAGAGCTTGCCCTTGTTCAACGGATGGCCGGCGTACTTTTCAAGGTAAGTGCTGAAGGCCGTGAGATCAGTGTTGGTAAAGGCCACGTTGAGGTCGAGCGTCAGGTCGTGAGCCAGTGGGTTGACCTTGCCGGAGATCGAGAACGGCGCGGCAGCATCCACCTTGCCCCTGAGGTCTATGGTGGCGGTGCTTTGCTCCGCTGACGAAATTCCCTTGATGCTGCCGTCCAGCTCCTGCACGTCGAACTCGGCGTGGGGATCAATGGACTCGTCGTCGAAGTGGAAGGCGGCGTTATCCAACACCAAGGCGCCAAGTTGGATCGGAAAAGCGCTGGGCTTTGCTGCGGCGGGAGCCTGGGTGGGCGTCGCAGCGTTGGTGGCAGATGCTGAATGCTCAGGCGTCGGCAAGATGGTCTGGAGATTGGGACGGTGGTCGGGGCCGATGATAATGCTGGTCTGGAGTCCGCGCCACTTGACTTCCTGCAACTGGAGCTGGTTGGGCTGCAAGGTGAGATCAATGCCGCTCACCTGCAGGGCGTCCCATTTCACGAAGTCCTTGAACAGCACCTGGTCCCTCGTGGCCAGGTTGGTCAGGCCAACTTCGCCGGCGAACTTCAGCAGCGGCGAGCCGTCACTGGGCGGTGCATAGTGCACGTGGCTGTGCATATTGAGCCGTCCACTGGTGATGCTGAGCCGCACCGACTCGTTGAGATAGGGCTGGAAGGGGCGCAGGTCGAGGCTGCTGACCGCTACATCCATGTCGGCCGAGAGAGGGGTGATGGTAGCCTTGCCCTCGACCGCGAGAGTCCCGGCCTCATTGAGCCGCACGGACAGCGACGCCGTCACCGGCGCGTTGCTCACGGTGCTGATCCCCTTAACGTTGAAAGCGAGAGGGTCGAGGCTCAACGCGGCGGGCTTCGCGGGCTTCTGGTCATCCACCTTGATGGCATAGTTGTCGAAGGCGATTTCCTTGAGCAGGACGGTCCAGGGTGGTTCGCTCGACTTCGGCGCATTCGTGGCGCTGGGGCTCGCGGGGGGCGGGTTGAACAAGCCCAGGAGGTTGATCGCCCCGTCCTTTTTTTGGCGCACCAGGATCGAGCCGCCGCTGGATTTGACGAGGCCCACCTGGACTTTGCGGGCGGCGAGGCTGGCCTCGGTGCGCTCGACTGAGAAAGAGGGAATGCCGATCACCGTCTCACCGGTGTCCGCTGCCTTGAGCCGGAAATCCGTCAGCGCTACGCCGGCGTTGGATACGGTGACGAGGGGCGCGTTGGTGCCGGCCGCGTAGCGGTATTCCACGCCGACATCGAGTTTGCCGGCCAGCACTTCACCGCGCAGCCGGTCCTGAAAGTACGGAGCATACTTCCTGATCTCGAGTGCGGCCAGCTTCGCCGCGCCTGCCGAGCGCAGCGGCGCGATGGAGAACGTGCCTTTGCCGGAAACGGCTTCACCGGCTTCAGTGGGAATCGTGAACTCGTAGGGAGCGTCCGAATCAGGCCGGGTCGTGAAGTGCTTCACTTGGATATGAATCGGGCTGAGCGTGGTCTCGAATGGGGTCGGACGGCTGAGATCGCTGAAGGAAATCGAGGCGTCGCTCAGTTTGAAGTCGTCCACCACGATCGTCCACGGGGCGGAGGGGGCCGCCGGAGCCGCGTTGGTGGGCGGCGGCTTTGCCGCCGACGGCTCCAGGAGCCGGTTGAGGTTGAGCGAGCCATCCTTCTCGATGCGGACCGTCTTGGTGTAGCCGTCGAGCGCGACGCGCCCCACGTGTAGGTTGTGTGGGCGCAGATCAAAGTCAATGGGACCGATGAATAACCGTGGAAGCGTGGTTACGATCTCACCGTTGTTGAGGTCTTTCACCTTAAAGCCGGTCATCTCTACCACCCCATTCGTGACCCCCATGTCAAAGCCATTCGTTCCGGACGCCATTGAGTAATCGGCACGGACAGTGAGCCGTCCGTCCGTAATCTCCGAACGCAGATAATCGCGCATTAGGGGGGTCCATTTGCTGACCTCAGCCCCGGCCAGCTCCAGGTGGCCGCGCGACTCGAACGGCTGCACCACCAATGTGCCTGCCCATGCCAAGCTCTTGCCGGCGTCGCTCCTGGCTGTGAATGAATACACACTGCCCTTGCCCAGGCGCGTGGTGAGGTTGGTGAGCGACAGGTTGATCGGCTTGAGCTCGATACGCTGCGGCACGCGGTGGGTATGGTCGTCCCATACCACCATGCCGTCATCAATGTGCAGCCGCCAAACGTTGATCCGGGGCAGGCCGCCGGGTTTCTCGGGTTTCGGTGGCGGCGGCGCGTTCGTGTCAGACATGTTGGCGAAGTTGAATTGGCCATCCTTGTCCAGAATCAAGTGCCCATACGGCTGTTTGAGGCCGATCTCGTCAAAGGTCCACGCGAGACGCAGGAGGGACGAGAGCTGGAAGTTGACATACAACTCTTCCGAGGAAGCGAACACCGAGCCGTCCGGCTCATTGAGCGAGAGGCCGCGGATGGTCAGGGACAGGACAAGCGGGTTGAACTTCACCTGGCGGATCGTCACCTGGCGTTTCGTGGCAGCCGGCAGCCGCTTCAGCAACTGGGACTTGACGATCGGAGGCAACACGAAGAAGCCCAACAGCAGGTAGGCCAAATAGACTGCGCCTACCCACACCAGTCGTTTACCCCAGCGCGATTGCCTCAAGGCCTGGGGGGGTCGGGTGTTTGCAGCCATTGGTCCTCAACGATGCCGCTGTGGACGCCCAAAACGCAAAGGACTTCCCGGGACTCGCGTGGCCGCCTCCTCGTGCGCTGGCGTGATGGAGGTGAGCTTGAGCATTCAAGTGGCATGGTCGGCCTGGAATATTCCAGTGGAATGCAGGTGGAAAGCACAAGTGCTCGGTTCAGCCTGCTCCTGACGGCTTTGCGACGCAATTTCGGGTTCAAGCTGGTCCAAGGTCATGGCCGAATTGTACCCCAAAGAGGTTCCCGCGCAAGTCCGCCGCAGGCGCCGTAGCTGTTGTGCACGCGAGACGGCGTACCGGCGGTTGGCCCGAGTGGGTCCAATGGCCTCGCCACATCTCAATGGCCAGCAACCGCCTGCCCGACTGCGGAAGGCCCTGCTGCCCGTGACAAGTTCTAAAGCGTGTGCGACAATGGGGATGTCCCGAAATGCAGCGAACCTAATCTGAATTGCCATTATGAGCCAAATCCTTAAATCAGGCGCCGTCTTTGTCGTCAGCGCTCTTTTGCTGGTCGGCTGCTGTTCGACCCGTCCCACAGACCACGTGGCTATCCCGAGCCAGATCACCGTCAGTCAGGCCCTCGCCGACGTCGGGACCGGCTTGGCTGCGCTAAAGATGGCCGAACTACAGGCCCTCACGAATTCGGTATTCAAGGGGATGACCAACTTCGTCACGGGGCTCTTCCCGGCGGAGGTGGACGTCACGTTCAACGTGACCGCGAGCGATTCAGACTCCAAGTCCTTGGTGATTGATGTGAACGCAGGCCCGTTCCCGCAGGTCCCGGTCGGCGGCAAGATCGGCGGCTCGCTTGCGTCTCAGGAGTCAGCCGCTCGGGGAAACCAAATCACGCTCAGGTTTACCTCCGCCCTGTTCGCCAGGACCACGACCGTGACCTCGACGAATGGCTCGAAAACCGTAGTCGAAGAAGGCATTGTGGATGCGACCAAGCTCAAGAATTTCCTGAACGTCGTCCAGGACGGCCAGATCAATGAATCGCTGCGAATAAGGGACATGCACCATCCAGACGCCGCTGGCCAGCAACGAGAACCCTGATGCGTTGGCCGCCGTGGTCGCCTGGTCCCGAGCTGTACCTCGTGCCGCAGTTTGCGTTGTCGGGGCTTGATGTCAACCGACATCGCTGGTAGGTTTCTGGTGCTCTCTGCGTTCCGGCTGGATGCTGCAAAACAGGCGCAAACTGAAGATTTGGATGTCAGACACATTGGCAAGTTGCGTCCGTGGAGTGAGTTTGAGACGCCTCGATGGCAAGATGACGAAGGTGCCGTTTCTGAACCATTGGTTTTCTATAAGCCGTTTCAGGACAGGCGGTTACACTAAATGGCGTCCAAATTCCACCTCCGGTGTGTCTCCGGGGAGTGTCCGGTGTGTCTCCGGTGAGACTCGCCCTCGTGCTAGTGGCGGTTCCAGGGAGTTGGTCAATGCAAATCGCTTCGTGCCCAGCCCTGAAGCTCATGGATTCGTCAGCGTGCGAAGATGCGTCGGATGACTTCCTCGATAGGGACTTCCTGGATATCAATGTCGCTGATGGGCAGTTCGTCCAGCAGGGCCTTGCAGACGGGGATGACCCGGTCGCGTTTGACCTTGAGTTGGATGCTGCCGGGGTTTTGGGCCGCGACCTCGCCATACTTGCCTAGTTGCTCGGCGGAATAGCTATCCGTGCCCTCGCACTGAATGGTGATGAGCTTGGAGTCGGCAAAGCGGTCCAGGATGTCACTGAGGTGGCCGTCGAAGAAGATGGTGCCGTGGTCAATGATGATGACGCGTTCGCAAAGCTCCTGAATGTCGGCCATGTAGTGGCTGGTGAGCAGAATGGTCGTCTTCTGTTTCGCGTTATGGGCGCGCAGGAACTCGCGGACGATCTTCTGGGAGACAACGTCCAGGCCGATCGTCGGTTCATCGAGGAAGAGGATCTTTGGCTGGTGGAGCAGCGACGCGATCAGCTCCATCTTCGTGCGTTCGCCCAGGGAGAGTTCGCGCACGCTGACGTTGAGCTTGTCACGCACGGCGAGCAGTTCGCTCATTTCGGCGACGGTGCGCTCCAGGGTGGCGTGGGGGATGCCGTAAATCCTGGCGTTCAGCCCCAGTGACTCGCTTGCCGGCAGGTCCCACCAAAGCTGGTTCTTCTGGCCGAGCAAGAGCGCAAATTGGCGGCGGTAACCGTCGTCGCGTTGCCAGGGAACGTAACCGAGCACGCGGGCTGAGCCGCTCGTGGGATAAAGGAGGCCGGCCAGCATCTTGAGGGTGGTGGTCTTGCCGGCTCCATTGGGGCCGAGGAAGCCGACGAGTTCGCCCGGTTCGATGGCAAAGCTAACATCCTTAACCGCAACCGTTTGTTCGTATTGCCGGCGAAAGAGGCCCTTAACCGCCCCGCCAAATCCAGGTTGCTTCCGGTAGGTGCGGAAGGCCTTGGTGAGGCTGCTGACTTCTACGGCAGGCATAACGCTATCAGGACGGTTACAAGGTTACATGGTTAAATGAGTTACAACGGTCGGGACGCCGCCGGACTTTGCAACCTTGTAACTCATGCCGCCGTGTAACCCCGTCGCCGGACCGAAGCCATAGCCTAAACCCAAGGGGTTCGCCAGAAAACTGCCTTTGAGCGCGCGCGGCACTCAGCGCATCAGCGCCTTTTCCAGGTAGCTGACGACCTGGCGCACGTTTGGATCCACTTCCATGCGGTCTTTGACCAGGCGGCAGGCGTGAAGGACAGTGCCGTGGTCGCGACCTCCGAACGCCTCGCCAATGGCGCTCAGTGAGGTTTCGGTCATTTGGCGCGCGAGGAACATGGCCACTTGGCGCGGAAAGGCGATGCTCTCCGGGCGGCGCTTGCTGGTCATGTCCGCGAGCCGGATGTCGAAGTGCTCGGCCACTTTCTTCTGAATGACCTCGATGTTGACGGAGTAGCGGCCTTCCTCGTTGAGGATTTCCCGCAGCAGGCCCTCCACCACCTCAACCGAGAGTTTCTTGCCGGTAAGCGAGGCGTAGGAAGCGACGCGAATCAGGGCGCCTTCCAGCCGCCGGATGTTGGTCCGGATCCGGTTGGCCAGGAAGTTCATGATGTCCTCGGGCAGGTTCGCGCCCATGATTTGGGCCTTCTTCTGAAGAATCGCCAGGCGCATTTCGACATCGGGCGGCTGCAAGTCGGTCACCAGGCCCCACTCGAACCGGGACACGAGCCGCTGCTCAAGGTTTTGAATCTCACTCGCCGGGCGGTCACAGGTCAGGACGATCTGTCTGCGGGACTCGTGCAACGCGTTGAAGGTGTGGAAGAATTCCTCCTGAATCCTCTCTTTGCCGGCCAAGAACTGGATGTCGTCAATGAGGAGTACATCCGTCTGCCGATATCTCTTCCGGAAGCGAGCGAGCTGGTTGTTCTGGATGCCGTCAATGTATTCGTTGGTAAACCTTTCCGAAGAAAGGTAGGCAACACGCGCGCCTTTCTTGTGGGCAACAACATGCTGGCCGATGGCGTGGAGCAAGTGCGTTTTGCCCAGACCAACCCCGCCGTAGAGGAAAAGAGGATTGTAGGATTTGCCAGGCGACTGGGCGACGGCCTGGGCGGCGGCGCAGGCAAAGTTATTGTTGTTGCCGACGACGAAGGTCTCGAAGGTGTTCTTCGGATTGAAGCCAATGTCGTGGTTGGCCGAATTACGCTCATTCGGGGCTTTGCCCGCTTTCACCTCCGGCCCTAAGGGAAGCACAGCCGCAGGCGCCGGTGGTGTGGCTCCAACCTTGAACTTAACCTGCAACTGACGGCCAGACGCGAGCGCGAGCACGTCTTGCAGCAGTCCCAGGTAGTTGTCTTTCAGCCAGACTTCACAGAAGTCATTCGCCACTTCCAGGCCCAAGCTGTTGTGGTCGAGACTATTGGCGCGCAACGGAGCGAACCATAGATTATACGTATCGGCGCTAAGCATGGAACGAAGATGTTCCTGTGCCGCACCCCAGATCTTTTCTGCCGAGGCTTGCATTTATTTCTCCCCGAAGGCCGGTTTTCAGGCGTTTTATTCACCTAGCCACTAACAGCACCCATAAAGCGCTCCTCGGCTGTTACTTGTTGCAGCCCAAAGGCGCCCTGCCATACGAAATCCAAGCTGCATACCGAGGCTTCCAATCATGCTGAACCAAATCAAGGTCTTAACACGCTGCGACACAATAGCTTACGAATGTGGCTAAGGCTTGTAAGTTACACCGTGTATTCGCAGCCCAATCTGACGGGGCCGAACCATTGCCCCGGACGATGTTTTTAGGCAAAGTGGCCATAAGTTGCGAGGACAACATATTAACTCTTATTCACGAGTTATTCACAGGCAGGTTTAAGCCAATGAAATCAGGCGTTTCTTCATTCTTGCTCTCCTCGAATAAGCTCCAAACGCTCGCGCTCGTGATCATTGCAGACTGCCGTTCGTTTGCGCCCATCCTGGGCAGCGGCGAGTGTCAGACGGCCTGCTCGCCCGTTTCCTCAGTGCGAATCCGGATCGCGTTGTCTATCGAACTGACGAAGACCTTCCCATCGCCGATCTTCCCGGTCTTGGCCGCCTTGACGATCGCATCCACCGCCTGGGTGACCTGGCTCTCTCCCAGAACGACCTCGATCTTTATCTTCGGCAGGAAATCAACCGTGTATTCGCTGCCACGATAAATCTCGGTGTGTCCTTTCTGGCGGCCGAAGCCCTTGACCTCGGACACGGTCATGCCTTCGACGCCCAAGCCCGACAGAGCCTCTTTAACGTCCTCGAGTTTGAAAGGTTTAATGATGGCCTCGATCTTTTTCATGTCATGGTTCCGCTTTGCTGGAGCAATAGTAACAGCCGCGGAGCGACTGTAAACAGCAATGTTTGAAAATACCAGCGGCTCTCGCAGGAAGATGCGATCATTTGTTTTGAGCAGTTTAGCCTGCGGCAGTGTCGTACTTATGTCAGCCGCTTAAGCTAGGTGCTAATGGCTAAACATAGCCCGGTTAATACTTGTGGAATTGAAGTTGACAAGGATAAGGAGCTGTGATTAACTGGAGCCAGATTACGCCTTTGAAACGATTCCGGGGCGGCAGCAGTTTGTTCTTTGTCAGCCCGTTAAGATTTCGGTCCCGGCCCTAAGTACAGACCTGGAACGATATTCTCCGTAATCCTACGATTGTACTAATTCGAAATTCCCCGGGCTTTTCGGTCACCCCCTGACTGACTAGCCCGGTTTTTTCTTGCACCCGCCAGACTCGACCTACAGCCGCGTTCCCGGTAGAACAAGCCTGCATAGATGAAGAGAATCGCGTTTGCGAAGCCCGGCCTGCTGATCCCAGCCCTCCTGACCGTGGCGGCTCTGGCAGCGCTGGCGCTGTGGCTGGGGCGCGGCGCGGGAAAGCCGCTGGCCCTGCGCGTGCCTGGAACAGACCAGGCACCCGGTGCTGAACTGGGACCCCACGCCAATCCGGTCCTGACGGGCAAGCTGAGCCGCTCCGATGGGCAGCCTGCGGATTTGCCGGGCGCCTGGCCGCAGTGGCGCGGGCCGAACCGCGATGGCGCAAGCGCCGAGGCCGCCGCCCTCAAGCGAACCTGGCAATCCTCTGAACCGCACGAGCTTTGGGCGGTTGATGTCGGTGAAGGATACGCCGGCGCAGCGGTGCTCAATGGGCGCGTCTATGTCATGGACTACGACCGCGATAAGCGGCAGGACGCGTTGCGCTGCCTTTCGCTGGGCGACGGGCGTGAGATTTGGCGGTATGCGTATCCAGTTGCGGTGAAGCGCAACCACGGCATGACGCGCAGCGTGCCGGCGGTGACGGATAAGCTGGTCGTCGCGATGGGGCCGAAGTGTCACGTGGTTTGCCTGAATCCCGCCACGGGCGAGCTGCGCTGGGGGCTGGATTTGGTCCGGCAATATGGCGCGACCGTTCCACCCTGGTACGCGGGGCAATGTCCGCTCGTCGAAAGTGGGGTCGTTATCCTTGCGCCAGGGGGCAAGGATGCCTTGCTGCTGGCCGTGGATGGTGAAACCGGCAAGGAGCTTTGGCGAACACCCAATCCGCACGGCTGGAAGATGACCCATTCGTCGGTGATGCCCATGGATTTCGGCGGGCAGCGAATGTATGTCTATTGCGCCAATAACGGCGTGATAGGCGTGTCTGCCAAAGACGGCTCGATTCTTTGGGAAACCACCGCCTGGAAGATCAGCATCGCGACGGTGCCCTCGCCGTTGATTCTGGAGGGCGGGCGCATCTTCCTCACGGGTGGCTACAACGCCGGCAGCCTGATGCTGCAGCTCCAGGCGGACAATGGGCGTTTCGCGGCCAAGCCTCTCTTCAAGCTGGAGCCGGAGACCTTCGGCGCCACCCAGCACACGCCCGTCCTGCACGACGGCCATATCTACGGCGTGCGGGCAGACGGAAAGTTCGTTTGCCTGGGCCTCGATGGCAAGGTCGTCTGGACGAGCGATTCCGGCCAGCAGTTTGGCCTCGGCTCGTTCATCCTGGCCGATGGCATGTTCTTCGCCATGAATGACGCAGGACTGTTGCGGCTCATTGAGGCAACCCCGGAGAAGTATATCCTGTGCGGTCAGGCGCAGATCCTGAAGGGCCGTGAATCCTGGGGGCCTCTGGCGCTGGCAGGCGGACGGCTCATAGCCCGCGACCTGACCCGGATGGTCTGCCTGGACGTGGCCAAGCATTGAGCCGCGCGGCGGTGGATCACAGGATCCCGCCGTCCACCTTAAGCACTGATCCTGTTATATAGCTGGCGCCGGCGCCCGCCAGGAAGCAAACCGCTGCCGCCACCTCCTCGGGCCGGCCAAAACGCCGCATCGGCACACGCATCTGCGCCGCCTTTCGCTCCTCCCCTGCCAATCCGGCGAGCGTGTCCGTCTCAATGAACCCCGGGCAAACGGCATTTACTGTGATGCCGATACGGGCGACTTCTTTGGCCAGGGACTGGGTTAGCCCAACCACTCCGGCTTTTGCGGCCGCGTAATTCGCCTGCCCGGGCGGGGCGAGCAGCGCGCTGAGCGAGGCTATATTCACAATTCGCCCCTGCCGCTGGCTGATCATGCCAGGCAGCACAGCCTGGCAGCCATGGAACACGCCATCCAGGTTTGTGGCAAGCACCCGCTCCCATGAATTCACCGGCATCGTCCCCAACAGGGCATCTTCATGGGTCCCGGCGTTGTTAACTAGCACATCCAGGCGTCCCTGCCCCGCCAATATCGCGCCCACCGCCTCTTGCCAGGATTCGCGCGAAGTCACGTCCAGCTCAAGGCAGCGGCAACGGTCGGGATGTTCCCGGGCCAACGCCTCGGCGTGATCTTTGCGCGCGTGCAGCCCTAGCCAGACAAAGTTCTGCTGGGCCTCGGCAAGGAAGGCCCGAGCGATTGCCTGGCCCAGCCCGCCATTGGCGCCGGTGATCAGAATGACGCGCAAACTCATGGCCGGCATCGTATCTCAAAACAGCCAGCCGCGATAGACATGAACTACCTCAACCCGCCCGCCAGCCCAGTAGTGGTTACCGGGCAGGAGAAAGGTGCGCTTAGCCCGGTCGTAGGTCAATTCCGCCGGACGCTGTGGCACATTGGGATCGTAAGCAGAGAAGCACAAGCCCGCCGGCGTCTCCGCGCTGCCATAGAGCACAATCCCGTGATTGATCGTCACTCGCGGGAACCGGAACACGTGAACAATGGGCGGAGTGCCTGCCGCCAAGGTCTTCGTCAATCGCCTCGCCGTCCGCTCCTGATGCCAGCGCGGGACCGGGAACACCATTCGCCAATGGCTGCGCACGAAATAGGACTGCCACGCCCCGCCGCATTCCGCCTTGAGCAGCGATTCCTGGGCCTCGCTGAACGAGCGCAGACCGTCGTAGCCCGGAATCACGACGCGTCCCGCCTCCGGACTGGTCCGGCGCGGACTGCGCGAAACGACCTCGCGAATCCGCTGCCGGTAGGTTTGGGCATCGGCCACCAGCAGAGCCTGATCAAAGCGGGCGTGATACAGGAACTGCCGGACGGTGCGGACCATCACAAAGCACCGGTGCGCATACGTAGGCGGGGGGTCGTTCCGGAAGGTGGTCATGGTGCCGGCCCCCTCTTCAAGCCGGTATTCCCAGACCAGCTCATTCGCGTAAGAAAAGGTGTCTCGTTCGAATTGGAAACGGGGCGCGCGCTGCTCGGCTGGCGAAGTCATGCTTGCGGCGGAAACTAATCTTACCGTAAGTAAGTGTAAATGCTTTACGAACGCTGGCGGCAAATCGCGCGTGAGGGGGGCCACGCTCTGGCTCTGCGCGACCTGGCCGCAGACCGGCAATGGAGCTTCTCCGAGCTCGCCGCTCAGGCCGAAGCCGCTCCAGCCCGCGGAGAAAGGATGCTTCATCCCCAAGGCCACAGCGCTCAGTTCATCCTCGACCTTCTGTCGGCCTGGCGTGCGAACGCGGTCGTTTGCCCGCTGGAGCCGGACCAGGAGCCGCTCCAGTTTCCGGTACCGCCGCCGCCCTGCTGCCATCTCAAAACCACCTCGGCAACCGGCGGCCTGCCGCGAGGCGTCGCTTTCCGGCCAGAGCAATTGGCAGCCGACGCGGACAACATCGTCGCCACCATGGGACTTCGCGCCGACTGGCCCAACCTGGGAGTCATCTCGCTGGCGCATTCCTACGGCTTCTCGAACCTGGTGCTGCCGCTCTTGCTGCACGGCATCCCGCTGATTCTCGCGCCCTCGCCCTTGCCGGAAACGGTGCGGCGCGCCGCCGAAGGTTACCCCGACCTCACACTCGCCGGGGTGCCGGCTCTCTGGCGCGCCTGGCACGAAGCCGGCGCCATCTCACCGAATGTGCGCCGGGCGATTTCGGCCGGCGCCCCGCTGCCGCTGAACCTGGAGCAGGCCGTCTTTGCGACTTCCGGCCTCAAGCTTCACAACTTCTATGGCTCCTCCGAATGTGGTGGGATCGCCTACGATGCTACGGGCACTCCGCGCGCAGATGACGCCTGTGTCGGCTCCCCCATGCTCAACGTCCAGGTCGGGTTGAACGAGGACGGCTGTCTCCAGGTGCGCGGCAGCGCAGTCGGCGAGACCTACTGGCCGGACGGGGACCCCACCCTTGCGGAGGGCTGCTTTCAGACCAGCGACCTCGCCGAGTTCCGCGACGGGCAGGTTTACCTTCGCGGACGGCTGAGCGACCAGATCAATATTGCCGGCAGAAAAGTCTCACCGGCAAAGATCGAGCGCGCCCTGCGGGAGCACCGAGCGATCAAGGATTGCCTGGTTTTCGGTGTCCCCAGCAGCGATGCCGATCGGACCGACGTGATCGTCGCCTGCATCGTGGCGAACGGGACGGGCGATAGCGCCTGGCTGAAACAGTTCCTTCTGGAGAGGCTTCCGGGCTGGCAAGTGCCCCGCGAATGGTGGTTCGTGGAGTCGCTGGGCGCCAATCCCCGGGGCAAGACCCCGCGCTCGGAATGGCGGCGTAAGTACCTCGAAACGAGAACGGCTTAACTTGTCTCGCTGCCTAACCTGAGGCGCAATTGGACTCCGAAAGCTTGGCAGGCTATGTTCCCGGGAATCACCTTTAAGTCCGATGCCTGCTCAAGTATTACTTTTTCGGCACGCTGAGAAGCCAGACGCGGCGAGCGATGTCCGACTTTCGCCCAGAGGCCAGATCCGCGCGGCTGCGCTGGCGGTGTATTTGCCCACGGTCTTTGGGCACCCCAGTCACCTGATGGCGGCCCACCAATCCAAGGACAGCGACCGGCCAGCGCTTACGCTGAAGCCGCTGAGCGACGCCCTGGGCCTGCCGGTTGATACGCGCTTTGAGCACGACCAGTTCAAAGACCTCGCGCGCGAGTTGCTGGGAGACCCTCGATACCAGGGGGCGCGCATTGCCTTGTGCTGGCATCATGGCGAGATCGCCGACCTTGCCCGAGCTTTGCAGGCCGCAGACGCCCCCGACCACTGGGACCCGGATGTCTTTGACCGCATCTGGCAGATTGATTACGGCCTCGACCATCCCACGCTCACCAAGGTGCACCAGAAGCTATTGTACGGGGACAGCGACTGATTGCTCGAGCAGCCTGCAGGCCGTCCTTAGTGCTCTTGGACAAAAGTCCAATGACGTATCCTGGGCCAAAGCATCGTAGCGCAGCCTTGTCGTCTGCCAGTGCCCCACGGAATCCGGCACCCGCCCTGTTTCCAGCGCGCGCCGAGTGGAAGGCAGACCAGTCCGCCTCCGCCGCTCCCGATCCTGTGCCTGACCTCGCCTTATCCTCGCCGGCTACGGCGAGGATAAGGAGATACGGTGCCGTAGTGGCGGGAAACGGTTGGGAAGCTACGTGGGGATAGCAAGTTGCTAGCCGAAATTTCATGGTTGCAGGGCCAAAACCGCCTTTTTTCGCGATCCGGCTGACGTAAGTCCTTGCGCGGCAACGGTGCATTTTTCAAAGCCCGCAAGTGGAGACCTACCTCCTCCCCAGCGCG
>Ga0326727_10003426_pt1 | contig 50765 bp, 37 predicted proteins | sample MB2enrmetagenome_FD_207643 | JGI IMG/M metagenome (GOLD analysis project Ga0326727, IMG submission 207643) | Lab enriched peat soil microbial communities from McLean, Ithaca, NY, United States - MB29MY | ecosystem: Environmental > Terrestrial > Soil > Wetlands > Peat | place: USA: New York... | reverse complement strand
TATGGCCAGTTCCACGCCTTCTTCGGTGTGGAATTGCGGACACCGGGCCGATCCAAGCACCGTGCCGCCGCGCTGGATGATGCTGCCAACGTCGCGCACCCCCAGGCGTTTGAAGTTGCCCTCAATCAGTCCCGAATAGCCCTGGTACACGCCCCACGTGTTGATGCCGCGCGCCTGTCCCGTTCTCACCACCGCACGAATTGCGGCGTTCATTCCGGGAGCGTCTCCTCCGCTGGTCAAAACTGCAAGGTTCTTCATGCAACGTCCTTTTCTATATTGTTGTTCATATAACGCTGATTTGCGATTCAGACGATCAATTCAAGAATTACAGACCGGCTCCACGACTGGCGGTGACCGGGCTCACTTCGCTTGCCGTTTCTCCTCCGCCGTTACGAAAAAATGAATTGAGTCGTGCCCCGGAATAAGGCCCGTTTCGAATGAAGTGTTCCGCAACCTCTGATGTCGTGCCCTGCCACAAGACGGGCTTACGAAACACGTCCTGGGAGTGGAGGCTGATTTTCTACAGCCCCAGTTCGCTGGCGCGCTTTTTCATTGCCTCCAGGCAGAACGCAATGTGTGCGTCGAGGTCGACGCCTAGTTCGTCGGCGCCCTTGATTACGTCTTCGCGGTTGACGCCGCGGGCGAATGCCTTGTCTTTCATCTTCTTTCTGACGCTGGGAACTTCGACCTCGGCGATGGATTTGCTGGGCTTGACGAGGGCGCAGGCGGTGAGAAAGCCGGCGAGCTCGTCGCAGGCGAAGAGCGCCTTGTCGAGATGGGTGACGCGGGGGACGCCGGAGTATTGCGCGTGGCTGAGGATGGCGGTGCGCAGCTCGACGGGCCAGCCCTGGCGCTCGAGTTCGCGGACGCCGACGAAGGGGTGCTCTTTGGGGGTGGGGTGGCGTTCGTAGTCGAAGTCGTGGAGCAGGGCTGTGGTGGAGTAAAGCTCGATCAAGCGGGCACGCTCATCACCCGTGAGGCCGAGGCGATCGGCTTCCTCCTCGCCGCAGGCGGTCACGCAGATTTCCACAGCCAGAGCGTGCTTGCGGAGGTTCTCGCTCTGTGTCCACTCGGAGAGGAGTTTCCACGCCTGTTCGCGGCCGAATTGGTTGCCAGCGCTCTCAGCAGCAGTCATGTTCTGGATTGTACGTGTTGCATAAGATGGTTCGCGTTTCTTCGGGGATTTTTGGGTTGGATACCGGTTTCTTCGGTTTGATCCTAACTTTCTACTTGACAATTATGGTTCGTCGGATGAAAGTAGCACTTATCGCGGTGCAAAACACCCCGGAGTACCCGCTCTGGCACTCCGCGCATTACAGAATGGCTACCACTCTTGTCAGCGTGGAGACACGCGAAGTCGTGCGTTGCGATTTCTGCAGCTTAGTGCAGTACAGAACCTCGAACTCACTATGCAGAAAATGTCGCAGACCCCTCGATATTGAGGAGCCGGCGCCTTTAGCCCCACAACTGGTTGCCCCGTCACCCGCAGCGGCTTCTGCCGAAGCAGGTCTGCAGGTTGCGGCGCAGGTTCGCGAGATACGCCGTGCGCGCCACCTGAGCCAGCGCCAGCTTGCCAGCCGGATGCAGGTGCCGCGTACCTATATCTCGAAGATCGAGAACGGCAAGGCGATTCCGACGCTGGGTTCGCTGGAGCGTCTGGCTGATGCGCTCGAGGTGGAGATGCGGCAACTGGTGCGGGATTCGCGGAGCCGTCGCGAGGAAGAGGTGACGGCGATTCTCTCCGACCCGTTCCTGGCCGAGATTGCGGCGATGCTGCCGCATCTTGATTCGCTGCACCGGACGCTGCTGTACGGCTCGGTGCGCGACATGGCCACAGGGCGCCGTCGCACCGCGTAGTCAGACAGCGATCTTTCTTCGTCTCTCCCCTGGCGGGCGAGCGGCTCTGGGGCCGCTTCGCCTGCTTCCATGCTGCCTGTGACCAACGGCATAAGCCCGTGTGGCGCTCGTTCATTTAAGCGTGCCGGTTTATGCTAGGCTCGAATGTGTCGGCAGTTTTCCCCGGTCGCCGGGGATCTTCGTTGGTCGACATTGATGCGGCTCTCTTTAGGGTAGATTTGGAAATTGTGTATCCGTTTTGAAATGTTGCAGGGTTGCCGCTCCCTGCTGGTCGTGTCGACTTGATGGTATCGGCTTCGGCTACAGTAGTTTCCTAATCTGCCACAGCTGCGCCGGGCGTGTGAGTGGGTCCCGGCATTCTGTCAGGAATGCGGAACATTCCCGCCCTGAAGCGTAAAGGATTTCGTCGAGGCAATTCCCTTGCATCCAACTGGCATGCTGCGGGTCGATGAGCTTATCTCAGAGGAACGTGCGATCTATAACACGCTCAAGCCAGAGCGGCTGCCTGAGCACGTGGCCATCATCATGGACGGCAACGGCCGCTGGGCGGGCCACCGGTCGCTGAAGCGCTTTTTGGGCCATCAGCAGGGCGCAAAGAGCGTGCAACTGGTGACGGAGACGGCTTCGAGGATCGGGCTGCCATGGCTGACGCTCTATGCCTTCTCTCTTGAGAACAATCTGCGGCGGCCCAGGGCCGAGGTCAATTTCCTGATGCGGCTGCTGAAGAGCTACCTCGAGAACAACGTGCAGCGCATGAACGACAATAATGTGCGCATGCAGTACATCGGCCGTGTGCATGAGCTGCCCCGCGAAGTGCGGGACAAGATGCAGTGGGCGCAGGAAGAGACGGCGCGCAACACAGGAACCACGCTGACGCTGGCGCTGAACTACGGCGCCCGCTCTGAACTGGTGGATGCCTGCCGCGCGCTGGCGAAGGAGATGCAGCAGAAGCACATCTCTCCGGACCGCATCTGCGAAGAGGACCTGCACCGGCATCTCTACACGGCGCACATGCCTGATCCTGATTTGCTGATTCGGACTTCAGGCGAGATGCGCATCTCGAATTTCCTGCTGTGGCAGATCGCCTATACCGAGATTTACGTCACGGAGCGGCTGTGGCCCGATTTTCGCGGCATTCACCTTCTGGAGGCGATTGCGGCATTCCAGCAGCGCGAGCGGCGTTATGGTGGGCTGAGCGACAGCGTGGGCGAGGTCGAAGAAGACCCGGAGCAGATGAAGATCGTGGCGGGCTAGCGCCAAGGCGAAGCTGGATCACAGAATTGGTGTATTGAAATCGGCGATGAACTGGATTCCCGGTACATCGAGGTTCAGCAACTGTTTATCGCCGGTAAGAAACAGATCAATCCCCGCCGATGCTGCGCAGGCAAGATGGATTGCGTCAGCTACCTTCAATTTTTGAATTGCGCGAAGCCTAGTGAATGGTGCAACAGCGCCACCATCAAACGGCAAGAATGAGAAACCGACCTCCTCCAGGTTGGTTCGGATAACGGCGGCTTTTTGAGGGTGCGGAGATTTCGCCGCGCCTGCCATAATTTCGCCGAGCGCGAGATAACTCGTGAAAAGCTGGTCGTTCCTCTTGTAAGCGCGCTCCAAAAGCTGGCGAACACGCCCTGAGAATCCTGGGTTTCCTTCGAGCCAGTAGATAAAGAGCATCGAATCCCAGTAGATTCGGCTCATGCGGCGTCCTCATCTTCCGATCGAATCCAACGCAAGAATGCTTCGCCGCCGCCGTACTCTTCCATTTCATGCTTGAGGATGCCGCGAAGATTCTCAGTCAGTCGCATTGCCCGTGTGGCGGGGTCCTCACGAACGGGCTCGATCCCTCGCGACTCAGAGCGAGTTGTGTTTGTGTTGTTCATGGGAGCTGATTTCGCCAACCGGTAGTTGAATACAACCGTTGTGCTCCTCTTTGACGGCGGTCCCTCGATCGATTCAATCTCCAGCCCGTTCTCCCGAAGGAACGCTCTTTTCTGCAGCGCGGTGCAGATTTGCGGGACATTCGCAGGCGGAAAACCGCGCGCGACTAGTTCACGATGGAGTTCCTTAACGGGAACTGCAAATTTTGATTCTCCGGCATGAATGGCCGGAGCAATGTACTTCTCGATGGCAACTGCGCGAACCGTATCACTTGATCCGTTAGGCATAATGTCTAAACTATGTATCATTACAGACAGATTGTCAAACTGTCTAAACGTGACTAGATCCTGGAAACATCCGGCGAGCGCGAGCACGTCCGCCTTGTTGGGCAACTTGTCAGTTGGCTGGTGCTTAGCAATGCCGCGGCCCGGCGGTGTATTCTCAACCCTGGAATGAAACGAGTTCTGACTGCCCTTATTTTGGCGCCGCTGGTGCTGGCGCTGGTGTTTCTCGGGCCCATGTGGCTGATTACGCTGGTGGTTGCCGGTGTCGCTATGCTGGCCGCATGGGAGTTTCTGGCGCTTACGGAGCAGCGCGGAGCCAGGCCGCCACGCGTCCTGACGATGGGGGCCATCGGCTTGCTTTTTGCCGGGAACTATCATTGGCCGGACGAGACTCTCACGATTTTCGTATTTCTCTGCGTCGTTTTGCTTGTTTACTGCACCTTTGCCTCACCGGTTGAGCGCGCGCTTGCCGATTCAACGTCGTCGGTATTTGCGCTCTTCTACCTTGGGCTGACGCTGATTCCCATCCCGATGCTTCGGGAGGCTACGAATGGGCCATCCCTGCTGGCGTTTCTGTTTCTCACGGTTTGGGCCGGAGATACAGTGGCCATGTACGCGGGCCGGGTATTCGGAAGAGCCAAGCTCGCTCCGAATCTCAGCCCAAACAAGACCTGGGCAGGGGCGATCGGGTCGGTGGTGGGGGCGGTTGCGGTGACGGGGATTTTGCTGGGGCTGAGCTCGTACCTGGCTCAGTGGAACTCGGTGAGGCTGTCATACGCCGATGCGGTGTGGTGGTACTGGCTGGTGCTGGCGGTGGTGGTGAACGTGGCCGCGCAGGTGGGTGACCTGGCGGAGTCGGCGCTGAAGCGGTCGGCGGGAGTGAAGGACTCGGGGACGCTCCTGCCGGGGCATGGCGGTATCCTGGATCGCATTGATGCGTTGCTGCTGGCAGCTCCGGTGCTGTGGTACGCTCAGGTTATACGCCTGCGGTTTTAGACGGCGCGTATTTGATTGTTTATTGTTGCAGCAATTGGACTTAGTAGAAAGTTGAAACGACTCGCCATCCTCGGTTCCACTGGCTCCATCGGCCAAAGCACCCTTTCCATAGTTGAACAGTTTCCGGATCGCTACTCGGTGGCGACGCTGGCGGCTGGTCGCAATGTGGACGAAGCCTTTGCGCAAGTGGTGCGATGGCGGCCAAAGGTAGTGTCGTTGGCGACTGAGGAGCTTGCGGCGGAATTGTGCAAGCGATTGAGCCGGGCGGGGGTGTCCGGCATCGAGGTGGTGCACGGTACGCCTGGGACCGTGGCCTGCTCGACGCATCCCAGTGCAGATTTCGTGGTTTCGGCGATTGTGGGCGTGGCGGGGCTGGAGGCTACTCATGCGGCCATCCTTGCGGGAAAACCGGTCGGTCTGGCTAACAAGGAGTGCATGGTCGCGGCGGGCGAAATCCTGACGGCGGCGGCTCGCGAACGCAATGTGCCGATTCTGCCGATCGACAGTGAGCACAACGCGGTGCACCAGTGCATGCGCGTGGGCGCGCACTCCGAGGTGAAGACGATTTGGCTGACCGCTTCGGGAGGTCCGTTCAGGAAGACGCCGCTTGCCGACTTTGCCAACATCTCTCCTGAGCAGGCGCTGAAGCACCCGACGTGGGTGATGGGGCGGCGAATCACGATTGATTCGGCGACCATGCTGAACAAGGGGCTGGAGATCATCGAGGCGTGCCGGCTTTTTGATGTGCCGCCGTGTAAGGTGCGGGTCACAGTGCATCCGCAGTCGACGGTGCACTCGCTTGTGGAATACGTTGACGGGTCGATCCTTGCGCAGATCTCGGTGACGGACATGCGGCTGCCGATCCTGTACGCGCTGGCTTACCCGGAGCGGCCGGCTTCGACGCTCACGTTCGACCTGGCTGCGCTGCGGCATCTCGAGTTTGAGGAGCCGGATTTCGAGCGCTTTCCGTGCCTGCGGCTGGCCTACGAGGCGGCAGAGAAGGGCGGAGCCCACTGTATCGCGCTGAATGCGGCCGACGAGATTGCGGTGGAAGCGTTCCTTGAGCGCAAGATTCCGTTTAACGGCATACCGGGTACAATTGAAAAAGTGCTTGCGTCCACCCGCGAGTCGCACCCCGCGACCATCGCGGAGGTGCTCGCATCGGACCGGGAAGCGCGTCTAAAGGCTCACGCGCTGGTAGCCTGAGTCAGACGCAGAGTTGGAACTGTGCCACGCAAGAAGTGAGGTTGAATCTTCGTTTTTATGCATGATTTTTTTGTTTCCGCAGTAGCTTTTATCGTCCTCGTTGGCGTGATGGTGGTGGTGCATGAGTTTGGCCACTTCCTGGTTGCCAAGCTCTGCGGAGTGCGCGTCGAGGCTTTCTCGGTCGGCTTTGGTCCCCGGCTGTTCGGGATCAAGTACGGCGACACGGACTACAAGGTTTCCCTGCTGCCGCTGGGCGGGTTTGTAAAGATGACGGGAGAAAATCCCGGGGACGACCAGGTGGGCGACGACCCCGGCGCGTTCATGAACCATCCGCGCTGGCAGCGCATGCTCATCGGGTTTGCGGGCCCATTTTTCAACTTCATGCTGGCGTTCGTCCTGATGGTGGTGTACTTCACGTTTATCAATGAAGTACCGGATATCCGGACCACGAAGATTGAGTGGATAACGCCCGGTTCGGCGGCGGACCAGGCCGGCCTGAAACCCGGCGATATTGTCGCGCGATTCGAAAGCGTCGCGAATCCCGACTACCAGAAGTTTCACGACCTGGCCGGCGACGACGCGAACAAGACAGTCCCGATTACGGTCGATCGCGGTGGCGCGACTGTGCAGACTGCGATCCATCTGCCGGGTGTGGACGCTCTGCACGATGACCTGAGCAAGGCCGGGATATTTGTGCAGTATACGCAGGGGCCGATCCAGATCGACCAGGTAAGCCCGGATTCGCCGGCGCAACATGCCGGTTTGCAGTCGGGCGACAGGATTGTCTCCGTGGATGGGCACGCCTTTCATACCGTGCTGCCGCTGGTGGACTACATGCAGTCGGGGAAAGGCAGGCCCGTAACCCTAACGGTGGAGCGGAAGGGCGTGATGCTGCCGCCGATCGAGGTTCATCCCTACATGCAGGATGCGGGATGGCGGATTGGGTTCCTTCCGGCGGGGCTGGAGGATGTGCCGGTTCGCGCGGAGCCGATGAGCTTCTCGAGTGCCGTGGCCGAGTCGCGCGACTTCTGCGCGGAGAGTTCGCTGCTGATCGTGAACGTTCTGAAGAAGGTGCTAACGCACCAGGTTTCGGTGAAGCAGCTCTCCGGGCCGGTGGGGATTGCGGTCGCGGCGGGACAGGCCGTGAAGGAGCGCTACTGGCTGGCGAAATTCGACCTGGCCGCGGGCATCAGCCTGAACCTCGGCATCCTGAACCTGCTGCCGTTCCCGATTCTTGACGGCGGGCTGATCCTGCTGCTGGCGATCGAGAGCATCATGCGGCGCGATATCAGCATGATCGTGAAGGAGCGCATCTACCAGGCGGCATTTGTTGTGCTGGTGGCGTTTTTTGCGTTCATCATGTTCAACGACTTCAGCAAGCTGCAGGTATTCAGCCACCTGAAACCCTGAATCAGGGGTCAGGGAACAGAGATCAGAGAACAAACTAAACGCTAGAGAGTGCTTGTGCGATGGCTGTGACGACTCACCAGGTTCGTGTGCGGTATGCGGAGACCGATCAGATGGGGATCGTCTACTATGCCAACTATCTGGTCTGGTTTGAGCTGGGACGCGTGGAGCTGCTGCGCTCTCTGGGTCTGGCATACAGCCAGCTTGAGAAAGAGCACGAATGTATTTTGCCGGTTGTGGAAGCAACGTGCCGCTACCGCTCGCCGGCGCGCTACGATGACGAGATTCTGATCGAGACGCATCCGGCCATGCTGCGGGGATCGGTGTTGAAGTTCGCGTATCGCATTTTGCGCAAAGGAGTCGACGGCGCTGAGCCGACGCTGCTGGCGGAAGGCGAGACGGTGCACGTGGTCTGCGACGACCAGTTGAAGCGCAAGCCCCTGCCGGAACATTATGCGGCTACGCTTCGGAAGCTGATGCCGGAACGTCATCACTCGCACTGATCGAGAAGTCTGAACAAAAACAGATCTTGATTGCGGCCTGGGAACGCTATAGCGTGTTGCATTCCGCGCAGGTGGTGACCAGATTCTCGGCACTTTCGTCGCCGCCTTCCGCGGGCGACTTCACGTAAGCCACGGTCGCTGTGAAGCGGGTGAGCTGCTTCTGGCAGCGGCGGCACTTGTAGGCGTCGCGTTCGAAGACATGGATGCGTTTTTCGTGCTGGCCCTTGTGCGAGAGCGGAAACAGTGCAGGCTCTTCGGACATGCGCTCTGCGCGGAATTTGCGGCAGGCTTCGATTTCATCGGGAATAAGCACGCGATAGAGAGTGCCCTGGCGATTGGGCTCACCGAGTTTCTGTATGGCGCCGATCTCTTCGAGGGCGCGGAGGGTGTCCTGTACTTTGCCGAAGGAGATGTTGTTTTCGGCGGCATTGGTGTAGGACGACTTGACTACGGCGCGGCGCAGGGTACTGCGGCTCACGCGGATCTGCGGATTGCCATCCTTGGCGATGGAGTGACGGAAGAGGAACCAGTAGAACGCCGCGTCGTAGGCGGTGAGGATCGGCTGCAGATCGTCGACGATCTCGCCGATGATGTCGGGGAGTTCCAGCGCGGAGAAGCTAGCGTCGCCTTGGGGCGCGTTTACAGTTTCCACCTCCAGCTCACTGAGTAGCTGGCGTATCTTTTCGATGCGCGGATTCATTCGAGAGCATTCTACGCCGTATTCGCGGACCCAGCGGTCTCTTTTCCGTATACGACATTCGCAGAAATCGAGCAGGGAGCAGGCGTCTTTACTGTGCGATCACGATCGGCGCAGACGGCTACTTGTCGCGTGCTACGACGAATTCGCGGACCCAGAGCAATGCGCGCTTGAATTCCGAGTCTGGCAGGGCAGCCAGCGCCTGTCGCGACTGCTCCGCGTAACGGTCGGCGGCGGCCATGGCGTATTCAACGGACCCATTGCGATTGAGGATTTCGCGGATCTGTTCGCGGCTGACGTACTCGAAGCTGCGGTCGTCCAGCACGCGCTGGATGGTCTGGCGCTCGCGCGCCGAGCCGTGATCGAATGCGTGGATGACGGCAAGCGTCGTCTTGCCCTCGCGCAGGTCGCTTGCCACGGGCTTGCCCAGCACTTCTTCTGTCGCGGTGAGATCGAGGACATCGTCGACTATCTGGAATGAGAGGCCGACGGCACGGCCATAGGCAGCGAGCTTCTCTTCCTGCGCCTCGGTTGCGCCGGCAAGTACGGCGCCGAGCCGCATTGAGGTGGAAAACAGGCAGGCGGTCTTGCGGAAGATGAGGTCGTAGTACTCGGCCTCAGAGACGGCTTTGCCGAGTTTCTGGATCTGCAGCAGTTCGCCCTCGACCATCTGCTGCGTCAGGCCGATCAGCAATTCCAGGACACGCAGATTCTTCTCTTCGAGCGCAACTTTGAAAGCCTGCATGTAGAGCCAGTCACCGGCCAGCACGCATTTTTCGTTTCCCCAGGTGGTGTTGGGCGAGGGACGTCCGCGGCGGGTTTGCGCGCCGTCGATGATGTCGTCGTGGACGAGCGTTGCGGTGTGCACCATCTCGACGACTGCGCCGAGACGAATAGCGCTGGGCCCCGAATAGCCCAGCAGGTGCGATGTCAACAACAAAAGCGACGGGCGAATGCGCTTGCCACCGCCTTCGCGCAGATACTCGGCAATTTCGGTGATGGTGCTGACGCTGGAGGCGGCATCGCGCCCCAGTTCCTGCTCGATCGCTACGAGGTCTTCTCGCAGCAGTTCGAAAACCTCTTTTGCCGTTGCTATCGCCAGGGTGCTCAATGGTCTCAGTGTCTCGCGTTCTTAGTTCGTGCGGTAGTTCGTGAAGGTCAGTTCCACGCCAAGGTCGCGACCGCGCAGGGTGGCGATGATGGCCTGCAGGTCATCGCGATCCTTGCCCGATATCCTCACAGTATCGCCTTGAATGCTCGCCTGCACCTTCTTTTTTGAGTCCTTCACGATACGCACAATTTCTTTGGCTCTCTCAGTGGGGATGCCCTGCTGCAACGTGATTCTCTGGCGCACGCTCTGCCCGGCGGCCGGTTCCACCTTGCCATAGGTGAGATTCTTGAGCGACACGCCGCGCTTCACGAGTTTCTGACCGAGAATCTCCTTCACGGCTCCGAGCTTGTACTCGTTCGAGGAAGCCAGTTGAATGGCGTCGTTGCCTTCGAGATTGATTTCGGAGTGGGAGTCTTTCAGGTCGAAGCGCTGGCGGATCTCTTTCATTGCCTGGTCAATGGCGTTGCGCACTTCCTGCATGTCGACCTTGCTGACGATGTCGAATGAATTGTCCTGGGCCATGATTCCGTTCCTCAAATGCCTGGGTTGCTGTTTACTCGCTATTCATCAGCGGTGCAACATTATCAGTTTCCCACGTCAGACCCTCAGGCTGAACAGGCGGGCGAAGTTTTTGGTGGTCGCTGCTGCGATTTCTTCGGGGGTCACGTGATGGAGTTCGGTAAGAGTCTGTGCCGTCTGGGTGACGAACGCCGGCTCATTGCGCTTGCCCCGGAGCGCGGCGGGGGCCAGCCACGGGGCGTCTGTTTCCACCAGGACGCTATCGAGCGGCACGCGTGCGGCAAGGTCGCGCAACGGCTGCGCTTTGGGATAGGTGAGGTTGCCGGCGAAGGAAATGAGAAAGCCGAGGTCGAGCGAGCGGCGTGCCTGTTCCCAATCTCCGCCGAAACAATGCATTACGCCGCCGAGCCCGGTTGAAGCCCAATGCTCTTCGAGGACCTCGAAGAGGTCGTCCCACGCGTCTGTCACACCGTCCCTTGGCCGGCAATGGATGAGGATCGGCCGTTTGCGTACAGCCGCGATCTTCAATTGGCAGATAAGCCCTTCACGCTGAACGGGATGTGCTGCCCCTTCGTGGTAGTAGTCGAGTCCGATCTCGCCGCAGGCGATCACTTCCGGCTCGGCCAGCAGCCCGTCGAGCTTCGCCTGGGCTACGTCGTCGGCTTCTGCAGCGTTGTGGGGGTAGATTCCGGCACTCGCATACAGCCGGGGCATGCCGGGCTTGCCGTTGAACTCACGGCAGATGTCGAGGGCCTGGTGCATCTCTGCGGGACCTTCGCCGATGCCGATCGCCAACACCGCGCCCACGCCTGCCTCGGCAGCGCGCTGCAGCATGGCCTCGCGGTCGTCGGTGTAGCGGGGACTGTCGAGATGCGCGTGAGAATCGATCAGCAAGCAGAGACCTCCCGAGGACTCCGATGTTGAAAACACATCAATTGCCGACCCGCAAAAGGAGTCTGTTACTTCAGCCGCGCTCCCAGCGGCACGTTCTCAAGAAAGCCGGCCAGAACGGGTGCGTCGTCGGGCGGTAGCGAGGCGGCCAGGAGCATGCCGTTCGATTCGAGGCCGCGCATCTTGCGGGGGGCGAGATTCGCGACGATGACGATCTTGCGGCCGATCAGCTTTTCCGGCTCGTAGTATTGCGCGATTCCGGCGAGGATCTGGCGCTTCTCATAGCCGAGATCGACCTCGAGGCGCAGTAGCTTGTCGGCTTTAGGAATTCTCTCCGCCACCAAAACTTGCGCTACCCGCAGTTCCACCTTGGCGAAGTCATCGATGGTTATGTATTGGGATTCCGCAGGTGCACGAGACGCTTCTGCTACCGGGGCAGCAGGCATCAAGGCTGCCGGAGCTTCCGAAGACACTGGCGGGACGCCAGGAGCTGCGGATAAAGGAGCAGGTGCCGGCGCCGCTACGGCGGCTTTGGGTGCAGCGGTCCTGGCAGGAACCGCAGCTGGAGCGGCAGCGGGAGCAGGCGAGGGTCCTCTGGTCGCATTTTCCTGATTGCCGGCGGCCTCCACGGCGTTTTTGCTGTTTTCGTCTTCCAGGTTCTGCATACGGGTGACTGCGTCCTTTTCAGCGCGGGGAAAGAGCGGTGCGGGCTCGCCCAGGTGTGTTCCGGGCTTGAGGCCGCCCCACGCGAGATGGGTGAGAAATGCGCGTTTCGCGGCGTCAGCGATACTGCCTTGCCCAAGCTGCTGCCACACCTTGGATGTCGCATCGGGCAGGATGGGATAGACGAGCGCCGTGATTACGCGGATGGCTTCGGCAGCCGTGGCTAGAACGCGAGCCTGCAGCGCGGCATGATCGGCTTCGGAGCGGTCTGCCGGGCGCTTCCAAGGGGCATTGGCGGTGAGATAGCCGTCGGTTTCTGCGACGAGGAGCCACAAGCTCTTAAGTGCTTCGGAAAAATTCAGCTCGTCGAAGGCCGGGCCGAATTCCGCGATCGCGCGAACGGTGGTCTCGCGAAGGGCGGTCTCAGCCGGCGTTTCCGCGCCGGGTTCCGGCACGATTCCATCGAAGTACTTGTGCACCATGTTGACCACGCGGCTTACCAGGTTGCCGTAGCCGTTTGCGAGGTCGCCGTTGTAGCGTTGCACCAGCGCGTCGAAGCTGAAGTTGCCGTCCTGCCCGAAGGGGATTTCGCGCAACAGGAAGTAGCGAAGCGCGTCAGCGCCGAGGATTTCACGCACGGTATCGGCGCGCACGATGTTTCCGCGCGATTTTGACATCTTGCCCTGGTCGAAGAGGAGCCAGCCGTTGGCCTTTACCGAGTGCGGCACGGGAATGCCTGCAGCCATCAGGAACGCGGGCCAGTAGACGCAGTGGAACCGGCTTATCTCCTTGCCGATGAGGTGAATATCGGCCGGCCAGAACTTTTGGAAGCGAGCCTGTTCCGCTGGATCGTCTGACCCGTAGCCGAGTGCCGTGATGTAGTTGGCCAGCGCATCGAACCAGACGTAGATCACATGGTCTTCATCGCCGGGAACCGGAATACCCCATTTCAGGGCCGTGCGGCTGATGGAAACGTCCGCGAGCCCGCTGCGCACAAACGAGATCACCTCGCGGCGCGTCGACTCGGGCTGCATGAAGCCGGGATTTGCCTCGTAGAACTCCAGCAGCTTGCGCTCGAAGGCGGAGAGCTTGAAGAAGTAGTTCTCCTCGCTGACGGTTTCGGTGATGCGGCCGCAATCGGGGCAGGGTGCGCCGGGCGGCACATCGACCCAGGCTTCGTCGGAAACGCAGTACTGGCCTGTGTACGAGCCCTTGTAGACGAATCCGCGATCGCGCAGCGCGGCGAAGAGCTTCTGCACTCCGCGCTTGTGCCGTGGCTCGGTGGTGCGGATGAAGTCGTCGTAGGTGAGGCCCAGGCGATCCCAAAGCGAGCGAAATTCGGCGGAAATTGCATCCGCAAAGTCCTGCGGTGTGAGGCCGGCGAGCTTGGCGGAGCGCTCGATCTTCTGTCCATGTTCGTCAGTGCCGGTGAGGAACCACGTCTCGATGCCCATAGCCCGCTTGCGCCGTGCGATTGCGTCGCAGACGATCGTGGAATAGGCGTGTCCCAGGTGCGGACGCGCATTCACGTAGTAGATGGGCGTGGTGAGGTAAAACCGGGCTGGGGTGGAGTTTTGATTTGTCATCGGCGGGCGTTACTTTCGGTTTTGCGCCTCAAGCAAGGCGCGGTGTTGTGCGTCTATGTTCCTCTTTCATCTTAGGTTGCCGTGCAAAGGGCGTCAAACGTGCGCGCATCGCTGGCTCTGTTAAAATCGCCTTGAAAATCAACGGTTTTTGAGGCGCATCAAGTGTATCTGGAATTGAAGGACCGGCTCGAGTCGCATCTGCGCGATGTGCTCAAGTCCAAGTACGACCTTATTGTCGAGAACATTCCGCTGGAGACTCCACCCGACCTGCGTTTCGGTGAACTGGCCACGCCTATCGCCTTTGAACTTGCGCGCAAGCTGCGCAAGGCGCCGAAGGTCATCGCGCAGGAGATTGTGGAGGCGCTCGGCATGCCGCGCGGGTTTGCCTCGTTTGAGATTGCGGGCGCGGGATACATCAATGCGCATCTCGATCGCACGATTGCCGTGCGCATGATGACCAGCGGCGAAGATTCGCAGCCTGTGGCGACCGATATTCACGCGCTCGTGGAACACACCAGCATCAATCCCAACAAGGCCGCGCACATCGGGCACCTTCGCAACTCGATCCTGGGTGATACGTTTGTGCGTCTGCTGCGTGCGGCTGGCCGACAGGTTGCGGTGCAGAACTACATCGACAACACCGGCGTTCAGGTTGCGGATGTGGTGGTCGGGTTCCTCCACGTGGAGAAGAAGTCGCTGGCAGAGGTGCGCGAATTTGTCGAGGACCTCGAGCTGCATTTTCAGCGCGTGGACTTCTACTGCTGGGACCTCTACGCGCGGACCTCGCAATGGTATGTCACGGGGACAGACCAGGAGCAGGAAGCGCGGAAGCGCCTGCGGTATGCAACGCTGCACGAAATCGAGCAGGGCGGAAATGAGACGGCTGCGATTGCCGACCTGATCTCGACGGCTGTGCTGCGGCGGCATCTGGAGACCATGCTGCGGCTCGGTATCGAGTACGATTTTCTGCCCCGCGAGAGCGAGATTCTGCACCTGAACTTCTGGGCGCTCGCGTTTGAGCAGCTGAAGCGGAAGGGCGTGCTGTACTTCGAGACCGAGGGTAAGAACAAGGGATGCTGGGTGATGTCGCGGACGGGCGGGCCACCGGCCGAGGGCGAAGTCGACGAAGACGCCAAGGTGATCGTCCGCTCGAATGGCACCGTCACCTACGTGGGCAAGGATATTGCTTATCACCTCTGGAAGTTCGGTCTGCTCGGACGCGATTTCGGATATCGCAAGTTTTTCAACTACCCGCGGCACGAGTGCTGGATTTCGGCGGTCGAGGGCGATCCCGACCATCCGCACTTCGGCGATGCGCAGGCCATTTACAACGTAATCGATTCGCGCCAATCGGATCCGCAAGCCAATGTGATCCAGGCGCTGCGCGGGATGGGGTACTCCAAACAGGCGGATAACTATACGCACTTCAGCTACGAGATGGTCGCGCTGACGCCACGGTGCGCGGCGGAATTGGGCTACGAAGTGGCGGAAGAGGATCGCTCGCGTCCGTACATTGAAGTAAGCGGGCGCAAGGGGTTCGGCGTCAAGGCCGACGACCTGATCGACAAGCTCATCGCGGCGACGCGAGCCGAGGTCGACATGCGCCAGACCTCGCGTGACGAGCAGGAACGCCATGTCATCGCCGAGCAGATCGCGATCGGCGCCTTGCGGTACTTCATGCTCAAGTTCACGCGGAATTCGGTGATCGCCTTTGACTTCAAGGATGCGCTGAGCTTCGAAGGCGAGACGGGACCCTACATCCAGTACGCCGTAGTGCGGGCGCGCAACATCTTCCGCAAGGGATCGATCACGCCGGAAGCCGTGCTGCGCGAGTTTGCCGGGTCAGATCCGGGCGCATTCCTGATGGGCGCGGACGGCGAAGACATCTGGTCGCTGTGGCTGCGTGCAGGGCGGCGCTCGGCGATGCTGGAGCAGTGCATCGCGACCTCAGAGCCTGCATATCTTGCCAAGCATGCGTTCCAGCTCGCGCAGGAGTTCAACAACTTCTACCACAAGCACCACATCCTTACGGAGCTGGATCCGGAGCGCCGGATGTTTCTGCTGGCCACGGCCGCCATCACCATGCGGGAACTCATCTCGGTGCTCGACTGGCTGGGCATTGAGAGCCCCGACGCCATGTAGTACTGCCGTAATACGTTTTGTAGCCTACGTCACTAACAGGCACCCGGGCATCGGGAGTATATTGCTTCCCGGTCAGTGTGAATTACAGGTGCTATGGAAACTACAGTCTTGCAAACACATATGCTTCTTCCCATCGAAGAAATTGCGCGGAAACTGTCGCTTTTGCCGGCCGAATACGAGCCGATAGGCACCTATGGTGCGAAGCTGAATCTGAACCTGCTGGAGAACCCGGCTTTTCCCGTTCGCGGCAAGCTGATCATCGTTACGGCCACTACGCCAACCACATCGGGCGAAGGGAAGACCGTGGTGTCGATCGGGCTGGCGCAGGGGTTGGAGCGTATCGGATGCAAGTCGATCCTGACCTCGCGCGAGCCTTCTCTCGGACCGGTCTTCGGTATGAAGGGCGGCGCGGCGGGCGGCGGGTTGTCGCAAGTGGAACCCAGCCAGAAGATCAATCTGCATTTTCACGGAGACTTTCACGCCATTACCGCGGCGCACAACCTACTGGCCGCGATGATTGACTCGCATCTCTTCTTCGGCAACGCGCTCGATCTCGATCCCACGCAGATTACGTGGCCGCGTGCGTTGGACATGAACGATCGTGCGTTGCGACGCATCACCGTGAGCGTCGGCGGAAAGGACCAGGGCGCCGGCCGGGCGACTGGATTTGTGATCACCGCCGCATCGGAGATCATGGCCATCATGGCACTGGCGTCGAACCGCGCTGACCTGCGGCGGCGTCTCGATGCCATCGTCGTGGGGCCTTCGCGGTCGGGGAAGCTGGTGACGGCAGGCCACCTGGGCGCTACGGGTGCAATGCTGGCGCTGCTGGATGACGCGATCAAGCCGAACCTGGTGCAGACCACAGAAGGCACGCCAGCGCTGGTGCATACCGGGCCGTTCGGCAATATCGCACACGGGACCTCCAGCATTCTCGCGCACCAGATGGGCGTGCGACTGGCCGATTTCGTCGTGAACGAATGCGGATTCGCCGCGGACCTTGGCGCCGAAAAATACTTCGACATCGTGATGAGCGCATCGGGCATTCGCCCTGCGGCTGCCGTTCTGGTGGTCTCGGCGCAGAGCCTGCGCGCACAGGGGGATGGCCAGATTGAAGCCGGTTTTGCAAATCTCGATCACCACATCAGGACTCTGCGTGGCTATGGCGTTCCGATCGTGGTCGCGATCAACCGATTCCCGGCAGACGCGCCGGAGGAACTCGAGATGATTGCCACCGAATGCTCGCTGCAGGGCGTTCCCTGCGCCCTGGTGGAGGCTTTCACGAAGGGCGGCGAAGGTACGGTTGAACTGGCTCACAAGGTGGTCTCGGCAATCGAGACGAATCCGGCGCCGGAGATTCAGCCCGTTTACGCGCTTGAGGACTCGCTCGAGACGAAGATCCTGAAAGTTGCGATCCAGATTTATGGCGCCGACGGCGTCACCTTTAGCGATGCGGCGCGCGTCAAGCTCGATCGCTGCACGAATTGGGGATTCGGCCGGCTGCCGGTCTGCATTGCCAAGACACAGTATTCGCTGACGGATGATCCGAAGCGCATGGGCGCACCAAAGGGTTGGACGCTGAATATCAATGACGTGTCATTGGCGGCGGGTGCGGGATTTGTGGTGGCCGTGTCGGGCAACATGATGCTGATGCCGGGGCTGCCGAGCCATCCGCGCGCCATGTCGATCGACGTGGACGACGACGGCAACATTGTTGGAGTGTGATGAGCCGGCCTGGTAGTTGAGTCAGACTCCGAATCTCGCTGTTTGAACGGCCGGGAAAAACGCTGACAGACCGGGCACATGGTTTACAACCCCCTTGCAGTGAAAGTGGCTCTGGTGGCTGGTCAGCAGCGGGGTTTGCCGGTCTCAAAGATATAACAGCCGTAGCCGAAGCCATGGGAATGTGGGAATCCCGAATGGATTTCCAAGGGGTGTGGGAAGGGTGGAAAGCCGGCTTTATGGTTTTCCATGCTTTCTATTCCCCATCATTTCCATGGCTAGTTTTTAGAACTCGCAACTCAGAGCTACAGGCTGCTCCCCTCGTAGCTCCGGACCCACTCGAGGACGGATCGGACGGCAACGCCGCTTGGCCCTTTTGCTATGAACGGCTTGTTCTCTTCGATCCACGCGAGGCCGGCGATGTCGAGGTGGATCCACGGCGTGTCTTCAGCGAAGGCGTGCAGGAACTCGGCAGCAGTGATGGCGCCACCCCAGCGGCCGCCGGTGTTCTTGATGTCGCCGATGTCGCTGCGGATCATGTCGTAGTATTCGTCGCTGAGCGGCATGCGCCAGAACTTCTCGCCTGAGGTAGCCAGTGCCGACTGGAACTTCTCGAAGGTGGCATCGTCATTGGAGAAGGCTCCGGCGTTGATCATGCCGAGCGCGACGACACACGCCCCGGTCAGCGTGGCCGCATCGATGAGGTGAGTGGCGCCGAGGCTCCGGGCATAGGTGAGGCCGTCGGCCAGAACGAGGCGGCCCTCGGCGTCGGTGTTGATGATCTCGATGGTCTTGCCGGGCTTGTCTGGGGCAATGGACATCGCGGTCTGGACGTCGCCTGGTTTTTGCGCTTTGCCGTCGGGCATGTTTTCAGCCGCGCAGACGATGCCGATGACGCGCACCTTCGGCTTGAGGAGGGCGATGGCGCGCATGGCGCCGATCATGGCGGCGCCGCCGGCCATGTCGTACTTCATCTTCTCCATGTTGTCGGCGGGCTTGATGGAGATGCCGCCCGTGTCGAAGGTGATGCCCTTGCCGACGAGGCCGAGGACCGGGCCGTCGAGCACGCCTTCCGGCTCGTACTTGAGGACGATCAGCGCGGGCGGCTCGGCCGAGCCCTGCGAGACACTCCAGAACGCGCCCATCTTCAATTCGTGCAGCTTGTCGGCGGAGTAGACCTCCGACTTGAGCCCGGTTTCCGAGGCCATCTGCGCGGCACGCTGACCGAGGACGGTCGGCGTCAATTTATTGCCAGGTTCATTTACCAGGGAGCGTGCGAAGTTCTGGCATTCGCCGACGACTACGCCTTCACTGAATGCTTTTTGCACGGTGTGTTGGTCGGAGGCAGCCGGTGCTGACACGGCGAAGGACTGCACGCTGACGTCTTTGCGCTGGCTGCGGTAGGTGTCGGGGTCGAAGTCGCCAATGAATGCGCCCTCGACGGCAGCGCGCGCACACGAGGCCTCGGGTAGTGTCAGACCCAGCTCTGAAGGCGGCTCCGGCAGCGCAAATACCAGCTCGCGAATGGCTCGCGGCTTGGTATACCGGACCGCAGTTCCGGCCGCATTGCGCACGGTATTTACCGTTGCCTTGCCCTTCTTGCCCAGGCCGACGATGAGGAGCCGTTTGGCCTTGAGCCCTGCGGGGGCGTGGAGCAGCACCGTTTCGTTGGAGCCGGCCTTGTACTCGCCGCTGACCAGAACAGCCGCAGCCGCGGCGCGGACTTTCTCATCGCTGGTGAGCAGGACCGGTTCGGGCCGCACATCGGGGCCTTTGGCAGTCTGGGTATCGGTGGCTGTTACGGCCAGAAGTTCAGTTTCAATTTGGGCGAGGGAAGTGAAGGAAAGCTCTGTGCGCATACTCCTTCATTATTTCATCCCGGTCCGGTATCGAGTCGGCGGCAAGATAACCTGGCCAACATACCTCAGGGGCTTTTTGGCCCATCGGTATGTGAGACCGTTTTCGGCATGACTAAAGGTCGTGCCCTGTTACAAAAGCTGACTGGGGGATATTCACAAACGCTGTCTACCGCCCCATGCGGTGCTTGTTGGCGTTGATGGCGGCGCGGGCATCGCGGTCGGCTTCGCGGCGGCGCTCGGTTTCCCGCTTGTCCCAGTCCTGCTTCCCCTTGGCGACGGCCAGCTCGCACTTCACGCGGCCCTTCCGGAAGTAAAGCCGGGTGGGGATGAGCGTATGCCCCTTGATCTGCGTCTTTGCCATGAGCCGCCGAACCTCGTCCTTGTGAAGCAGGAGCTTCCGTGTGCGAGTTTCGTCATGGTTGGCAATATTCCCATGCGAATAGGGACCGATATGCAGATTCAGGAGGAAGGCCTCGCCGTCCTTGATCAGGCCGTAGGAGTCCTTCAGATTCGCCTTTCCTTCGCGAATCGACTTGACCTCGGTTCCCCGCAGGGCCACGCCGGCTTCGAATTTCTCGAGCAGAAAGTAATTGTGGCTGGCAGCCCGGTTATGGGCGGCATCGCGCTCACCAGAGGCCACAGGATCGCGCGGCCTGGCCTGTTTCTGCGGGGCCGAGCTGTCACGGGGTACGATAGTGTGGCTGGTTTGGCGCGCCATCGGGGAAAGTCCCTTAATTTCATCGTAGCATCGCAACACTAACCCCCATATTGTAGTGGGGCTTTGCTAGAATGGGGCAACCTTTGGTCAGAAGCACCGATACTGGGATATGTGTCATCGCTAGCGTCGATAGGGCCCGGGTTCGCCCGACTGGTTCTGATGCGGAACTCGCGCCTTGCAGATGTTTGGGAGTCCGATGAAAAGCCACGTTCAATGTCCGGCACCCTCCGCATTCTTCCTCTCAAGAGCCCGATTCTGGATTGTGATCGTGGGCGTCTTCGCCCTTCTAGCTGTCGGCTCGGCCAGCGCAATGGCGCAGTCGGCGAATACCTACTACAAGCACGGCCAGTCTGCGGAAGCGCGTGATGACTTCGATGGGGCCTTCCAGAACTACCAGAAGGCCTACTCGATGGCGCCGAAGAACGAGGTTTATAAGGCGGCCTACTATCGTGTGCGCTTCACCGATGCCGCGCAGCACGTGACGAAGGGCCGCAATCTGCTGGCTTCAGGCGATGAAGAGGGCGCCCTGGTTGAATTGCTGCGCGCCAACGAGATTGATCCCAGCAACGAGGCTGCCCAGCAGGAGATAGCGAAGATTCGCGCTCACCACGGCCAACAGACGGCGGTCGAGAGCAGCTCCATGACTGCGCAGACGCAGGAGCAGATCGAGTCGATGGGCGGCCCGCTCCAGCTCAAGCCGCTCTCGAACGAGCCGCTGACTGTGCACATGGCCGAGGATTCGAAGATGGTCTACCAGGCTATCGGGAAGGCGGCAGGCATCAACGTTCTCTTCGATCCCGATTACATTTCAAAGCGTGTCCAGGTTGACCTGAATAATGTATCGCTGCTGGACGCTCTGCGGATTGTGGGCACCCTGTCTGGAACCTTCTGGCGGCCGATCACGCAGAACACCATTTTCGTCGCACAGAACTCGCGTTCGAAGCGCGCCGAGCTCGAAGAGCAGGCGGTGCAGACCTTCTATCTGTCGAATGCGTGGCAGCAGAACGATCTGAACGACGTGCAGACCGCGTTGCGTAACGTGCTGCCGAACGCGAAGGTCTACGGCGTGGCGAGCCAGAATGCGATCGTGATGCGCGCGACGCCGGATGAACTGCTGCTGGCGCAGAAACTGGTGAACGATCTCGACAAGGCGCGCCCCGAGGTCGTGGTCGACATCGCGGTTCTCGAGGTCAGCAAGAACTGGGAGCGCAACCTGGGCATCACCTGGCCCACCAGCGCGGGCGTTCAACTTCAATCGGCGACCTCCAGTGCGTCCAGCACCTGTGCTGCAGGGAGCACGAATTGCACTTCATCCTCAAGCTCGACAAACAACGTGACGCTTTATGAGCTCGCGCACCTGAACTCGAACGACTTTGCCGTTACGATCGGCGCGGCAACGGCCAACGCACTGCTGACTGACAACAACACCAAGATTCTGCAGAACCCGCGCATTCGCGCTGCTGACCAGCAGAAGGCATCGCTCAAGATCGGCTCGCGTATTCCGATTGCCACGGGTTCGTACCAGACTGGCGCGGCGACCGCGCTGGTCAGCTCGCTGGTCAATACGCAGTTCCAGTACCAGGACGTGGGCGTCAACATCGAGGTCACGCCGACGGTACACTTCGATCGCGACGTGACACTGAAGATCAAGATTGAAGTCACGGCACAGAGCGGTTCCGTGACCATCAGCGGCGTTACCGAGCCGATCCTGAGCCAGCGCGTGGCTGAGCAGACAATCCGACTGCGGGAGGGTGAAGCCAACATCCTGGGCGGTATCCAGGAGCAGCAGATCCAGGACAACTGGACCGGCGTTCCGGGGCTCAGCTCAATCCCGGTTCTGCGCTACCTGTTCGGTTCGAAGGACAAAACTATCCAGAACGACGAGATCGTGTTCCTGGTGGTGCCGCACGTGGTTCGCTCGCAGGAACTGTCGCCGCTCAATCTGCGCAGCATCGATACGGGCCCTGGTACGCAATCGGTTGAATTGCGGCAGATATCATCGGCGGTTCCTCGAGCACAGACGCCGGTAAATGCTCCGCCAACTGGTGCGGCCCCTCCCACGCCTGGATCGCTGCCCGGCCCGAGTGCCGAGGCGGCCGCGCCGGCGGCTCTTGCTCAGATGCGAGCATCGGCGATGGCGAATGGCGCTGAAGCCGATGCGAACCGTTCTGCTGCAGCGGCACAGGCAGGTACGCCACCCGGTTCGCCGGCGCCGCCAGAGCCCGCGGGAAAGGTGAACCTGATGTTGAACTCGCCTGGAACGGTGATCAACGGCACCACGTTTCAGGTTCCGGTGGTCTTGACGGGCGCGACCGATGTCTCGTCGGTTCCCCTTCAGATTCAATACGATCCGTCGAAAATGTCCCTCATAAACGTGGGAGACGGCGACCTGCTGAATCGCGACGGACAGATTGTGGCCATGGCTCACCGGGACGATGGTCCCGGAGCGATTACCGTGAATGTTTCGCGGCCGCCCGGAGCGCCGGGCGTGAGCGGAGCGGGGGTCGTCTGCGTCCTTACATTTCAGGCGAAGGCCAAAGGGCAGAGCGACATCAGCATTACGCGTGCCGGTGCAATGAATAGCGCGGGCAAGCCGCTGCAGGCACAGACGTCGCAAGCCACGATCGTTGTGCAGTAGGAGTATCGAGCGGATGAAGGCTCAGCGGCCAATCCTGAAGCATTCGGAGCGCGGGCTGACCCTGGTCGAATTGATCGTGACCGTGGCGATCCTGTCGATCCTGGCGTCGGCGGCCATCCCGATTGCGCGTTTCAAAGTCCAACGGGACAGGGAGCGTGAACTGCGGCGCGACCTGTGGGAGATGCGCGACGCCATCGACCACTACAAGGACGCAGCTGATAAAGGCGCGATCCAGACGAAGGTCGACAGCCAGAATTACCCTCCGGATCTCGACACCCTGGTCAATGGCGTAGATATCCAGGGCAAGAAGGTGAAATTTCTTCGTCGGATACCGGTGGATCCGATGACCGGCAAGGCCGAATGGGGATTGCACTCCATGCAGGACGATCCCAAATCGGACTCGTATGGCGGGCAGAGTGTTTTCGACGTGTATTCAAAATCGACGGGTACAGCGCTGGACGGCACAAAGTACTCCGATTGGTAGTCGAAATTCTGGGAGAATAGAAATAGATGCGCGGCAAAGCACAACACGAAGCCGGCTTCACGCTGATGGAATTGATGATCGTGATGATGATCATTGGCGTGCTGACGACTCTTGCGATTCCGAGCTTCGTCGGCGCGATACGATCGGCCAGGGAGGCCGTGCTCAAAGAGGATTTGCGGGTCATGCGATCAGCCATCGATTCATACACGATGGACAAGCAGAAGGCGCCTCAATCGCTCGATGACCTGGTGCAGGAGGGATATCTGAAGGTAATCCCCGAGGATCCCATGACAAAGTCGCGCGAGACCTGGGTGACGGATGTGAGCGATTCCCTGCACTCCCTCGATCAGACCGATCCCGGAATTGACGATGTGCACTCTGGTTCGCAGGACACAGGATCCGACGGACAGCCGTACGCTACGTGGTAATCGCGAGAGGGAAAGAATGGGTCGGAGAACGATTGGGACGTTGCTGCTGGTGAGTTTGATCGGGCTGTGCGGCATGGTTCATGCTGAACCCGGCAAGACGATCATCCTCAAAATCTACAACGGCAAGTCTGGACGGCCAGTTGTCCCGACCGGGTTCCAGGTGCGTGTCGACCACCTGTCCATGCAGCACCCCGACTGGGTGAAGCCGAACGACGACGGGACGGCGGAGTTGACGATTCCTGCGGATACTTCGGTGGTGGCGCTGCATCTTGCATACGACCAATCCGCGGAGATCTACGTGAACTGCGACGCTGACAAGAATGCGTTCGGCGACGTGTGGTACCAGGTTTCGGAGATTGTGAAAAAAGGGGTGGTCGCAACCAATGGTTGCGGCAAGGCCAAGGTGAACGAGAAGTACAAGACCACGGCTGTCCCTGGCGAACTCATCCTGTTTGTGCGCGAGAAGAACTTGAAGGAGCGCGCGGAGGACTGGCGCTAAGTTGCGCCGTCCGATTGGCGCGTGGAGAAAATGCCCATTGGCGCTCGACCCAGCCTCTGTAAGATCCGACTCGTCGCAACTGGAAGCTTACGGTTTCTACTTCGCTTTGACGCGGAGTGCACCTGTTCCTGCTGCAATTGATTCCGGTGGAGAGCCGAACCTTGGCGGAACGCTGGTCTATGTGGGCGAACTTGATGCCCACGGGCGCGCTTTGGCGATCGCAGGAAATGTAGCTGGGTGTGCCACCCTTGCCGCTACAGCCGACGTTGCAGCCCAAAGACAATCCATCCGCGACGGCGTAGTCGATTTTCTCGTCACCTCGCTCGACGAGGCACTGCGGATCCTGAAAAACGAAATCCGCCAACGAAAAACCGTTGCGGTTGCAGTAAGTGTTGCGCCCGGCATAGTCGAGCGCGAAATGCACGAACGCGGGGTTCAGCCGCATCTTGTGTTTGCGGGTCTGCCGGGTCAGCAGCGCAACGTGCAGGACTTCGGAATGGGCTCATGCAAAATTCAGCTCACGGAGCCGGATCCCGGTCTGGCATCCCTCACCTGGGAAGTGGCGCACTCTCCGGCGCGCTGGATGCCAAAGCTCGATGCAGTCGTAGTCGAGTGTTTCGCTTCCGATTCCTGGGAACGGCGCTGGTTTCGACTGTCTCCGAGATATCTCGGGAGAACTGCATTGGCTCAGAGAGCGCTCTTCTGTGATCCGCAGGTAGCCAAGGAGATCGTCAGCCGTATTGCGGATTTAGTGCGAGGCGGTGAAATTGGTGCGGAGGTCTCGGCGAGTCTCGTCATCGGTGGAGACTCCACGGTCTTCCGAATTCTGCCGAGTGCGACTAGAGAGAGGAATTCTTAAGATTCCTGAGCTTGAAGGCGGTTCCAGAACTCCTTTACGCCGGCGCCTGTTTTTGCCGAGACAGGCAGGACTTCGTCCAGATCGAATGCGTTCCGAATCGCCAGTAGATTGCGGGTGCGCTCGTTGCCGCTCAGTCGATCGATCTTGGTGGCGACGACAACAAATTCGCGCCCTGCGTGACGCAGCCAGTCGAAGAGTTGACCATCGCTTTGCTGCGGCGGGACGTTCGAATCGACCAGGCAGATGCACAGCTTCAGCGTCTCGCGCTGGGCCAGATAGGGCTCAATGAACTTCGGCCATCCGGCAGAGATTGATTTTGAAATCTTTGCGTATCCGTATCCGGGCAGGTCAGCAAACAGAAGGCGGGGCTGCTGACGCTGATCAAGGAGCGCGAAGAAGTTGATCGCGCGCGTGCGGCCAGGCGTTTGCGAAACCTTCGCGGCCTTCTCTCCGACGAGCGCGTTGAGAAAACTCGATTTCCCCACATTCGAGCGTCCCAGGAAGGCAATCTCCGGCACCGTGGGACTAGGGAAGTGTGCAGCGTCAACAGCCGAAAGCAGAAACTGGGTTTGGTAGCGCATCTGTGTTTGATTGTTGCTGTGGCCTTCTTCAGGATACAGAAGCACCCACCCATAGCGTGCCCTTCGATCAGCGGAAGATGCGTGCATCCAGCTCCAAAGCCATTTGATGTGACGAATGACCGCATCTTTCCTGCATGTTTCGCATCTGATCTGCCATATACTGGGCTCACCGCCACAATTCTTCTGGAGTCAACGTGCACACACTCGTTGCTGTTCTTCTGTTTGCCGCGACGTCCAATGGGCCTTCTGTTCACGCCAGCAATTTCGCAGAGCCGCCGGCAACGCAACCGGCACTCGTTGAGATCCCGAAGGTCCCAAACGGCCTCACGCTGTACAACGAAAAAGGCGAAAGGGTTGCGCAGTGTGACAAGAAGGACGACACCTTCAGCAACTGCAAGATCGAGTCGGGCGTGACGTTCGATGACGAAATGAATGCCTGGGTGCACGCGATCCAGGACACTCAGAGCAAGTAAAAAGGGAAGGCCGGAGCCTTCCCTTTCCTCTTCAGCAATGATGCTGGGATCTACTGCCGTGCCACCTGCCCGGAGACCACGTCGGACGCGGGCGGTACCGCGGTCAGGACTTCGGCCCCTTCCGGCACGGGCGCGGGGAGCGGACTTTCAAGCGCCAGAGCCAGCACCTCGTCCATTGTGTCGACGAAGTGGAGCTTCATCGAGTTTTTGATGTTGTCGGGAAGCTCGGTCAGGTCCTTCTCGTTCGCACGCGGCAGGATCACCTGGAAGATCCCCGCGCGCAGTGCGGCTAGCAGCTTCTCCTTGAGTCCGCCGATGGGAAGAACCTTTCCGCGAAGCGTGATCTCGCCGGTCATGGCAATGTCGCGCCGCACCGGGATCTTCGCCAGCGCGCTTGCAAGCGCCGTTGCCATGGTGATGCCGGCTGACGGACCGTCCTTCGGGATTGCACCCTCGGGCACATGCAAATGAAGGTCAACGTTGCGGTAGAACTCGCGGCTGAGCCCGAGCGCCTGCGCGCGACCGCGGATGTAGGCCAGCGCGGCCTGCGCCGACTCCTGCATTACATCGCCTAGCTGTCCGGTGATGGTGAGCTTGCCTTTGCCGTCGAGGACCTGTACTTCGGTGGTCAGGATGCTGCCGCCCACCTCGGTCCACGCCAGGCCGGTGACGAGGCCGATCTCGCTCTTCTCGTGCACCTCGGAGTCGCGGAAGCGTGCCACGCCGAGAAGCTCGCTAATGGTCTCGGCTGTGATCTCTTCCTTGTGCTTCGCGCCTTTCTTCACGACGCGGCGGGCCACCTTGCGGCAGAGGTTTCCGATTTCGCGCTCAAGGTTGCGAACACCGGCCTCGCGTGTGTACTTGCGAATGATTTCGAGGATTGCGTCGTCGGAGAAGACAATGTTCTTCTCGCTCAGGCCGGTCTGCTCGCGCTGCTTCTTAACGAGGTATTGCTTCGCGATCTCGAGCTTTTCCTGCTCGGTGTAGCCTTGCAGTCGTAGCACTTCCATGCGGTCCTGCAGCGCAGCCGGCACCGTGTGCAGCACGTTCGCGGTGGCTACAAAGAGCACCTGCGAGAGGTCGTAATCCACGTCGAGGTAATGATCCTGGAAGGTCGTGTTCTGCTCGGGATCCAGAACCTCAAGCAGCGCCGATGCCGGATCGCCGCGAAAGTCCGAGGCCATCTTGTCCACTTCGTCGAGCAGGAAGACAGGATTCTTTGTGCCCGCGCGCTTCATGTGCTGGATGATCTGGCCGGGCAGTGCGCCGATATACGTGCGCCTGTGACCGCGAATTTCTGCTTCGTCTCGTACGCCGCCCAGCGAGAGCCGAACGAACTTGCGGCCCGTGGCCTTCGCGATCGACATGCCGAGCGAAGTCTTGCCCACGCCGGGAGCCCCGACGAAACAGAGAATTGAACCCTTGGGATTCTTTACCAGCTGCCGCACGGCGAGAAACTCAAGGATGCGCTCCTTGATCTTCTCGAGGCCGTAGTGGTCTTCGTTCAGAACCTTTTCGGCGTAGTCGATGGAACGTGTCTCTTTCGACTTCTTCCTCCACGGCACCGCGAGCAGCCAGTCAATGTAGTTGCGGCTCACGGTCGACTCAGCCGACATGGGCGGCATCGCTTCGAGCTTCTTCAACTCCTGGATCGCTTTTTCGAGAACGTCCTTCGGCATGCCTGCGGCTTCAATCTTCTTGCGCAACTCGTCGAACTCGCTCTTTTCGCCGCGTCCGAGTTCCTTCTGGATGGCCTTGATCTTTTCGTTGAGGTAGTACTCTTTCTGCGCCCGCTCCATCTGCCGCTTCACGCGCGACTGGATGTTGCGATCGAGATCGAGCTTCTCGATTTCGATGTCGAGTACATCGGCGATGCGTGCCAGCCGCGCTGCCGGATCGAAGATGCCCAGCAACTCCTGCTTTTCTTCGATTCCCAATTGCAGATTCGCCGCGATTGTGTCTGAGAGCTTCGCGGGCTCATCCATCCGCACGGTTGCGATGATGGTCTCGTAGTTCAACGACTGCTGGAGCTTGACATACTGCTCGAAGAGGCTCGTCACGCGCTGCATCAGCTGCTCGACGGCGGGCGTCATTTCGAAGTCGGTCTTGCCGGTGCGCACCGTGGCAACGAAAAAGCCGTCGCGGTCGTTCACCTCGATCGATTTCGCACGCTCCACGCCCTCGACCAGCACCTTGATATTGCCGTCGGGCATCTTCACACTCTGCACGATGTTGCAGATGGAGCCGACCTGGTAGATCTCCTTAGCCTTTGGCTCATCGATCGACGCGTCGTGTTGCGTGGCGAGGAAGATCTTGCGATCGCCATTCAGCGCCTCTTCCAGCGCGCGGACGCTCGAGAGACGGCCCACCACGAACGGCGTCATCATGTAGGGGAAGATCACCATGTCCCGAATGGGCATCATGGGCAATTTGCGGGGCTCGTTCTTATCTCTCGAAGCAGTCATAAAACACCAATGGTCATTAGACGCGCGGCAGGGGTTGTGGACTCATCGATCCGGCGCGCCTTGTTGGGATTGTACAGCGGTTTAGTCCTGCGGGGGAGAAACCGAGGGGTCAAAGACTCAAAGGTCACCTCAACTCAGTAACCCCGCGGAGAAGACCAGTCCGCGGGGACCCCGAGCAGTGACGTGATCTTTGACTATACGAAAACCAAGCTTGTGTGCAAGAGCTAGCCGGCCTTCTCCAGCAGGCACAGCGACAGATCGCGCCGCTCCACCATGTCCTTCGTGATTTCGAGATCTCGCACCTTCTTGTTGGAAGGCAGGTGATACATCAGGTCGAGCATCAGCTCTTCCAGAATCATGCGCAGGCCGCGGGCACCAACTTTGCGCGCCAGCGCTTCTCGCGCGATCCCGACAATCGCGTCCTGGCTGAAGTGGAGGCGAACATTCTCGTATTCGAGCAGCCGCTGATATTGTTTGACGATCGCATTGCGCGGCTTGGTGAGGATCTCCACCAGCGCAACTTCATCCAACTCGTCCAGTATGCCTACCACGGGCAGGCGACCAACAAACTCCGGAATCAGGCCGTACTTTATCAGGTCCTGCGGTTCGGTCTTGCGCAGCAGTTCCGTGTCGCGATGCGAACGCGTTGTTGCCGCATCCGCCTCGGCGTCGACTGCCTTGAAGCCGAGGGCCTTCTTGCCGATGCGACGGCCGACTACGCGCTCAAGGCCGACGAATGCGCCACCACAGATGAACAGGATGTTGGTCGTATCGACGGCGGTGAACTCCTGGTGCGGATGCTTGCGCCCGCCCTGCGGCGGAACGTTTGCGACCGTACCTTCGAGGATCTTGAGGAGCGCCTGTTGCACGCCTTCGCCTGAGACATCACGAGTGATCGATGGATTCTCGTCCTTGCGGCCGATCTTGTCGATCTCGTCGATGTAGATGATGCCCTGTTGCGCCCGCGTCACGTCGCCGTCGGCTGCCTGCAGCAGCTTCAGGATGATGTTCTCGACATCCTCGCCAACATATCCGGCTTCGGTCAGGGTGGTGGCGTCGACAATTGCGAAGGGAACGTCGAGCATCTTGGCCAGGGTGTGTGCCAGCAGCGTCTTGCCGGAGCCGGTTGGTCCGATCAGCAGGATGTTCGACTTGGCAAGCTCGACTTCGTTGTTGCGCATGCGATTCATCTGCACGCGCTTGTAGTGGTTGTAAACCGCCACTGCGAGTTTCTTTTTCGTCTGGTCCTGCCCGATGACGTAGTCGTCGAGGAAGCCTTTCACTTCCTGCGGCTTGGGCAGGTGCCCTGCCGCTGCTGCCGGATGCGCGGAATCTCCCCGGTCGTCTTCAAGGATGGAGTTACAGACCGCGACACACTCATCGCAGATGTATGCCCGTGGGTAGTCGCTGGGCGACGAGATCAACTTCGCTACGGCGTCCTGCGATTTGTGGCAGAACGAACAGCGTAGCGCTTCTTCAGGTCCCGTGCGCGTCTTCATTGTGTTACTCCCCTTGGCCTCACAGATTTGATTCCGCTTACCGTGGTGCGACCGCTACGGGCCGGTCAATGATTTCGTCGATGATGCCGTACTCTTTCGCCTGTTGCGAGTTCATGATGAAGTCGCGCTCGACGTCCCGTTCAATGCGGTCGAGCGGCTGTCCAGTGTGCTTCGCCATCAGGTTGTTCGTAATCTCCCGGATGCGCAGGATCTCGCGCGCATGGATGTCGATATCCGTTGCCTGCCCGCTCAGCCCCCCCATTGAAGGCTGGTGGATCAGGATACGTGAGTTCGGCAGCGCAAACCGCTTCCCCTTCGTTCCGGCAAGCAGCAGAAACGCTCCCATGCTGGCTGCCTGACCAATGCAGTATGTCACCACGTTGTTCCGTATGAACTGCATTGTGTCATAGATTGCCAACCCTGCGGTAATCGAGCCACCCGGCGAGTTGATGTAAAGCTGAACATCCTTCTCCGGATCCTCTCCGGAGAGAAAGAGCATTTGGGCCACAACCAGATTGGCTACCTGATCGTCGATCGGCGTGCCGAGGAAAATGATGTTATCGCGAAGCAGACGGGAATAAATGTCGTAGGCGCGCTCGCCCCGACTCGTCTGCTCAACCACCATGGGAACCAATGCCATTCGAGTTTTATCCCTCGCGGGGTTATCCCCGTTCTTTTGATGGCCGTGAGGTCCGGGGCGGTGCAAGTTCCGGTCCGCACGGCGGTTTCGCCAACTCAGCAACTACGCAGGCAATCTCTCGTACAGCAGACTTGCGGTTTTTTCCCTTTTCAATTGTTCACGGATTCTAGCGAGCCCGCCGTCGTCAGTCAAACGCTGGCGGAGTGTCTCGTAAGGTTCGCGTGACTGAAGTGCAGCCAAATGTAACTCCTTGTCCAGTTCCTCGTCGCTGACCGTAACACCTTCTTTTTCAGCGATCCGGTCGAGCAGGACGTGGGCCTTGACCTCGGCAACCGCCGAATCGCGCTGAGCCGCGCGCAGCCGTCCAAAGTCCAGCTTTCGCATCTGTTCGGGATTCATGCCCTGGGCAGCCAGCGCGCGCAGTCCGCGCTCCAGTCGCGTATCAATCTGATCCTGTACAAGCGACTCAGGAACCGGGAATTGGTACTTTTCCACCAGCAAGGCGAAGAGCTTGTCTTTTGTCTCGGCCTCAACGCTGCGGCGCTTGCGGTTGGCCATGTGCTCGCGTACACGGTCCTCAAGATTGGCCAAACTTTCGTAATTGCCGATTTCTTTTGCGAACTCGTCGTTCAGTTCGGGCAGAGTGCGTTTCTTGATCGCCTTGACTGTCACTTCGTAAGCCACGGTTTTGCCCTGCAGCTTGGCCTCAGGGTAGTCGGCCGGGTAAATCACCTCGGCCTTCAGCTCCTGGCCGGGCCTGGCGCCGCGCAGCACGTGGGTAAACGCCTCAACCGTGTCCTTGCCGCCAACTTCGACCAGGGAATCCTCTCCTGTGATCGGCGCCGCCTCGGAATCGTCCGCGAGCTGTCCCGAGTAGGAGATCTGGGCCCAGTCGCCATCGGCCAGCGGCCGGTCTTCTTCGACGGGTTCAATCGTGGCGCGGGACTCGCGCAGTTCCGTCATTTCACGCGAAAACTCTTCGTCCGTCACTTCCACTGACGGCTTTTCGACAAAAACCTGGTCGTAGCCTTCGATCGAGAAATCAGGAATGTACTCAAAAACTGCCTTTACGTGCAGGGGCTGGTCTTCTTCAACGGTCAGTTCCGTGACCTGCGGTTGGCCGACGGGGCGAATGCCGAGCTCGAGCACGCCCTTGCTGAACCGCTCCGGCAACAGGCCGTCGATGACCTCCTTGCGGATTTCGCTGGCAAACCGCCGCTTGATCACTGCCTCCGGCACCTTCCCCGGCCGGAATCCCGGCAACTTGGCGTATTTCTGATAATTGCGGGTGATGGTGCGAAAGGCCTTGGAAACTTCGTCGGCGGGCACATCGAGCAGCAGCTCGCGCGTGCACTCCGGATTTAGTACCGGACCATGTTGATGTTCGTGGTTGTGATCGTGGTCGTGGCCTTCGTGGCCATGGCCTTCCTCGGGTGTTCCCGATGGAGGATTGCTTTCGAGAGTGTCAGTGGTGCTCAAGTTTTTTGCCTTCCGGGCGCGACAGGCGCCAAATCTACTGCTACAGCGGGCTGTCGCCGGTGGGAAACAGCGTCTGTGGCGGGGAAAGAACCTCAACTAATGGTAAGAGGGTTTGGGGAAGGGGTCAAACTGGCCTGCCCGAGCGATTTGGCGGCTGCACCGCCGAAGTCACGTTACTGCTCAGACACCTCTGGCTTGCGGACATAGGGCAGGAACCGGGGGTGTGATGCACCGCACTGAGAATAGTGCATTCTCGCCTCGGCAAGGCTCAACTCGCCATTTACGGTGCTCCGGACCTCCGAGGCGTCGGCTTCCTCCTGTCCGTCATCTTCCCACCAGCAAACCGGACATAACCCCAGCGTGCTCGGCGTCTCAAGTGTCCTGTACCCACAGCAAGGGCATCGAAAGCGGATCGGTGCCATCCCCATGTCAGGATTTGACGAGATTCTGGCCCCCCGGGTTTACAGCAATTTGCCTGCAGAACCCTCCCAGGATCGGGTCAGTAAAGTTCGCTCGAACTCCCAATGAGCATCGTGCGTCATTCTTCCGTGCGACTGAATCTGTAGAATCGGGACCGCAGGGGGAATCAGACCATCATGCACTCTCGTCGCTCTCTTCGCTACGTCTCAATCTTCATGCTTGCATCGCTCGCCTCGGCGCCAGCCCTTATGCGGGGCCAGGAAACCCAGCCATTAAAGGTCGCGATCGTTGGCCTCGAACACGGCCATGTCGAAGGCTTTCTCGCGCAGATCCCGAAGCACTCAGACGTGAAGCTGGTGGGTATTGCGGACGCAGACACCACGCTTTGGCAGAAGTATGGCAGGAAGTATTCGTTGCCCGACACGCTCTTCTACAAGAGCGAAGCCAACATGATCGAGCGCACCCGGCCGGATGCCGTGCTGGTCTACACCTCGATCGCGGAGCATCGTCACGCCATCGAGATCGCTGCGCAGTACGGCGTGTCTGCCATGGTCGAGAAGCCCCTCACGATCTCGCTCGACGATGCCCTTGCCATCCGCCGCCTGGCCCGCGAACATAAGATTCAGGTGCTGGTGAACTACGAGACCACCTGGTACGCCAGCAATCGCGCCGCCTACGACGAAGTACGAAACAGCCACCTTGGGGAGGTGCGGCGGGTGGTCGTGCATGACGGGCATCAGGGGCCGCAGGAGATCGGCGTACCGCCCGAGTTTCTGAAATGGCTCACCGACCCCGAGCAGAACGGCGCCGGTGCTCTTTACGATTTCGGCTGCTATGGCGTCGATCTGATGACATGGCTGATGCACGGTGAAACGCCGCAGACAGTCACCGCCCAAGTCAATCACGACAAGCCGCAGATCTACCCGCGCGTCGATGATGACTCCACCATCATCCTCCAGTACCCGCACGCGCAGGCGGTCATTATGGGCTCGTGGAACTGGCCATTCGGGCGCAAGGACATGGAGGTTTACGGCGCTACCGGATACGCAATCACCGTGGGAGCAGACCAATTGCGGGTCCGCTTTGAGCACGATTCGTCAGAGCGGACGGTTGGGCGGACGTGGCTTCCAGACCGGGAGCGAGACTCCCTGACTTACCTTGCCAACGTGTTGCGTGGACAGCTTGTGCCTAAGGGCGATCTCAGTGCCCTCGATACCAACGTGATCGTCATGCAGATACTCGATGCCGCCCGCGAGTCGGCCCGCACCGGGCACAGCATCAAGCTGACGCGGCTTGCAGAGTGATTGGTTTCCCACCCTTGACTTAGTCAAGGATGGGGCATCCAGCGTTTGAACCTCCAGTCCCATGTCCCAAAACAGGGACATGGGACTGGAGGTTTCTCACAGTCGTTCGTACAGCCGCCCCTGGCGTAGGTCCGGCGCGATTGCGGCGGACTTGATATCGTGCGTCAACTGCTGGTGCCACGCTACGTCGCGCCACATGCCGACGAATTGCGGGCCGCAGAAGTTGCTGGATGCGATCGCCAGCCAACGACCTGACGATGCTGCGCGACGGGCGCCAATCGCGCATAGGTCCTTGACCCAATCCCACTTCAGCAGCGGCCAGTCCTTGTAGTCGACGATGGCCCAGCACTCGGTGGTAATGAGCGGCATGCGGATCTTGCGGGAAACGCCGGCAAAGTCATCGACGGCGTTGACGAGCAGACTTTGCCAGTATTGCGAGCGCGCGCGATACGCGTCTTCGGCTTTGAGGCTCAGGTTTGTGTAGCCCTTGTTGTCGAAGCGCTCGTATGCGTACCCGGTGAGCTTGTAGAATTCGCCGCCATTCTGCTGCGTCATCCAAATATGCGGATCGAGCAGGTCAAAGTCGCTCAGGTCATGATCGAGAAAGCTCTGCATGCGGCCGGTGGCGACGGAGAACAGCAGCGGCAGGCTGGGATATTTCGCGCGGACGATCGTAATCGCCTTGTGCATGTATTCGAGCGAGGCGGGATTGTCCCATTGCCCGTATGTCAGCGGCTTCATGAACGGAGCCCAGTCCTCGCCCGGCCACTCGTTGCAAAGATCGGTGTAGAGGATCGAATCGATCAGCCCGGCCTGCGCGATCATGTCCAGCGTCCTGATCCAGTTTTCCGCCATGACTTCGGGTCCGGTGATGGTCATGCGGGTGTCGGCCTCGTCTTTGCGGTACCACGTTGATAGCCCGACCTTGATGCCGCGGTCGCGACACTTGCCGATGAATTCAAAGAGTGCCGGGACCAGTACGATGCGATTCACATCGGGCGAGCCCCACATCTGCGTGCTCCACTCCGGCCAGAGTGTCCATGTCTTGCGCGGATCGGCGGCGAGCAGGTGAGGGAACGGATCGATGCGCACTGCGTTATAGCCGCGCTCTTTGAGTTCATCGAGAGCCCGATCCCAATCTTCGTAGCCGGCGCCGGGCCAGCGCCGTTCGATCCAGGAGAACTCCCACATGGTGATGGCACGTGGACGTTTGGCGATCGCAACTTTGGGGTTCGTCTTCGATAGGAACGCGCCACCGGCTCGCAACGCTTTCGCTCCACCAACCGCGGCGGGCGCAAGACTACGCAAAAACTCCCTGCGTTTCATTCCTCACTCCGCTTTGCGTGCCAAGTCTACTACTCCCGGATTCTCATATCGGAGAAGGAGGGCGAGGACTGCCTGAAAAGCAACGGCCCGGATCACAACTGCGATCCAGGCCATTGCATTGTGCGTCACTTTCGAATCGCTAAGGGAGAAATACCTTCAGGCGAACGTGCCATTTTGTGCTCTGGCCGGGCTTCAGCGTCACCATGCCCGTATCCATTGAGCCCCACTCCTTGCCGAAGGGATCAGCGAAATTGAACTGATCTTCAACGGCGACGAAGTTCTTCGCCGGCGGCGCGTAAGCCTGGATCGTTTTGATCTCCGGCGAGATGCCTTCTATTTTCACACCGTATTGGGCCGCAGGATCGGTAACCGTTACGGTGACGGCACCGTTGTTCCAGTCGAGGTGGCTCCAGTTGTCGTCGTAGAAGTTCTTTTCGAGCGCTTTGCCTCCGGCGGCGCGCAGATCGAATTGACCGCTGACGGGCTCGAGTTTTCCTGTTGGGAATACGTTGTCGTAGTTGTCGACCTTTGCCACCATCGAAGCGGGAATCTCCAGGCGCACCTGTGTCCGGTCGCCGGACGGCAGGTTGAAGTAGGGGTGCCACCCAATGGCGATTGGCTCGGCTTCGTGACCAACGTTGCGCGCCACCACCACGGCATCGACCGCGTCCGCCGTGAGGGTGATTGTGAAGTCCAGGTCGGTGCTCGAGAGCCAGTGTCCGTTGAAGTTGCCGGCGTGAATCACGCCTGTCACTTGCTTGCCGCCGGGGATGGTCTTTTCTGTCACATCTTCGGTTTTGGCTTTAAGGATCAGCCCGTGCATTGCATGGCGCTCGGCGCCGGGCAGGCTTCCGATGTTGTTGGCCGGCAGTGTGATGGCGTGGCCCTGCCATTCGGTGGTGAGGGTTTTGCCGTCTGCGGAAAGCTTGCCGCGGATGCGGTTCGGATAAGGCACGAGGAAGACCGATCCCAGCCGATAACCAAGGTCGCCGTTGGCGTTATCGTCCTGGTCCAGCATCTTCTTTGTGCCAGCCAGGTCGGGCGAGGCAAGTACGTCCACGTTGCCGCGACCCGGGAAGTTGGCGGTAATCTGGAGCAATTCCATTCCGCGCCCAGGCGCGACGGTGATGCTGGTGAACTCGGGCCGGGTTGTGCTGGTTGCGGCGCGCGTGAGGGTGACGATTTTCTGTCCACCAATCTCGGTTACGGCCTGCGCGTGGCAGTTCATTACTGACGAGATTGCCACAAAAGCTGGAACAGCGATCGGAATAACTAAGGCGCGAAAAGCAGTCTTCATCTCAATCCATCCCTGAAAACGCGTTCGGATTTCCCGAAAGTGCTCTGCGGCTGGGACGTTCCCAGCACATGAAAGCGTATTCCGGAAGCGGCATCATTCTACGACAGGGAGGGGAAGGAGCACAGCCTGTTTGCATTTTGCTGCGAGTTTGCTGCGCGTCGTGAGCGGATACAATCGAACCTGTTCGAACCCGACTCAGGGTCGGGCGGCATGAAAAGAACCGGCCGCATTCAATGAAGTCCTTGTTATTGGAAGAGTATGGAAAACTCGCGATCGCGGAGATGCCGCAGCCGGAGCCTGGGGTGCACGAGGTGCTGGTCCGGGTTGCTGCATGCGGAATTTGCGGCAGCGATGTGCATGGGTACGATGGCTCTTCGGGACGCCGCATTCCTCCGCTCGTGATGGGACATGAAGCCGCCGGCGTGGTTGTCGGATTGGGCTCTGGGGTCACCGATTTTCGGATCGGCGATCGCGTCACGTTCGACTCCACGATCTACTGTGGGCAGTGCGTCTATTGCCGTCGCGGCGAAGTGAATCTCTGCGACCGGCGCGAGGTCATCGGCGTTTCGTGCGGCGAGTATCGCAGAGATGGGGCCTTCGCTGAATACATCGCCGTTCCGGACCGGATTCTGTATAGGTTGCCCAGCAAGATGTCGTTTCCTGAGGCGGCGATGCTCGAGGCAACGGCTGTTGCGCTTCATGCTGTAAAGGTTGGCGGCGTGAAGAAAGGCGACACGGCATTGGTGGTGGGCGCGGGAATGATCGGCTTGCTCACCATGCAGGCATTGCGCGCAGCGGGTGTGGGCCGGGTGATGATTGCCGACATCGACGAAACCCGGCTTACGCTGGGTGAACTGTTGGGCGCGAACGAAGCGCTTCGGGGCACGGGCGGAGAAATTGCCGAGGCAATCTTGAAGCGCACCGCCGGGGTTGGCGCGGATGTAGTGTTCGACGCAGTGGGACGCGCGAAGACGATTGCGGAATCGATCGACAGCGTGTGCAAGGGCGGGACGGTTACGCTGATCGGGAACATTGCACGGGAAGTTACGCTTCCGTTGCAGAAAGTGGTATCGCGACAAATCCGGCTTCAGGGGACCGCAGCTTCGGCAGGAGAATATCCGGAAGCGATTGAACTCATCTCAAACGGGCGCATTCAGGTTCGTCCGTTGATCTCTGCCGTTGCTCCGCTTGAAGAGGGTCCACGCTGGTTTGAGCGTCTGCACGCGCAGGAGCCGAACCTGATGAAGGTAGTTCTGGCGCCGGGCGAAAACGGCCGGTGAAGATGGGTTCGGTCGAGGTGGCGCAATGAGCGATTCGTTGTTTGATTTGACGGGCCAGGTGGCTATCGTGACCGGTACCAGCCGCGGGCTGGGGCAGTACTTTGCGCGAGCGCTGGCGCGGGCAGGGTGCGATCTGGTCCTGACGAGCAGACGGCGAGAGTCACTGCGAGAATTTGAAGCGGAGATCAGCAGCCTGGGAAGACGCAGTTTTTCCCTTGAGCTTGATTTGCGCGACCTCGCAAGCATCGAGCGCATGGCCAGCGAAGCTGAATCTGCGCTCGGGCAGATTCACATCCTGGTGAACAATGCAGGCTGCAACGTGCGCAAGCCGGCTCTCGAAGTTTCGTGGGAAGACTGGAACACGGTGCTGGACACGAATCTGCGCGGCAGCTTCTTTGTGGCGCAGGCTGTTGCACGTGGAATGATTGCCCGCGGCTACGGCCGCATCATCAACATCGGTTCGGTGACCAGCGTCTTCGGTTTTGCGGGGCTGGCTCCCTATTGCGCGAGCCGTGGCGGCATTCGCCAGCTCACCATGAGCCTGGCAGACGACTGGGGCGGGCATGGCGTGACCGTCAACTGCCTGGCGCCCGGCTGGTTCAAGACCGACCAGAACAAGGTCCTCTACGAGGATCCGGAATGGGTCGAGTATCTCACCGATCGGATTCCGCTAAAGCGACCCGGACTTCCACACGATCTGGACGGGGCTGTGGTGTTTCTTGCGTCGGAGGCGAGCCGCTACATTACAGGGCAGACGCTGCTTGTCGACGGCGGCATTTCGACGGGCGCAACACGCGCAACTGTCGCCGCCAAGTAATGTCCGCTCAGAGCATTCTTGTTGAGGCAAGTATCAGCCGGTAATTTCGTTTGTCCTAAGAGTCGCAGTCTGCCCATCGGCGGGCTGGCTCCCGATTTCTGAAGGCGAAGCGGCATGACCGGTGGATTTTCGCACGACAAGCCTGGGGTAAGCGGTGATCACCGCCGGATGCGGATGGGGTATTTCGTCGCGTATCAGCGACAGCAATGTGCTTGCTGCGATCTGGCCCATGTTACGCAGCGGCTGATGAATGGTGGTGAGCGGCGGGTGGTGCATCGATGCGGCTGTGATGTCGTCGAAGCCCAGCACCGAGATATCCCTTGGAACGCGCAGCCCGGCCTCGCGAAGGGCGGAGACGGCGCCGATCGCGGTTACATCATTGAACGCAAAAATCGCCGTGAACGGCTGATTGCGCTGCAGGAGCTGTCGCGTCACCTCCTGCCCGGGCGCAGGACCGGGCTCGGGACTCTGCAGTTGAACCACCAGGCGGTCGTCAATCTCAAGTTGCAAAGCCCGGGCGGCTCGCACAATCGCCTGCCAGCGCAAATCGGTATCCGAGCTGAAGGCCTGGCCCTTGATGAATGCGATATGTCTGTGACCCAGCGACTTCAGATGCGACAGGGCAAGATGCGCCGCCTGGTCGTGATCCAGCTCAATGTTGATGACGCCCTCCCGGCAATCGTGTCCCGAGATCGAAACGACGGGAACGGGCAGATCCTCATTCAGCGGGGAATCCACCGCGATGATTCCCTCCACTGAGCGCGCGAGCATCATGCGCGGATAGCCATCACGAAGGTCGGAGCGATGACGGTGGCTGACGACGAAGTAGAAGAAACCATCTTTGAGGAGCTCATCCTCAATCCCGCTGATGACAGTAGTCGAATAGCCTTCGCTGATTTCCGGGACAATGACGCCGATGGTATAGGTGCGCTTCTGGCGTAGCCCTCGCGCCATGGTGTTGGCGACGTAGCCGTTCAGCGCAGCGGCGTGCAATACGCGCTGCTGTGTCTCCTCTGCGATGCGGTGCGCGGCCGCTTCTCCGTTGATGATGCGAGAGACGGTGGATTGCGAGAGCTCGAGCATGGCAGCAAGCTCTCGCAACGTGATCGGCTTGATCGGTGCTTTGGCCACGAATTAATCGCCCCCAGAATAGTCTTCTCTGCGATCACGCGGCAGCGTGAAACCCGGCGCGCTGCATAGCGTCGGCCGCTTCGGGATTCCGCATGAATGTGCTCCATACGAGGCCCGTGCGCAGGTTCTCTGCCATCAGCACCGAGATTCCCTGGTCGATGCCGAGTACGTCAGTGTCATACCAGTTTGCCGCGGGATGAAATGCGTCGACGAACCCGTAGCGGCCCCACGCGGACTTGCCCCATTTTTCGCGCATGGCCCTCAACACGGAGATGCAATCGACCGGGACGAAGGCAAGCGAGCCAGCCGAAGCATTGGGTACAACAGTCCCGTCCAGCGGTCCCTGTGGAGGCGGACCTCCCCACGCTGTATAACCCCCCTGATAGTCCGATGCGGACACGCCCCAGTAATCCTCGTTGTACCACTTGGGATAGGAGAGGCAAAACGCTTTGTGGGCCTTTGTGGCCGTGATGGAGTTGTCGAAGTAGTTGGCGTACGCATCACGCTTGTTGCGGAAATCGAACCACGCGTGCGAGTACTGATGCGTGAAAATCGGATCGTCGCCGCTTATGTAGGTGAATCCTTTGTAGTGGATGACGGGACGGGTCCAGTTGTTCCAATACTCTGCGCCGACCGGGTGCGTGGGGGACCCGATTGCCAGGAGATAGATCATCATGAGCTCACAGAAATGCTCCCAGCGCGAGTCAAGGAAGCCGGACTCAGGATGCCATCCCATAGAAAAGGTCTTGCCGCCGTTCAGCATCCAGGGCCAGTCAACGCGCTCGTAGATCTGCTGGGCGAGAGATTTGATCTTCGGATCGTCGAAGTAGGCTCGCGCGGTGAGCACTCCGCAAAGCAGCAGTGCGGTGTCGATCGACGAAAGCTCGACGCCCTTGACGCGTTCGCCGGTCTCAATATCGCTGAAGTGATAGAAGAAACCATGCACCTCAGGAAATTTGTTCAGGTGCCAGTCGAGCGTGGTCCGAACGCGCTCTTCAACCTGTGCTTTAGGAAGGTAGCCGCGCTTGTGGGCGATGCAGAGCGCAGACAGTCCAAAGCCGGTTGCGGCGATGCTGGCCATTCGGCGCGGATCGCGATGGCCATTGAGGTCGTTACGCGCGCGATCGAGTACCTGGCCGGTGGTGTGGCTAGCCTGCTCCCAGAAGAAGAGACAGCCTTGCCGCTCGAGATCGTCAAGGAAGGCTTCATCGCCGCTCTTCGGCTGCCATGAACCCAGCGCCGCAAGCCTCGAAGGGATAAGCGCGCAACCTCCGGCTGCAACGAGCGATTGCAGAACCTGGCGGCGGGTTAAGCATTGTGTGAGCAAGTCGGGATGCATTGCAGATCTCCAGTTCTGATCTCTTCAGAGAGAGTCCTAAAAAACATGACGGTCACAATCACCCGGCGCATGCATCGAGGCATTCGGCGGGAAACATCCACGTTTGAAACGCCGGCCGAGGAGAATCACAGCACGGGAATGGCGTTCGTTCTCTTGCGCAATCGATTGCGCAAGGCCAATTTTTATCATCTGTGCATTTGTATCGTCAACATATTTCAAAATCCGCTTGACGGGCACAGATTCGAGCGCGATTCGCGGGAACGCCAGCGAGCCTTGTGTGCTGAGACAGTTGATGCTTTCACTTCTTCATCCTGTTGAGCGTTTCGAGCCTGGTCTTCAACTGCTCCAGCTTCTGGCCCGCCTCGGCTAGTTTTCCCTGGGCGGTCAGGCGCTGATAATCTTCCAGGTCTCGCGCCGCGCCTTCGATGAGCGTGTTGAGATTGTCTGGCGTTCCCGATGGATTTGTTGCAGATGCAGGTCTGGAAGGCTGGTTCGCGGTGGCCGTTTCAGCCGTGAGGCTGGAGGTTTCGCCGCCGAACAGGGAGCGTAATGCCGCCTCAAAGGTAGATCCGTAGGCCAGGCGGTCCTGCAGCGCAAGCACGACGAGGCGCAACTCGGGCATGGGGCTGCGCTCGGCCTGGAGATAGATTGGTTCGGCGTAGATAAGTGCCTTGCCGCATGGAATCACGATCAGCGTTCCGCGGCGGACGTGCGAACCCTGCTGGTTCCACAACGTGAGCTGGCCGGAAAGCTGCGCATTCTGATCGATGCGTGCTTCAATTTGAAGTGGTCCGTCTACCAGCCGAGTCTTTGGGAAATTGTAGACAACAGAAGTGCCGTAGTGCGCGCCGTCGCTTCGACCGGCGATCCAGCCGATCATGTTGTTGCGATTCGAAGGCGTGAAGGGAAGGATCTCCACGAATTCGATGGAGGACTCTTCCGGGAGCTTCATCAGCACAAAGTTCGGTTCCATTGGCTGAGCGGCCTGGTCGCCCGAGGAGGCCATACCGACCTCGGAGGCTACAGTCCACAAGTCTTCGCGGTTATAAAACACTACCGGATCGGTCATGTGATACAGGCCGTATGCCGCTGCCTGCTGCCGTAGCAGCAACTCGGGGTAGCGAACATGCCGGTGAAGATCGGCAGGCATTTCTGCTGCGTTCTTGAACAGTTGCGGGAAGATGTTGCGATAAGCGTTGATGATCGGGTCGCGCGGATCAAATACGTAGAAGGTCGTCGTTCCGTTGTACGCGTCGATCACGACTTTTACGCTGTTCCGCATGTAGTTGATCTGATCGTTCCCCAACGCAAAATGGCTTGAGTAGGGATAGCTGTCGGATGTCGTGAAGGCATCAAGCATCCAGCAGAGCCTTCCGTCATCGCCGATCACGATGTAGGGATCGGATTCGTAGGTGAGAAAGGGCGCAAGTGTCTTCACGCGGTCAAACAGGCTTCGCCGCATCAGCAGCCGGCTCTGCGCATTGATATCGTCGCTGAAGGGAAGCTTGGTCAGATCTCCGCGATCAAACGCGATGAGGATGCGCCGCAGGAATGATCCGAGTTCGATGCCGCCGGTTCCCTCATAGGTGGTCATGCTGTTGGTTGCGCCTTGCGGGTAGTCGAACTCCTTCTGACGCGTCTTCACGTAGACATCGGTGTTTGTAAGCTGTCCGAAGTAGATCTCTGGCCGCTTCACCTCGATCGAAGGCACCGCGCTCTGTATCGGCATATTGCTCAGCATCAGCGTGGGCAGGCCTTCCTGCGTGAACCCATTCACCGGATTCATGGTTACGCCATATCCGTGCGTATAAATCAGCTTTTCGTTGATCCAGTTGCGGCTGCTTTCGGGGAGCTTGTCGACGTTCAGTTCGCGCGCGGCGAGCATCACCTGGCGCTCCTCGCCATTGATTTCGTAGCGGTCGATGTCGATGTCGGGAAAATCGTAGTAGGTGCGGATCTCCTGGATCTGCTTAAGGGTGTCCTGCAGCGCATGCCAATCCCACAGTCGAATGTTCTCGAGTGTGGCCTGATTGTTAGCAGCGTCGGCGGCCTCCACGGAGAGTTCGGCGGGAAACTCGTGCTGCGCGACCTGCTCGAGGTTGAATGCCCGGCGCGTGAACTCGATGTTGTGCGCGATGTAGGGCTTCTCGCGATCCAGTTCGTTCGGCTTCACGATGAAGCTGCTTACATACCAGGCGCAGACTTGCACGATAAAGAAGCAGACGACGGCCGGAACTGGAGCGGAGATGAGGCGGAGAACACGCGGGCGCAGGAACAGATTCATTCCTGCTATTCCGGCTCCCACAATCAACGCAGCGCAGATTACCAGTACACCGCCGAGAATCACGTGCGCATCGGTATAGGTGACGCCACCGAATACGGTGTGATCGGCAAGGATGCGATCGAAGCGGCCAAGCCATGTTCGCGCTGCGACAACGACGAGAAGGAATGCAACAGCGGCGGAAAACCAGCGCAAGGGCACGGGAGCCGATCCGAATTCGCGTTCACTCAAGAGCCGCGAACTGCTCGTGAAGAGGATAAACAGGCCGGCAATGGCGCAGCACAGGACGGAAAGCATCAGCAGCCAGCCGAAGACAAATTGCAGGGCGGGCAAAGTGAAGAAGTAGAACTCCAAGGGCTTGCCAAAGATGGGATCGCGCGGTGCGTCGCCGCCGGCGGGAGCAAACCAGTAAACAGCGAAGCGCGCCCATTCGCTCATGAAGCTCGCCCCGGCTATGAGCGCAAAGAGCGCTGACGCAATGAGGGAACCAATGCGCAACACCGGATCAACCGGAAGCTGAAACGTGCGGCTGCCCAGGACGATTGTTCCCGCGCTATCCAGTTCCGTGCGGCATCCGCGTCTGAGCGCAGCGCACCAACCGTACAGAATCAGGAACGTAACAAGGAAGGGAAACGCGAAAGCCGTCCACTGGAGCCCAAGCGTCCTCCAAAATACGCCCGCGTATCCGAGAGACGCGAACCAGAGCGAATCAACGTAGTAGGAGACTAGAGTTCGCGCGCCGAAGACAATCAGGAGAAAAGCCAGGACGATCCATAAGATAGCCCCGCGGTGTTTCATCTGTGGACGTTCTTGAATCGGGTAGACAACGCGCTCGTGGATCACGTTCACCAGCTTCCGCCGGCCTTTTCGATTGAACTCCCGGCAAGCGCAATTGTACTGCGCGAACGAGAACAGATGACTTTCCATACTCGCCGTATCCAGATGGCGACCTTGGTGAAGCAACGAATCGGCAGCCGGTTCGATCGAAACGAGCCGAGTTGGAATCCGTGCAGATTCTGTCGACCCGGCCGCCCGCAGATTCAGCACGAACGGCCAGTCGACAGCACTATGGCTACACGTTAAATTCGTTCACCTCCGCTACGGGGAGGGAGTCGTCGTCGCGCGCCATCCACACGTACAGGCAGGGCATCAGAAAGACTCCGATGATCAGGTTCGCGATCAGGCCGCCGACAATCACAATCGCGAAGGGGCGCTGTGAATCGGACCCGATGGCATGTGACATGGCCGCCGGAAGCAGCCCCAGCGTCGCTACGAGCATGGTCATCATGATGGGGCGCAGGCGCTGCACAGATCCTTCCACGGCGGCATCTACGATGTGCTCGTGGCTTGACGACTCTGTGCTTCGTCTCTTGCCGCGGACCTGGTTGATGAATTCAATCATGATCACGCCCGTTTCGACCGACACCCCGAAAAGAGCAAGAAAGCCGACCGCCGACGATACCGAGAGATTTGTGCCGGTCAGCAGCAGGGCCAGGGGTCCACCTATCGACGATATCACCACAGAAACGAGCACAAGCATCGACCACTTGAAAGAGCGGAACATGGTGTAGAGGATGAGAAAGATCGCGAGAGCGGTAATGGGGATCACCAGAGCCATGCGCTTGTCAGCGCGTTTTTGGCTGGCGTATTCGCCGGCCCATTCCAGGTGGTAGCCGGCAGGCAGTTTCACATTGTGTTCAACCTTGCTGATTGCCTCTTCCACGGTTGAGCCCAGGTCGCGGCCCGCGACTGAGAACTTGATAGCAATGAATCGCTGGCCACCTTCGCGGTTGATAGCCTCAGCGCCGTCGTCGGTTGAAACCGTGGTGAGTTGTGCCAGGGAGACTCGTTCGCCCGATGGAGCCAATAGACGAATATTCTCGATGGCTTCGCGCGTGTCGCGGTATTGCTTCTCATATCGAAGTGTCACATCGTAACGGGCTTCCCCCTGTTGCACCTGCGTAAACGCACTGGCTCCGACCGCAGTCTGGATGGCGTCCTGAATATCCGAAACGTTAATCCCCCAGCGTGCCGCGGCAGGGCGATTGACTTCGAAATTCATGTTCGGCTGTCCTACGATGCGGAAGATGCCGAGATCGGCAACGCCCTTCACGGTTGCCATCTGCGCCTGAATCTGATTGGCGGTGCTCTCAAGAGTCCTCAGGTTATCGCCGTAGAGTTTCACGGCCAGTTCACCTTTGACGCCAGAAACAGCTTCTTCCATATTGTCGGAGATCGGTTGAGAGAAATTCCAGATAACGCCGGGAAACTTCTTGAGCTCGTTGTTCATAGCGTCGATCAGGGCTTCCTTGTTCTGGCGGAAGACGGGGCGCCATTGGTCTTTCGGCTTGAGATCGACAAAGTACTCGGTGTTGAAAAAGCCCGCAGTATCGGTGCCATCGTCGGGCCGTCCGGTCTGGCTCACAACCTGCGTGACCTCCGGGAAGGACGCCATGACCACTCGCGCTTTGTCGGTGAAGTCGATGCTCGCGGTCGGGCCCTCGCTGGGGGGAAGTGTTCCGCGAACCCAGAGTGAACCCTCGTCGAGGTGCGGCAAGAACTCTGAGCCGATCGGTCCCCCAAAGATGAGGTAGACCGAAATGAGAAAGAGGATAACCGAAATACCGACTGTGACGCGCCGGTATTCAATTGCAGAGCGAACGGCTATTCGATAATGGACGATCAGCCACTCCATCAAAGGGTTCTTCCATTCTTTGGCACCCTTGCGGAACACCAGCCCCGCCATGACAGGCGCGGCAAGTATGGCGAATACGAGCGCGCCCAGCAGGGCAAAGCTGACGGTCCAGGCCATCGGCTTGAAGAGCCGTCCCTCGACCGCCTGCAAAGTGAAGATGGGCAGGTAAGAAGTGATAATGATGCCGCGCGCAAAGAAGACCGGGCGTTGAACTTCGTGTGCCGCCTCACGTATCTTTTGTACCGGGGTGCGCGTGTCGTCAGCATTGGCGAGGTGTCGCACGATGTTTTCAATCATTACGACAGACCCGTCGACCACCATTCCGAAGTCCAGCGCGCCCAATGAGAGCAGGTTGGCGGGAATGTGGCTCAAATCGAGACAAATGGACGCAAAGAGGAGCGCAAAAGGTATGGTGAGCGCCACGATGATTGCGCCGCGCACGTTTCCGAGAAAGAGAAAGAGGATGATCGAAACGAGGATCATGCCTGCCGTGAGGTTGTTCTCAACCGTAGTCACCGTGAATTTAACGAGGTCTGAGCGATCGAGGAAGGGAACAATCTTGACGCCCGGGGGCAGAATGCCATCGTTGAGCTTCTTGACCTCCTCATGAATTCCCTGCAGGACCGGATCGGAGTCATCGCCTTTCTGAAGCAATACGATGCCTTCGACGGTGTCGGGATTGTCGACGATTGTGCCGTCTGGCCGGTGCGTGGCGCGGCCAATCTGCCCGAGCCGAATCTTCGGTCCCTGCGCCACCGTGGCAATGTCCTTGATGCGAATGTAGGTGCCGTTATTGGTCTTCACCAAAGTGTTTTCAATGTCCTGAACCGAGCTGTAGAGCCCGATGGACTGTACGTTGATCTGCTGAGCACCCTCCTCAATGAAACTGCCGCCACCGTTCGAATTGTTTGCGGCGATCTGCTGCTCAACCTGGCTCATGGAAAGGCCGTAGGCAACCAGCTTCTCCGGATCGAGCCGTATCTGATACTCCTTCGTTGGGCCGCCAAAGCTGGAGACATCGACCACCCCGGGAACGCTCTTGAAGGATTTCTCGAGGGTCCAGTCCTCCAGTGACTTCTTCTCCATCACGTCGTAGGAGGGATTGCTGCTCTCCACGGTGTACCAGTAGATCTGGCCTACCGGGCTCCAGTCAGTGCCCATCTGCGGCACAAGGTTCGCGGGGAGGTTAACCTGGCTAAGCCGTTCCAGCACGTGTTCGCGATTCATATCGCTCGTCGAGTTGTCGTCGAAGATGAGCATCAGGCTCGACAGCCCTGCCAGCGTTGTCGATCGCAGATGCGTGAGGTGCGGGATGCCTGCCATCTGGATCTCAACCGGAACGGTCACCTGGCGCTCGATCTCCTCGGCGCTTCGGCCCGGCCACTGAGTGATGATCTGAACGTAGTTATTGGCGACGTCGGGGTAGGCTTCAATCGGGAGATTGCGAAATGAGACGATGCCCCACACGGTCAAAACAAAAGTCCCGCCGAGCACGATCCAGCGATTTCGGAGAGCGAACTCAACAAGTGCTCGCAGCATTATTGTGTCCCCGCTGTTTCAAGCAGCAGCGCGTTGGTCACAACCTGCGTGCCGGGCTGAATGCCGGAAAGAATCTCCTGCCGATTGCCTTCGAGCATTTTGCCGGCATGCACCTCCGTGCGCTTGAACTGGTTATCGCCCGCCGGGACGTATACCCAGTCCCGATCGTGGAGATGAAGCACAGCGTCGGCTGGAACCACGGTGAACTTCTCCTTCTTGAGACTCGAAATCGTTGCCGTGACAAACATGCCGAGTTTGAGAATGCCCGGGTTCGGCACTTCGATGCGAACCTTGGCGGTGCGCAACGATGGATCGAGCACTGGCCCGATGTCGCTGATGTGCCCCTTGAGAGTCCGATCCGGGTAGGCGTCGATCCTGATCCGTGCTTCCTGGCCAAGCTGGAGTTTGGGAATGTCGTTCTCGTACACATCGCAGAGAATCCAGACCGTCGAGAGATCCGCGATGGTGAATGCGGTTGCGGAGCCGGAGAGCGTGACGCCTGCGGCTGCCGCGTTCGTTACGTTCTGGCCGATAATCACGCCGGAGGTCGGAGCATAGACGTGGACGATGTCGCCGGGATGAGCATTGTCGAGGCCGAAGATTTTTAGCTGCGCGTCGGCTGCCGCGAGGTCGGACTTGGCATCTTTCTCCGCATCTTCAGCTTGCTCGAGCATGGCCTGCGAAATCACTCCGTGGTTGAACAGATCCTGCGCTCGAGTAAATGCCTTGTTGGCGAGTTGCTCGTCGTTGACTGCCTTCACGTAGGCGTTGAAGGCGTTGGCGACGTCGGGGCTCTGAACACTGAAGAGCAACTGGCCTTTTTTCACGTTATCGTCCAGGCGCGTCCTGATGTCTACGACGCGGCCATTGGCAAGCGAGATGACGGGGACCTCGCGGGAGACGTCGGGAAACACCGTCCCGGTTGCGGAGAGTTCGGCCGGCGCTTCGATCTGTCCCGCGGTCACAATTGGATATTTGCCGGAATCCGCCGAAGGGATCGTGATGAGGCTCATATTCGAGACCTCGATCACCTTCGCCGATGGGGGTGCCTCGCTGCCTTCGTCCTTCGATTTGCAGCCGGCTACAGACAGGCAGAGCAACGCGCCGATCGCTAACGCCGGTATGAGGCTGGCGAGTGGCCTTGGGAAATTCACGGTCATTGGATCACCTCGCGTCCGACAGCAAGATTGAGTTGGGCCACGGCGCTCTGGTAGGCACCGATCAATTGAAGGTATGACTGCTGCACTGTCCGGTAGTCGCTCTGTGCATTCAGGAAGTCCATGAGCGATGCGCCGCCGTGCTGGTAGGCGTAAGTAACGGTATCCCGGACCCTGGTCGCCTCTGCCGTGTACTTCTCCTTGTATGGCTTCAGAAGCTCAAGGTTGCTCTGCACCTGGGCATACGCCGAATCCACATCGCTGAATACCTGGGCGCGCGCTGCCTCGCTGGCCTGGCGGCTGCGATCGATGTCGATCAACGTGCGCTTCTTCTCGCCCTGGTTGTGATCGAAAACGCGTAACGGAATGCTGATGCTGAGTCCGAGAGTGTCGATGCCATTTGGATTGTTATTGGACGAATTGTAGGTGTACCAGCCTGCGAGTGTCGGATCGGTCGAGCCATTCGCGATTGCCAGCTTGTGATTCGTTTCTGCCTGTTGAATTGTCTGCATTGCCGCCTGCAGATCAGGCCGCGTGCTCAAGGCATTCTGGCGGAATTCATCGAGCGACCGGAGAGTCTCAGAAAAGTCGAAGGAGCCGGTGACGTCAAACTGCTCCACCGGAGTGCGGTCGTTCAGCAGTTGCAGAAGCTGGATCTTCGCGGTTCGCAGGTTCACGATGGCGCTCTGGAGTGCGGATTCATACTGCACGCGCAGCAGCTCGATGCGATCGAAATCAATCTGCGCAATGTCGCCCGCATGAAGGCGAGCCCGGCTGATCTCGATGATCCTGTCGTAGTACTCCAGTTCCGACCTGGCCAGGTCCAACAGCGCTTTCGATGCAAGCGTGTTTACAAAGGCTCCGCGCAGGGTGAATTCGAGATTGCGTTTCGCGTCCTCGTATTGAGACTGCGCAATGCGCGTGCCCTCCTTCGCGCTCTCAAGGCGCAGCTCTCGCTTGTGATCGCGCTCATGCAAATAGCTGACATTCGGCACAAAATCAGTGCCTTTGAGAGGCGTCCATACGCCCTTATTGGGAGCGATTTGCGTCGCGTCGGTGGAGAGGGACAACTGCGGATTGGGCCGCAGGTACGCGGTGATCTCCTGGGCCCGCGACTCGTCGACGGTGAGGGCATTGGCCTTTAGGGAAGGGTTCACCGCTTCGAACTTCGATTTGACCTGCTCCCAGGTGAGACTTTGCTGGGCGGGGCACACGGTCGACGCAGACAAGATCAGCACCGTGGCCGCCACAAAGTAAGTGGGGAATTTTCGTTTCATGTTCTTCCTCAGTGCCTCGATTGGACACCTCAGTGCACAAAGTCTTCGTGAATTTGCACCTAAAAGAGTCCGATGGGCCGGAACTGTTGCCCGTGAGTAAGCGCCTTTTCGGGCTCCGATCAGCGAACTACTGCAACGGCAGGGAATTCTTTCTGCTAAGCGCGTTTCTCAGAGAGGCAGCAACGCGGGGGGAGATCGGGGAGAATGGAAAGCAAGTGACCCGGCCTGGGACTGGCGCAACTCGCTGCGAAGGCGCCAATGCGAGGATGAGGAGTCGTAGCGCACCCCCTCGAGGATCTGGATCGAATGATCGTTGCCAGTCCTGGAGGGCAGAGCGAGTATGAAGCACCCTTGAGCTGCAATCGGGGATCTCAAATGGCAGGGAGCATCGGTCGCCGCCGGGAAATCCTCCGCACGCGCCGGGCGGAAGCTACCGTGCCCGTCGTTCAGCCAAACTTGAAGCCTCTTATGCGTAAAGACCTGCTCCACAACCAGGTCGGGCACGCCGTCCTGGTTCACGTCCCGCGCTGAAATCGCGAGTGCCGTTTCATTCGACTGGAACGTCAGCTCGCAATCCTGCCTGGCGGTGAAGTGGAGCCTGATACGGAACAGTTGACGGCCCTCGAGCTCGCCTGCATCCAGAAGGACCGCGCCGTCGGGCCGCTGGTCGTTGTCAAAGTCTGCCGCGACGAGATTCTGTTCCATTGTGCTGTGCAGCAGGCTCTGAGCTCTTCCTACCTCTGACACAGCTCCGCCCAACCCGTCCTGTGCCCACACGAAGGGGCAAGCAAACGCGAGTGCGATCAAGGCGAAGCAAA
>Ga0326727_10003425_pt1 | contig 50770 bp, 51 predicted proteins | sample MB2enrmetagenome_FD_207643 | JGI IMG/M metagenome (GOLD analysis project Ga0326727, IMG submission 207643) | Lab enriched peat soil microbial communities from McLean, Ithaca, NY, United States - MB29MY | ecosystem: Environmental > Terrestrial > Soil > Wetlands > Peat | place: USA: New York... | reverse complement strand
GAAACATTACTGTGTATGAAATAATTAATCAGACAACTTAGACGAGTTGTCAAACCATAGACCGTGATTTCGTTTTTGACTAAAATGACATTTTAATCATTAATGAGTAGCGGTGTAAATTATCTTCCGCAATGAATTGCTACTTAGTATTCCCTATTTAGAATGAATGTCCAAAACTTTAAAAACGAAAAAAAGGCTTAAAAAAATAAAAATAAATAAAGTAACCTACTCACATACATAAATACTCTAATAAATAATGGCAGCCGCTGCTGAAAATCTATATGATATCCCTTTAGAAGCTCTTGATGAAAAAACGATTGGATTCGGCAAGATTCAAGAAGGAAAATTCAATGAGGTTTCTTATTCGAGAATTCCCGTTTACAGAACAAATCATTTAGGCAAACAGGTTCCTCTTATCATTCATGGTCCAAGAGATCCAAAAGATGATTCTCCTGCTACTTGGCTTTATAGTCCAGGTCTCAAAGCTTTCGAGGATCGAGATAAAAAAGGTAAAGTTACTCACAGTATGATGGTTCTTTTATATGCAAGAGAAGGAGCTACTGAATATCAAAAAGAGTGGATCAAGCAATTTAAAGAAAAAATTCAAAAAAAGTGTGCAATGTTCTGTGTTGCAAATGCTTCAAAAATTGGGAAACCAGGACTTAAAAATAACGGATTAAAATCAGAGTCCTTTGGAGAAACATTTGACCACTTGAAATTCCCCAAGAAGAAAGATGCCGAAGGTAAGGATACTGATGAAATTGATGAGAGAGCAAGTCCTTCATTATCAATTAAAATGATTGAAAGTATGCCCAAATCAGACGAAGGAAAGGAAGGAAAAATATTGAATTCATTCTTTAAGTACGATCCGGACGTAATCTCTCGTATTGAAAATGGAGACCCTAGTGTAGAACTTGAGCTAATTGATCCTAAACAACTTCTCAACACGAGAATGAAGGTAAAGTTCGAATTAAAAATCGAATCTATCTTTGTTGGAAAACCTTCATTGAGTATTCAAATTAAATTGTATAGAGCTTGTGTTTCCCCAATTGAAACAAGATTAAGACGTGTGATGCGTTTTGGACCACAAAAGAAAGAAATTGAAGTTGAAAACGAAGAAGAAGTTGAGATTCCTAGTGGAGGAGATGATTCATAATAGTTTTGCGCAAAACAGAGAATGAAAACAAAATTTCTATCTCAAGATAGAAAATTTATTGTATATCACACAGAATGTTGTCTCCCAAGAGAGATTTCCGAGAAGTTCGATTGCTTTCTTGTCATATGCTGTTTCTATTTTTTCGTTTTTGCCTCTTAAATACTTGGTGTATCAGAAAAATGAATTCACCTCTAAAGGTCCTGATTCTCTCAAATTGGAGTCCTTCTTGGAAAACAAAAGAAGAATTCTCTAAATATGACCCTTATATAGAAGAAAATAGATACTTCAAATTCGTTTCTACTGAAGATATCCAACAATCGGGAGAAGAACCAGATTATTATTTAATATGCAACTTTCCGATTCCTCTCGAAACTCCATTTATACCTAAGAAAACTATCGTAATGCAACTTGAGCCTTGGCATTTTACAATTCGTCAATGGGGACCATGGGCTCGTCCAGACCCTTTATTATTCTTAGATGTTCGTACTTCCGATACATATATGAATGGAATGCACTGGCACATAAGTAAAACTCATAAAGAACTTCTTACTGAACCTCCAGTTAAAAAAACAAAAATATTATCAACAATTATGTCCAGTAAGTATTTCGATCCGGGGCATATATTCAGGATTGACTTCATTAAATATCTCGAGGAAAACGATGTCTCAATAGATGTTTGGGGTCATGATAATAATTTCAAATTTAGAGATTATAAAGGTCCCCATCCTAAAGACAATAAGAATTGTGGAATTCTTCCCTATAAGTATTATTTCCACGCAGAAAACAATTACGAATACAATTTCATTACCGAAAAGGTATGGGATAGCGTAATGGCAGAATGTTTATGCTTTTATTGTGGTTGCCCAAATATTTCAGATTACGTAGACTCCTCTTGTTATATTCTTCTCGATCCCCGAAGAGAAAAGTTCCAAGAAAATCTTGAAATCGTTAAGAAAGCTATAGAGAACAATGAATGGGAAAAGAGAATTGACTCTATTAGAAAGGAAAAAATTCGGTTATTGAACAGTCACAGTACGTTTAAAGCAATCGAAGAAACAATTAAAAGAGATAGAGAACCACCAGTGTATATAATTATGTATTGTTATACCATTGGAAGGGGAGAAGAAATTTTAAAAGAACAATTAAAGAGAATTAAAAATACACAACTTTACGCTCGAGTAAAAAAGATATTTATCTTCTGCGCTGGATCAAAAATTTTGAATTTTAGTTTGATTACGAATAGAAAAATAGTTGCAGAGCATTTGTTATTAAATCCACTCAATGTTGAGCAGTTGGTAATGCGAAGAATACATAGTTTAGAACTAGAAGAAGACGCAAGAATATTGTATGTTCATACTTATGGAGTATATCATTCTATCACAGAAGATGATATTAAAGAAGCATCACATATAGAACTTCCACGAGCTGATAAGAAAAAATTTAAAATAGCTACAGCATGGAGAAAATATATGGAAGTAATGTTAATTGATCATTATTCTGAATGTCTGGAAAAGTTAAAAGAACCAGAAGTTGAACAAGAATCATTTGTGACATATGATGCTGTAGGAACAGATCTAGTGAGCACCACTACCTCTCCTCGTCATTATTATGGAAACTTTTGGTGGATGAAAATGAGATGTTTCAATGAAAATATTCCTAAACTAGATAAATCAATTTCAGTAGAGGACTGGACGATAAGTGACCCAAAAATTAAGGCATATAATATTTTTAGTTCAGGAAAAGAGGGATCGCTAATTACCGAAGATGACTACAAGAATGTATTTAACTCTTCTGTGGGGAATGTTATTAATGTTCCGGTAAGTCCAAAATATTTACTTTGCGATGGAGGAGATATAACAACTGATTTAATCAACAATTTTACATCTCCAGTAAATGTCAGTTTTGCAAGAAATGGGATGATTGCCCTTCCTCTTCCAACTGGAGGGGGAGAGTGTAGGTTATATAGGGGTACAGAAAACTTAACAATTAAAAGAGGAAAAGAATCGAAACAATGTAGTTTTCCATATCTTTTTGACAAAGAGACAGGAGAATCTTTATGCGTACCAAGACTAAGGAAGAAAATATGGCAAGAATACTTGAGTAATCTTGCCAAGGAATATTGTGATTATAAGTTGCTTATCCTCAGGAAATGTATAGTTCTTGAAGAAGGTGATTTCAAGGATGAAAGTAATGAACAAAATATGATCATAAATTACGTCAAACATAATGCAAAAGTGTTAGAAATCGGAGGAGGTGTTGGAATGAACAGTTGTGTTATTTCAACAATTTTAGGGGACGAAAGTAATTTGGTTGTCTTAGAATGTAATCGTGTGATAGCCCATAAATTGAAGAGGAACAGAGATACAAATAAAATGTTTTTCCATATTGACGTATCAGCATTATCAAAGAAAAAGCTGATGCAAAGAGATTATGAAACGAAACAATTCGATTCTACAAAAATATCGGAGGGTTGGAACCCAGTTAATATAATATCTTTCAATGAACTTCTGGAAAAATACAGACTTTCTTTTGATACACTTGTTCTCGATTGTGAAGGCTCTTTTTTTGAAATATTAAAGAGTATGCCAGAATCTTTGGATAATATTAATACCATTATACTGGTGAATGATTCACAAAACGAAGAAGAAAGAAAATTTGTTAATGAAACTGTGATTGAAAAAGGGTTTCAAAGAGTATATTCAAAAAATCATCCATCAGACGATAGTGTCAAAGATTTCTATGAAGTTTTTGAAAGAGTTTAAGATTTTCCGCGTATCAAAAACGAAATGACACAAACTCATAAAATTTTGGACGGAACATATTTGATTGGTGACCCAAGAGATAGAATTCCTGCGCTTGATTTCAGACTTTATCGGCCCGAAAACGGATACGTTATAGAAGCTGGATACGAACAAGGAAGGCTGTCAGTGCGGGATGATAATGTTGCTGTGTGGGTTACTCCTACAGTCGATGTTTATCCCTCTCAAATTTTCAGACTCATACAGAAAAAAGATGGTCAATTTACGGTTCAAAACGTTTCTTCAGGTTTCTTCGTTTCATTTAACGGAAAAGATCGTTTCTATCTAAATAAAATTGCCTGAGAGGAAAAATCTTTATCCTTGGATAAAGAATATTTAACTTCTTCCAGGAGTAACAGACATATCAGATGTTTGTAACAAAAAAATGAACGTAAGACAGTCATGGTTTCAAATGGCAATGGGAGAATTTTTAAATTATCGAGTAAAATCTATTCCATTTGCACAAAATGTTGTCTGTTATTTCATATTCTCTATCTGGTGTTCCACAAATAGAAAGTGTGTTCAAACAAGGGAGTACACCTAATATATCTTCAAACATTGGAGGAGAGAAAGAAGATATGTAATCAATTGTGAGTTCCTTTATCCTTGTTAAGGAGAGTTTCCTAAAAATTTGAGTGAGCATTCCTATATTATTCATCATATTTTTCGAGACTATCAGTATTTCCAATGTGGAAGGAAATTGTTCAATTAAAAATCCTGAATCTGTGATGTTGTTATTAGTTAAGTCAATAGATTTAATATACTTCAATTTAGCTAATTGTCTGAAGACATCTACGACATCCATATAAGAATTATTCATCAAGTTTAGCTCTTCAAGATTTGGTGGAAATCTGATTGTTATATCTTCAGACAATCCAGCATTAGAAAATTCTAAAGATCTAATTCTATCAGAAAAATATAACAATTCAACTGAGACCAAATCTAACTGACAGGACAGATGTAGTTTCTCTAATGAATCTGTAAGACATATTGAAGGATCTAAAATTTTATCCTCATTCTTACAATCATATATTAATACCTTCAAGGATGGAGGTAACCCACTAAATTGAAATCTTCCTGCTCTGTCTTTTATACAGATATTTGAAATTGATGACAATTCAAGTCCTCCTCTAATAACCGTGTTAAATAAAATCAATGAAGAGAGTTCATTGTGAATATATCCATCCACAATAATATTTGTCAGGGAAAGATATTGGAGAGATTTCAGTCCAGAAAAAATATTTGAATCAATTGTCAAAGAAGAAAGGGAATTAATAACTAAGGCAATAAGTTTCGTATAATCCCTAACAAAAAGTCCGAACCCTTGTATATCTAATGTGGTGACTTTTGATCTAACTATTTTGGCATATTTATTGAAAGAACTGGATACTTGAATAAATTGACATAGCTCCCTTGAATCAAGAAATTCTCCAATGACTAATAAAGGATCTGACTCAAATACTTTCTTCATTACTCTTTCTATCAGCTTAAGGATAAAACTTTCAAAAATGTTATTAAATAAGTAAAAATGGAAAATTGCGATGCTAACATATATATTTCTGAATGGGTCATAGAATATTGGAAAAAAACTTAATCAGCTTTCTCCTTTACTAGTTTAATTTTCGTTTTATGCTTAGCGCAAAGAAAAATATCATGCATCACGTTTATTGGTAGCATTAGATTGAGACTTTGTAACTTTATAGGAATCCTAACAATTGTTCTCTTACCAAAATTACGAAAATCTGGCTCCACGAGAACTATGAGAGTACTTTCATCATCCCTTGTAATTTCCCATGGAACATTATCTTTAATACCTCCATCAACATATAATACTTCATTTATTTCCATCGCATCAAAGAAAAATGGAATGGAAAAACTCATCTTTAAGGCATCTACACATTTCAGATTTGGGGTTGTCATAAAAGAATGCCATTCAGTCTCCGAACTTTCATTTTTCATATCAAGAACGTGAGAAGTACAAATAAGAGTCTTTTTGGTAATATTATGATGTTGTTCTAATGTAATTGAAGGTTCCAATCCTTTTTGAACTATCATCTTTTCGATATGTCTTACAATAAAATCGTTTTCCATAAAAAAATTACGAGAGCCAAGATCCTGTATAGATTTCATTAAATATGATTGGACGTCTTCTATTAGGTCTTTAAAAGCTGACAATAGGATTTCTTCTGATGTATAACCTATACTCAGAAGGAACCCTATAACTGACCCAACTGATGTCCCCACAAAAGTAGATATATTGTTTAATATCCCAATATCCTCTAGTTCTGAAATTATACCTAGGAGAGCGACACCTCTCACCATTCCGCCTGGTATTGTGAGCGTGTCAAATATTTTATTTTCTTCCATTTTCATTGGGAGAGAAGATTTAAAAGAGAAAAATCAATTTCATATCTACATATTTCTGAAATCAAATTAACATGTAAAGATGAAATTTTTTCTGCTTTTTCACGATCTCTATATATATCCAGTGAAGATCTCTATCCTGTGGATAGATGTCCATTAATTAATTGTTTCCCTAAAATAAATGGAACAGGTGCAAGAATTTAATAAAACGTTAGACTTCTCAGTTCTATCAAAAAATGTAGTAGAAGAATACAGACGACAGGCGGAGGGAATGGAACATTCTACCCCCATATCAAGAATTGTACTCAACCATTTCTCCATTTCAAATTTACAACCACTCCCTCAATATATGATAGGTCCAATATATTACTCAGTATTGACTTATGGAAATAAAAAATTTTATTTGTTCGGGGATGTTCATAATTCTCGTACTCAAGACTTTAAATGCTATAGCCCAATGGAAATTGATAAGAAAGAACTTGATGTTCTTAATTCTAAAATAACAATAGAATTAGAATCAGAGCGGGAAAAATTTAGGGAAAAAGCAATAGAAGAAATGGAAGAGCGTGAAAAATTAGGTCTTCACCTACCCCCAGGAAAAACTAAAGAGCAAGTTATTGAGGAACAAATAGAAGACAAAATCACACAGGAAAAAGAAATAGGAATGAGAGATGAAATGAAGACATTAGAAGAAGAAAGAGGACATGTTAAATATTTCCATAAAGAAGTTCCAACGTATCTTGGAAAATTAGATAAAATTGTGGATATTTTTTATGAAGGAGAAGAGGAGCATTTAAAAAGAAATCAATTAAAATATCCATCCTATAGATTAAAAAAAGGAGGAGAATTTTTATCTTCGTTCGGAAGAGAATTAATGGGATGCGAGCCCACATTTAGGACGAAAGAGTTATGTAAATTCGATAACATAAGATTTCATCTTGTTGATATAAGGAGATTGGAAAAAAATGAAAGAAAAGATGAACTTGGTTCTATTATATCATATATATCTGAACTTTTTGCTAAAAATTTTAGTTCTATGGGAAGTGCAAGAAAAGAAATGAAGGAACTGCAAATGTCGATTAATATAATGTTCGAAAGACAATCTTTTAATGCTGCTTTCAAGGCATATATTGAGAAACAATTAGCGAACATAAAAGATTCGGGAGCTTCGCTCCCTCATGAGGTGCGTAGCGCCGATTCTCATGTTTTTGAAATTTTATCTAACGAATATAATGCCACAACGAATAAACTAATGGAGGACATGGCTAGAATAAGAGATACTGATTTTAGCAAAAAATCTTTTGATGATGTACGAGAATTTCTCGGGGAGATTGCAGGTACGACCATTATGGATTTACAAGATATTTATTTTTTAGCGCGTTGTTTTAGAAAATTTAGAGATGTGGAGAGACATGGATTTAGAGGATATCCTTGTACGAATATAGTGGGATGGTTTGGTGTAGAACATGTTAAAAAAATAATTATAAAACTTGAGAAGATTGGTGCAACACTTGTTGTTGAATCAGGGGATAAAAATCCCAAAGGAAGAATGTTTGAATGTCCTGATTATAGGCTGATTCAAAATCCATGGTTCTTGTAACTCAGATAGAAATCTTTTTCAAATTTCGTCCATATTTATTCGTATAATCAGTCATAATCAGACAACTACCTAACTTTGTTAGGGTAAGAGTTGTCCTAACCAAAATAGAGGAGGTAACAAAAATTTATGCCCCACCATCATCTATATTCATTTTCTCTTTTAAATATTTATTTAAATAAAAATGGAAGTAGATATTCAGAACCAGGTTCAGGAATACAAACTAATTCTAGATGGATTTCCTGACCTAGTTGAATCTTTAATTGAGTTCTTTGATGAAGAAGCTCCAAACGAAATTGTAAAATATGAAGATTTAGGAGCGATAGAACCAGCTTATTGTAAAGAAGGAAGAATTAGACATAATAAAAAAATTGAACTACCCTTGGAAGGGGAAGCCACCACCAGCAGGCGAACTTATAAAGTTGTTAAGAGATATAACATTATTTCTCTACCAAGAGGTGAAAATAAACTAAATCCAATAATAGTCACTATTTGGTTTGGAGAAGAAAGGTCTGAAAATAGCGAGACTGAACCAATAAATTTTAACTTCGATTCGTTTAGATATAGAGGACACAACGAAAGTACGTTTGAAATGCCAGATGGGATCGGAAAATTAGAAGAAAAAGTAAGAAATTTATCGTTGGAATATAAATCGCTCGAGCCTAAGGAGCCGTGTGCTCCGGCCTTCGGCTTCCGGAGGGTAGCCGAGGGCACCGGATCGAAAAGAAAATCTCTTCCAAAACAGGTAACAGATATGGTTTGGACTATGTATGAACCTCCAAATAGCACAATAGGAAAATGCTATTGTTGTGGAAGAGAGATTCTGCTTGTCCCAAAAAATTTTGAATGTGGTCATGTGATAAGCCGTTATAATGGAGGTAGTGACAATATATATAATTTACGTCCCATCTGCTCTAGTTGCAATAAATCTATGGGGACACGAGATATGCGTGAGTATATGCAAAGTTATGGATATGATAGAATTAATGAGGAATGTTTTCTTACTTTGCATTAATTGTAAACTCTCCAGTGAATATTGAAACTGCCAAGGAAAAATTATTCATATTCAAGTTCAGATTTTGTTACAATAAGCTGGAAATCATTCTCAAATATTCATATTAAAGGTTAGGAATTATACAAAAATGGAAAAATGAGGTGGCTGAAGATTATTATAGACTTATGCTCAAAGAAAAAAAAATATCTAATATTATTAACGAGCCCATAAAGTACTGTTGTAATTCGGATACTTGCATTGTTCGAATGTTTTTATTATCTGATTACATTAAGTTATTCAATCCGAGGTGGGTGAATGACCATTATGGACATAATATTTGTCGTATTCAATCTATGGTGCCAGTATTGGAAATTTGGCCTGTTTAGAGTATGTGTTTAATCTTGGATTTTCTGGAGACAAATATGCATGCCATAGTGCAATTGATTATCCGGAATGTTTGGAATTTCTCATTGAACATGGTTGTGAAGTAGATTCATTACTTGGAGAAATGATTGCTGAGAAAGGAAACTTAAAAAGTTTGGAAATTCTCCATCAACATAATTGTCTTTTGAATCAAGAAAGTTTAAGGAAAACAATGGAAAATAATCACTTAGAATGTTTCAAGTATCTAATTGACAATGGATACGGTAATGGTAATAGTATATATGAAGAAGCAATTAAATATGAAAAATTTGATTATGCAGATTACATATTGGAGAAGAACATCAAATTAACTAGTGGAGATAAAGATGCTATCATACTTTTTAATCTTAAACAAAACATAAGTGAATCGGTAGTAGTAGAATTTTTTGGGATGGATGTTGGAAATTTGATATGCAGTTTTTTGAAATTTAATATTCGGTGATAATAGTAGTTCTTTTGTGACTCAAAATGAAATTGAAATGTTCCTTTAAAAATTTATATACTTCTTCGTATTCTCCGTCAAGAACTCTTATGTGCATTTCCAGTCCATTTACAATTATTATCAATGAATCTTTATCAGAAACATGTTTTGTGTCAGGGATGGTAACGAAAGTAATCAACCAGAGAGCATTCTTTCTTTTTTGTTTCCAAGAAAATCAGAAAAACTTATGAAGTGTGTCTCTTCATCAATTTCTCTTCTTGGTAATTTATAGTCCCACAATCCTTTCGCACTATATTCCAGTATCAAATTAGTTATGTCCGGAATAAAATATTTATCTAGGGTTCTTAATATGAGGAATGTATCCATTTTGATATCCGATATGTATCCAAACTTATTTTTTTCATTTTTCTTTATCTTAGATTTCAGATATTTTGGCATATTCCAGTTAAATTCCTACTAGAGGAAAAGTTAAAAAACCTTTCGAGAAATTCCGAACAAAAGTTCCTGCCGAAACCCCGTAATAGATTTGTGTTCGATTTACTCTTAACCCCCTGTAGCAGAGGAAAGGAACTTAAGTAACATGTTCTTACTTGCATTGCATGTAAAAGCAATGGAGGAATAACTCCTGCAAAAAGCTTCGCATCAAGAGTGAGTGCAGCATATTAAAAATCAACCTTCACAACCGATACCTGTGCCAAAATCTGGGGGAAAAGGAAAATAAATCTTTATCATCCGATAAAGAATTTTGATTTGTATATTATGTTTTGTGGCACATCACACAGAGTGTTGAAAACAAGATTAGGAGCTGAAAGCAGTGTTTATGTAAATACTTTCTCCTGGAACCATAGACCAAGTACTTGGACCATAGTTCATGAGCCAAACCCCTGTATAAGGCATAGCAAGTGATTGCAACAAAGTCATTCCATTAAATGAACCCCAACCAGTTGAAAGATCATATCCCTTAACTGCAGGATAGTAACCATTATTGCTCCCATCAGAAATATCATGATATCCTCTATGACTTGTAGTTTCTCCTCCAATTACATAGAGTGAAGGATTTGCAAAGCCGAGAACTTTGGCGCCATTAATCATACGTTGTTCATTAACCAACGCGGTAAATCCTGCCCAAAGTGGAGCTGCGCAACTTGTTCCACCAAAAGCATATAGTCCTCCCCAAATGGCAATGACATAACCAGTATATGGATCAGCATTGAGAGAGACATCAGGAACCATTCTCTTATTACTGGATCCTTCATTAGTTTTAGTACCAAATCCGTTTTGATAGGTTGGTTGAGACCAAATACTGCTAATACCACCACCACCAGCTCCAGCTCCACTAGAAAGCTCGTTCCAAGATGTTTCACTTACCCAAGCAGAAGTAGCAGAATTGACTGTAAGTTTCGTTCCACCTACTCCGGTCACCCAAGGTTGTGAAGCAGGATCATCTACAGAAAGAGTATCACCATTATCGTAAGCTCCGTTGTCACCAGCAGCAACAAAGAAGGATGTCCCTTGTAGAGCTATTTGTTTAAAAATGACAGCTTCTGATGAATAAAAGGATGATGGGAAGGTACCTTCAGGAGCACCCCATGAAGAACTTCCTTGGGAACACCAATTAGTAATAGCGATCTCATTATAAGTATCAAGAATACCCTGTTCATCATTTGGTCCTTCAAAAACTATAATATAGCCTGCACCAGGTGCTATTGCATTCATTAGTTCAATATCAAGTGTAACTTCATCAGCACCATCACCAGGTGCGCCAGTTACTCCGTCGATATAAACATTATAAAGTGGTACTGCTGGAATCCCGAAGTAAGAACAGTAGCCGGCGATATCAGATGCAGTATATCCGTCTAATTCAAAGAGAGCCAACCACTGACCTGCACCATTTAATGAAGGTGGAATATTGTAAGCTTTATTGATATCTGATGGACAGAAGTAACCGTCAAGTAGGTGGGGTTTTTCAACAAAGGGAGAGTGAGTACCACCGTTAGTAGCATTACCCAAAAATTTGCCTTTACGAAGATGATGACTCATAGTAGAAAAGGTATTCAAGCCATGAATACCTTTAATACCTGTGGGGATCGTAAGTTCAATTGACGGTGCAAAATGAGCATTGCCATTTTGGCTATAATAGTGCATCTCAGTTTGAAGCAAAGAGTTTACAGCTCCAACATTTCCTGATGCATGAAGGATCAGGCGGTTCTTACTAATTGAGGTCACTTGAATTCCCGCAGATTGTAAGGAGGATGTAATCTGAACAACTTGAGCTGTAGTTGGGCAATATTTGGTGATATATTCTTCGGGGGTCAAGTATTTTTGATAGTTCGGGCTTTTTGGATCATAAACTTGTTGAAGCATGCTATCAAGTTCAGCTTCATTGTTAAGACTCAGAACAACAGAAAAATCAAGTTTTCGATCTAGTTCCATTTTTCCGAGGTCTGTGGAAGACTTTATCTGTTCAGGGATAGTGATACCTCCATGAACAGAACTGAGAGCGAGGAGCAACACGACAAGCACTGAGAACATTTTTGAGTGAGGTTGTTTTTTATATATAAATTATCTTTTAAATCATAACAGTGATTAATTTTATTAAATTCATTTTTAATTGTTTAGACTCGCGTCAAGGGCGCGAGCATCAGGTGCCACTGGATGACGAGATGACGAGATGACGATTATTCCGTATCAGATGAAAATATTTACTGTACTATACAAGGAGCGACAGAATTTTGACATGAAATACCCGAGGAAAAAATACTTTCAGTGCAGCATTCCGTTGATCCTCCAGGTCTACTACCGCAACCTGTTCCTCCGCATACTCCGCAAGATTCTGCGCAACAAATAGTTGAATGATCTGGACCAGCTCCTTTAATTCCGTTCTGACAAGTTGGATCAACTATTATACAAGGAGCGGCTGAAGTCTCACATGTGACACCTGCATCAAAAATACTTAGGGGGCAACACTCTTTTGCTCCTCCTGGTCTAAGACCGCAACCTGCTCCTCCACATACTCCGCAAGGTTCTGCACAACAAATAGAAGAATGATCTGGACCAGTTCCTTTAATACCATTTTGACAAGTTGGATCAACCCCAGATGGACCTGATATTATACAAGGAGCAAGTGAATTTTCACATGAAACGCCCGAGTAAAAAATACTTATAGTGCAACAATCTTTACCCCCCCCAGGTCTAAGTTCACAACCTGTTCCTCCGCATACTCCACAGGATTCAGTACAACAAATACTAGAGTGGTCTGGACCAGTACCCAGAATACCATATTGACAAGTTGGATCAGATGTAGGTGGAGGAGCGGCACTTGGAGTTGGTGAAGGAGTTGTTGATGTTGAAGCAGGACAGAGTTGGGCACACACATTCCCACAACAACTCTGGAGGAGACAGTAGGATCCTGAAGGACAATCATTAGTGGAAGAACAAGTTATAGGAATATCACAAGGGTCGTTACTATAACAAATAGATCCGATGTCAGATATACCGCAAAAACACTGTGAATTACCCTTACATGATGTGTATGAATCACACGTTCCTTCTGGAACGCAAACTGGAGTAATATATTCTATAATTCCTTCTCCGTTCATTGAACCCCAACCTGTGCAATCGTCATATCCTAAACCCGCTGTATACCAACCATTAGTGCTACCATCATTAATATCGTGAAAACAGGAATCATAACTAGCACCCATTCCGATTTGATAAAAAATCGGATTCGGAAAACCAATAGGACTCAAGCCATATAATAAAAGTTGTTGATTAATTAACGCATTGAATGCTGCCCAAATTGGAGCAGCACAACCTGTACCACCGTAAACATACCATTCTCCACTGAAATATATCCAGTAACCAATTGAAGATTCAGCATTAAGAGATACATCTGGTACATTTCTTCTTTCTGGGGATCCTCCTATCGGATTAGCTCCAACTTGCCAACTAGGTTGAGACCAATAAGAACTGAAACCACCACCACTAGCTCCTCCACCTGTAGAGAGATCATTCCAAGTCGTTTCACTTACATAAGAAGAATCATCAACTGTTATTGTCGTTCCACCTACACCTACGACCCAAGGTTGTGAAGCAGGATCATTCACAGAAAGATATGATGATCCATCATATGCTCCTCCATCACCAGAGGAAGCGTAAAAAGATTGTCCTTGTACTGAAAATTGATAAAAAATGATATATTCTGATTCTATAAATGATTCCGTAAGACTGTTTTCAGGCGATCCCCAAGAAGAACTTATCTGAGAAGCAATATTATCTGTGGCAATTTGATTATAAGTATCAAGAATACCCTGCTCAGTATTTGGTCCTTCATAAACATATATTCCAGAAGCCCCAGGTACGATTCCATTCATTAATTCGATATCTAGTGTGACTTTATCAGCACTTGAACCAGGGATACCAGTTGCACCATCAATTAAAACGTTGTAAAGTGAAACTGGGTTAATAGCGAAATCCATTGCATAGTAGGCAATGTCAGACGCAGTATATCCATCCAACTCAAAAAGAGCCAAATTTTGTCCAGCACCAGCGTTTATTGCAGTAGGCATATTGTAAGCTGTAATGATATTTCCAGGACCAAAGTAACCATTATTTAAATTTGTGTCAGGAGTGACTGCAATACCAGGTTTTGCAGGTTGCTTTCCTCGTGAGTTAAGTCGATGAGCAAAACTTTGGTATCTGGAAAAATTTTGTAATCCATATACTGCTTGAATGGACAATCCGTTTGGTAATTGAAATTCATGTGCTGGTGCAAAATAATTGTTACCTTGGTAACGATAATAATGAACATCAGTGTGAAGCATTGAGTTCAAAGTTCCGACACTTCCTTGTCCTTTAATTAGAAGTCTGTTGGAACTAACAGAGGTTACTTGAATTCCGACAGAACTCAAATAGGAGGTGGTTTGATTGACTTGTTCTACTGTTGGGCAATATTCAAAAATATATTCTTTTGTGGTCATGAATTTGCGATATTGAGAACTTTTGGGGTCATAAATCCGTTGAAGTCTATTATCTAAATCTGCTTTGTTATTGATATTTAGGACTACCATGATATCAAGTTTGCGGTCTGATTCCATTAATCCGATATCTACTGCATGATTGACTTGTTCAGGAACAGTTTTACCTCCTTGAACTGAACTTATAGCGAGAAGCAAGACGACGAATATTGATAACATTTTAATAAAGGTTTTTTATGTGTAAGTTATTTTTAAATCATATCATAAAAAAAATTGGAATAATCGGAAAAAAATAGATACTCACTCTCTCAAATTAGGGTTAAGAATATGAAGAGAGTGCAGTAAAATAAGCTAATAATAGAGCATTATTAGAATCGTTTAGATTTTGACTATCGTATAACCAAATCATTTCTCCTCCTGAAGAAGTCCAAGCACTCAAAGATGGTGTAGAAAAGGCTTGCTCTACAATTGTAGTCAATGTTGGGAAAGGAACATATCCAGTGCTCGCTGTTCCACCTACGCTTTTTCCAATAACAATATAACTGGGATCAATTCCTGCTTCCATTAATTCTGTAACAGAGGTTTTAGGAGCATTCGTTGTTGCAGATTGAATGAAAATCTGTTCGAAGGTATTCTGCTCACCATTGTTATACATTTGGATATTGAACCAGTCAAAGTATTGGTTGTAATTGTTGTAAATAAGGTTATAAACATTCCCGTATCGGGAATAAAAATAGGGAGTCTGAGGAGCGTGAGATATCATGCAGTTTGGGTTGAGAGTTTTCAATTCCTTACATACATTTCCAATGAAAGTAGCACATGCTGGGAATTGGTCTTTTATCATTTCTATGTCTAGGTCAAAATAGTTCTCTAAGCCAGTTCCTTTTACAAGATTGTAGTAATCCTGTGCATATTGTACTGAATTGTTGTAGTAATAACTGGTCGTTGGAATAAAAGTGTTCGAATATGGATTAGGCATTTCATTAGAACCTCCGAGAGAAACACCAACTTTGAAGTTAGAAGTAAGAAGTGCCTGGTTTGTTGATGTCAGGGCGAGGAAAGAACTCAACATATAGTTTGTTCCAGTCAATGGTTCAGTAACATCTGGTTGGACGATGAAAGTGAGAAGAACATGAGTAATTCCCGCACTTTTCAGTTGTGATACCATAGTTGGGACATTGGCATTGCTAAGCCAATAACCAATATAAACAACTTGTTTTCCTTGAATTGAATTTATGGCAAGAAGCAAAACGATGAATATTGAGAACATTTTGTATATATGAATTATCTTTTAAATCATAAATTTATGACCAAATTATATTTAAAAAACGAACTTGTTGTAGGAGTGCTATTTTATCGTCAGTATTAGAAACATGAATAATTTGACATTTTTCCCTTTGAGCAAAATGCATATTGGATACGTATATTGTTTTACCTCTATTTTTTAGAAGTACATCTAGCCACATTTTTTCACGATCATATTTATTAATTTTTTTTATGTAATATTCTATTTCCTGTTTTGGTTGATGACAACGAGAGATAAAACGTTCGATTGAATAAATTTTTTCCCTCAATTTATTGCTGAGAATCTCTTCTTCAGTGTCATCGAGCCCTTGAGTATCCAACATATCTAGAGCCAAATTTAATGACCTGTAAATATCCTGCAAGTAACTCGTGCCTTCGGAACTTGATGCCAGAGGCACCGGATTTTGAATGGTTGGTTCGTTTTCTATTTCTCTCAAAACATTAGAGATAGCATCCAAGAGATGGAGTGTATTCATATAATATTTATAGAATCTCATTTCTTCGATATCTTCTTCTATACCATAGCAATCTCTGCATATGGGGCATTTTTTATTGACAACTTTGAGGATGCAACTGAAATGGAATAAGTGTCCGCACTTTAGATATGTTCTGTCTTTTTCTGATGAAATCTTCTCAAAGCAAATACAGCAATCATCTGTCATCAAGCAAGAAGCGAGATCTTTTGATACTGAAGACATGTTATTTTTTGTTGAGATATTCTATTAAAACATCACAACTAAGTAAGAAAAGTTTTGAGTTCTTCATTTTCTATCAATTCCTTTTTTATATCTTGTTGTTTTTTGTGTAGTATTGCAAGAGTCTCGGCACGTTTAGCGATTTCAGTTGAAATTTCTATTTCTATTTCTTTGAAATCTGGTCTATCATTCCGAGGATTTTCGAGAAAGAAAACATTAGCATCTTGACATGAAAATGGTTCAAATGTTGCTACAAGGAAATTAATTGCAATTTTGCGTGATGGAATATAAATTTCTTTGATTTCTTGAAAAAAGTTGTGAATGAAATCCATCTCTGAATGATATATTTTGGTAGTATATAAAATTGCATCTTCTGTACCGTAATCAATTATTATATCAGCAATTTCAGGACATAACCAGTCTGACAATATTTCTTTTAATCCCATTTATAAATAACACAAATGTTTAAAAACAAAAAGTACAAATTTTGAATAAGCAGATGAAAAATGGAGATACATAACGATTTTCGGAGGGGACTACAATGGTTCGACTTGCGAAAGGTAGGAGATTTGACTACTGCATTGAGAATGGCTGCAAAAGAAGGAGGTGTGAGTGAAGAGAGAATATTTGCTGCTTGGAAGAGGATGATCAAAGATGAGGAGTTTTGGGCAATTGTGGAAGAGTTTCCGAAATATATAGTGAGTAATCGGGCAAAGGTGATGAACTATGAGACAGGAAATATTATATCGGATGGATCTAAAGCTAAAGGAAAATACAAAAAGGAATATAAAATTGTAGATCTGCGTAAACGAAAATTTAGACTTCATATACTCGTAGCAAAAAATTTTGTTCCAAATCCAGGAAACCTTCCTTTCGTAAATCATATAAACGGAGAGAAATATGATTGTGATGCTATAAATCTTGAATGGGTTACTTACGCGGGAAACACAAAGAAATGGTGGGAATTGGAAAAGAAAAAATATAAAATTGAGCAATGGAACTGCAACGGAGAACTTCTGAGAATATGGGATTCTTTTGAAGAAATAGAGAAAGCTCTCGGATATAAAAGAAGATACATGAGGAGATTCTGTGAAGGAAAATATAAAGGTTTCATATGGAAATATAGAGGAAAAAAGAAGAGAAAGATGGGAAAAAAGATAGATGAAGAAGACTTTAAAAATAACTATGTTTCTCTAGGAATTATCAAAGGTTGGGATTGTTCGAACTATTACATCCATAAAACTGAGAAAAAGGTTGCCAGTATTTGGAGAAACAACATAAAAATTTATAAAAATGGACAGGGATATGACATAGTAACCGTATTCGATACTAATAGAAAACGTAGAAGTCTGAAACTTCATAAAATAGTTAATCAAGTCTTGAAAGGAGGAAAATATGAAGACGTAATGGATCACATAGACGGAGTTAGAAATAATAATGAAAAAGAAAATTTAGAGGCAGTAACAATCAAGGAAAATATAACAAGGGCTTGTGGAAAAGCAGTTAAACAAATAGATCCAAAAACTGGAAACGTCATGGGAATATTTGGAAGCATTAGGGATGCAGTGAGAAATATTGATGCAAACATTAACAGTAGAAAACAGATACCATTGGTATGTGATGGTAAGCAGAAACATGCATTTGGATATAAATGGGAATGGGTTAAATAATGAATTAAAAATTATACATTAATTCTTTAAAATACTTTACCAGCATTAAGTTGGTAATAATCTGGATATAATGAAAGTCTGAACATATAGAAAAATTTAGTTTGCGATAATAGTCCGAAGTATCGTTCGTTCATTTTTTCTTCCCAATTTTTTATAGACCAGAAGGACGGAAATTTTTTTTTCATAAACATTTTTTGTCTAGTATTAGAATACAACTTAAAAACCTGTACTTCAATAAACAACCATGTCGACTTAGGAAACTAGGTCGTAAGAGTCAAGACGAAAGTCTTGGCTAGTCAGAATGACGATGTTTCGTCATTTTGGCAACACTGTCAAATTGCGGGAACACCCTAAAGTTTTCATTACCAAGCAGAAGTATAAGATGAGGCCCTGAGATAGGGGTTTATTGAAATCTTCTGTGGGAGAGGTAATACCCCTGCGTATGGTAAAAATATGAGAAATTGGGCAATCCGCAGCCAAGCTCCTAGTTTGAACCTCAGATTCAAAAGGGAGTACAGTTCAACGACTAAATGGCAGTGGGGAAAGATATCCTTCTTTCCTTAAGATATAGTCTAGCCCCACATGAAAATGTGCTTGCCCATAGATAATACCCTCTTAAATTACCCATTTCGCCTGCGAAATGGCTTGTAAAAAGGGATTTTCTAGGAAAGGCAAGAACTTATGATCCAGAGAAGAAATGATCTGGGTAGGTTGGTATTAGCGACAGCTTCTTCAAACGTAACGGCTTAATCATTAGGTCGTAAAAGTCAGGACGAAAGTCTTTGGCTAGTCTGAGACGATGCTTTGCATCAGACGGGCGACACTGTCAAATTGCGGGAAACTCCTTAGGGCCTTCACTACCAAGCAGAAGTATAATATAAGTCCCCAGCTTCGCTGGGGGTTTATTGAAGTTTTCTGTGGGAGAGGTAATACCCCTACGTATGGTAAAAATGTGAAGGATTGGACAATCCGCAGCTAAGTACCTCCTCGATAATTCACCCAAAACGCCTGCGTTTTGGGATTCTTATTGAGAAGGTGTGATGTTCAACGACTAAATGGCAGTGGGGATATTATTATCCTTAAGATATAGTCTAGTCCCACTCGAAAGAGTGCTTACCCATGAGAGATACCCTCGATTAAATTACCCAATTTTTGTAAAGAGGGATTTTCTAGGAAAGGTAAGAACTGATGATCCAGAGAGGAAATGCTCTGGGGGAGGTTGGTATTAACGGCCATGATCGATTTGGCCACCTAAATCATCTTGGGTGAGTCAAGACGAAAGTCTTGGCTAGTCAGAATGATAAGTGTCATGTCATTCTGGCAACACTGTCAAATTGCGGGGAAACCCTTAGGCGCATCTGAAGCTTCAGCTTTAGATAGCCAGGGCTTGATTTCGAGATTTCGTCCAGAGATGAAATCGAGGGACAAGCTCGAGCCTCTGATACCAAACATTCCTAGTAATAGAGAATATGGCCCAGCTAATAACCGAGGGTATGGTAAAAATTCAGAGGATTGGGTTATCCGCAGCAAAGCACCAATGGATATTTGTTGGTGCGAAGTTCAACGACTATAAGGCAGTGGGGGAAAGTTAAATATGTATTCTCCTTTCCCTTAAGATATAGTCTAGTCCCATACGAAAGTGTGCTTGTTTTTAAACAAGAACCTATGATCCAGAAAGGAAATGTTCTGGAGATGGTTGGTATCAACGTTGATATCATCGAAAGTACCTTCACAGGCGGGCCTCGTGCAATTTCTTATTTCGTCAAAGCCCTCAGAAAGTGCACTTGGTTCTCTGTTGCACCTTGCGTTTTGAGTAACACTGGTGCTGGTTCTTTCGGTCGTGAATTCGACTGCACCTTAAATAGATCAAATATAGGTCTAAGTCGAGACGAAAGTCTTTGGCTAGTCAGATTACTCTTTGTAATCTGGCAACACTGTCAAATTGCGGGAAACCCCTTAGAGGCTAGAACATAAAGTTCTTGTCTCCCCAGAGCCACCTTCAGTTGGTTCTTACTAAGCTTTTGCTACCAAGCAGATACATAAGATGAGTCCCTTAGATAATACCCTCGCTTCGGGGCGGAGCCCCTCTGGTCGCAAGGCGACCTTGCGAGGGATTCTAGGAAATTATTGAAAGTATCTGTGGCGGAGTTAATAACCCTCGATATGGTAAAAATGCAAAAGATTGGGAAATCCGCAGCCAAACTCCTACCTAATAATTTCCCAAAACAATTTCAAAGTTGGGATTCTTATTGAGAGGAGCACAGTTCAACGACTAAATGGCAGTGGGGGAACATATAAGTTCTCTTAAGATATAGTCTAGTCCCACATGAAAGTGTGCCTATCCCAAGAGAGTCCCTCTGTTAAATTACCCATTTCGCTTGTGAAATGGGACCGTTCTAAAGATGGATTTTTCTAGGAAAGATAGGAACTAATGATCCAGAGAAAAAAATACTCTGGGGAAGTTGGTACTAACGCAGGAGATGTGGCTCTCCGTGCCTGGCTCCGTATTAAATTGTCCTCTGTCACTTTGGCTTCCAGCATGCTTGCTACTCCTCAACGATACTACCTCCGCTGGACTCGTAACTTCATGCACAATATTATTCGTGAAATTAGCATCCAATTCACTGGTCTCCCTGCTCAAGTCTTCGATAACGTCTTCCTTGATATGTGGGCTGCCTTCACCGTCCCCGAAGGCAAACGTAACGGTTATTCCATTAATATGATTGGCAACGACCCCGACCTCATCAACCCTGCAGTCACTCTCCCTGAAGCCATCCTCAATCTCCCTCTCCCCTTCTTCTTCACTCGTGATACCGGTCTTGGTCTCCCCACCGCTGCTCTCCCCTACAACGATATCGTCATCAAGTCCTTTTTCCGTGATTGGACTGAACTTCTCGTTGTTGATGATATGCGTACTGGCGCTGCTGTTGAACCCGGTGTTGGTGTCTCTCGTCCTGCTATGCTCTCAGATCTTGCCGCTGCTCCTACTCTTGAAGATCAAATACAGGTCTAAGTCGAGACGAAAATCTCTGCTAGTCAGATTAATCTGGCAACGCTGTCAAATTGCGGGAACCCCCTTAAACTTTTGCCACCAAGCAGATACATAAGATGAGTCCCTTAGATAATACCCTCGCTTGCGAGGGATTCTAGGAAATTATTGAAAGTATCTGTGGCGGAGTTAATAACCCTCGGTATGGTAAAATGCAAAAGATGTTTCGCTGACTCTCTCGCCCGTTCCGTTCTCGGATACGCGGGTAGGTCAGTAAGCAATGGGAAATCCGCAGCCAAGTACCTTCTAGGAAAATATCTCAGGAGGTATGCAGTTCAACGACTAAATGGCAGTGGGGGAAAGAAGAAACACCTTCTTTCTCTTAAGATATAGTCTAGTCCCACACGAAAGTGTGCCTACCCTATGAGAGAGTCCCTCGCCTAGCGAGGGATTTTTTAAGAAAGGTAGGAACTTAGGATCCAGAAAAGAAATACTCTGGGGAAGTTGGTATTAACGTGTCAAATCTGGACCGAATATGCTCTCGTTTCCAATGCTGAACGTAAATTGATGGGTAAACGTCCTCGTGATATGTTTATCTATCAAACTCAGCGCATGCCCGTTGTCTCAGTCAATGCTGCTCTTCCTTCTACTCGTGCTGATCTCCGTTTCAGTAACTCAGTCTCTGCTCTCTTCTTCGGTATTCGTAACACCACTAATAATGCAGAATGGAGTAATTACACTTTAAGGCAAAAGCTTTTGAGTGAGTCAAGACGAAAGTCTTGGCTAGTCTGTTTGTTACTATCAACAATTTACCAATATTATCAAATATCAAACAGGCAACACTGTCAAATTGCGGGAATACTCTTAGAATCTTTACTACCAAGCAAATACATAAGATGAGCCCTAAGATAATACCCTCGCTTCGGGGCGGAGCCCCTCTGGTCGCAAGGCGACCTTGCGAGGGATTCTAGAAAAGGGATTATTGAAAGTATTTGTGGGCGAGGTAATACCCCTGCGTATGGTAAAAATGTAAGGAATTGGGCAATCCGCAGCTAAGCACCTAATAAATAATTCGTTAGGTGTGATGTTCAACGACTAAATGGCAGTGGGGGAACATATAAGTTCCCTTAAGATATAGTCTAGCCCCACATGAAAATGTGCCTATCCCATAGGAACTAATGATCCAGAGAGGAAGGGATACGTCCCGACCTTAGGAATGCTATATCTTGAGCTTCCAAGCGCCTTCCGGACTTGATGCTCAAGCAGGAGATAGCGTTCCTGCGGAAATGCTCTGGGGAAGTTGGTATAAGCGGTGCTTCACCTGTCCCATCAGTTACAGCCACTAATGTCAGCTTGAATGAAACTCCTCTCTTGGCAACTGACCCAGTCTCAAGTGTTAAACTCTTATATGACAACCAAGAACGTCTCTCGAATATGCCTGCAGATTACTTCACTTTGATTCAACCTTTCTACACTGCTGTCTCTATTCCTCAACTCACTGGCTATCACTTGTACTCTTATTCTTTGGATTTAGTATCGACTGATCCAAAAGGTTCAACTAACTACGGGAAGCTCGCTGCTGTTCAACTCTTGCTCAACCAATTAACTTCGATGGTTGGTAAAAATCGGGACGAAAGTCTTCGGTTAGTCGAATGCTATTAACATTCGGCGACATTGTCAAATTGCGGGAACACCCTAAAACCTTTACTACCAAGCGAATACATAAGATGAGTCCCTCGCTTCGGGGCGGAGCCCCTCTGGTCGCAAGGCGACCTTGCGAGGGGATTATTGAAAATGTTCGTGGGCGAGGTAATACCCCTGCGTATGGTAAAAATGTGAAGGATGTCTCGTCTGCAAACAAGCGAGAAATGGGCAATCCGCAACCAAGCTCCCACTCTTAATAAAATAATTAAGAAGGAGTGCAGCTCAACGACTAAATGGCAATGGGGGATGTCTATTATCCCTTAAGATATAGTCTAAGCCCACTCGAAAGAGTGAATGCCCATAGATAATACCCTCGCTTGCGAGGGATTTTCTAGCAGAGGCATTAATTTAAGATCCAGATAACAAATGATCTGGGGAGATTGGTATTAACTGCCGATGACTTGCTCACAAGTGGAGGTGCTGCAAACACGGGAACGTTCGCTGCTCCTAACACTACTACTCTTCCTTCACCTTACAGCCCTGTCTCTTATTTGGACGCCGGAAGTGGCATTCAACAAACTTTCGAGATTAACACAATTGTCTCAGTCGGAATGAAAATTTCGGCTAGTCGTGAAATAGTTGTTTTTTAATTTCACGGCAACACTGTCAAATTGCGGGAACACCCTTAGGCGCAAGCCGGAGCTTGCTTTCGAGCAAGCTCGAGCCTCTGATACCAAACACTCCTAGTAATAGAGAGTGTGGCGGAGCTAATAGCCCTCGGTATGGTAAAAATTCAGAGGATTGGGCAATCCGCAGCCAAACTCCCACCCGTCGAGTGTGCAAGTGCACTTCGGGAGGAGCGCTGTTCAACGACTAAATGACAGTGGGGAAAGTATGTATTCTTTCCTTAAGATATAGTCTAGCCCCACACGAAAGTGTGCTTGCCTCATGAGAGATACCCTCTATTAAATTACCCATTATTAATGGGATTCTTGTAAAGAGGGATTTTCTAGAAAAGGCAAGGACTTATGATCCAGAGGAGGAAATACTCTGGAGAAGTTGGTAGTGCTCTAATATCAAACAAATTAGGGCATCGGTTCTGTGTGTGTACCAATGGACTTAAAAGTTTGGTTGGTAAAAGTCAAAACGAAAGTTTTTGGCTAGTCGAATGTTATTAATTAACATTTGGCGACATTGTCAAATTGCGGGAACACCCTTAAGTTTTCACTACCAAGCGGATATAGAAATGTATTCGTGGGCGAGGTAATACCCCTGCGTATGGTAAAAATGTGAAAAATTGGGCAATCCGCAGCCAAACTCCTAGGTTTGAACCTACAGGAGCGCAGTTCAACGACTAAATGGCAATGGGGGATGTCTATTATCCCTTAAGATATAGTCTAAGCCCACTCGAAAGAGTGGATGCCCTTAAGCAAGGCATTGACCTAAGACTCAGAGATTAAATACTCTGAAGAGGTTGGTTTTAACTGCACAATATCGTCAGAATTTGTTTTAGACTGGTTCTCAAAAGTCAAATCGAAAGATTTTGGCTAGTCATTTTATTTATGGCAACACTGTCAAATTGCGGGAACACTCTTAGAACTCTTTTCTACCAAACACTCCTAGTAATAGCGAGTGTGGCCGAGCTAATTACCCTGGGTATGGTAAAAATGAAAAGAGAGCCGCAAGGCAGGCTCGCTTACGCTGGGAAGCTTCGCTTCCTTGCGTCAGCAAGCTTTGGGCAATCCGCAGCCAAACACCTAAGTTGATATACTGGTGCGCAGTTCAACGACTAAATGGCAGTGGGGGAAGAATTCCCTTAAGATATAGTCTACTCCCCTTCGAAAGAAGGCTTATCCTTAAGCAAGGTAAGAACCTATGACTAAAAGAGGAAATGCTTTTGGTAGGTTGGTAGTTAGGCGTCGGAGGTTCTCTTGGATTAACTAAAAATGTTGAGTCCAAGTTGGAACGAAAGTTCTGGCTAGTCAGATTATTAATAACTGGCAACATCGTCAAACTGCGGGAAACTCCTAAGGCGAAGGATGTCGCAAGCGACATCCGGCTTGGAAAGCTTCGCTTTCTTCGCAAGCCAGGGCTTGCTTTCGAGCAAGCTCGAGTTCTCACTACCAAGCAGACACGTAATGTATCTGTGGGCGAGGTAATACCCCTGCGAATGGTAAAAATGTGAGAAATTGGACAATCCGCAACTAAGCACCTACCTATTAAATTTTCCATTTGCTTTATAAGATTCCTATTTTCGCAGGCGAAAATGGGTAATTTCAAAGATTGGATAATTATTAGGAGGTGTGAAGCTCAACGACTAAATGGCGATGGGGAGTTATTTCAACTCCTTAAGATATAGTCTAGTCCCACACGAGAGTGTGCTTGCCCCATGAGAGACCCCTCACTAGTGAGGGATTCTTTAGGAAAGGCAAGAACCATTGACCCACTGAGGAAATGCTCTGGGTAGGTTGGTAGTTCGTCCCTCTTCTTTGAGAGAATTTTACGGTTACTTTGTATGTATATATTATTTTTCAGAAATTCAAAAATCTTTATCATTGTGATAAAGATTTTACTGGATATCCTCTAATTCACTCTTCCAAAACTATCCTTTGATCTGTAATCCAATTTCTAATAAACTCCTCCAATTCATCTGGGACTGTGTAATCATAGATATGTGGAATGATACACAATTTGATATATTATTAGAAGACTAGAAGAGACTCCATATATAATCTATCACATTCGGATAGAAATGTGCATATGAAGATTGAGGACGAGATAATTAATGACCTTACATTTTCATGCACATACTTATATCACTATTTCTTGTATCTGGAATTACTGAGATAGAGTCTAACTCTCTCCGTTTTCTTAAATCTTCTTCCACATCTATATTAAATTTTTCTTCAGTTATTCTGTCGTTTGGGAATTTGAAATCGTAAAGTTCTCCTCCAGCAGATTTTTCTAAATCTGCGAATTTTCCTCCAAAATACTGCACAGTGTGGTAATGACCAATATCATTCGCTCTCCACCATATGGTATGATAATAATTTCCGATATCAGTATTTATAGAAGTCATTTCTCTGTCTTTATTATTCTTAGACAAATATTTAAAGGGAGATACGAGATACCCAGCGCCTAATAAATTCTTCAAGTTTATTAGGTTCTCTAAAATCATAAGTATACGGAATGGTGCATAATTTTATGTTGTTCTTAACACACAGTTCTTCCTTTCTTTGGTCTCTGTATTTGCGTTCTTCAAGTTTTTCTTCATCATCATACGGAATAAGACCTCTACTTATTTCGTAGTGCTGTATTCCATTATATTCAAACGCAATTTTAAGTTCAGGACAATGTGGATACATATTTAATTTTCTTTTCGTCTCTCACTTACATATCTCCCTCGCATACACTAAGTAAGTCATCGTTATTAGGGGGAGTAGGACGAAGGACCTCGTCCATAGAAACAAAAGGAGGAGAATCAGGAACCGCAATGTCTTTTTGAGACCCAAGGTCTCGTTCACTAACTTGACTAAGAAGATCATCTTCAACGGGAGTCTTAGGAAGTAGGGGGACGGAGGAGACAGGGGGGACAGGGGGAGGAGCAGGAGGATTTCCTTTTGCTTTATTTAGTTCCTCTCTTTGTTTTTTGAGTTTTTGTTCTTGCATATTGTTCTGGTTTAGTAACAAATTTTAGATATTCTTTGTGTGATTTTATCTCGCAATTATATCTTTCACAACGTTCTCCCTTTCTTTTACCACTCTTCAAAATTGCTCTACAGTGATTCATCTTTACTTAATCGATTGATTGATTGTTGGATTGTTTTAGAAATTTAGTTTTACGACAAGAATATAATATAACAGATGAATTGTTAGATGAGATAGTTAATTTTGAAGACTCAGCGTCCTAATAAACTCTCTAGATGTAATAAGAAACTTTCCTAACTCTAGTATTATCTTATCTCTATCTGACATGATAGAGATGTATATCTAAGAAGACTGTTCTATTTCGTTCAACACATCATCTGTAATAGCATATTCCCTACGTATTGTATCATCATCATGAATAGCATTCCGAAGGTATTGAATAGCTCCTATAACAACACTATGAGGTGTTATGCGCTGATGTATTTTCTCGTTCAATTGAATATAAAACTGACATAATTCTCTTGACACTGGTGTCTTTTCATCCACACAAAGTACATATACCGCAAATTTGTATCCAGCATCATCATAGATTTTCTCTCGCGTGCTATATCTCTGTAACATTTGGTGTGTTACTTGATTACTTATTTTTTCTTCATATTCATACCAGTAATTCCGGAATTTCTTATTGAGGTATTCTCTAACTATAAATAGATTTTTCATGTGAAAACTCCTTTTTCTCGCATGCTCTTGAGATTTCTCTAATTCAGAAACAGTCTCATTCAATTGTCTTTGTGCATCATTAAATTGTTTTTTTGCATCATTCAATTGTCTTTGTGAAATACGAATTTTGCCCATATATAATTCTCCTAATGTATTAACATCATCAACTATTTCTCCAGCCTTAATTGGGTCTTGAACGTTTTCGTATATCTTTGCATCAATTTCTTCGTGTAAATGGTCTATCGTATCGTTTGTTTGATTCATTTTTTTATTATTTATAACATCTAAAAGAAATTTTTCATTTTTTCTATCATTCGATAGATATATATGATGGATGACTTAGAGATAGATTGATATGGATGTGTTGTTCACTGATGTTTGTCTCCCTATGTTACGACATTTCGCTTCATTGCATAATACTTTTTGGAGTTCATCTTTTCTCAGAGACGAATATCCGACGATGCCCCATTCTTTACATAGTTCCTTGAGATGAGGAACTTCAAAATTTGAAAGTTTCATTTTATGTGTTAAGGCATTGATTAATTCCTGTTTTCTCATAGTTCCAGAACCTGAAATCGTGACATCAACTCCAATATATTCTGAAGTCTGTTTATCACATCTTTTTCTTCTGTTTTGTGCTTGTTGTAATCTATTAGACCATCTTAAATTTATTAATCTGTTATCCAATATATTTCCATTTATGTGATCAACTTCAGTATAAACGGCAGGATCAGGATTAGGAATAAAACTTTTTAAGATGATTACATGAATAAAATATGCTCCTCTTGGTGTATGTTGAAATTCTACTCTTAAATATCCATCTTCATTGAGATGTCCATTAAGAATATATTGTGTATTTTTATTTCTAATTCGTCCAAGATTGCTACATTCATAATTTTTATATCCAATAAATTGACTATTAACATCAATCCAAATTTCTTCGTTTGACATTTTTTAGAGTTTCTACATTTGGATGAAAATTTTGTTTTTAATTGGTTCAAAGTTAAAATTTAATTGTAAATGTACGAGCAAGAACTAAGTTCTTGCTACTTGTTCAGCATCTACACTTGACCGACCAATCTACAATCGCATATAATCTTGCTCAAGAGTTTAAACTTAAAGGAAAAAAAGTTTTATTAACACACGAACCCGGTTCAACATCTCTCGGAGAAGAATTGAGAAATATTCTACACAAATCGAGCGATATAGATCCATTGGCAGAATTTTTTCTTTTTGCCGCAGATAGATCACAACATTTCCAAAAGGTCATTCTACCAGCATTAAATGATGGAACATATGTTATTTCAGATAGAATGGCTGATTCCTCACTCGCATACCAAGGATATGGAAGATTAATAGACAAAGACATGATAAAAAATGTCAACTCAATTATTATGGAAGGTAACAAACCCGATGTAACAATTTATATTCGTATTAGCCCATTTCTGGCGATGGAACGCATCAGAAAACGAGGACTCCCTTTGACATCATTTGAACAAGAGAAAATTGAGTTTTGGACTAAAGTGATAAATGGGTATGAAGAAATTTACAAAGGAAGAAAAGATGTCATAATGGTAGATGGAAATATGACAGAAAAAGAAGTAACTCAATATGTTTTACAAGAGTTAGAAAAACGAGACTGGACAAAAGACAGCCAAGTGAAGGAATAATTTATAGAATTCTAAGATTTTTTTACCGTCAAAAAAGCTGTAAGTTTGTAACTCCTTCACTTTCCTTCTTCCACATACTTCTTATACTCTTCCAAATTCATCGTCCTCATATCCAAATTGCATTTCTTACATGTTGGCTCTAAATTATCTACAGCAATTCTTCCACCTAAACATCTCGCTATGACATGACCACATTCAAAATTCTCAAATTCCAATTCCCCTCCACAACAATAACATTCGCCTTTCAGATTTTCACCGTTTCTCTTCCTCCATACCAACCCACGTATCTCTTTTGGTATTTTCTCTCTCTTCTTTTCAATCGACTCATTAAAAATATGATTCATCATTTCGTACGGAACTCCACTTATCCTTCTTTTTATCCTATCCAACCATTCAAAATCCCTGTAGAAACCAAGATAAAATGCTTTCCCCTTCTTTTCCATTAGTTCCCCCATCTCCTGATATCTGCTAAATCCCCACTCTTCAAATTTGTTGATTGGCTGTCCTTCATAAAAAGTATTAAGTTCTTCGAGAGCAACTATGAATTCCTTTGAATCTGATATTGACTCTGCTATCTTCCTCCTTTTGATTTGTTCTTCCAATTTGTCAAGCTTAAAATTAGGAATTCTCGGAGACTTTACATCATCTTTACTCAAATACTTCTTATAGTTCTCCCTAATATACTTCTTAATGTCCCTCATAATCACGGAACTGTTTCTTGTGATATATAACTGAACCTGCTTATTCGAATTTATCTTTGTATAAATATCAAACATCACAGATTCACTTCCACAAGTATAAATACATACAACAATTTTTATTTCTCCAACCTCTGGGAATTCAGTCACTAATCTCCTCAATGCTAATACCCTGTGTTGTCCATCTAAGATGAATATCCTAGAATCTTTTTCTTCATTATCAATTTTACATAGAGAAATCTGTCCAATTATGAGAATACTTTTTGTCTCTGTGTATTGAAATCTGTACGCTTGAAATATTACATCAACGTGATGAGGATCATCAAGACGTTGGATCGCTGGTATTTCAACATTCCTACACAAAAAATTTATTGAACAGGAACAGGTTGATTTACTTATACTGGCAGAATGTTCAGAGTATATTTCTTCCATTTATATTTTGATTTTCATTTAAATTAAAAATTTCCCAAGAAATGGAACAGTTATCTCTATCGTGTCAGATAGAGAATTGTTACATGAATTTTAAGAAAAATGTTCTATTTCGTCTAACACTTTATCTGTAATACTATATTCCCCCAATAAAGGTTCATCCATAGCCCTTTTGAGTTCACGAATAGCATTCATAACGACACTAGGAGGGACTGTAGGGGGATGTAGCTTTTCATTCAACTGAATATAAAACCTACATAATTCAACTGAGAAATTATTTAATTTTGGTATCTTCTCGTTTACACAAATTATATAGACAGCAAACTTATACCCAATATCGTCATATATTTTCTCTCTTCTGCTTAAACTATGTAACATTTCTTGTGTAACTGTATTACTGAGAATATTTTCGTAAGTATTCCCAAATTTTTTGAATTGTTTATTGAGATACATACGAAGTATAAATAAATCCTTTATATATGCATGAAGTTTTTCTGAACGTCTTTTATTAATTTATCGTCTAATTCGTCTTCAAGAGAATGAATTTTTGTTTTTAACTCTTTAATATCCTCCACATATTTTTGACGATGTAATGTTTCCAATGAGTTAAAGTCAGTTACTAACTCTTCAGCTTTAGTCTTATCTTCTACGTTTTCATAGATTTTTTCCTGTAAATCAGAAATGGCTTCCTGTATTTTCTTTTCTTCCTGCATCTTTTTATTCTATAAGTCTTTTAAAATGGATTTTTTCATTTTTGGATTTTGGCATTAAAAAAATGGACGAAAAACTACCCATGAAGTATCTATTAGACTAGAAAATTATTCTCCATAAAAATGTTTTTGAATTGAGAGATATGCATTAGTTTCTGTAGATAGAGATTTATCTCGTAATTTTATCAATCCATGAACCAGTCAACTAAATTTTTTGTCCACTTCTTCAGAATCATTTTGGCAAATTCTTGTCAAATAATTGACAACCTCATCAACCGTATCCTTGCCACCACATTTTGTGTCTAAAATTAATCTCACTTCTGGATTCAAATGGGATACAACATATCTCCATGCTTTTTGTGCTTTTGATGCTTGGATCGCTGTGTCGTTCTTTTCGGTAAGAATAAATTCATTTCTATCTTTTTAAAATCGTTAGGCAATTTTCATTTTTAATTGATTCTAAAAGAAAATGCGAATCATCACACACATACCGCCTGGCTCCAATTACAGGCAACTTGCAAAAGACATTGGTTCTCAACTTATACAAATACAGTCATTTGTAAATGCTTGTACTTATGGATTTAACAGCACTGAAATGTCTGCAATCACAGGAACATTTGGAACAACATCTGTAACAACTTTTAATAGCATTACTGGATATATCCAAAATCTCATCTCTCAAAATATGGTATCATCTTCTGGATATATAAGTAATCTTTTTGTTGATAATTATTCAGTAGAGGAACTATCCATCGGAATATATGTTCCTACAAGTTCAACTGGAACAATTGGTACCATAACGGTAGGTTCATTAACAGGTGCTTCAGGAAACTTTTCCACAATTACTGGTTCGTCAATTATTTCCAATAATTTCACCTCAACTCCGTTACTTACAGGCTCATCAGCATTTTTCTCTACAATTACTGGAACAAATGTATATGCTTCCTCGGAAATTTTTTCATCCACTGGAACCTTTATATATTCAAATTCAAATACCGGAAAAATAACAATTTTACAAGCAGATAACTATTATTATCCTGCTACTGGTATTGTCGGTAATTTTTATATTTTAGACACAATTACGGGAAGTAATGCTTTCATTACTACAGTTACTGGAGTAAATATTTTTTGTGATAGTTCAATTTATACATCTGCCTTTTTTACAGAGATTACTGGAGAAACAATTATTGTTCCCCAACTCACAGTAGCATCGATAACTGGAGCAATTACAAATATAGTAACTCTTACTGGAACAAATTTCTATTCTTCCGAAGTATATTCAACATCTATTACAGGAAATAACATTTCAACTTCTTATCTCACTAGTTCAACTGTAACTGGAACTAGTTTATATTTTTCAACACTAACTTCTTCATCTCTTACTGGAAGTAACATTTATGCAACACAATCAACAGTTCCTTCTGTTTTCACAGATGTGATATCAGCTTATACTTCAGGCAATCCTACAACGATTAATGGCACAAAATTTTTAAGTTCAACAATCCTTAGTATGAGAAGATTATTAACAAGATCTATGTTGGCAACGAGAGCAGTTACTTCATGGACAACGGAGATTGTCGCTTCAAGCGCGACATGGGTAAGTGTTTGTTGGTCTCCAGAAAATAGTTTATTTGTGAGTGTTGCTCCAGGACCCAGAGTCCAAATATCAAGTGACGGAATCAATTGGTCTATAAGGTCTGGAGGCGCATATAATTGGTCCAAAATATGTTGGTCATCAGAGAAAAACTTGTTTCTTGCCTGTGCATATGCAAGTTCGGATCAGTTTATGTATAGTAGTGACGGAAATACATGGACTGCAGGATATACACTTTTTCCTGCATCTCCTCGTGCAATATGTTATAGTTCTGAATTGGGAATATTTTGCGCAATTGACCCTACGATATCCCAAAGTATGATAAGTAGTAACGGAACAACTTGGACATCATACTCAGTTTCGAACATGGTGAATGGTAATTGTCAATGGAGTAGTGAACTTGAACTCTTTTGTGCGGTAGGCTCTTCTTTTCCTTATGCTTTAATCAGTTCAAACGGACAAAATTGGACCCCCGCTACTACTATTTATGGAGATTCTTACCTTGATGTTTGTTGGGCTGCTGAATTGAATTTATTTTGTGCTGTAGGAGGATTAACTATATCCACAAGCTCAAATGGTTTGACATGGAAATCCATAGTATCTCCAATTGGAGGAGCATTATGGTCAAGTGTGAGTTGGAGTCCAGAGTTGAAAGTTCTAGTAGTTTTAAGTTCATCTGGAATTGGATATTCGAATGACGGAATTACATGGAGTTCTTCAACCGTTCCACAAGCTAATAATTGGGGAGGGATAGTTTGGAGTAAAGCTCTTGGGATATTCTGTGCCGTTGCAAGTAACGGAACAAATAGAGTAATGATAAGTAGATATGTAAAGAGGTGTTATTAACACAAATTTTATCGAAGGAGAATGCGCATTCGATTATGCTCCATAGTCCGTAAAGCGTTGTTCAATGTCACTATAACCAGCCCTTTGTATACCAATTCTCCTCATAAAATAATACCAATTACTCTGTGGCTGAAGAGGTTTCCATGTTTGATCACATGAATATAACTTTTCATTCTTTGTCTCAATAAGCTTCTGCAGTCCCTTTTCCCAAGTAGATATCAGTTTGTCATAAAATTTCCTATTTACCAAAAAACCCGAAGTGGTTTGACCCTCAATAATTTTTCCCACTGTCCTATCTATATTCGGTATATATTTCAATAAATTGTACCCAAACATTACGACATCAAAATCGGAATGATTGTTAAAGAAATTACTCAATTCATATTCAAGTTCAGATATTAACACATTTTCATATCCCCCATTTTTTGCCATACGAAGAATAGCGAGATGAGATTTTGTGCAACCCACAGAACCTATTTTTTCCTCGATCGCTGGAAAACGCTCAACATCAAGTTCCATTTTTTTCAATTCCCCTTCCATCAGTTTTTTTCTATCTACGCGTCTATCAAGATTCACGTAATACATCTTCTTGACAAGTTCTGATACCTTATATATTGGAGGAAGAATGCGGAAAAAACTTACGTATTGTTGAAATGTGAAAAACAGTGTCATTCTTATGTCATCAATTTCTTTCAGTTTTTCATATATCTCTTTTTCTTTTTTATGGTTCAGATTTCGAACAATTAAGTTAGAATCAAACGAATACTCTATGTCTTCTCCCAATCCCTCATTCAAATTTCTCGAGATGTAATTATATTTTTTTTCATATTCTTGAGTAGAAGCTAGTGCCCCCTCTCCCAATAAATCCCAAATATTCGTTCTTTTTCGAAGAGCTCTTATGGAAATAACTTCACCACTACCTGTGTCTATTGAAATACGAGTACAATTTCTATAAAAAACTGCAAAATCAAAATTTGAAAATTCATCGTTCTTCGTTATAATGAAATTATCTCGCACTTCTTCTGAAAGCTTCTCTCCATTTTTTACTATAAAAAAAGAATATTCCCCTGGTCCTCTTAATGGACATTTTGAATCGTCTGTATAAAATGCTACTCTTGTATTCTGTTGATTATATACAAATTCCTCTTGACGAGGTACCAGTCCATATTCATAAAAATTAGAATTATTAATAGAAGTAATTAAAATACCGGGTTTATTTAAATGCTTATAACAAAAATCATCCGGTGGAGGTTTTGTATGGATTACGTCAAATTTAGAAATCGAATAGGAACCTTCTACTTTTATGACACGATCCGGAAACACCAAATTTAGATATTCAAAAGTCTTTGGATATCCTGTATTCGTGTATATCTTTGTACTTTTTGGTGTCAAAAGCAGAAATAAAAGTGCGCTAATACCTGAGAGATAACCTATTTCCAGTACATTGGAATTCAGATACTTTATTATAGCCTTAGATACACTCACAATACTTATTTCTTTTTTCTTAGTTGTTTCAAATTCGTCTGCCCAAGCCTCCTCCCCGTGAAGTAAAGGTATTAATTGTTTGGTTGCCATTTCCCTCCATTTCCAGAGAACGTCAGTATCCGTGTCTCTATTCATTCTATTTTTTGGATACTCTTCATTTTAAAACATAATTACATGGAAATGGAAAATTCGGATCTGGTCAGCGTTATCATTCCAACCTATAAGCGTTATCAACTTCTTCTTAATGCAATTAACTCCGTTAAAAAACAAACATATAAAAACGTTGAAATAATTGTTGTGATAGATGGTCCAACGAATTATCCTGAATTACCATTTGGAGTGAAGTCAATTAAATTACCAGAAAATACAAGAGAAAAATTCGGATATCCATGTCCAGGCTTCTGCAGAACAATAGGGATTTTACATTCAAAAGGAAAATATGTTGCTTTCCTAGATGATGATGATGAATTTTTTTCAAATAAACTTACTCTTCAAATTGAGGCAATGAAAAGAACTGGAACGAGGATGAGTTGTTCAGAAGCACTAATAGGAAATGAAGCATATGATTCTTCAAAAACATATGAAAAATTCAACCTTGAAAAATGCTATGAATATATATCCTCAGTCTTTCATAGAAAAGGTAAAATGTTTAATGGGTTTCCGGAACTGTTTGAGCTAGATTTTATCCAAACAAATAATTCAATTATTACCTCAACTGTCGTAATGGAAAGAACACTTCTTGATGAGATTGGATATATTGGGTTCCTGAGATATGGAAGTGAAATTCCGGAAGATTATGACTGTTGGATTAAAGCTTTGAAATTCACTAAGTGTGTTTATGTTCCTGAACCCTTAGTCTATTACTACAGTCATAATCGTCAGCATTAAAAATCATATTAAAGGTTAAGAATTTATACAAAAAAATGGAAATAGAGGTGGCGGAAAGATTATTATGGACTTATGTGAATTGGCAGTTGAAGAAAGGATATAGGAGGTTTGATATGCAACTTTCTCAAATTCCTCTAAAAAAGTGAAAAAAAATTAGGAACATAAACTGCATACTCCAAATCAAATAATACGGTAAAGAAACGAATAACCTATTTGGCCACGTCGGTATAAACTGTGTGGTCTTTGGTCTTTCACCACTCTCGGATTGGTTCTTACATCCGAATTCCAGAGGTTTGTTAAACAAATAAAAAATATATAAAATGGCTAGTGTAGACTTTCGCCAAAGGTACGACCTTCGGAGCAAGTCGTCCTCCGAAGGACTTGATGAGCAGCTGGTGCCCTTGGCACCGGATAGTAAAGTGAAACTTATTTGGATCACGCCCAAAGCGGAACAAGTTATTTCCTATTGTGCTCGTGTCAGTTCTCCTAAGAATCAAGAAAGCAAGAATAATGAGAAACTCATAAAACATTGTGCAGATCACAATCATTGGTCAATATTTGAAATGGCAAGTATGTGTATTGAGGTAGTTACTTCTAGAGCAATGTCAGCTCAAATTATTAGGCATAAGTCATTCTCTTTTCAGGAATTCTCTCAAAGGTATTCGACTGTTGATAAGTTGGGAAGAGATATCATAGAAAAATGTTTGGCGAGAAGGCAAGACATCGAAAATAAACAAAATTCAATAGATGACCTTAGTCAAGAAACAAAAGAATGGTTTAACAATGCTCAAGAACAAGTAGTAACTTTAAGTTCAAAGTTGTACCAAGAAGCAATAGAAAAAGGAATTGCAAAGGAATGTGCAAGATTTATTCTTCCGATGGGTACAAGGACTAGATTGTATATGTCAGGAAATGTAAGAAGTTGGATCCACTATTTGCAAGTGAGAGATACAGAAGAATGTCAACGGGAACACCGAATGATAGCAAAAGAGATAAAGGAGATTTTTAGGAGAGAGATGCCAATAATTTATAATACAATCTTCGTCCCCTAATGGCAGTAAAAACGAAAAATATTGAAATTAAAGAGAGATAATGTTTATGTTTACAAAAAAATATGGATTCTGAATATTCGAGATTTGGCTAAAGTTGTAGTCTCGTATATCTTGCCGTACTAATGTTTTATCTTCAGATAAAACACTTTTAATGATTTTCTACCAACAAAAGTAAGAGCAAAGAGGATGGGTACCATTATTTCCACAATATGAGACACAAACAGGAGCATTGCCATTATTATAGCACGTTTGAATACAAACTGGAGTGGTACCATTATTAGCACAAAAAGTCTGGCATACTGGAGCATTACCATTGTTGCTACAATAAGACTGACAAAGAGGAGCATTACCATTATTGGAGCACCCAAACTGACAGAGAGGAGCATTACCATTATTGGAGCAACTTTCAGTACACATAGGAGCATCACCATTATTATAGCAATCATACTGACAGGCAGGAGCAATGCCATTATTTGAGCATCCTGTGGTACATAAATTGGCATTACCATTATTATTGCAATCTTGAACACATGAATTAGCATTACCATTATTATTGCAAATAGTTTGACAGGAGGGAGCAGAACCATTGTTGCTACAATAAGATTGACAAAGAGGAGCAGAGCCATTGTTGCTACAATAAGCCTGACAGAGAGGAGCATTACCATTATTATAGCAATGTGAGGTGCATGCGGGAGCATCACCATTATTATTGCAATACGAAGTACATGGTTTCTTAGCCAGACTATTGGCAGGGTTTAGACCCCACCAAGGATAACCCAAGCTTCCCCAACCTCCCCTTCCTGATGCTGGCTTTTGTCCCCCATATCCTCCCCATCCACCATTATCAGGAGTGACTGCAATACCAGGTTTTTGACCTCCCCATCCACCATATGGGAGTGGTGATTTTTTTACAAAGGATATTGATGTTCCTCTTTCTGCCGAGCCCCAACTACCATAAATGAGGAACAACACAATGAAGATCACGAGATTATTCATTTATTATACTTATTGATAAAATAAAAATTTAAATAGTTTATCGATTATCATTCGTGTTACTGTGGTGAAAAAAATGATGGTAGAAATGTTACTGTTTTTTCATATTTTCCATCTTCGGGAATATTTCTTTCTAACTCTGCTACGACAATATAGGCTATCGTGTAAAGGGTGAAAAGTAAGAGAAATAGTTTTGTTTTGTCTTTTTGTTCCGAGAGAATATACCATATAATAGCTTCAACCGCTCCAGCTACTATTCCAATTAATAGTACTTTTTTCATCTTTCTATTTGGAGGAAAAACTTAGTAACATTTCTTCTCGTACCTATTCATTGATGTAGACCCAAATCATCAAAAATAAAAATTTAGGAAAATCAACCTAAATAGTCAGAAGCAATTTTAAAAACGAAAAATTTTAAACAGACCTGGATTAATAAAATCAATGAAATGTTATCTGTTCTTGAATGGATGGTGGAACATCTTATCCTAAGCCATTTTCTTCATTAAAAATAATAAAATAATAACAAAAAGAATATGTACATTGCAAAAGTAAATATAGAAAAAAAGTCCCTCGGAAAATTAGAAAAATGGGACAATTTGAGAAGAGTAAAATATGACCAATTTGCAGTTGTATCAAAACACGAAGTAGTAGATAACATCACTTTTCGAAATCTAACTATAGTAAGAAGGTGCATCCATAATGGATACTATGTGTATATTCTCATGAAAAAAATAACAAGTTACGCTGATATTCCTTCCGCGTTAAAACCTAACATTCTTGGATTTCTTGATAAGCCTTTCGAATATTCTCACATCGGAAAAGAAGAGAGCAAGGCATTTTACTCTCAGGAAAAGATAAAGGTAAAAGTATGGAACGAACACACAACAAATATGTTGGAGAAATTTCGTAACGCACGTATCTTTGATATAACATTGCTAAGATATTTTGATGATACGCTTGATATAGACTATGTATCTACATTGTTTGATCAATTGGCAAAAAACAGGAAATTAGAAAAATTAATTCTCCATAGAGATTTCTCAATAGATCCACAAAATTTTGCAAAATTAGATGACAACGTAGAAATAGAAGATGAGCAGCAATATGCTAAAGACCCTCCAAATTATTTTAGAATTATGGCATCAAAAAATATTAGAAAAATAACACTACCGGCAACCCTTCATTCAAATCCAGATCTTGAATTTTTCCTAGAAACTCAAATAACAAAAAATACCTTAAGAGAAGTTGAAGCGTGGTGGTATTTCTTGGATCGAATTAAACATATTACTAGCATTCAAAACGCAAGGATATTACAACCGAATGATGAGGATATGGGTAATCTCATCGAAGCAATTAATACATGGGAAAATTTAACCTCATTTGATTTAGTCAAGACTCTCGATGCTGACCAAAATAGAGACGTATCGAATGCTCTTTTTCAACGACAAAAACTTACTAAATTAAGAGTACGAGAATGGGTTCCTTCAACATTTCCCAATACTCTCAAAAAATTATCTATCCATTCGTTTATAATAACTCAACAAGATTTGTCAAGAATCGCACAATTATCTACCTTGATTAGCCTTGAGTTAAATTCTGAATACCAACAACCAGCATATTTCAGTGTGTTGGTATATCTTACCAATATCGAGAATGTAAATCTCCATTTTGGATATGATCCTACTATGTTGTTATGTATAGAGCAATGGAAGAATCTTGTATCGTTGGAACTTGACTTGGAGAAAGAGCCAGCTAACATTGAAGATTTAATTAAAACATTAGTTGAAAAGGAAGACCTGAAAATTCTGAAACTATCACATGTTTTTTGTGATAGTAAAACATCATTGTCTATCGATGGAATGAAACATCTGGAAATTTTCGAATTAAAAGCAATAAGCAAAACTCTTAGAAAAAAGAAAGACAATAAACCAACCCCTACATTAACTATTCCAATTTCATTAAGAGAAATAAAAATGAATAGGTGGGGGAATTATCTTCTTGATTGTGATGGAAAGAGTAATCTAGAGAAAATGGAAGTGATTATAGATGGAAGAGGAAAAAAGGAAATAACATATATCAATTCTCTCGCTGATATAATTGTAGAGAAATTTGGTAATCTCAGTATTATTAAAATTGAATCTTTTGTGAGTTCCCATTTTATAACTTTAATTCCGAGAATGACTAAATTAAGGAATGTAGATATTACTACGCTAGAAAACCAAAAGGATATGTTGATCGAGAGTTTACATGACCATCACAACCTTGTTAGTATTTTTCTTCATGCGAATTTGACGATAACTGAGGTAAAACATATAATAGAAGGCAATAAACATAGCATCAATTCATTTGGATTTTTGTTTGCAAGGAAATGGCAAGAACCGTTGAAAAAACTTTTCTCACAGTATCAAGATATCCACTTCACTGTTAAATAATGTCCAATATCTCTATCTCATGATAGAGAGACACATTTCTCAATTATAATATCACAAGACAAGAGTATGTTTCTAAAGCTGAAGAGAAGGTCATGATATTTCTCATACTTTTGAAACGTCCTGTGAAAATGTAAATATTTTTACATATTAATTGGGTGCACTTATACGTATTTTTATCATCTGTTGCTCCAGTCATGAGAATTGATTCATTCAAAGGCGTCCTTTCGGGTGGAGCATAACTAAAATTTGGAAAATTTTCATATTCTTTACCGGTGCGAGTCATAAATGAAGTCCATTGAATATCTGCAAGACGTAATTGAGTAACATTTCTAGGAACTTCAGAATCTGGAATAATAGCCATGATATAGTGACTGCTTATTGAGTTATCTTGAACATTGGCAACAAAAACAGCTAATACGGGGGAAGAAAAAGAAGAATCAGGACCACTAGTGTAACTCGGTGGATTTATATCTTTTGCCCTATAAAGAATAGGGTTGGAAAAATACTCTCCGATATAATTACGCAAAGGATTATAAGCGAATGACATCTTTTCTTTTACTATTTAATTTTTTAAATAGGAATTTCTGCTCCATTCTTTTGTTTCCATCAATCTGCAGTTACCACTTCCATAACATATTTTTTAGAGAGACACCAACTATTCTCATTTATTCTCATTTATTCTCATTTACACGTTCGTATCTTCCGAAGAAGCAGTGCGTATCCAGTTATTTCCCACTTAATTTTTTTGTTTTTCATCTTCTTTTTTTTCTTTAGGCTCTTTTCCCTTTTCTGGTTTAGGTTCTTCTTTCTTTTTCTCGGTCTTCTTAATAACTTCAGGATGAATTTTTTCTTTTGTCCGTTTCACTATAATGTTTGGCTTTTCTTTGGACTCATTAATGATATTCGTTATCACCTTTCAAAGTTTGGAGATAGTCACTTCTGACATCCCGACGTAACTTGAAAATTTTTCATAGGAAATATTCAATCCGATATGCTTATAGTAATAATAACAAATGGCCGCAGCTATGCTTTGTGGATAACTCGCATTCAAGAGATTTGTTCTCCTAACAACAAATTCATATATACTTACAGCGTTAATGGTATGATAATTTGCAGCTTTGAACTTGCTCATGATGATAGGAATATATTCTACAGGGGAAATATTTGATGATTTCATGGCCTTTGGTCTTCTCAAGTTAAAAAACTTGATTCCGATGGAAACGTCAGCCTTACTAAGTTCAAACTTTTTCTGAAGTTCTTTTGGTATTTGATATTGTTTTAGATCCTTGTAAGCATTGAATACACATGCGTAAATGACAGCTTTTCTCGTTGAAGCTCTAAGAATTTGGTCTCTCACTACTTGAAAGTAATAATGATTCGCTTTGTTCATTACATCTTTAGGGAGACCAAACTTTTCGAGTTCCTTGAATATATTCTTCTGCTCAACCCGTTTATAGGAACAGCGTGCTTGAAAAGAATCTTCCTCACTGAAACTTTTCCATTCCGATTTACCAACTTCCCCAGAGCATTTCTTCTCTGGATCATTAGTTCTTGCCTTTCCTAGAACATCCCTCTTTACAAGAATCCATTTCGCTTGCGAAATGGGTAATTTAACAGAGGTATCTCATGGGGCAAGCACACTTTCGTGTGGGACTAGACTATACCTTAAGGATAATAATCCCCACTGCCATCTAGTCGTTGAACAGCATACCAATTGTAAAAATAAATAATGACTGGTACTTGGCTGCGGATTGTCCATCGCTCGCAGAACCAGCGAGACATCTCTCACATTTTTACCATACCCAGGGTTATTAACTCGGCCACAGACACTTTCAATAATCCCCTCGCGAGGTCGCCTTGCGACCAGAGGGGCTCCGCCCCGAAGCGAGGGACTCATCTTATGTATCTGCTTGGTAGTAAGAGTTTTAGGGGATTCCCGCATTTTGACAGTGTTGCCGAGAATGACAGGGGTTTTAACCCAGCGACGCGGAGCGTCGATGTCATTCTGACTAGCCATAGACTTTCGTCTAGACTTACCCATGAGTAATTCCAGGTCCCTGACTAATGGCTGAAGTCAATTCGAGCCCACATTCGCTGCAAATTAATATACCATTACTTTCTATACAATTAGAATGACCACATATATCTTCTGTATTTATATCAAAAGAGGATTGGGAAGAATTTTGAGATTTCTTTTCTTCTGGAGAAGAAGCCATTTTATCCTAAATAAATGCTTAAATCATTTTTTGTTTTTTATCATATCAATCAAAAACGAAAAGTTTCAAACCTGTGATTTATCATCCTACTTTTTGTTTCGTTACTCAAACACAAAACAAGGAAACCTATGAATGAATTGGAGACTTTTTATGACTTAAAAGTAGATGGTTTTGAACACATAATGATATCGTTTTTTCCTTTTATGTGTTCAACAACGATGAAGTTTTTGGATCGAAGGAAACAGCAATGAGAGTCGGTCTAAAACATGCAAAATTGAACTTTCCACACGATTTAGAAATTTCTTTGGTAATAGAAACTCCAGAAATCAAAAGAGTGACTAAACATCATGGATCAGTGAAGGTAATTTCCGATGACTATTTTGTGTAAGATTCGTTTTGGACCTTTTGATACAGACTTGTGACAACTACTAAATTTTTCTTTGTAACTTTGTGTTACATCTTCAGTGTGGCGTAATTTAAATTTTTCCTGTTTTAAAAACAATGAGTCATCAACGTATCGCTGTGCATTTACCACCTGGGACTCGCTTACAGGATATTACTAATACAGTATCTGGAGAACTCGCACAAGATGAAGCATGGATAGGAGCATTAATCTATTCATTTACAGGTACAGCACTTTTCGCATCCACATGTAAGCTTGTTAATGCCAGTATATCAAATATAAATAGTTTAACGGGAAATATCGGAAATATTCAAACCCAATTTATTAATTGTACTACAGGTTATGTCGATAATCTTTCATCAAATATAGGGAACATAGGAATTCTTTATACTAATACATCTCTTCCAATTACAGGTTATGTTGGAGGATATATGGTAGTAAATTCTGTAACAGGTTCGTCAGTATTTTTTTCAGCATTCTCAGGATCAGATGTCTACACTTCCTCTTTAATAGATGCTCCTTCAGTTACAGGAACATCCGCATTCTTCTCCACAATTACTGGAACTAATGCTTATGCCAGTAGTCATTCATCAATTAATTCTAGTTTTAGCAATATGAATATTGGTTTAGGTCATTTCTCCTTATTATTAGCAGATAATTTTACATTTCCTACTAGTATCATTGTCCAAAACTTTAATGTTACTGATACATTAACGGGAGTAAATATATTTTCTAACGACATGACAGGGCAAAATTTTTATTATAATACCATAACTGGAACATCAGCATTCTTCTCAACAGTCAATGGACCTTCCTTAAAATATGAATCACAATTATCACTCCAAGACTATACTGGGTCTTCAGCATATTTTACAACAATTACTGGAACAAATATGTATTCAACTCTCCTCCAAACATCCTCATTGACTGGTTCAAATATATATGTTTCTTCACAGGTAACAAGTCTTGAAGTTACGGGAACAAGTATATATTCAAATCAGTCAATAGCTCCAATTATTACAGGATCTAATATCTTTATTTCTTCATCTATCCAGACTCCTTCTTTGGAGACTGACACAATTACATCTTATATATCAGGACAACCAGTATCGGTAGCAGGAGTAGAATTTAATAATTCAAATGTTCTACCTTTATGTAGATTAGTAACAACACAACCATTAGCGACGAGAGCCGTTACTTCTTGGACATCATCTAGCGCAGCGTCATCACGTGCATGGAAAGCTGTATGTTGGAGCCCAGAGCTTGGTCTTCTTTGTAGTGTATCAACTATAACAGGAGGAGGCGATCAAGTTCAAATTTCTAGCAATGGAACAACATGGACAACAGAAACTTCTATTGCTAATGACCAAACTTGGTATGATGTATGTTATTCGTCAGAAAAAAACTTATTTGTAGCATGTGGCGGAGGAGGACTTCCTTTAACTCAATTTATGTATAGTTCTAATGGGACCAATTGGTCTGGAACAAGTTTAGGAAGTATAGGAAATGTGGAAACTATTTGTTATGCACCAGAATTAGGATTGTTTTGTGGTCTCTGTGCTAACTCAAATGCCAGTGTAGTAAGTAGTAATGGAATATCATGGGTAACATACTCGTTCCCTTCAACTTTGACTTATCCGAGGATATGTTGGTCTCCAGAACTTGGAATTTTCTGTTGTCTTTTCGGGGGTAGTAGTGGATCAGGAATAAGTTCGGATGGTCAAACATGGACAACGGGAAATTCTCCTAACATGAACGATTTATGTTGGGCAGCAAGTTTGAATTTATTCTGTGCTGTAAGTACAGGAGGAGAAGTAGCCATAAGTTCAGATGGAATGAATTGGACAATAAGTTATTCAGTTGGATTTAGTATGAATGGAGAAAAAATTGCATGGAGTCCTGAACTAGGAGTTTTAGTAACAATCGGTAATACTGGGGGGAATGGCTCTATTGGATATTCTCTTGATGGAGTGAATTGGACTTCTATTAGTACTCCGAATAATATTGTTTGTTCTGGATTAACATGGTCTAGGGAACTTGGAATTTTTAGTGCCGTTTCAAATGGAGAGACAATAATTAGCAGATATGTGAAGAAATGCTACTAAGTTATTATCATCCTCTCGTCAACATTTTGATTCTGACTGAAAAAAATGAAAACTTCTATCTTCATTGATAGAAGTAAAAATGAACATTACTCAATTGACATCAGACGACTTCGTTATCCATGAATTCTCCGGAGGAGGAATAGAATTGGGAATAATCAAAAATGAGCCAACAGTTGTGTTATTTACTTTCGGAAATCTTGGTTCAAATCGCTCCATAGAAATGTTCAACGAAATATCAAAAATATTCGAAGAAATATTCAAGTTTTGTTCCATAGATGTTTCGGAATATGAAGATTTTTTAATGGAACCTCGTCCAGAAGATTACCTTATAGGAACATTTCCATGTATTAAAATATACAACAAGGGAAGATGTTTTATCTCTGATGTATTATGGAGCATGGATTCTTTGAATTTGAGTATCAACGTTTACTTGAGTTACGTATTTCAAAGGTTAGGACTACCCCCTTTGAATAGAGAAGAAGAACCTATCTCCAAATTGAATCTTAAATCATTCGGAGAAAAGAAAAATACACTTACAATGGGAGAGATTGGAGCTGTAAGGAAATTGGATACGTATTTTCCTTCTGACATATCTGATATTATTTTGAATTACATGATAAATCCCTCTGGATACATTTTGATGAAGTATCACGAGCTCATATTTAGACAAAGAAAATAATGGTCTCCAATTTCATTTTAGGATTATCAATAGAATCAAGATATTTTTTCGTTTGCTTTTAATTTTACTTTTTTTTTATTTTTCAAATTTTGAAGAAGCCCATTGATTATATGCCAAAAACGAATTTTTCCAATTGTTTTTCTAAAATTAGAAACACAAATATGAAGTCTTTATTGATTTCTGCAATTGTCGTCTTGTCTTTATTCTCTTCTGCTAATGGATTTGGGATGCTAAAAATGAGACTTTCGATGTCTACATGCACTTCCTTTTGTGAAGGAAAAGGAGATGCTCCCTTGTGCACTTCCAATTGTTATAATGATGGGGATGCTCCGTCTTGCGTTAGCTTCTGCAATAATAGAGGAGAAGCCCCAAGATGTTTAAACAATTGTTATGGTACAAATTCTCGTCTTTGCACTTCTTATTGTGACATTACAGATTCAGACCTAAACTATTGTGTAGAACATTGTGCAACATCTAATGGAAATTTACCTGTTTGCAGATTTGGTTGTGCCACTCATAGTGATATTGATGATTTAGAGGAATGTATTGTTAATGGAGAGAATTGTCCTCCGAGAGATGGAGGAATTGCTCCACTATGTATGGAAGCTTGCTATTCATCTTAGACCTTTAGACCTTTAAAAGATCGTGTGACAGAAGGTTTCCTATCCAAGCACAGCCTATGTGCGTGATACATTATTTTCTCTTTATCCACTAGATAAAGAATTTTTTCGCAGTAAGAAAGAAATGGAAAATATCCATTGGATAGTATTAATATTATTGTCTGTCGTTATCATTTATGTTATCATTTATGTTATCATTTATTTAATTACATTAGATCCTCCTCAGGAACAGCCACGACCACCACCAATTAAGATTTTACAAGAGAAAAAACATAGCAGAAAAAAGAATATAGAAGAAGTTGAACTAAAATTAGAAAGTCAAGAAAGTCAAGAAGAAATTCCTCCAGAAGAACTTCCTGAAATTATATTTACCGCATTAATTCCTCCAAAAAAGAAAGTCATTTTTCCCCCTATAGAAACAACATATTATCAAAATCCAGAACCTTTACCAGAAGAAGAAAAACCAAAAGCCTATCTCAAGACCTACATTAAGAGTCACGGCCATCATGAAAACAATCGTGATAGTTCCAACGAAAAGTTGGGGCTAGTCTGTTTCTTTAGAAACGGGCGACACTGTCAAATTGCGGGAAAATCCTTACGAGGCTTCGCATCGGGAGCGCGCATCAAACGCTTCAACCTTCACTACCAAACAGACGTATAAGATGAGTCCCATTCGTAAGCGAAATGGGACTATTGAAAGCAGTCTGTGGCCGAGTTAATAGCCCTAGGTACGGTAAAAATGTGAAGGATGCCTTGTGACAGAAACGTAAAGTTCCTTGTTTGCAAGCGATGGACAATCCGCAGCCAAACACCTCTTAAATTATTAGGAGGTGCACAGTTCAACGACTAAATGGCAGTGGGGAAGATCTTTTCCTTAAGATATAGTCTAGTCCCCTTCGAAAGAAGGCTTGCTCCATGAGAGATACCCCTCCCTGTTAAATTACCCATTTCGCAAGCGAAATGGGATTCTTGTAACGAGGGATTTTCTAGGAAAGGCAAGGACTAATGATCCAGAGAGTAAATTCTCTGGGGAGGTTGGTATTTGCGTATTGGTAATTCCTTCTACTAGATTTTTTGTTTTTGAATTTTTGTCTTATGAAAAGAATGTCTGACTTTAAATATCATCATGTTATTGTGTTTGCTGGAGGAGTAGCTGTTATGTCCCTCGGAGCGTCTATTATCTCCTATTCCAACAGTATAATGTGCACTCCTTCTACTACCTCCAGTCCACCTCCTAATATCATGGCTATTCGAAATCTTGGAGTTGCAGTATTGCTAATTGGATTGGCAACCATGATCTGGTACGCGCAAAAACTCTACAGGGATTTTACTCGTTATAAGTAAGTCCTAGTATTGCCATAAAAACTGAAAAAAATCTAACGCCTCATAAAATTGGCAAAATGTTGTATTTATTTTGTTTCATTGCTGTTATCTACTTTTTATATAAAGTCACCTACATGTTCAATAGAGTAAAAAGAGAATTCAAAGAATTTTATCATACATTTTGTGATGTGCTTAAATTATTACCAAAAAGATGAATCATAGTTCGAGATTTCTATCCAGAAGATAGAAAAAACTATTGCCCACGTATTTTTTGGAGTATTTGATTCCTTACATTTTTGTTCTTTGCCAAAAGTTTAATAAATTCTTTTCTATTCGGAATTATATCAGAATATTGAGGGGAAAATAGCAGTGACAATTTATACCATTCTGGAATTGGCTCTTCTCTAAAATCAATTACCCTTGCTTTTACTATTTCTCCATCTTTTAAGAGAAAATCTTTTAGTTCGTGGAATTCAATATTTTGAAGCCCAAATCTCATTGCTTCTTCTAATGATTTTTTTTCTGTAAAGTATATGGTCATGTTTGTATTCTTAGGTGTCTTACTTCCATTTATCAATTCGCGATAACTTGGAAAATTCAAAGCCACGGAAGCTCTGGATCCAGCACTATGAAAAACATTCAAAGTCATCTGCATACGTTAATACCAACTTCACCAGAACATTTCCTTTCTGGATCATTAGTTTTTTCCTTTCCTAGAAAATCCCTCGTTACAAGAATCCCATTTCGCTTGCGAAATGGGTAATTTAACAGGGAGGGGTATCTCTCATGGGGAAAACACTCTTTCGAGCGGGACTAGACTACATCTTAAGGAAAAATTTCCCCCACCGCCGTTTAGTCGTTGAGCTTCACGCCTCCTAATAAAAATTAAGAAGGTGCTTAGTTGCGGATTGCCCAATCCTTTACATTTTTACCATACCCTCGGTTATTAACTGAGCCACAGACTACTTTCAATAATCCCCTTCTTTAAATTACCCATTTATCAAATGGGATCAGGGTGAGGGACTCATTTTATGTGTCTGTTTGGTAGTAAAGGCTCGAGCTCGCCTGCGCTGGGAAGCAAAGCTTACTTCTCGAAATCCATGCGCGACGGCAAGCCCTGGCTTCGGGATGCTGTGCGTCCCTCCTTCTGTTACTGAGCCTAAGGGTGTTCCCGCAATTTGACGGTGTCGCCACTCTTCGAATATTTAGAGTGACTAGCCAAGACTTTTATCTTAACTCCGATCAAATTTGGTCGGTTGAGCAACAGCACAACTGACTTTAATACCTATAGCCTCTCCAGGAGATATAATAGATTGTTCATACTGCTTTCTCAAAGTACTTTTTAATTTTTTTAAATCTTCTTCATCGAATCCTTCTAATGAAACATTTTTAATTTGTTTAATTAGAGCAATTCTTGTTTCCTCCTTATCTTCGGGTAAGAAGTTTATTAATTCTTCGATTTGTGAATTTGTGAGTGAGGAACTCATTTTTATATGAATATCCAATTCTTTTATTACTTTTCAGTTTTTAGAAGTTCTGTTACCATTTTACCATTTTTTCAATCATATAATATTAAAAAATTCACTGAGGCGTGTCATATCTAAAAGCTGTAAGTTTACAAACTTATCCTTAAGATGAATGTTTTCTTATTTTTTTTTTAATTCTCTGATACCACCAAATGTCGAAGTTCTCTTCGTCATGAGTAATAGGGGTAACGGTATCTTCCTTAGTCATTCCGAAATCAATTAGTTTTAGTTCGTATTTTCCTTTCAATAAATTGTCTGTCAAATCTTTCATGTCTATTTTCAACATGATATTTCCTCCATGAATATCCCTATGAACATATCCAAGTTTATGTAATTTTGAAATGACAGTTAAAAATTTTCCCTTTATTATATTCACAATTCTCAAAGCAGAAATCATATCGACATCTATAATATATGGTTCTAATTCCCTCAAAGTAATAGTGAGTCTCTCCATTATTATGATTCCAACATATTTTCCAATATATATTGATATCACAACTGGTCCTATTCCGTTAAATCCAAATAATTTGCTTAATTCTGCTTCTCGAATAAAATCTGATCTATAGGCTTCCGTAGATGTATCCTCAATTTTCATAACATGTGTAAATGAACTATCACATTCTACTTCGCAACAAGTAGCATATGAAATTCCTTGAATTCCTCTTCCCAATAGGTTTTCTATTTTCCATTCAGATTTACAGTCTTCTTCTGAGGCATAAATTTTTGTGATACCAACATATAAACTTGGTGGAGATATTTTAACTCCTTCGACTTTATTGAAATAGTTATTTAAAGCCTTTATCGATTCTTCACGTTCATCATTTGTTTCCGTCCTTCCAGAAAAATGTATTTCAGTTATTGTATCTGGGTCTTCATCGGATACAAATATTTCTAACATATCCTCAGAAAAACGGTAATGGAAAAACCATATTTTTATATTAAGTAAGTCATATAATTGTTGGATAAGATGTTCTGCCCCCAGCCTCTCGCGTCTTCTGCGCGAGTACTGTTCAACGAATTCCGAAAGTGAGAGTTTTGTCATTTTATTTAAGGTGTTTTTAGTTTTTAAGCTTCAAAGAATTGAGCTAACAGAAGATATACACCAATTGAAAATTCGCTATGATAAAAAATGCATTTCTTCACAATATTCGTCACGTTGTTATTCACCTTGGCGTTGAGAAAGAGAATTCCCCTTCATAATAGGAAAAAGGAAATAATTGGGTATGCCATAGTGACTATAAATGTTTAAATAAATTCAGATGGAGTATTAGTAGCGGGGGACATTATGCGATTGGATCTATAAATAATTGTTCATGGCTGATGCATCACTGGAAGAAAGATTAAAGAAGAAGGAAAGAGTTATTATCTGTTTCAAAGTTTTACAAACTTATTGAGTGACATCTTTATCACGGGATAAAGAATACTATGAAATGTGGCTGACTGGCGACTGACATCTCATGTAAGAAGAGTGTTCGTAACAAATGAACACCCAAATACTTGGTTTTCGTATAGGGGTAAGGAACGTATATCGAATGAAACATTCTTTATAAGAACCGCTACTCATTAATGATTAAAATGTCATTTTAGTCAAAAACGAAATCACGGTCTATGGTTTGACAACTCGTCTAAGTTGTCTGATTAATTATTTCATACACAGTAATGTTTCACGCCATTACCACA
>Ga0326727_10003424_pt1 | contig 50771 bp, 43 predicted proteins | sample MB2enrmetagenome_FD_207643 | JGI IMG/M metagenome (GOLD analysis project Ga0326727, IMG submission 207643) | Lab enriched peat soil microbial communities from McLean, Ithaca, NY, United States - MB29MY | ecosystem: Environmental > Terrestrial > Soil > Wetlands > Peat | place: USA: New York... | reverse complement strand
ATTTCGCGATAAACTCTTTCATGGCGTTCTCCTCCGGTGTTTGGTCTTGGAAACACTACTCTACCGGAGTTCTAGAACGCCACTTCTATTTTGGTTGCGGCTATGCCGGGCTGTGTCTCCGCGTCTCTGCGGTGAACCCGCCGCCGCCCATGCCAGGCAAGGACCCCCCCCAACCAGATATTAATTTCCCTTAAGCTTCCCAGCAGCGGCATTCCCCCGCGATTCAGGCGTTTACCCTAGCCTCGGCGCCGGTTTGGACCATCTCAGCCCGGAATTCGCACCAAAAGCACCAGGAAAAAGACAGTTTGGTGGGAATGGATTGACGCCGGACGCTCAAACGTGCTTAAATCGAGCGAAGGCTTGGATCCGGAATCCGGTGCTCGCCAGCGCTTGGTTTGCATTGAAGGGAAAGAATTTCTCTTGACAGGGCGTTGGCAATCGGTTATGAATATCTTTACCGCATCCGGTTGAGTGTGCAATTGTATTTGTACCTTGTGAGCACGGAAGATAGACAGCAAAAGAACATGTGCCACAGGCAAGCTTCAGTATGACCCGGCGCCCGGCTTGGCGGGCTTCGGGAAGATTGGCTCTCCGCCCGACACGGAGAAGTTCCCTAGGTTTGGCTGAACAGGTTTGAGACGTACTTCGAGGCTCAGGTTGAAAGAGAACTTCGACCGATTCAATTTTTCTGAAATCACAAGGAGATGGAAATGAATTTTCGCAGATGGATTACTGCGCTGGCTGTTGTGACCCTATTCGTGGGCATGGCTGCCGCGCAGACCTCGGGAGGCGGTACTGCTCTGACTTGCAATACCGTAGCCCAGGTGACGCCGACGATTCGCTCCGAAGGTTTGACGGAAGAGGTTGGCGACATCGTGATTACGTGCCAGGGCGGCAGCTACCTCACCACCGGCAGCCCGATTCCACAAGGCAACATTGTGATCTCGCTGACGGCGCCGGTAACCAGCCGACTGGCTTCCGGGACCGCACCCACGGGCGCTGCCGGACAGCCTTCTGAAGCCCTCCTGCTGATCGACGAGCCAAACTCCGGTTTGGCCCCGGTGGTATCGGGCTTTGGCCCGGCCGCTCCGATCAGCGTTTGCCCCACGCCGGGCTCGGGCTGCGTGGAGTATGCCCAGCAAGTGGGTACCATCCCGGTGGCATCCAGCAGCGCCACCAGCGCCCTTGCCACCTATAACGTGTTCCAGGGCAACGTGGCGAACAACACTATTTCGTTCCAGGGCATTCCGTTCCTGCCTCCGGTCACCGAAGGCGTCTCGCGCGTATATCGCATCACCAACGTGCGCGTGAACGCCACCAGCGCCGGCAGCAGCGTTGTGAGCGGCGTCCAGCCGGTGTATGCTTACATTTCCACCAACGGCGCTTCCACCCTGCCCATCAACTCGCAAAACGGCATCACGGTTGCGTTCGTGAGCACCAGCTTGAACCCCTACGTGACCCCCACCAACACGTCGTTCGTGCAGTGCCAACCCCAAACCACCGCGCTAGTCGCGACGCTGAATTACGCGGATCTGTTCCCCAGCGCTTTCAAGACCCGCATCGCGCCCTTCAGCACGGCCGCCAACAGTTCGTACATCGGGACCAGCAGCTCGATCGGTTATCCGCAGCAAAGCGTTCCAGGAGCGCTCTATGGCTCGGAGTCTAACTTTATTCTGCCAGTGAACATCGGCGTGAGCGGCGCGGGCGTTCAGGCCGGCTTGGCCGACTTTGGAACGCGCTTCCAGGCGGTCTTCGCCAACCTGCCCACCAACGCTACCATTTACGTGTCGACGCAGAATCTGGTCGCCCCACCGTCGGGTACTGTTATTGGCGGCCAGAATACTCCGGAGCCCCCGGTTGCCCTGCTCACCACCGGTGGCGCATCAGGCGTATTCACGGCGTCAACGACAGGTACATACTACCCGTTGACCCTCACTAACAACGGCGCTACGGTGGTCTGGGAAGTGGTCAACAACAACACCAGCGCCAACGTTGACTTCACGTTCGGCGTCTACCTCACCTACGCGGCGAATAATCCGCCGGTAATAGCGCCCGGTGGCAGTCCGACCGTGACGATGAGCTACGCGCCGATTTCGGGCGTTGGGACCGCGTCGGCCACCGCCAACGTTCCACGCTTCATCCTGGGCACGGCATCCACGCCGCAGCCGATCAATGTCGTCGTCGGGCCCTGCCAGACCATCCTGTTGTTCCCGTTCGTGGTGAACAGTGTGGGGTTCGATACCGGCGTCGCGATTTCGAACACCTCGGCGGATCCGTTCAGCACGCCGACCTCGAGCGGAACTTGCCAATTGAGCTGGTACGGCCTGAACGCGCCGGCGCAGACTACCATCGGTCCGGTCCCCGCGGGCAACGGCACGAATCCTGCCGCGTACTCGTTCGTGGTGTCCGGGGTAGCCCCGGGCTTCGAGGGCTACATGTTCGCGGTTTGCAACTTCCAGTTTGCTCACGGCTTTGCGTTCATCAGCGATCCTGGCGCGCGCAACCTGGCGATGGGTTATCTGGCTCTGATTGTCACCAACGGCAACAACCAGATTACTTACCGGAGCAAGACGGGCCAAGCTGGCACTAACTGGGGGGCTGAGACCCTCAACAACTAAGCCTCGATTGGGCTTGAAGTGTGCAGTATCCAGAGGGGAGCTTCGGCTCCCCTCTTTTTTTGGCGTGCAACATGTGGGGTCAAGCCCGAAGGCTTGACCCCACTTTTTTTTTGGCCGCGTCCCCTTGGGGGCGTGGAAGATGCTACACTACGGTTCTCTCCGCGTCCGTCCAACCCAACCGTGCGTAAGCACGAATTAGGAGGTACTCTTGCCTAGGTTTAGATTCCCGTCGTTTATCGCGATTGCCGCCGCGCTGCTTCTGGCGGGGGCCGCGCACGCGCAGACCTACCAGTCGAACGTGGCCAACCTCGCGCCCATCTCGGGCAACGGCCAATTGATATGTCCGACGTGCCCGTTCGGAAGTTTCGCCGTTTTCGAGCCGCTGGTGGCGCAGGCGACCGACTCGTCGGGGAACCCGTTGGCGGGCGTCACAGTCGCGTGGTCCACTCCGGACCCCGTCGTCCTTCTGTACAACCAGACCACCACGGACCAGAACGGATTGACCCAGAACACGATTTTTCCGGGGCTTGCGGTGGCGGGCTCGACCTACCAGCAGGCCAACATCACGGCCAGTGCCGGAAGTGCGAGCGCGATCTTCACCGAAACCCAGAGCATGAATGGGCCGGACTATGTGATCGCATCGCTGGTTGCGCCGAATGGGGGAACATCCTACGCCGGCGTTGCCGGCTCGCAGGGCTCTCCGCTTATTCAGGTTCACGTTTCGAATTCGTATGCCGTCATTCCGGGGGTCTCGCTGCGCCTGGTGTCTCCCTCCGGCGGCACGCCGCCCATGAGCTGCGTCACGGGAAACGGAGCGGATCCCGGATCGGTGCTGACGGACGCCAACGGCAACGCCTCCTGCACCCCGCTGTTCGGTAGCGCGGTGGTAAGCGGCGCGGCTGTGCTGGCCCTGGTTGGCGGCGTGAACAGCAGTGTCGCCAACAACGGCCTTCCTTATGGTTTCTGGGCGTCTTCGCCGTTTTTTGTCACTGTGACGCCGTCGGTTCCAGGCTTGATCGCCAAGGTCGGCGGCAACGGCCAAAGCGCCAACCCGGGGCAACCCCTGGCCGCCGCGCTGCAGGTGAAGGTTACCGACGCCGCGGGCGTGGCCACCATCGCGAACACGGGCATAAGCTGGACCGTGGCGCCGGCCGGCGCGGCGACGCTCGGCTCCGCCACCACCACCACCGATGCCAACGGTCTCAGCCAGAATACGGTGCGGCTGTCTTCGTCGGCGGCGGGCCAGATCCTGGTGACCGCCACGGTGACCAGCGTGCAGACGCTCTCCACAACCTTTACGGTGATTGCCAACGCCACCGTTGCGGGCATTACAGCGTCTTCCGGCGGCGGGCAAACCGCCGTGGTGGGCACGCCATTCGCGCAGCAACTGGTGGCCCAGGTCATTGGCAGCAACGGCCAACCGCTGGCCAACTATGGGGTGGCGTTCTCCGTGAACGGGCCGGGGATTCCTTCGGCGACGTCCGTCCCCACCGACAGTAACGGCTACGCGCGGGTGAGTATGACCGCAGGCAGCTCGACGGGGACTGTCACCGTCACGGCTACGGCGGGCACGTACACCGCCACGTTCACATTGACCGTGGTTCCGGCGGGCCCGCAAATCACCTCTTTCACCAACGGCGCGCAGTTCTATACCAGTTACGACGCCAACCACTCGGCGCTCTCGCCCTGCGGCATCGGGACGGCGTTTGGGACGGGAATCGCGCCTTCGCTGCAAGGCGTGGCCACCGGGTCCAGTTGGGGCCCGCTGCCCTACACGCTGGACGGCGTCCAGGTCTCGTTCAACAGCAGCCAGGCGCCGATTTACAACGTATCGAACAACAACGGCGTGCAGTCGGTCACCTTCCAGGTTCCCTGCGACGTTACTACCGGCAACGCCGTTCCCGTGGTCGTGCAGGTTAACGGCGGGACCGCGAACCTGACCACCATCGTCCGGGCGGCCGGCCCCGGCATCTTTGAATCGGTGCAATCGGACGGCGTGCTGCGCGCCGTGCTGGAGAAGGCGGACGGTTCGTTCGTTACTCCCGCTAACCCGGCTCGCGGCGGCGAGGTGATTCGCATGTTCGCCACCGGCCTGGGCGCCACCCTGCCCGCGGTCACCGGCACGGACGACTTGGCCCCCCTCGGGGCGCCGGCAACGGTGCGCGCGCAGTTGTTCGTAGGCATTAACAACGCCGGCGCGCCGCTGGTCGATGCGCAGCTTTCATCCGACCTGTTGGGCGTCTATACGGTGGATTTCCTGGTTCCCACGACTGCGCCGCAAGGCAATAACATCGTTCTGTCGCTGGCGGCCAATGCCATCGACGGCAGCGTGACGCAGTTCAGCGCCGGCAGCAAGATCCCAATCCTACCTTAGTCGGTTACGGGGCCGGACCCCCAAGTCCGGCCCCTGGAGTTTGTACATTTCCGAAGCCCGGAGGGCGAAAGACGCTAGCCCACGGCGTGAGCCGTGTGGAATTGCACGTGAAGATGCGAGCCCCGGAACGGGGCGAAAGGCTGTTCTTAGCCCCAGAGGTCGCGCGTATCGTATTCGATGCCATGCTTCCTCAGGAATGCAGGTCCGCTCGTGAACGAGCAGGGAAGCGAAACGGTGTGGTACAGACTTACGCCCCGTTCCGGGGCTAGGCGGCCGGCCGACCTCTTCCCCACGGCTTGCGCCGTGGGCTAAGATGTTTCGCCCTTCGGGCTGGGTAGTGGACGATTCCAAATGGATGGTGGCCGCAAGGCGCGGAGATCTCACCAAAAATGTAACTCCAGGGGCCGGACCCAAGTCCGGCGCCACACCCGGCCCGCCCCTCAGCGTGCCTAGCCTGATACCTGCCCTTACTGAGCTCGCCGAAACCGTGGGCTAAAGCTCAGAACGGCACGTCAGGAGGTGCGTCAGTCTTCTCCTATTCTTCGCCTACAATCAATATGTTGTGGTGTCTCTCAATTAGCGCCGAATTAGTTGTGGGCTATTAACCCCATACCTGTCAGCAAGTTCCCCAAGAATTCGCTTGCAAAACAATGCGCTCCATGACACTATTGGTTGTGGCCGAAATTGGCCACGAATGACCCTGGCTGGAGTAAAGTGGAAGAAGTGACTCAATCGCCGCCGAAACCTGAGATTCCGCTGGGTATGTACGCGGCTCGAGTGGACGACAAAGGCCGCATCAAACTGCCCGTGGATTTCCAGCAGTATTTCGCGGATCTGGGCGAGAAGAAGTTCTTCCTCACTAGCTTGGATGGCCGCATAGGATCAATCTACACCCTAGGGACATGGCGGCACAACCTGCGAGTGATGGCGGACTACACGGAAGATGCGGAGACGGCGGAGGACATCGGGTTTCTGGCGGATGACCTGGGCGGCCAAGCCGAGATGGACAGCCAGGGACGACTGCTGGTTCCGGCGGAGATGCGGCGCGCGCTGGGGATGGAGAACCAGGCCGTCCGCCTGCGGGCGGCAGGCGAGCGGGTCGACATATTGAGCGACAAGGAATACGCCGAACGGCGGGCGCGCGCGTTCGACAAGGAAACGAACGCCGCCAAGCTGGCGAGGTTGAAGAAGCGGGGACTGAAGTGACGCCGTATGCACCAAGCGGTGATGGCGGAGGAGGCGATATCGCTGCTGGCCATTCGCCCCGAAGGCGTCTATGCCGAGGCCACGGCCGGCCTGGGCGGTCACACGGCGCTCATCGCACAGCGTCTGACCACCGGCATTGTGATCGCCAACGATCGCGATGCGGAGTCATTGGAAATGGCGCGCCGCAACACGGCGCCCTGGGCGGACCGGCTCCGGTTCCATCACGGCCCGTTCAGCCGGCTGGCCGAAGCGGTTGCCCAAGAGGGTTTCCGGAAAGTGGATGGGCTGCTGGCGGATCTGGGAGCGAGCCGATACCAGCTCACTGCCCCCGAGAGGGGATTTTCGTTCTCGAACGATGGGCCGCTCGACATGCGCATGGATCGATCCACGGGCATGACGGCGGCCGACCTTGTCAACCACACTGCCGAGAAGGCGCTTGCCGACCTGATTTTCGATCTCGGCGAAGAAAGGAGGGCGCGGAAGATTGCCAGAGCTCTCGTCCGAGCACGGCCCATACGGAGCACGCTGCATCTGGCCGATGTAGTGGAGCGGGCCGTGCCCAGGACGGGTCGTCTCCATCCCGCCACCAAAACGTTCATGGCCCTGCGCATGGCGGTGAACGACGAGCCGGGGGAACTGGACAGCCTCCTGGCCACGGGGCCCGAGCTGCTGGCCGGCGGCGGGCGAATGGTGGTGATCAGTTTCATGTCCATCGACGACCGCAAGGTCAAAGTGAAGTTTCGCGAGCTGAAACAGGCGGGGCGGGCGGACATACTGACCCGGCGCCCATTGCAGCCCAGCGAACAAGAAATTGGGAACAATCCGGCTTCGCGCAGCGGAAAACTGCGCGCGCTCGAAATGAAGGGGGCAAGCTAAAGCATGCCCCACCGGGCCATGCATCCCAAGGGTGGGGCATGCTGTAGCTTGCCCGGACGGCAACCGGGAAACAGAGCATTAGAGGGGTAAGGAAAGACCATGGCGACGCTGCCGACATTCTTCAGAAAACTGGGATTCCTCGAGGCCAGCCAGCCGGAGCAGCCGGCGCGCGGCTCCGCGGAGCGCGACCTTTGCCGGTTGCGGGCGCTCCCGCACGAAGACGTGTACTTCTATTGCAAGAGGATCGACAACTCCCGTCTGGTGAGGGAGCCGGATCCGCAAGCGCGCGGGGCATGCTGGTCCGCCATCGGCGCGGCGTTGGCGATTCTGGTTCTGCTGACCGGAGTGCTGGCCCCCAACGCGGCCAACACGCTGGCGGGATATCGGCTGGAAGAACTGCGCGCCGAGGAGCGCCGCCTGGTGAACGAGCGCCGGAGCCTGGAACTGCACGAAGCGGAGCTGCTCAGCCCGGAGCGCCTGGCAAGGTACGCGAAAGAGCGGGACCTGGCCGCTCCTTCGCCCGACCAGGTGGTCCGGCTGGACGGCAAGGGCGAGGGCGCCGTGGCCATGGTGAAGAAGTAGACGCAATGGGGGGCGTGGGCTTTTCACGCTGGGCAGAATGCTGGAGCGCCGTCTTGTTTGCTTCGCCGGAATCGTCTCCCTCTGGGGCGGCGTGGTCCTTTACAAGCTGATCTCTCTGCAGATCGTTCATCACCAATACTACGCCGACAAAGCTACCAGTCAACAGGAAGCCACCGAGGACATCCTGGCGCCGCGCGGCGCCATCTTCGACCGCAATGGCAATCCGCTCGCCCTGAGCGAGCCCAAGGCGTCGATTGGCGTCGATCCGCGGCGCCTGGATATCGCGGCCGCTTCGGATTTGTTGAGCCGGGTTCTGCACCTGGATCGCGCCGAGCTGGCCAGCCGGATGAAATGGGCCTACGACCACCACAAGGGCTACGTGTCGGTGAAGCACCGCATCGCCGACGACGAATGGCAGCGGCTCAGCCTGCAGCCGGTGAACTACTGGTCCGTCACCCAAGAGGGGCATCGGCGATATCCCAACGGGCCGCTGCTGGCTCACGTCCTTGGCTCGGTGGACTACGAACAGAAAGGCAACTTCGGAATCGAGAAATACCTGGACGCGGATCTGCGCGGAACTCCGGGCAAGATCCGGCTTCTCACCGACGCGAATAAGCACGGCATCGAATCGCAGTCCATCGCGGACGCCGTGCCCGGCCTGCCGCTCACCCTGACCATCGACGAACGCATACAGTACGTGGCCGAGCGCGAGCTGGCGGCGGCCGCGGCGGCGCACCAGGCCCCCAGCGGCAGCGTGGTGGTGATGAACCCCTACACCGGCGACATTCTGGCGCTGGCCAGCTTTCCCGCCTTCGACCCGAACCAGTCGCCGCAGCCCGGCGAGCCGGCGGGGCTGCGCATGAACCACGCCGTGGAAGCGCCGTTCGAGCCTGGCTCGGTCTTCAAGGTGATCACCCTCGCGGCGGCCCTCGAGACCACCAATCTGACGCCCGACAGCATGATCAATTGCACCGCCACCATCACCCTGGGGGGCCGCACCATCGGCGAAGCCCATCCGCGGGGGTACGGCCTGATCCACATGTACGATGTGCTGGCGAAATCGAGCAACGTGGGCGCCGTGCGCATCGGCTTGCAGGTCGGCCCGGAGAACATGTATCGGTACGTGCGGAAATTCGGTTTCGGTCAATACACCGGGATTCCGCTCCCCTCCGAATCGCGCGGCCTCCTGCACCACATCAAGACCACGGATTCGGTGGCTTCGGTGGCCTTCGGGCACGAGGTCGCCGTGACCACGCTGCAACTGGCCCAGGCGGCTTCGGTGGTGGCCAACGGGGGCTTGCTGGTGAGGCCGCGGCTGATTCTGAAGAAGGGCGACCGGACGATGCCGCCTCCGGCCCCCGAGCGGGTGCTCAAGCCGGATACGGCCATCACCATGCGAAAGATGATGGAAGGCGTGGTGGTGCTGCCCGAAGGAACCGGGAAGAGGGCCAGGCTGGTGGGATACACGAGCGGCGGGAAAACCGGCTCGGCGGTGATCTTCGACTACGCCGCCAAACGTTACACGCACTCCTATAACGGCTCCTTCATGGGTTTCGCCCCGGTCACGAATCCGGCTATCGTTGTAGTAGTGACATTGAACGGGACGCACGGGGACTCCGGCTTCGGCGGCGCCGCGGCTGCGCCGGTGTTCAAGGAAGTAGCCTCCGAGGCCTTACGGGTGCTTGAGGTTCCGCGGGATCTGCCGATCGAGGAGCCCAAGCCTCTGCTGGAGAAGGCGGACAACCTCGATGCGCCGGCCAGAGATTCCGCGCCGCGGCCCATCACGGAAGACTCCGAAGACGCGCCGGCGGAGGCGGTGGCCGCGCCGGTGGCCGCGCCGCCGCCCGGTCCCAGGGTCCCGAATTTTCGGGGCATGACGATGCGGGACGTAATCAACCAGGCCGCGGCCATGGGATTGACGGTGTTGTCCGATGGGAGCGGCGTCGCGCGCAAGCAGGATCCGCCCGCCGGCGCGCCGGCTCGGCCGGGCGACCGCGTCAGCGTGGTGTTTGCCAGATGACCCTCGGCGAGGCGCTGGCGGACGTGCGGCTGAAGCGGCCCCTCGCGCCCAAGCTGGCGGGCGCGGATATCGCCGGACTGGAATACGATTCGCGGCGCGTCGAGCCGGGATTCCTGTTCTTCGCTTTTCCGGGAAGCCGCGCCGACGGGCGCGCCTTCGCCCAGGACGCGCTGGCGCGCGGCGCCGTGGCCGTGGCCAGCGAAGCGGAGCCGCCCGAACCGCTGGCGGCGCGCTGGGTTCGGGTGGAACACGGGCGGCACGCGCTGGCGCTGGCGGCCCGCGCCTTCTACGGGAAGCCCGACGAGCGCATGGGCCTCACCGGCATCACCGGAACCAATGGCAAGACCACCACCGGCTTCCTGATCGATTCCGTCTTGCGGGCGGCGGGCGCGAAGACCGCGTTGATCGGGACCATCGAGTACCAGCTTGCGGGGCGCAGGCTGCCGGCCGTGAATACTACCCCGGAATCCCTGGATCTGGTGCGGATCTTCGCCGAGCTGGCCTCCCAGGGCGGAACCTACGCCACCATGGAAGTCTCCTCGCACGCCCTGGCTCTGGGACGGGTGTATGGGCTGCGCTTCCACACCGCGGTGTTCACCAACCTGACCCGCGACCACCTGGATTTTCACGGCACGATGGAGGCGTACTTCGAGGCCAAGCGCACGTTGTTCGATGGCGCCGGCGCTCCGGCGCCGCCCTTCGCCGTGTTGAATCGGGATGATCCGTACGCGCGGAGAATCGCCACGCCTCCGGCCACGGAGACGCTCTGGTACGGGCTTGGTCCGGAGTGCAACCTGCGCGCCCGGCACATCTCCTCGGGGTCTCAGGGATTGCGTTTCGAGGTGCAGCGGGGGAAGTCGCGCTTCGTGGTCGAGTCGCCCCTGCTCGGTAAGATCAACGTGTATAACATCCTCGCCGCTTGCGGCGCGGGGCTCTCGTACGGCGTCCCGGAAGCGACCCTCGCGCGCGGCATCGCCGATCTGCGGGCCGTGCCCGGACGGTTCGAGCGCGTGGATGAGGGCCAGCCATTCACGGTGGTGGTGGACTACGCCCACACCGACGACGCCTTGCGCAACGCGATCGCGGTGGCGCGCGGCCTCAATCCCCGGCGCGTGATCACCCTGTTCGGCTGCGGGGGCGACCGCGACCGCAGCAAGCGGCCGCTCATGGGGCAGGCCGCCGCCGAAGGCAGCGACTTCGTGGTGCTCACCAGCGACAATCCCAGGTCGGAAGATCCGCTGGCCATCATGAACGACGCCATGGTGGGCCTTCAGCGGAAGGACGTGCCGCGGGTTGTCGAGCCCGACCGCGCGGCCGCCATCGCGCGCGCGCTGAAAGAAGCGCACCCCGGCGATATCGTGATTCTGGCCGGAAAGGGCCACGAAACCTATCAGGTTTTGAAAGACAAAACCATCCCATTCGACGACCGGGCGGTGGCCAGGGACGTGCTCAAAGGGTATGGGTATCACAAGGCCGGTGAGCCATGACCCTCAATCTAGCTTGTGGGGCAGGCGCATTCGCCTGCCAACGGTGTTTCTACCTTCCAGACATGCCGCCTTCCGTGGCGCAGACACTCTTGTCTGCCGCGCCGAGACTCGTCTCGGCGCTCGGCGAACCAGGTTCCGGGACGCGGCGGGGAGACATTCTGGCAAGCGGAATCCTACGATCATTGGGTCCGGGGCGAGAGGATCGCGGCATACATCGAGAACCATCCAGTGCAAGCGGGCTTGGCCGCCCGTTCCGAGGATTATGCGTGGTCCAGCGCCCGGGAGCGCAGGTCGAGCGCCGAGACGAGTCTCGGCGCGGCAGACACGAGTGTCTGCGCCACGGACGACGGTGTGAGCCATGACCCTGAATCTACAGGAGGTCGCGCAAGCCATGCGGGCCGCCGGCAGCCCGCCTCCGGCCGTCACGGCAGGCTGGAGCGTGGACACCCGGACACAAAACCCCGGGGATGTGTACTTCGCGCTACGGGGGCCGCAACACGACGGGCACGACTTCGTCCCGGCGGCGGTGGAGAAAGGCGCCTGCGCGGTGGTGGTGGAGCGCTCGGCGGCCAGCGGCGGGCAAGCTAAAGCATGCCCCACACTGGTGGTTCCCGACGTGTTGAAAGCCTTGCAGGACCTGGGGGCATGGGCGCGCCGGCGATGGGCCGGCCGCGTGGCGGCGGTGACCGGCAGCGCGGGCAAGACCACCACCAAGGACGCCATCGCCAGCCTGCTGGGCGTGGCTATGCCGGTTGGAAAAACGGTGGGCAATCTGAACAATCACGTCGGCGTGCCGCTCTCCATCCTGCGCCTGCCGGACGGCTGCCGGGCCGCGGCGCTCGAGATGGGGATGAACCACGCCGGCGAAATCCGGGAGCTGGCCGCCATCGCCAGGCCGGACATCGGAGTGGTGACCAATGTGGGGTATGCCCACGTGGAGTTCTTCGATTCCATCGAGGGCGTGGCGGCGGCCAAGCGCGAGCTGATCGAAGCGCTGCCGCCGGACGGCGTAGCGGTTCTGAACGCCGACGATCCGCGCGTGCTGGGGTTCCGCGGCTGGCACGCAGGCCGTACCGTGACGTTCGGGTTTTCCGAAGGCGCGGATGTGCGCGCCGAGCGGGTTCGGTTTCACGATGGCGGATCGCGTTTCCACGTGCAAGGGGTGGAGTTTGAAACCAGCCAGCCGGGCCGCCACGCGGTGATGAACCTGCTGGCGGCCATCGCCGTGGCGGGCGAGTTCGGCATCGCGCCGGAGCGTCTCCGGGACGCCGTGCGGGCGTTCGCCGCCTCCGGTATGCGCGGCCAGCGCCTGGAGCGCAACGGCGTGGTGGTCTGGAACGATTGCTACAACTCCAACCCCGAAGCGGCGCAGTCCATGATCGACGTCTTGCGCGAAACCCCCGCCGCCCGGCGCATCGCGGTGCTGGGGGAGATGCTCGAGCTGGGCCAGGCCGCCGAAGAGTTGCACCGGCGCGTGGGCCGGTATGCGGCCGCGCGCGGAGTGGATGTGCTGATTGGAGTGCGGGGCCGCGCGCGCGCCATGGTGGAAGCGGCGCGGGAGGCGGGGTTGTCGCCCGGCGCCGCGCGCTTTTTCGAGGACGCCGCCGAAGCGGGAGACTACGCGCGCCGGGAGGCGCGCCCCGGCGATGCGGCGCTGTTCAAAGGTTCGCGCGGCGTGCGCATGGAGCGGGCGCTGGAGAAATTCTTGGAGTAGCGGGCTGGAAACAGCCCGCCCGTGACTGGGCCGATGCTTTATTACCTTCTATACGAGCAGCTCTTTCGACACGTCAAGGCGTTCAACGTCTTCCGTTACGTCACGGTCCGCACGGCTCTGGCCAGCCTCACGGCGCTGTTCCTGTGCGTTGCCCTGGGGCCCTGGCTGATACACCGGCTGCGCCAGTTTCAGATCGGCCAATATATCCGCGAGGAAGGCCCCCAGTCGCACCAGAAGAAAGCCGGCACGCCGACCATGGGCGGCGTGCTCATCATCATCTCCATCGTGGTTCCCACCCTGCTGTGGGCGGACCTGCGATACCCGTACGTGTGGATCGCGGTGGCGGCGCTGATTGGCTTCGGCTGGATCGGGTTCCTGGACGACTACGCGAAAATCGCGCGCCGGCGCAACCTGGGGCTGAGCGGCAGGCGCAAGCTGGCGTACCAGTTCGCCATGGGCTTCGCCTTCGCCGCCGTGCTGCTCGTCATGCGCGCCTACGGAGATTTTTCCACGGCCATGAACTTCCCGTTCTTCAAACAGTTCAAGCCCACGCTGCTGATCGATTCGCTGATGGCGCATCCGTGGACCTACCTGCTGGGGGTTGCGCCATTCTGCATTTTCGTGGCGCTGGTGGTGGTGTTTTCATCGAACGCGGTGAACCTCACGGACGGGCTGGACGGTTTGGCCATCGGCCTGATGGTGATCTCCGCCGGCGCGCTGACCATGCTGGCCTATGCGGGGGGGGACGTCAGGCTGGCCGAATACCTGCAGCTCGCGCGCAATGCGCACACCTCCGAATTGACCATCTTTTGTGGATCCATGACCGGCGCCAGCCTGGGGTTTCTCTGGTACAACGCGCACCCGGCGGAGATCTTCATGGGCGACGTGGGCTCGCTCGGGCTGGGCGGAGCCATGGCGGTGGTGGCCGTGTTGATCAAGCAGGAAGTCCTGCTGCTGTTCATCGGCGGCATCTTCGTCCTGGAGGCGGTTTCGGTGATCCTCCAGGTGGGCAGTTATAAGCTGCGCCATGGGAAGCGGATTTTCAAGATGGCGCCGCTGCACCATCATTTCGAGGCGCTGGGATGGGCCGAATCGAAGATCATCGCGCGGTTCTGGATCGCCGGGCTGGTGCTGGCCCTGTTCGCCCTGACCACGCTGAAACTGAGGTGAAACGGGAGATGTTTTTGACGCGGAGACACGGAGACGCGGAGACTGGAAACTCGAGGATGAGAGAGGATAGCGAGGTGTCCAGGAGCCCTCTTGACGCAGAGACGCAGAGACGCGGAGAAAATCGAGGATACAAGATTGGACGTGCTTGCAGTTGTTGTTTCCATCTCAAATTCTCGGCGTCTCCGCGTCTCCGCGTCATGATCTTCCCTTGGGTTTCTCGGCGTCTCCGCGTCTCCGCGTCAAGAAGAGCTACGGTTTGGCTCCGGCTCCGCCGGCCTGGTTCTCTATGCACTCTCTGAAAGGCGAAACGGCCCTGGTTGTGGGGATGAAAAAATCCGGGATGGCCTCGGCCGAGCTGCTGGCGCGCGAGGGCGCGCTGGTGCGCGCCACGGATTTGAAGCCCCTGGACCGGCTTCCCGGCGCCGGCGCGCTGCTCGAGCGGCTCGACATTCCCTTCGCCCCGCAGACGCCCGAGGTCTTCGAGGGCTGCCGTCTGATCGTCCTCTCGCCCGATGTTCCCGCGGATCTCGCGCCGCTCGAAGAGGCCCGGCGGCGCGGCGCGCGCGTGGTGGGAGAGGTGGAGCTGGCCGCGCCGTTCCTCAAGGGACGCGCCATCGGCATCACCGGTTCGAACGGCAAGACCACCACCACCAGCCTGGTTGGCCACATCCTGCGCGAAGCCGGCGCGCCGGTCCAGGTGGGCGGCAACATCGGAACGCCGGTCACGGCCATGGTGGATGGCTCGCGCGCGGATGGCTGGAACGTGCTCGAGCTATCGAGCTTTCAACTGGAGACCATCGCGGAGTTTCGCGCGCACATCGGCGTGGCGTTGAACGTGACCCAGAATCACCTGGACCGTCACCACACGTTTGCGAGTTACGCCGCTGCGAAAGGGCGGCTCTTCGAAACCCAGAGCGCCGGCGATTACGCGGTGCTCAACGCCGAAGACCCGATGTGCGTGAGCTATTCCCACGGCGCCGCCGCGTCGCAATGGTTCAGCGGCGCGCGCGAGGTTTCCCCCGGCGCCTGGCTGCGCGGCGACGAGTTGATCCTCGATGGCGAGCCTTTCATGCGCGCCGGGGAGATCCCCATTCGCGGACGGCACAATGTGGAAAACACGCTGGCCGCATCCATTGCGGCGGCGCGCGCCGGCATACCGCGCGCGGCCATCGCCGCCGCCGTGCGCACGTTTCAGGCGGTGGAGCATCGGCTCGAGTTTGTGCGGAATGTGAGCGGAATCGATTTTTACAACGACTCCAAAGCCACCAGCGTGGACGCTACGCTGAAGGCGCTGGACGCATTCTCCGGCGGGCTGTGGGTCATCCTCGGCGGTAAGGACAAAGGTCTGGACTATTCTCCGCTGCGGGCGCCGCTCGCGGCCAAGGCCCGCGCCGCGCTGCTGATTGGCGCGGCGGCCTCTAAAATTGCGGACCAGATCCGCGGGGCCGCGCCGATAGTGGATTCCGGTACGATCGAGGCGGCCGTGGCCTGCGCCTTCGAGCGCGGCCGGGCGGGCGACACCGTCCTGTTGGCTCCGGCCTGCGCCAGCTTCGACCAGTTCACCAGCTTCGAACATCGCGGCGAGGTCTTCAAGAATATCGTGCGGGGACTCGAACCGAAAGGCTGAATATGGCCCAGCGACTCAAAACCGATTGGATATTGTTCGGCGCCGTGGTGGCCATGGCGTCGTTCGGTCTGTTGATGATCTACAGCGCGTCGTCCTATTACGCCGGGACGGCTCAGACCACCGTCGCCGCCGGCACGGCCCAGCGCTTCCATGCGAGCTGGTATTTCCTGATCCGGCAGTTGGGGTGGGCGGTGGTGGCGGTGGCGGCGATGATGACGCTCAAGAGAACCCACTACCGGAAGCTGCAGAACCCGGCGGTGGCTTTCGGGGCGCTCGGCCTTGCTTCGCTGCTGCTGGTTCTGGTCTATTTCCTCGATCCGGCGCACCATCGGTGGCTGCGCCTCGGAGGCCTCTTCGGTTTGCAGCCTTCGGAACTGGCGAAGCCGGCGCTGGTGATCTTCGTGGCGTACTTCGTCACCTGGCGCGCCCGCGCCATCAACAATTGGCGCTATACGCTGGCCCCCGCCGCGGTGGCCGTGGGGCTGGTGATTTTCGCGGTGATTGTTCCCGACCTGGGGACCGCCGCGGTGCTGGCCGCCGCCGCCCTGGTGGTGTTCTTCGTGGCCGGGCTGGAATGGCGATATTGCTTTATCGTGACCGGAGTGGCTCTGGTGGGCCTGATCGTCTCCATCTGCTGGCAGCCGTACCGGCTGGGACGGGTAGTCAGGTGGGTCGACCCGGATTTGAAAATGATCTCGAAGATCGACAAGCATGGCTGGGTCAAGGCGCGCATCGAGAAGACCACGCGCTCGCACGACACCTACCAGGCCGACCAGTCGAAAGTCGCGGTGGGCACCGGCGGCCTCTTCGGCGTCGGCCTGATGAACGGCCGCCAGAAGCTTTTCTATTTGCCGGAACCCCATACGGATTTCATCTACGCCGTGGTGGGCGAGGAGCTGGGACTGTTGGGGACCGTGGCGCTGGCCCTGGGTTTCGGCGTGATCTTCTGGCGGGGCCTGCGAACCACGTTGCGCACGCGCGACGATTTTGGCCGCTACCTGGCGCTGGGGGCCACCGTGGTGGTGGTGGTGCAGGCGCTCATCAACATGAGCGTGGCGCTGGGGTTGGCGCCCACCAAAGGCATCCCGCTGCCGATGATCAGTTACGGCGGCAGCTCGCTGTTGAGCACCCTGGTTCTGATGGGCATTCTAATGAATGTGTCGGAACATGCGGGCTAGTGGGATAAGGCTCCAGCCTTGTCAATCCGAGCGAAGCTCGGACGCGGCTCGGCCTTTTTGGGAACAACATGGCGGTTGATACCTTTCTCATGGCGGGCGGCGGCACGGGCGGCCACGTAATTCCGGCCCTGGCCGTGGCGCGCGAGCTGCGGCGGCGCGGCCATGAGGTCTTCTTCGTCGGCACGGACCGCGGCCTCGAGGCCAAGCTGGTCCCCGCCGAAGGGTTCGAATTGAGGTTTATCGAGATTGGCGGCTTGAATCGGGTCGGCCGGCGCCGTCAACTGGCGACGTTAAGCCGGCTTCCTTTCACCACCCTGGCCTGCGGCAAGCTGCTGCGCGGCGTTTCCGCCGTCTTCAGCATGGGAGGCTACGCGGCCGGGCCGCCGGTGGTGGCGGCGCTGGTGCGGCGCATTCCGGTGGTGGTCATGGAACCCAACGCCGTGCCGGGATTCACCAATCGCGTCATCGGCCGGTTCGTGCGCCGGGCGCTGGTCTCGTTTCCGGAAACGGTGCGCTACTTTCCAACGGGCAAGACCGAGGTCGCGGGATTGCCCGTGCGCGAGGAGTTCTTTCATATACGGCCCAGGCCGCGCTCCGCCGAGCTGCGCATCCTGATTACCGGAGGCAGCCAGGGATCGCGAACGCTGAACGAAGCCGCGCGGCTGAGCTGGCCGCTGTTCCGCGATTCCGGCATGGCCGTGCGGATGGTGCACCAGACCGGCGCGGCCCAGTTCGAGCGCCTGCGCGACGAGTTCGCCCGGAGCGGCCTGTCCGGCCAGGTGACGCCTTTTATCGACGACATGCCGGCGGCGTTCGCCGAGGCCGATGTGGTGGTGTGCCGCTCCGGCGCCGGCGCGGTTTCGGAGCTGGCCGCGGCGGGCAAGCCGTCGGTGCTTGTACCATTTCCCTTCGCCGCCGGCGACCATCAGACGCGCAACGCGGAGGCCATGGCGCGCAACGGCGCGGGCCGCCTGGTGAAAGACGCGGAGCTGACGGGAGAGAAGCTCTTCGCCCTGGCTGCGGAGCTGAGCCGGGACCCCGAATCGCTGGCCCGGATGGCGGAAGCGGCCCGCCAGCTCGCGCGGCCCGGCGCGGCGGCGCGCGCGGCGGAGATTCTAGAGGAGGCGGCCCGCGGCCGGTACGATTTCCGTTGACAGCGGCGGCGTTAGCCGGAACAATACTGTAAGGAAATGTTTTTTCGTCCCCAGCACTTCCACTTTACCGGCATCGGCGGCATCGGCATGAGCGGCATCGCCGAGGTATTGTTGAACCTCGGCTACGAAATCAGCGGCTCCGACCTGAAATTGTCCGCCACCACCGACCGCCTGGCCGCGCTGGGGGCGCGCATCCACGAAGGGCACGACGCCGCCCACGTGGCCGGCGCCCGCGCGCTGGTGGTGAGCTCGGCGGTGGACGAACGGAACCCCGAAGTGCAGGAGGCGCGCCGCCTGGGGATTCCGGTGATTCCGCGCGGCGAGCTCCTGGCCGAGCTGATGCGCCTGAAATACGGCATCGCGGTGGCCGGCAGCCACGGCAAGACCACCACTACCTCCATGACCGCCACCATCCTGAACTGCGCGGGGTTGGACCCCACCGTGGTTGTGGGCGGAAAAGTCGGCGCCATGGGCGGCTCCAACGCGCGCGTGGGTCACAGCGATTTTCTGGTGGTGGAGTCGGACGAAAGCGACGGCTCGTTTCTGAAGCTCGCGCCCATCATCGCCGTGGTCACCAACATCGACCGCGAGCACGTGGATCGTTACCCGAGCATCGAAGCCACCCGCGCGGCCTTCATCGAGTTCGTGAACAAGGTTCCCTTCTACGGCTCCGCCATCGTCTGCCTGGACGACGCCAACGTGCAGGCCATCCTGCCCGCCATCACGCGGCGGACCATCACCTACGGGACCACCGCCCAAGCCGACATGGAGGCGCGCGACATCGTCTGCGGCCAGTTTGCGAGCGATTTCAGCCTCCGCTACCGGGACGCCGGCCTGGGCCGGTTTCACCTGCGCATTCCCGGTCTTCACAATGTGTTGAACGCCACCGCCGCCATCGCCACGGCCATCGAGCTGGAAGTGACGCCGGACGCCATTCGCCAGGGGCTGGCGGCCTTCAGCGGGGTGGACCGGAGATTTCAGATTCGCGGCCGGGAGCGCGGCGTGACCGTGATCGACGACTACGGCCACCATCCCACCGAGATCCGCGCCACCCTCGAGAGCGCGCGCCTGTGCGGGTTCCGGCGCATCCACGTGCTGTTCCAGCCGCACCGGTATACGCGCACCTTCCACCTGATGGACGAGTTCGCGCGCGCCTTCAACCAGGCCGACAGCCTGTTCGTGATGGATATCTACGCCGCTTCGGAGAAGCCCATCGAAGGGGTCACGGCGGAGGCGCTGGTGGAGCGCATCCGGCAGTTCGGCCACCGCGGCGCCGAATACGTGGGAACCCTGGACCGCGGCGTGGAGGCTCTGCTGGGGGTGGCGGCCGAGGGCGACGCGGTGCTCACTTTGGGCGCCGGCAGCGTATGGCAGGCGGGCGAGAAGGCGCTGGAGAGGCTGAGGACGGGGGGCTGATGGCGCGCGAGGCGAAAAAATCGGGCGGCGTCCGCTGGCGGCTGTGGCTCGGGCTGGCCGCGGCCGCGTGCCTGTGCGCCTCCACCGGCGTGGCCGCCTTGAAAGTGCGCCGGTACGCGCTGACCGGGGCGCGGTTCACGCTCTCGGCCAGCCGCCCGGACGCGCTGAAAATTCAAGGACGGGCCAACGGCTCCGAGGCCAAGGTGCGGCGCGTTTTCGCCGCCGACTTCGGCGGCAGCGTTTTCGCCATCCCCCTGGCGGAGCGTAGACGGCGCCTGCTGGCCATCGATTGGGTGGAAGACGCTTCCGTGTCGCGCATCTGGCCGGATCGCCTGCTGGTGCGCATTCGCGAACGGCGGCCCGTGGCGTTCGTGCCTTTGCGCACCGGAGCGGTGTTGATCGATGCCGATGGAGTGCTGCTCGAACCGCCGGCGCGGGCTCAGTTTGCGTTTCCCGTGCTGCTTGGCGTGCGGGAAGACGAGTCCGAGGCGGCGCGCCGCGAGCGCGTGGCCGCGTTTCTGCGCTTTCAGAAGGATATGGGCGGCCTGGCGAAGGACGTCTCCGAAGTGAACGTCGCGGATCCGGACGATCTGCGCATCGTGGCGCGCGTCGACGGCCGGGCTTTGGAGTTGCTGATGGGCGGCGGCGATTTCGCCCGGCGCTATGGCAATTTCCTGAATCACAGCGCGGAAGCGCAGAAGGGAGCGCCGGAGGCGGTGACGTTCGACTTGCGGTGGGACGGCCATATCGTGGCGAAGAGATAAAGGGCCATGGCGGGAAAACAAATTCTGGGAGTGGGGCTCGACGCGGCCAGCCGCGAAACGCGGATCGTGATTTGCGCTTTGGAGAATGGACGGCTGCGTTTGCTGGCTGGCGCCGCGCAGCCGTCGCGGGGCTGGCTCAAGGGAAGAATCGCCGATCAGAAGGCGGTTGCGGATTCGATTCTGGCGGTCTTGCGGGAAGTCGAAACGGCGGCCGGCGTATCCGTGGAATCCGCGGTGGTGGGAATGGGCGGGCCCACCATTCGCGGGGCCAACACCCGCGGAGTGTTGGAGTTGGAATACGTCCGCGAGATCGAGCAGCGCGACATCCGCCGCGTGATGGAGCGCGCCTCCCACGTTCAGTTGCAGGAAGACCGCATGGTGCTGCAATTGTTCCCCCAGGATTTCGTGGTGGACGAGCACCCCGGCCACAGCGACCCGCGCAAGATGATGGCCTCCAAGCTGGAGGTGAACGTTAATGTGGTGACGGCGTCGGTGCAGGAGCACGCGGCGCTGGTCGGGGCCGTGAACCAGGCGCACCTGCTGGTGGAGGAAACCGTTTTCGAAGCCCTGGCGGCGTGCTACGCGGCGGTGCTGCCCGAGGAGCGGCGCGAGGGGATCGCGGTGGTGGATATCGGGGCCGAGTCCACGGAAATGGTTGCGTACTGGGGCGACTCCCTGTACCTGGCCTCCACCGTCCGCGTCTGCGGAGACCACTTTACGCGCGACCTGGCGCAGGGGTTGTTCTTGACCTTCGACGAAGCCGAGGCCCTGAAGCTGGAATACGGCGGCGCGCTGGCGGAAGCCTGTCCGGAGAATGTCCTGGTGGACTTGCCGACGCCCGGCGGCTATGAGCGCCGCGCCGCCAGCGGCCGGTTCATCAACCGGATTCTCGAGGCGCGCGGCGAGGAGCTCTTTCTCCACGTTCAATCGGAGCTGGCGCGAGTGGGTATGGAGAATGCCCTGCTCGGCGTGTTCTTGACCGGCGGCGGCGCGAGACTCCCGGACCTGTGCCAGGTGGCCAAGGGCATCCTGCAATGCCAGGCGCACAGGGGGCAGGCGATCGGGATTGACGACGCGCCCGCCGAGTTGAGCGATCCCACTTGGTGCGTGGCTTCCGGACTGGCCATGTATTCGGCCAAGCTCAAAGTGAAGGAGCGGCTGCGGCAAGAAACGGCGGGATGGCTGGGGAAGATTTTGAAGTAGGGGCTGGTCATGAAATGGGAATTGGCTACCGCTCCAATCTCGTAGCGAGCCGCGACCGTCAGGGAGCGGTTGCGAATGTAGCGAGGCGCGACCGCCCGGGAGCGGTTGCGAATGTAGCGAGGCGCGACCGCCCGGGAGCGGTTGCGAATGTAGCGAGGCGCGACCGTCAGGGAGCGGTTGCGAATGTAGCGAGGCGCGACCGCCCGGGAGCGGTTGCGAATGTAGCGAGCCGCGACCGTCAGGGAGCGGTTGCCCGGCGGGCGGCGCAAGCGCCGATTCACCAAGGAGGCGGCGATGGCTATGGCGGATACGCATGCGGACAACCTGAAGTACGAAATGGAAGAAGAGGCGGGCATTGGAGCCCGCATCAAGGTGATCGGCGTGGGCGGCGCCGGCTGCAACGCCGTGTCGCGCCTGGTTGTTGCGGGGCTCGGCGGCGTCGAGTTCCATGCCATGGATACGGATCGTCAGGCGCTTTCCGCGTGCCGGGCGACGAACAAGCTCCAACTGGGCACGAAGATTACCAAGGGCCTAGGGGCCGGCTCGAACTGGGAACTCGGCCGCCAGGCGGCGCTCGAGAATACCGACGCCATCGTCGAGCTGCTGCAGGGCGCGGACATGGTCTTCGTCTCCGCCGGCCTGGGCGGCGGAACGGGCTCCGGAGCGGTTCCCGTCATCGCTTCCCTCGCCCGCGAGCTGGAGGCGCTCACCGTGGCCGTGGTCACCAAGCCGTTTGCTTTTGAAGGGCCCCGGCGCCTGCGGCTGGCCGAGGAAGCGCTGGCCAACCTGGCATCGGCGGCGGACACCGTAATCACCATTCCCAACGAGCGCCTGCTCAGGCTCGTGCCGCGCGGGGCCAGCTTCTTCGAAGCTTTCAAAATGGCCGACGATCTGCTTCGGCAGGCCGTCGAGGGCGTCAGCGACATCATCAACAGCACCGGCGCGATCAACCGCGATTTCTCGGATATCCGGGCCGTCATGCTGGGCATGGGCTACGCCATGATGGGCACTGCGGTGGCCCGAGGCGAGGGCGCGGCCATCGCGGCCGCCCGGCAGGCCATCAGTTGCCCGCTGCTCGAAGATACGCGCATCGCCGGCGCGCGCCGCATCCTGATCAACATCACGGGCTCGGGCAAGCTGGGCTTTCACGACGTGAACGAGGCCTGCGCGATTGTCCGCGATGCCGCCGAATATGAAGACGTGCAGCTCAACTTCGGCCTGATTCTGGACGAATCCATGGAGGATTCGGTGAAGGTGACGGTGATCGCCACGGGTGTCCAGCCCGCCGAGGCCGTGGTTCCCGAGCGGCGCGCGGCCACGCCCGTGGTGCGGGTCGAGGAGCCCATCGAGGAGCCGCCGCCCGCGGTGGCGGAGCCGGAACCCGAGCCGGAACCCGAGCCGGAGCCGTCGCTGATCGACGACGCGGAACCGATCGACATGGACGACCTGGACGACCTGGACACGCCCGCCTACCTGCGCCAAGGCAAGCTGCAGGTCTGATTACAACGCCGCAGCCAGCTCCGTTACCGGCAACGGGATGACCTCTCCCTCCACGCCGCCGATCACCTGGGCGGTGTGCGCGAAGGCGATGGGATCGCCCGTTACGAAATGTGCCACGCGGCCCAGCCCATCGCGGCGCGGGGCGGATTCCAGCTTTCGGCTCACCGTCTCGGCGGTGGATTCGGCGCTGTCCACCAGCGTCACGCCGGCCCCCGCCACGCGTTCGAAGACGTCTCGCAGCAGCGGGTAGTGGGTGCATCCCAAAATCAACGCGTCGATTTCCGGACGCCCGCTCAGGTAGTGGCGCACCAGGATTTCGGCTTCGGGCGAATCCGCCAGCCCTTCCTCCACCACGTGCACCAGCATGGGGCAGGCCCGCGCCCACACCCGCAAGCCGCGCGCCTCCAGCCGCCGCTGATAGGCCTGGCTGCCGATGGTCGCCTTGGTGCCGATCACGCCCACGCTGGAAACGCCCGCCACGCGTGTCGCGGCTTCCACGCCCGGGTCGATTACTCCCCACGCCGGCACGGAGCAGCGCTCCACCAATGCGGGCATGGCCACGGCGGAAGCCGTGTTGCACGCCACCACCAGGGCCTCCACTCCCTGGCCGCACAGGAATTCCGCGATCCCCGCCACGAATTCAATCACCATTTCCGGCGGTTTGCGGCCGTAAGGCACGCGCGCCGTGTCGCCCAGGTAAATGAAATCGCGGTGCGGTAAGCGGCGCCGGAGGGCCTGTAAAACCGTGAGCCCGCCGACGCCCGAATCGAACACCCCAATCGGGTGGCGAAGGGAATTCCGAATAGTCATCTCTTTTCATCTTTGCATGTCCGGCGCCAGCGGCCGTGCGGAAGCACAAGGGTGGAACGGCTGGCGCGCTTGTGTGGGGTCGGGATTTCATCCTGCCGCCGGGCTTCCGCCCGGCGCTTTTCGGACCATAGCGAGACGCCGGCCAGAAGGCCGGCGGCAGGCCGAAAGGCCTGGCCCCACCTCCACCCGTGCGATAATTGGGGTTCCCCATGAAAGCGCGTGTATTTGTCTCTTTGAAATCGACGGTCCTCGATCCCCAGGGCCAGACGGTCCGATCGGCCCTCCACAGCCTCGGCTATGCCGGCATCGTGGATGTGCGGCAGGGGAAGTTCTTCGACATCGGCATCGCCGCCGGCGTGACGGTGGAGCAGGCGCGGAAGGATATCGAAACCATCGCGCAGGAAGTCCTGGCCAACCCCGTGATCGAGGAATTCCGCATTGAAATAATCGATGCGTAGCATTTCGCGCAGTTGAAAGCGCCCGGCGGCGGGCCGGCCTCCTATAATGGGCTCATGTGCGGAATCGTCGGCTACATCGGAAATCGCAGGGCGGTACCCATCATCCTTGAAGGGCTGAAGCGGCTGGAGTACCGCGGCTACGACTCGGCCGGGCTCGCGGTCTATACCGACGACAACCGGCTGGAGCTGCGCCGCACCCAGGGCAAGCTGCGCAATCTGGAAGACGCCATCCGGCTGAACCCGCTCGATGGCTCGTTCGGCATCGGCCACACGCGCTGGGCCACCCACGGGCGGCCCACCGAAGAGAACGCCCATCCGCACCGCGACTGCCACGGCGATATCGTGGTGGTGCACAACGGCATCGTCGAGAACTATCTGCCGCTCAAGGCGCTTCTCACGGCCGAGGGCCATGTTTTCAAGACGGAAACCGACACGGAAGTGATCGCGCACCTGGTGGAGAAGCACTTCCACGGCAACCTGGAAGAGGCCGTGCGCGCGGCGGTAAAGGATATCACCGGGGTCTTCGCGCTGGCCGTAATCTCGCGCTCCGATCCGCATAAGATCGTGGCCGCGCGCAACGGGCCCCCGGTGGTGATCGGAATCGGCGACAACGAATACTTCGTCGCCTCCGACGTTCCCGCCATCCTCAGCTACACCCGCGACATGTTCTTCCTGGCGGACGGCGATATGGCCGTGCTCACGCCGGAGGGCGTGCGGCTCGGCGATTTCGACGGCCGTCCCGTGAACCGCCAGATTTCCCATATTCTGTGGGACCCCATCATGGCGGAAAAGGGCGGCTACAAGCACTTCATGCTCAAGGAAATCTTCGAGCAGCCGCGCGCCGTCCGCGATACCACGCTGGGCCGCGTGGGACAGGAGACGGGGCGGGTTTTTCTGGATGAGATGGACATTCGTCCGCAGGAATTCGCCCGCTTCAAGCAGGTCAAAATCATCGCCTGCGGAACGAGCTGGCACGCCGGCCTGGCCGGGAAGATCATGATCGAACGGCTGGCGCGCATCCCCGTCGAGGTGGATTACGGCAGCGAATTCCGCTATCGAGACCCGATTGTCCCGCCGGACACCCTCACCGTGGTGATTTCGCAGTCGGGCGAAACGGCCGACACCCTGGCGGCGCAGCGCGAAGCCAAGCACAAGGGCTCCAAGACCGTGGCCATCTGTAACGTGGTGGGTTCCATGATCACCCGCGAAGCCGCCGGAACCATTTACACCCACGCCGGTCCCGAGATTGGAGTGGCCTCCACCAAGGCCTTCACCGGCCAGTTGACCGCGCTGTTCATTCTGGCGATGTACCTGGGGCAGTCCAACGGCAGCGTGGATGAAGCCGCGTCCCGGCGCCTGGTCCAGGAGCTGCTTCACATTCCGGGCAAGCTTGAGACCATACTGTCTCACGACGCGGTCTACGAAGCGCTGGCCCGCGACCTGCACCGTGCCAACGACTTCCTTTTCCTGGGGCGCGGCGTGCATTTCCCCATCGCCCTCGAAGGCGCCTTGAAGCTGAAGGAGATCTCCTATATTCACGCCGAAGGCTACCCCGCGGGAGAGATGAAACACGGGCCCAACGCGCTGATCGACGAGAATCTGCCGGTGGTGGTGCTGGCTACGCGCGACCCCGCGAGCGAGGAGAGCCGCATTCTCTACGAGAAGACCCTCTCCAATATTCAGGAGGTCAAGGCCCGCGAGGGCCGGGTGGTGGCCCTGGCGACGGAGGGCGATGAGGAAGCGGCGAAAGTCGCCGACCACGTGATCTGGATCCCGGCGTCGGACGAGCTGCTGGCGCCCATTCTGGAGATTGTGCCGCTGCAACTGCTGGCCTATCACATCGCCGTGCGCAGGGGGTGCGACGTGGATCAGCCGCGCAACCTGGCCAAGAGCGTGACCGTCGAGTAGTGGGATAAGCCTCCGGGCTTGTCAAGGCCAGCGTCCGCGCTTCCTCCGCCAGCCGTCGTCCGCCGGGTGGGGCTCTCGGGGCGAGTCTCGCGACTCGCCTTGACAAGCCTGGAGGCTTATCCCACTTACTGGCCGGTCGGGCAGTGTGCTTTTGCGAACAGCAGTCCGTCCTCCATCGGCGCAAACCGGCCGGATCGGGGATAATAGACCGGGGGTGAATCCATGAGTTGCAGAGCCGCCGTGCGCCAGACGGGCGATGTCGCCATCGTCGATCTGTCGGGACGCATCACGCTGGGAGAAGGCTCCGGGTTGGTGCGCGACACTATCAAGGACATCCTGAAGCAAGGCGGGAGGAGCATTCTCCTGAATTTACAGAACGTCACCTACATTGACAGCGCCGGGCTGGGCGAGCTGGTGGGCGCTTACGTCAGCGTCACCAATGCCGGCGGGCGCATCAAGCTGCTGAACGCGCAGGGCAAGGTGACCGAAGTGCTCGCGGTGACCAAACTCTACACCGTTTTCGAGACTTTCTCGGACGAGGGGGCGGCGCTGCGCAGCTTCCAGCCCGGAAGGGCCAGGGCCTGACCAGCATCTGCTTGTGGGGAAGGCGCTTCCGTCTGCCAACCAACCGTGGGGCAGGCGCTTCCGCCTGCCAACCAAATGCCCCGCCCGCATCGTGCCGGCATTCCTTGAGCGGTCGCGAGAGCCCCCAAGCTATTCCGCCCGCGCCTCCCCGTGCGCCACGCGCGATACCGCGTTCACCAGCTTGCGGTAGGGGATTTCGTCGTAGCTCTCGAAAGCCAGCCACTCGCCGTCGCGCCAGGTGGAGTAAAACCAGCGCGCCAGCAGGGCCAGGTACTCGCGCCGCTCGCCGGACGTGATGGCGCGCGCCTCCACCGCCGCGAAGGTCTCGCGCAGCTTCTGGTCCAACGAAACGGGCTTGCCCTCGTGGACTTCGAAGTCCAGACGCCGCGCCCCCAACCATCCGCCGTCGCGTACGAACCACAACTCCACTGCATTGGCCGCCGCGGATCGGGTGATGGCCAACCCGTTGAGGCGGCCCACGTCGCGCGCCATCTCGTCGCGCAGTTTGAGGGTCTCCTGCACTTTCTCGAACCGCTTGTGCTGGCGGGCGGCCTCCTCGAACATCGTCTCCTCGCTCAGGCGGTCCCGCGAATGGGCGATCGCCTCTAGCAGGGAGCGCCCTCCGGTTCGCAGAAAATCCACCACCCGCGCCACCTCGTGCCGGTACTCCGCGGGCCCCACCACAAGCTGGCACGGCCGCACGCACATTCCCATCTCGCCGTAGATGCAGCCCGGGTGCTGGGGCGAGGGATCGAGATCCTCCTGGCAGCGGCGCATCTGAAACAGGTCCAGAAACTGCCCCTCGAACCGTTCCGCCGAAACCCGCGAGCGGAAGGGCCCGAAGAACAACTCCGGCCCCCTGGTGAGATGCGTGGTGATGCGGCTGCGCGGGAACTGGTTCGAAAGCGCGATGTTCACATAGGGCGGCAGGCGCAGATTCAGCCGCTTGAGGTAGCTGTCCGGAAAATGGCGGCGAGTCAGCTCGTATAGAAGCACGCCCGATTCGAATGCCGAGCCGGTCAACTGGTATTCGATGCGCCGCACGGTGTGGCGCAAGTGGAGCAGACGCGACGGTTTCTCTCGCGCGCCGAGCAAACGAAGCAGGCGGCGGCGCAGCACCGCGGTTTTCGAAAGGTAAGGATCGCCCGCGTCCGGCCACAGCGCGAACACCGCGGGCCGGTTGGGCAAGGCATCGAGAGCCGCGTCCATGGGCGCGAGATCGCCGCCGGTTTCGATGGCCGTCATCACGGGTGTAGCCGCAGGCACTTGGCAATGGCGCGCATGATTTCATTGTAGTGAGCGGGGAGTCCCGCGCCTGGCAAATGCTGGGGCGGACGCCCAAGTCCGGCGGCAGGCGGACTGCCGAGGTGGGGCCGGGATTTCATCCTGCCGCTGGCTTTTGAGCCGGCGGCTCAAGGCTGCCGCTCGCCGCGGTGGGACGCCTGAGTCGCGGCGCGGTAGAGCGGCCACTCGCGGCCGAGGAGGATTCCCCCACCGCGTACGACTATGCGAAAAAGGCTGGGGCGCCCGGGACGGCTCGGGACCTCAGCGCCAATCCTAAGCACTTTGACGGATTCGGTGGCTCTTGAGCGGCAGCCCCCGAACCTGGTCAGGCCTTGTATTGCTCGTCGCTGACCTGTTCCATCCAGTCTACGGCCTTGCCCTCAAGCTGCTCCTGAATGGCGATATGGGTCATCGCCGTGGTTGCCGTGGCCCCATGCCAGTGCTTCTCGCCCGGCGCGAACCAGATCGCATCACCCGGCCGGATTTCCTCGACCGGCCCGCCCCAACGCTGTACTCGGCCGCAACCGGCCGTCACGATCAGGGTCTGACCGAGCGGGTGTGTATGCCATGCCGTTCGGGCGCCGGGTTCAAAGGTGACGCTGGCGCCGAAAGCACGCGCCGGAGCGGGTGGGTTGAACAGCGGGTCAATACGAACCGTTCCGGTAAAATACTCCGCCGGTCCTTTGCCGGAAGGCTGTGAGCCGCTTCTCTTGATCTCCATTTCTCAAACTCCTTCGCGCGGCCGCTCAGCGGCCGGTCATCTGCTCCAGCCTTTCGGGGTACCGGGCGCCTTGCACCTTGATCTTTGAGGCGGCGTCATCGATGTCACGCAGATCGTCGGGCGTGAGTTCGACTGAGACTGCCCCGATGTTTTCGTCCAGGCGATCGAGCTTTGTGGTCCCTGGGATCGGTACGATCCACGGCTTCCGGGCCAGCAGCCAGGCGAGTGCGATCTGAGCGGGCGTCGACTTCTTCCGTTCCCCGATGCCGGCCAGCAGATGGATTAGGGCCTGATTCGCCTTGAGAGCCTCCGGCGTGAAGCGAGGCAGGGCGCTGCGAAAGTCCGAGCTGCCGAACTTCGCATTTTCGTCCATCTTGCCCGTGAGAAAGCCCTTGCCCAGGGGGCTGTACGGGACAAGGCCGATTCCGAGTTCCTCGAGGGTCGGTATGACTTCCTTCTCCGGAGTCCTCGTCCACAGCGAATATTCGCTCTGGAGAGCCGTGACCGGCTGGACCGCGTGTGCGCGACGGATGGTTTGCACCCCTGCTTCGGAAAGGCCGAAGTGCTTGACCTTGCCTTCCTGAATCAGGTCCTTCACCGCTCCAGCCACGTCTTCGATAGGCACGTTCGGGTCAACCCGATGCTGATAGAGCAAGTCGATCGCATCGACCTTGAGCCGCTTGAGCGAGCCCTCGGCGGCTTGCTTGATGTGCTCCGGCCCGCTGTTCAGGCCAGGCGCGCCCTTCATCCCGCGAGGATCGAAATCGGGACTGAGGTCGAACCCGAATTTGGTGGCGATCGCCACACGGTCGCGGAAGGGAGCGAGAGCCTCGCCGACGAGTTCTTCGTTCAGGAACGGGCCGTAGGCCTCGGCCGTGTCGAAGAATGTGATGCCGCGTTCCACGGCTGCCCGGAGAAGAGCGGTCATCTCCCGCTTGTCTTTGGGCGGACCGTAAGAAAAGCTCATTCCCATGCAGCCGAGCCCGAGAGCCGATATTTCGAGGCCGCTGTTTCCAAGTTTGCGCTTCTGCATTGTTTCTCCTTCGGAACCGTTTCTCTCATCTCCAGGTTAGGGTCGAACTCGCTGCAAGCGGTATCCCGATCCTTCCGATTTCTTGCCTATTTCTCTTGCACTGTTGACTTGCGTACAAAGCCGGCGGGTATCCTAGAGTAGAGGAGAGCGAAACCGTTGCCATGAAAGACCGCGGTGGAGAGGGGCCTTTGTTACGTGATCCAGCGCACGAATTGCGGCTGGAGCTGGCTCGCAAGATTGCCTTGTTCATTGGCTCCGCGGAGAACCGGGCAACGGATATTCCCGGCCTGACGCTCCACCGGCGGACCGCTCCGACCGCGCCGTGCTCCATGACTTACCAGCCGAGCGTGACCGTGATCGCCCAAGGGCGAAAGCGCGTGGATCTCGGCCGAAACGTCTTCATCTACGATGCCTCGCGATTCCTGCTGACGTCGGTCGATTTGCCGGTTGTCAGCCGGGTGATCGAGGCAAGTGACGAGGCGCCCTGCCTGGCCTTGTCGCTCAAACTCGAAATGCCCGTGGTCCGAGAGCTTCTCGGCCGGGAGGAGATTCAGGTGGCTGAGGCGCCGTCTGACAGTCCCGGCATGGCGACCGGCAAAACTACGGTCGAATTCCTCGGTGCATGTTGCCGGCTCGTGGACCTGCTGAACACGCCGCGGGACATTCCCTTTGTCAGTGGCCTGATTCAACGCGAGATCATCTACCGTATCCTTCGCGGGGCCGAGGGAACGCGCCTTCGAGCGATTGCAACGCTGGGAGAGCAGAGCCACCGAACGGCAAAAGCGATCGCCTGGATCGGGGCGAACTATGCGAAGCCGCTACGGGTGGAAGATCTCGCGGAAATCGCGGGCATGGGCGTATCCACGCTGCACCATCATTTCCGGGCGCTGACCGCCATGAGTCCTCTTCAGTATCGGAAACAGCTTCGGTTGCAGGCGGCGCAGGCCCACATGCTCGTGGACGATCTGGACGCCGCAAGTGCGGCTTTCGAGGTCGGATACGAAAGCGCCAGCCAATTCAACCGCGAATACAGCCGTTTCTTTGGCCAACCACCGATGCGGGATATTCGGACCATTCGCTCGCCAAGCGCTCCGCCATTGGAGTCGGTCGGCAATCGGTAAAAACGCTATCTGGTCGTGACAATTTCCGTGAAGCGCCGTTGAAGAATCAAATCCCAATCCTCTCGACTGCGCCCACGCTCACGTTATCGTTGCGCTGGCCATAAAGTTCCGTGGTTCTCTCGTTCGAGGGCTGTCCTCTTTTCATGGCCGCCCCTTTGAGCTTCTTCCTCTGGGCGAGACGGATCTCCCCGCCCTCGCCGCGGTTCTGGCCAAGTATGAGGCCTTGCGGATACGGATTGCCGACGCCTCGCTGTTGCATCTGGCGAACCGGGAAGGGATTGAAACCATGTTCACCCTGGCCCGGCGCGACTTCGGCGTGCTCCGTCTGGCCCACGGAAAAAAGCTGCGCCTGATTCCGTGAAGCGCGGTCCCGCTGTTGCATGAGATCGCTGTTCAGGCCGGGGCAGGTTCAAATCGGGTGGGCATTTCCGCCAGTTGGGCGTTAGGCGACCAGGTGGCCCAAGCTGATAGGCCTACGCTGCGCGACCAGGCAGGATCTTGCCTGTTGACCTGCTGCCGGATCGCTCTGCCGATAGCCTTGCAGGGCGACCTCCTTCGCACCTGCGGCAGCAGGCCGGTCCGGGAAGGCGAACAGCCGCAATCCGGGTGTGTACGCGGGGGAGGAGTCGGACTGCGTGCGCGAGAAATTGGCGCTAGGGACAGGAAATGCAGCTTCAACATCCAGCGGCAACTTACGAACCCCATCGTAATCGAGCCGGCGAAGCTGTACTGGCAGGATTGAACCTCGGGGCGGGCGAGCATCTGCTTCGAGATTCAATTTCGGATACCATATGTGATGAGCGAATGGACCGGTTCCAGACGCGAGTAGGTTTTGGTGGCGAAAAGGAGAGCAAATGTCCATAAACGAAAACGCAATGGGGCGACGTTCGCTTCTGAAGGCGGGGGCGACAGCCGCGGGGCTTGGTCTTTTGGCTGACCTCGAAGCTTATCCCCAGAATGTCAACACGAATTCACGTCCGTCGGACTTGAGAGTCACGGACATGCGCATCGCCGTTCTGAGAGGGCCGCAACGCCAGGCGGGCGGGGCGCCGGCGGGCGGGGCGCCGGGTGGCGGAGCGCCGGCGGGCGGGGCGCCGGGGGGCGGACGAGGCGGCAGGGGAGGACCGATGCTTCCTCCGACTCCCGGTACGGGAGGGGGATCGGGCGGCGTGGTCGTCGTTCGAATCGATACCAATCAGGGGATTTCGGGTTACGGCCAGACGATTGGGGACGGTCCCGTGCCTAGCTACGTGCTGATGCATAAAACCCGAGTGGTCGGCGAGAATCCCTGCAACGTCGACAAGATCTTCCGCAGGCTTAAGATCCATGGCGCGTATAACCGTCAGGGGAGCGGCGTCAACGCGATTGAGAACGCGTTATGGGATCTGGCCGGCAAAGCTTATGGCGCGCCGGTCTACCAAATGCTGGGCGGGAAATTTCGCGACAGGGTCCGCATGTACACCGAGGGTGATCCGCGCTCGAACGACATCAAATCCATCGCCGACGATTATAAGGAGAGAGTCGCCGCTGGGTTTACGATGCTCAAGTATGATCTGGGCGTAGCTCGCGTCCTCCAAGGCAAGCGGGGCACGATGTTTGCGCCGGCCGGCTATAACGGGGAACGGGGGGAAGACCCCGAGAACTACTATCAGGGATTGGAGGTCAGCGACAAGGGATGTGAACTCGTAGCCGACCATGTCGCTGCCATTAAGGAGGCCATGGGCGACGCCGGCGACGTTCCCATGGCGCACGACCATTTCGGACACCTCACCGCGAAAAGTTGCATCAAGCTGGCTAACGCGCTGGAGCGGGTCAACCCGTCCATGCTGGAAGACATGGTCCCGTGGTTCCGGGTAGAGGAGTGGAAGCTCATCACCAATTCGATCAGGGTGCCCACCTTGACCGGCGAAGACGCCTACCTGGTGGAATCGCTCGAGGCGCTTTGCCAGGCGCGCGCAGTCGATTATATCCACCCGGATCACCTTGTTATCGGCGGCTGTCTCGAATTGAAGAAGGTCTCCGACATGGCGGCCAAGTATTCGGTGGGGATGATGGTCCACAGCAACGCTACCCCGATCGGCTACGCATGCGCCGTGCAAGCAATAGCCGCCTGCCAAAACTTCCTGGCCATGGAATGGCACATGCCCCAGCCGGCCTGGCACAAAGACATAACCGATGCGGGGGACCTCGTGGTTAAGGGTTACATCCCCGTTCCGACGGGGCCCGGCTTGGGTATCAAAGTCAATGAAGAAGCGATGCGCCCCCTCTGCAGGCAGGGTGAGTTCTTCACCGATCCTACGACGTATTGGGATTCGCAGGTCGGCGGAGACAAGACGTATACGTAAAGGGAGGATGTCGAGGCGAGCCTTACACCTTCGGGTTGTGACTGAAGGTATACAGGCTCAATTATCCTGTTATGCCCGGCGGGCCGGAATTACAGCATAATTCCCGATCGCCGGGCTCCTTCGCGGCGTCATGCCGTGTAACCAACCACGCAGGAGAAACCCGAAGAAGACGATTCTAGTACCTTGACCGTTTGATTTGTTCCCTCGCTGCGCCCGGCCCGCAGCGTTAGGGAAGTAATCACGCGGTCAGAGCACTAGTTGCATGGACCGCATGCACGGTTTTGTGGCCTGCCTTTGGCCAGGTCAAACAGACAAAGGAACAGATCCCGTTTTACGAGTCGCAGTGGACAGGCGAACGCTTCCCCGACGGCGACCGAAGGCGCAGGACGATCTGCTCACACGCGCGCTGCGCCTTCGCAGCCCTGTCTATCGAGTCCTCGCAACCAGCAGTTTGTCTGTGTTCAGGCGCCGGGCGGAGGAGGTCTTCGGCGCTCGCGAGAGGTTCTGGCGAGCGCCGAGGGTCTCAGTCCTTGAGTTGCTGTCTGCCAGCCTCTCACTCGGACATTGGCTGGTTGTCGCCGACGATCCGGGCTGAATTGGACACCCTGATGATGAGGCGGCGATAGGTCCTCCCCGACGCCGCAGTGTTTACGAATCCATTTGGCTGGTTTGTCCCCATCCCGGACCAGTGCCATTCGCCATTCCGGAAACGGCGTCGTGGGAAGCGCCCGGCGCGCTCCGGCGTATCGGCGACGACACGGAACACTAAACCCCCAGACGCCTCAAGCCTTCGAGTTCTTGCTCCAGGTCTTGCAGCGTATAGTCTTCATACACATTGTGCGCCTTCAGGAAGGCATCAATTTCGTAGCTGGTCTCAAAGCCGAGCAAGCGCCGCAAACCGGGCTTATCGAGACGCCTCAGCCTGTATTCCTCCGCCAACAAGGCCTCCAGGGCGCGCCGCGAGAGATCGCCACCGGTTTCGATGGCCGTCATCACGGGCATAGCCGCGTGCACTCGGCAATGGTGCGCATGATTTCATTGTAGTGAGCGCGGGACAGAGGCCGGGTAAATGGCCGGGCGGACGCCCAGGTCCGGCGGCAGGCGGACTGCCGAGGTGGGGCCAGGATTTCATCCAGCCGCCGGATTTTGAGCCGGCGTTCTTCGCCGAGGAGGATTCCCTCACCGCGTACGAGCATGCGAAAAAGGCTGGGCTGATCGGGGCAGTGCGGGGGGCGGTTCGGGGCCTCAGCACGAATCCCAAGCATTTTGACGGGTTCGGTGGCTCTTCAGCGGCCAGGTACTGATAGACACCGGCCCGATTGCGGCCATCCTGTCAGAATCCGACGAACACCATGAAGCGTGCGTCGAGCAACTTCAGCACATCGGGGGTCCGCTTCTAACTTGCTGGTCCGTGATTACCGAGGCGGTATGGCTCGTGCGTGCATACCCTTCGGCGATCCGGAAACTGCTGTCCTCTTTTCATGGCCGCCCCTTTGAGTTTCTTCCTCTGGGCGAGACGGATCTCCCCGCCATCGCCGCCGTTCTGGCCAAGTATGAGGCATTGCGGATACGGATTGCCGACGCCTCGCTGTTGCATCTGGCGAACCGGGAAGGGATTGAGACCATGTTCACCCTGGACCGGCGCGACTTCGGCGTGCTCCGCTTGGCCCACGGGAAGAAGCTACGCCTGATTCCATGAACCGCGGTCCCGCTATCGTGCGGGCTCACTCCGGGCCGGGGCAGGTTCAAATCGGGTGGGCATTTCCGCCAGTTGGGCGTGCTTCGCCAAAGTGGTGGGCAAAACCAGTTTCCGGTAACGCCACTTTTTGTCCGGCTCCGGCGGACTGGCTCGAAAACGGGCATTGACACAGATCGGTTTGCGAGGCAGACTAGTACGCAGAGGTAGGATAAGAATGGCGGATATTGACAGCATTGCCAGGCGTCCGGCAGCGTATCTGGCCGAGACGGGCGTACCTGCGCTGGCCGCCGGACTGCTCTTCTCAATACTGGGCGGTTCCGACCTCGCACAGCAATTCCTGCCAGCAACGTTCGTGGCCCGCGAGTCGCCGAAATGGCTGGCGATCTGTTGTTGCGCCGCCGTGCTGTGGGGCGCAAAGGTGGCCAGGGAGAGACTTGTATTCCCACGCGGCGGCTATGTTGAGCTTCCTCGCAGATCGCTGTCCGCTGTCGTGGCTATCGTCATGTTCGCGTTGGTGGGGTTCGCGGGCGTCCTGGCGCTGTCAGGTTATCACCTGCCAAAACCTGACGGGAAGTTGCTCGTACCCGGATTTGCAGTTCTGTTTGCAGGCATATCGCTGGCCAGTGGATTGCGACAGAGGAGTTCCCTTCAGATCTGCTTCGGCGTTTATCTGTTGTGCCTCGCCCCACTCCTGTGGTGGCTGCCGGTTAGCAGTGTCGAGCGTAACGGTGCGCTGGAGGTCTTGGCGGGTGTGCCGTTGGCAGCCGGGGGAGCAATCCGCCTACGGAGTTTTGTCCGGGCCAATCCGCCTGGAGACGAGCGATGAATGATGTGGACCGCGTAATTCACGAACCGGCGCGGCTCATCATCATGGCACTTTTGTCAGGCGCGAAAGAAGCCGATTTTCTCTTCCTCATGCGCGAGACGGGACTGACGAAAGGCAATCTTTCGAGCCATCTAGCCAAGTTGGAGGAGTCCGCGTACGTTGACATCGACAAGCGATTTCGCGGCAAGATACCGCTAACCCTGGTCCGCCTTACACCGGCCGGCCGCGCCGCGCTTCAGAGCTATCGCAAGAAAATGAACGGACTGCTGCGTCGAATATAAGAGGGAAAAAGGGATGGAACCATACTTCAAGACAGCTGGAGCAGATGATGCGCTAAGATCTGGTCTGAAGGCTCTGGCGCGGCCTCGGCTTTTGCAGGAAGCCGCCAATAAGCGTGGAGATGGCTACTGCGCCGCTTGCCCCAACATAGAAACTGATCGGAACGGGCCCGCGCTCGATTTCGGCGTAGTCCAGGCTGAAGGAGACGACGCTGAAGACTATCCACGAGCTGGCGTAGGCCAGCACCATTGCTGCTTGTTGCGCGCGGTGCGTCTTTCCAACGACCCAGCCGACGAAAACCGGCCAGAGCGTTACTGCGCACAGAGACAGAAGCAGCCAAAGCTTAAGGAAGGTCACCATTCGCTCGTACTGGGGAGGTTGTTGGAGCGAGTGCAGCGTGAGAGGATGAAGCAATATCAGCAGCTCCGACCAACCCCCCTGCAGCGCCCATCCCGTCGCTACAGCCCGGATAGCAAGCGCCTTGTGATCGCGAATGTCTGTGGCAACTCTGGAGGCGATAGCGTTTGCCGTCTGATGCCACAGCCAAAGTACGGATCTGCCGGAACCATATTCCTCGACGAGATCACCCATGAGACATTCGTTTTCCTGCGGAATGCCGAACCGGTTCAACAGGAACCCCGCAAATGCGAGGGCTAATGGCCTCATGCCTTGCCTCCTTCCAGCACTGGAACCCCCTGCCACATCCCGATCAACGCCTGGCGCGTCGAGCGCACGGCGCGCAGGCCTTCCGCGGTGATGTGGAAGTACCGCTTAGCTCTGCCGCCGCGCTCCTGCGTCGCCTCACCCAACTCCGACTTCACGAGGCCCTTCTTCTCCAGTCTCTCCAATGCCGCATACACGCTGCCGAGCGCCAGTCGCCGCCCGCCGGCCGCTTCAATTTCCCGGGTGACCGGAACCCCGTAGGCCCGAGGAGCAAGACGAATGAGCGCAAGCAAGACCAGAAGTTCCACATCGCGCAGAGTCTGCTTCGGACGCATTTATTCAAGTATAAAGAATAAATCAAACGTTGTCAATAAATAGTTTGGACTGGGTCGAGACAACTGATTGGAAAGTCGCTACCGCCGCTGAATCGAGTTCCGGTTGGTAAACAGGGTTACCGGAAATGACTGGCGTCACTTGGTTGAGACGTCGCCATCCCGGACCTGTGCCATTAGCGGTTTGGGAGACAGCGTCGTGGGAAGCGCTCGACGCGCTCCGGACGTATGGGCGGCCACAGCCAGCCGCAACACTTCAGAACCCTAAGCTGCTCAAGGCTTCCAGTTCGCGCTCAAAACCGGCGAAATCCTTCACCCCGATTCGCTGCGGCGACAGCCTTGCGGAAGCACGACAAGCTCTCTCGAAAAGGGGAATTGACGGTACGCGGCGGAGATCGGGCTCAAGAAAGATGAGGAGACGGTTCTGGTGAAGCGCGGGCCAAGGACCAGCGTCCTGCCGCATTACGCACTCCCCGCCGCCTGCCAGACAACTCCATCCCAGAGATCAGTTGCACACCGACATTCCTTCCAGGCTGCGGACTTTGGCCGAAAGCGTGGTGCGCTTGAGGCGCAGCATGTCGGCGGCAGCCTTTTTATTGCCTCCCGTTTTGCGGAGCGCCTGTTCCAGGATGCCGCGCTCGATCCCGGCCATGGTCTGCTCGTAGTCCAGGCCGTCCTCGGGTATGGGAATCGAAACGGAGGGTAACTCGGACAAACCCGCCATCGCGCGCGGGCGCGTGAGTGGGAGGGGGAAATCGGCCTGCGTCAGGACGGCCCGGCGGCCGGACATGGCCACCGCCGTCTCCACCGCGCTTTCGAGTTGCCTTACGTTGCCGGGCCAGGAGAACGCGCACAGGCGCTCGACGGCTTCCGGGGCCAGCCACTTGTTGGGCAATTCCTCCGCCCGGCATACTTTATCCACGAAGTGGGCGGCCAGAACGGGAATGTCCCCGCCCCGCTCGCGCAGGGGCGGAATGTGGATGGGGGCCACGCACAGCCGGTAGTACAGGTCTTCGCGGAACAGGCCCTCCGCGATTCTCTCCAGCAGGTCGCAATTGGCGGCGGCGATCACGCGGATATCCACGCGCACGTTCTCCGAGCTGCCCAGCCTCTGGAACTCGCGTTCCTGAAGCACGCGCAGCAGCTTCGGTTGCAGCGCCAGGGGCATATCTCCGATTTCGTCGAGGAACAGAACGCCGCCGTGGGCCTGCTCGAAACAACCCACCCGGGCCTGGACGGCGCCCGTGAAAGCGCCCCGCACGTGGCCGAACAGCTCGTCTTCCAGCAGCGTTTCCGGAATGGCACCGCAGTTCACCGCCACGAACGGCCCTCGCGCGCGGGGGCCGGCCATGTGCAAAGCGCGGCCGGCGATTTCCTTTCCCACGCCGGTTTCCCCGGTGAGCAACACGGTGGCTCGGCGGCCGCCCAACATGCGAATGGCATGGCAGACCTGTCGCATGGGGTGGCTGTCGCCTAGCAGACGCCGGCGCCAGGGTTCCTCTTCCGGGCTTTCCGCCAGCCGGCGGGCGCCGCCAGCCTCCATGGCCGCCGCGATCTGGAACGCCGCCCGTTCCCCGGATTCGAGAAACTGCCAGGCTCCCAGACGCCCCCACCGCAGGGCGTCGGCGAGCGAGGCGCGCGGGGCGTGGATCAGCACCGGCACGCCGGCAGCCAGGCTCTGAGCGTGTTCCAGCAGCTCGTCCGAAACCCAGTCCGCGGCGGGGAATTCCAGGATCAGGACGTCGCACATGGCCCGCGGCAGGCGCTCCAACGCCAGGCCGGGTGGTGAGAACTCGATATTCCAGGCGGGCGGACAGGCCGGCCAGTCCACCGGCCATCGTGAAGCTCCGCCGATCCAGAGCACTCGGTTGGAATTCATCTGCTGCCAGGAACATCGGCGGGATGGCCAAGAGTCTTTAGCGGAAAATTGTCCGTCCCCCCTACAGCCGCAACACTCTCCCGCCGATAAGATTTCTAGCCGAGGATACCGAACGTTTTATGCGAATTCACGATCAGAACGCGACTTGCGCGACCGGGGCTGAAGCGGCTCGCGCCCAGGAAACCCAACGGTCCGGCCAGACGGGGGCTTCCGGATCGAGCCGGAACGCTCCACCCGGCGACCGGGTGGAGTTCTCGAGCACGCTGGGGAGCCTGGCCCGGGCCATTTCAACCGATAGCGCGGGGCGCGCGAATCGCGTCCAGGCGCTGGCTTCGCTCTACCAGAGCGGAGGTTACAGAGCGGATTCAGCCGCCACCAGCCACGCCATGGTGACCGACGCTCTAAGCGCGGGGGCCTCGCCCAGCGGGTGAGGGCGCGGGGAGCTTTCCCGGAACATGAACACGGAAGACAATCTCAAGACGATCGAGACGGCTTGTTCGGAAGTCCGGCAGGCATCCCGGCTGTTGTGCTCGCCTTCGCCCGCGCAATTAGACCGGTGCGCGGTCCTGCTCCAGGCGGCCGTCACGCGCCTGGAAGAGTGGCGGAAGCTGCCGCACGCCCACCGCGGCGCGGCGCGCGCCCTGCCGGAAGCCCGCCGGTTGCGGGCCGCGGTCCGCCGCACCCGTGGCTTGCTGGAATCGGCCGCCGGCTATCACGCCGCGTGGCGCCGGTTGATCGACGCCATGAGCGCCGGATATGCTCCAGGCGGCGCGCCGGCGGCGGTTGTGCGCCCGGCGCGGCTGTGCCTGCGCGGATAGGATGCCATGTCCGGATTGTCTGCCGCAATGGCCAGCGCCGCCGGCGCCCTGGAAGCCTACGACCGTGTGCTGGAGGTCACCCAAAACAACGTAGACAACGCCAACACTCCCGGCTATGCCGCCCAGACCCAGACTCTCGAGGCGCTGCCGTTCGATCTCGATGCCGGGGCTCTGGGTGGGGTCAGCGCCGGGGAGGTGGTGAGCGCCCGCGACCAGTACTCCGAACAGGCGGTGAGGAGCGCAACCACCGCCTTGGGGGCGGCCAACCAAAATGTCCAGAGCCTCACCTCGGTGCAATCGGTGTTCGACGTCACCGGCAACTCCGGCCTGCCTTATGCCCTGAACAACCTGTTCCGTTCCTTCTCCGCCTGGGCGCAGAGCCCCACCGGCACGGTGGAGCAGCAGAGCGTGCTGGACCAAGCGTCCGCGGTGGCCAACGCATTTCAGCAGACGGCGACGCAATTGGCACAGGTGCGGCAGGGCGTCGAGACGCAGTTGCAGCAGACCGTGGACACGGTGAACCAGCTCACCGCCCAGCTTGCCGGTCTGAACCAGCAGGTCGCCGCCGGCGGGCAGAATGACGCCGGGTTGGACGCCCAGGTCACCAGCACGCTCGAGACACTCTCCCAGTATGTGGACGTGAGCGCCTCCAAACAGCCCGACGGCGCCAGCACGGTGTTACTCAACGGGCAGACGCCACTGGTTCTGGGGACCACCGCGTACCAGCTCACTTATCAACTGTCGGAGCCGCAGGACCCGCCTCCGGACTATCCGCAGGGGCCTCCCTCCGCCAGCATCCTCTCCGAAGACAACGACGTTACTTCTCAAGTCACCACCGGAAGCCTGGGCGCATTGCTGGACGTGGAAAACCGCGTGATACCTTCCTATCTCGGCAGCGCGTACCAGGCGGGAGACCTGAATACCATGGCGCAGCAGTTCGCCGACTACGTCAATCAGACCCTCACTTCGGGCGACATCGACGCCGGGGATCCGCCGCAGGGCGGCGTCGCGCTTTTCACTTACGACACTTCGAACGACACCGACGTGGCGGCGTCCATGGCAGTGGATCCCACCGTGACGCCCGACCAACTGGCCGCTATAGATCCCGGGCCTCCGCCGGTGAACAACGGCATCGCGCTGCAGCTTGCCGCGTTGGCCAACCCGCAATCGAACGACGGCGAAATCCAGAATGTGAGCTACTCCGAATTTTTCGGGCAAATGGCGTCGAGCGTCGGCGCCGAGCTGAGCGCCGCCACGGACAACCAGCAGACGCAACAGTCCACCGTCGCCCAGGCCCAGGATTTGCGCCAGCAAACGTCCGGAGTCTCGCTCGACCAGGAAGCCATGACTCTCATTCAGTTCCAGCGAGCTTACGAGGCCAATTCGCACCTGATCACGATCCTGGACGAGCTCACCGAAGACGCCATCAACATGTTGCTGTTGACATAAGGAGCTACCCAAATGACCAGTCTCGACGGACCGTCCCAACTATTTCTGGCCAACGTCGATCGCATCGAGAGCCGCCTGCAAAACGTGAGCCAGCAGTTATCGTCCGGCTTGCGGATCACGCAAGCCTCCGACGACCCCGACGAAATCGCGCCGCTGCTGCAACTTCGCGCCGACCTCGCCAGCAACACACAGGCCACATCCAACCTCGGAATGGCCCAAACCGACGCCCAGGCGGCGGATACGGCGCTCGGCAGCGCCATCCAGTTGATGGACCAGGCGAGCACGCTGGGCGCCCAGGGCGCCGGCTCCACCACCGCCGCAAGCACGCGGCAATCGCTCGCCAGCCAGGTGGAGTCCGTGCTGGACCAAATGGTTCAAATCAGCCAGACCACGGTGCAGGGCCGATTCATCTTTAGCGGCGACGCGGACGACGCGCCGGCGTACCAGGTGGACCTCTCGGCCCCGGAAGGCGTGGACCAGTTGGCCTCCTCCGCCTCCACCCGCCAAATCGAGGACCCGGCCGGCGGATCGTTCGCCGCCTCGTTGACCGCGCAGGAGATTTTCGACTCGACCAACGCGGACGGCTCGACGGCTTCGGGCAACGTATTCACGGCTCTCAACAGCCTCAGGCTGGGCCTGCTGAACAACGACTCCGGCCAGATCACCAGCGCCATCGCGCTCGTCGCCAGCGCCACGGACCACTTGAACGTCGAAGAGTCGTTCTATGGGAATGTGGAGCAGCGCATTACCGCCGCCACCAACTACGCGGCGACCAACGACACCGCTCTTCAGACGCAAGTGGGCCAGATACAGGATGCCGACGCGGTCTCCGCGGCCATGGAACTGACTCAGGACAACACGCAGCTCCAGGCGGCGTTTGAGATGCAAGCCAAAATGCCCACCAGCACCCTGTTCACCTACTTGGCGTAGCGCGCCGCCGCCAATACCGGAAACTCAGCCCGCTGCAGCCGAGTGGGACAGGCCATCGGTTTTCGTGGTCTGTCAGCCCGCTGCAAGCCAAGTGGGACAGCCCATCGATTTTCATGGCCTGTCGGGATGGCCTTCGGCCCGCGAAATTTCATGAAAAACATGACGGGCCAGCATCGCCAGGCGTCGCCCGGCCGCTCCCTGACGGTCGCGGCTCGTTATCGGTCTGGCGAGCCGCGACCGTCAGGGAGCGGTTGCATGGCAGGCCCAAGTGCTTTTTCGACCCTGTCAAGCCCCCCCGCGCCGTGTTTCATCGAGACTGCGGCGGTGAGTATTTGCTGATTATATAATTCCTCACTAATATGCCCGAGGGTTTCAGCATGTCATCGGTCCAGGGACCCGTTGCGCTGGCGCCGGGCTGGAATGCGGCGGACGTTTCGCCCAGGGCCGCCACCGACCAGTTCGCGCAACCGATGTTATTCTCATCCAGCCAGTTCCACCATAACTGCGTTTCCGCGGGATCATAGGCGCCGCCTCCGGACGCCGAGCTCGTTCCGTATTCGGTGGCGAAAAGAGCGACGCCGTTCTTCAACGCTCTCGACCCGTTGTCGCGAAGCCCCTGCCGGTGAGTCGCCGCGTAGAAGTGTATCGAATAGGCGATGTTCGATGCACTGGTGATAGGATTCTGAGATGCTTCGTCGACTTCCTGGTCCCAGTGCCGGCTGCCGCAGATGATGATATTGTTGGGGTCGATAGGGCGTATCTTCGATATGACCGCTTCGTGATAAGCCTTGATAACATCCCATGATTCCTGCACCGGCTCGTTCCACGGTTCATACATGATGTTAGGAGTCTTTCCGTAGGCCGTCGCCAAGGTCGAGAAAAAGGCCTGCGACGATTCAAGATCGTTTTGCGCGCCTTGCATCGAATGCCAATCGATCACCGCGTATATCCCATTAGAGATGCACGCGTCCATTACGGTCTTGACTCTATCGATTACGCTCGTGGGATCGTTCTTGTATTCTCTGGGCAGGATGGCGATTCGAATCACGGTGCACTTCCAGTCCTGGGCCAGGTGGTTGATGGCGCTGGTATTGAAATATTGCGTCCCGGCCGTCGCCCAGCAGTACAGCGACATCCCGTGCAAGGTGGTGGGATTGCCGTTCTTATCGACGATCTTGTTTCCTTTTACGCTCAGCCTGCCGTGAGCGCCGACGAACGTCTGCTGCCCGAGGATCGGGGAAACCAGGGCCAAACAGGCCAGCCCCACCACGGCAATCCTTGAAAGACCGCACACCTTGCGGTTGTGTGAATGGATAGATCCGATTCTTGACATGCGCCAGCTCCTTTTAACCAGGATTTCCGTCTTGGCCTCCTGGCCACCAACGATTGTATATCCAAGCGTCCGTGGGCGCCCCGAATCGTTTTCGCCACGCCAACCGGCGCGGCGTAAGCGAAAATAGGATGAACCCGAAAGGAGCGCTCCGTTCATGAGAATTCCGTCCCCTCCGGCCCGCCGCGCGCCTGCCGTCATTGCCATTCTCGCCGCGCTGGCGATTTTTCCGTTTTCCGCCGGCTTCGCCCAATCGCAATCGCGGCGCATCGTTTTTGACGGCCTCAAGTCCGAACAGAAATGGACCCTCAAGGAGCTGAATCCCGCATGGCCGTCCGACTGGTCGGACTGGAACTACCTCGTCCTGGAGATGAAGACGACCACCCCGCAGCGGTTTTCCATCTGGCTTTATACCGCCTCCGGCCCGCGGCGCATCATGTTTCAGCCGTTCGGCCAGAACGTCTGGCTGCGCGCTTCGGTCCCGTTGCGATACTTCAAAGGGAAAGACCAGTCGGGCTTCGATTTGGCATCCACCAATAATCGCCGCACGGATTCCTTCTGGATGTCCATCTGGGGACCATGGGGCGATCTGAAGAACATCGAATCTCTGGGCTTCGCGATGGACTACCCCATCGCCAAGCACACCCTCGAAATACGGTCCTTTCAACTCGCCAAGGAGGATCCCGGCTCCGATTTTCTGGAGGGCAAACCGGTGCTCGACGAATTCGGGCAATGGGCGCACGCCGACTGGCCGCGCAAGATCAAGAGCCGGGAGCAACTGGAAAAGGAGCTGGCCGCGGAGGACCAGACGCTCAAACCCGGCGGCTTCGACTATTGCGAATATGGCGGCTACAAAAGCACCCAAGCCAAGGCGACCGGCTTTTTCCGCGTCGAACAGATTGACGGCAAGTGGTGGTTCGTGGATCCGCACGGCCATCTGTTTTTGTCGACCGGGTCGAACGGCGCGGGCGGCCGCGGCGGCGCGGGCAACCCGCCGGCTCCCGCCGCCACCCGGCTGACCCGGCGCCTGGACGCCTGGGGGTTCAACACCGGCTCCGAAGGGATGAACAAGCCCTACACCGCCTACGCCAGCCCGCCCAGAGGGCAAAACACGTTTCTGGGCGTGTCCGACGTTTATTCCGACGAGTTCGCCCGCGGCGTGGACGAAGCCGTCGCCCGGCAGTGCACGCCGCGCAAGAACGATCCGCTGTTGCTGGGCTACTTCATCGGCAACGAACCGCCGTGGGGCGACCGCGAAAGCGAGGTTGTGGACATGATCCTGGCGGGTCCGGCGACCGTCACCCAAAGCAGGCTCAAGGAGTTCCTGGCCAAGGGCGACACGCCCGGCCGCCGCCAGGAGTTCGTCATCGCGGCGTTCGAGAAGCAGCTCGAGTTGGTGGGCGCGGCCATTCGCAAGTACGACCCCAATCATCTGAACCTGGGCATCCGCTTCGGCGGAACGCCGCCGGAGGAAGTTCTGAAATGCGGGCGGGTCTTCGACGTGTGCAGCATCAATGTGTACGAATACGAGCCGACGAAAGCGGTCGAGCGCAGTTTCCGCCTCACCGGACGTCCGATCCTGATCGGCGAGTTCCACTTCGGCGTGCCGGAAAACGGCTTGGGAGCGGGTCTCGTGCAGACGCGCGACCAAGTGGAGCGCGCCAAGGGATATCGCTACTATGTCGAACAGGCGGCGGCGCTGCCCGCATTTTTGGGGGCGCACTGGTTCACCTGGCGCGACGAACCGGTGCTCGGCCGCGGCGATGGAGAGAACTACAACATCGGCTTCGTGGACGTGACGGACCGTCCCTATCCGGAGCTGGTCGAGGCGGCCAAGGCCACGCACCAGCGGCTGCGCGACGTGCACGCGGGCAAGACGGCGCCGTTCCAGGATCGTCCTAAAGCCTCCAGCGCCGGCACGCCGGCGTCTCCCTGGGACGAGTAATCGGGTCAGGGTCGTCAATGAAAAACTGCGCCAGCCTTACGGCCGAGTACATGGCTCTGTTCCGCGCCATCGAATCCGCCCGGCCCGCGCGTTCGCGGTTGTTCTGCGATCCATTCGCGGCGCTGTTCCTCCACCGATGGCGGAAGCGGATCTACTGGATTGCGCGGCGTGACCCAGGACGCCGGCTGGTCGAGCGGCTCCTTGATCGGGAGTTGCCGGGCGCCAGAGTGGCGGGCATCGCCCGCACGAAGTGGATCGACGATGAGGTCACGCGGGCTTTGGAAACCTCCACCCAGCTCGTTTTGCTCGGAGCCGGTTTCGATACCCGCGCCTATCGCCTGCCAGCCGCGCAACGAGTGAACACTTTTGAGCTCGACCACCCCGAGACGTCGGTCGCCAAGCAACTGGCTCTGCGGAAGGGAATCGGACCGCCGCCGAAGCGAGTCCAATTCATCGGTATCGACTTCAACACCCAATCGGTAACGGATGTTCTGAGCCAAGTTGGCTTTGATGAGACGCGCCCCGCATGTTTTGTCTGGGAAGGCGTCACGAATTACCTGCCCCCGGAGGCCGTCGATCGAGTGCTCCGGCAGATTGCGCAAGCCGCTGACGGCAGCAGCCTGCTGTTCACGTACGTCGATCGCAGAGTGCTCGATGAGCCAGAAGAGTTCTTCGGCGCGGAGAAGCTGCTGTCCCGACTCCGCGCCATCGGCGAGCCATGGACCTTCGGGCTGTACCCCGCGGAAATCGAACCGTATCTTGCCGCAAGAAGTCTGCGCTTGGCGCAAGATCTGAGCGCCGCAGAGGTTTGGCGGCGCGCAGGCCGGCCGGATTCCCAGATGCGCGGATACGAATTCTATCGTCTCGCTTCCGCTCGGGTGCGGGGCTAACGGCTCGCGTATCAGGCCCGTTCCTTGGAATTCGATCGCCGGCTCGCCGCGAAACACGGCGGGGGCCTAAATGCCCGGGCGCCAAGGCAAGGCGCCCAGGTGGGATCGGGACTTCATCCTGCCGCCGGCTTTCTTCGGGCTTTTGCGGGACACTGGGCAGAAATCCGCCGGTAGCATGAAATCCTGACCTCATACAATCTCCCAATTCCTGCTAACCGCTCCGGAATCCCGTAGTCTAAAGTACAGCCGGATGGAGCAGACAGACGCAGCCCTGGTCGGCCAGGCGCGAACAGGCGAGCCCGACGCGTTTCGCGTGCTGGTGGAGCGCCATGCCCGTTCTCTGTTCGGCCTGGCGTATCGCATGACCGGAAACGAATCGGACGCCGAAGACGTGGTGCAGGAGAGCTTCCTGCGCGCCTACCGGCAGCTCAAGAGCTTTGACCAGCGGGCCAGCTTCGGGACCTGGCTGTATCGGATCGCCGTGAATTGCTCGCTCGACCTGGTGCGCTCGCGCGGGCGCCGCATGGAGGTGTTTGCCCCGGCCGGGGATGAAGCGGTGGATCCGGTCGCCGAGGCACCTTCCGCGAGCCCCGGACCCGAGTGCCTCGCCTTGAGCGGCGAAATCCGGCAGCGCGTGGCCGCGGGCCTGAGGCGGCTGAGCCCCACCGAGAGGGCCGCATTTGTGTTGCGCCACTTCGAGGGCATGCGAATCGAGGAGATGAGCCGCGTTCTGGGCTGCCAGCCCGGCGCGGCCAGGCACAGCGTATTCCGCGCCGTGCAGAAATTGCGGCGGGCCCTGGAGCCCGCGCTGAGTACCGTGAAATGAACCATTTGAGCGAGGAAGACCTGGTTTTGCATTACTACGGCGAAGAGGGCGGTCCGTCCGATGCCGGACGTCATCTGGAAGAGTGCTCGGAGTGCCGGCGCCTCTACGCTTCGCTCCAGAGCGCGCTCGACGCGGTGGATGGCGCGCCCGTGCCCGAACGCGACCCGGAGTATGGCGCCCGTGTCTGGCGTCGGATTGAAGATCGCCTGGAGTCCCGGCCGAAGCTGTGGTTGTGGAGCGACCCCTGGCGCTGGGCGGCGGCCGGAGTCGCGTTCGCCGGTTTGCTGGCGGCGGCGTTCCTGGCCGGCCGCTTTCTTCCCGGCCGGCCCGCGCCGGCCGTGGCGGCGGACTCGCGGGTCCGCGAGCGCATCTTGCTGGTGGCCGTGGGCGATTATCTGGAGCGCTCCCAAATGGTGTTGATCGAGTTGGCCAACGCCAATTCGAGCGGCGGATTGGACATTTCCGCCCAGCAGGCCCGCGCCGAAGACCTCGTGTCGGAAACCCGGCTCTACCGCCAGACCGCCGCACGCACCGGCGACGGCGCCGTGGCCGGACTTCTGGAAGAGCTGGAGCGTGTTCTGGTGGATATCACCCATGAGCCCGCGCACCTTTCGCCGGCGGCTCTCGACAAGCTGCGCGAGCGGCTGCAATCCGAAGGAATCCTGTTCAAAATCCGGGTGTTGGGTTCGAAAGTCCAGCGCGAGGAAGCGCCGGATGAGCCCCCTGCCCGCCAAAGACTCTGAGAAAGGCCAAGATCACCATGCGATTGCGAATCCTCATTTCGATTGGCTGCCTGCTGGCGTTGGCTGGGGCAGCCGTGGCCCAAGTGCCCGCGCCCGTTCCGGCGCCGGCGCCCTTCGGTATCACGAACGACGCTATGAACGCGATGGCGCTCAACGCCCAGGAAAAGCCGATGGGGCCTAGCCCGGATGCATGCTGCTTCGGCCCCTTCACGACAGCGTCCCAGGACGCCCAGTTGCGGGAGATCGAGCAACTCAAGCAACACTTGTCCACCCTGGAGCTCGAGCTCAAGAGCGGCAACCTGTCCTCGCGGGCGGCCCAAGCGTTGCAGGATCAGATCCGCCAGGTTGAGGACCAACTCCGCCGCGCGCAGGAGGGGTTGTCCGCTCGCATGAGCGCCGACCTTCTTTACGGACGTGGCCAAAGCGCGCTCGACGGGCGCCGTTGGGATGAAGCTCTGAACGACTTCACCCAGGTGGTTTCAAAAGGTGGCGACCGCGCCGACGGCGCCCTCTATTGGAAGGCTTACGTACTGAACAAGCTGGGCCGCCGCGACGACGCCCTGGCCGCCATCGCCGAGTTGCGCAAGTCGTACGCCGCCAGCCGCTGGCTTGACGACGCCAAGGCGCTCGAACTGGAAGTCAAGCAGGCCAGCGGCCAGCCCGTCTCGCCGGAAAGCCAGACCGACGAAGACCTCAAGCTGATGGCGCTCAACGGCCTGATGGAGTCCGACCCCGATCGCGCGATTCCCGCCGTCGAGAGTCTTCTGAAAGGCGCACAGCCTCCCCGGCTCAAGGAACGGGCCCTCTACGTTCTGGCCCAGAGCGGCTCGCCCAAGGCGCGGCAGATCGTCGAACAGGTGGCGCGCGGCGGAGCCGGCAACCCCGACCTCCAGGTGAAAGCCATCACCTACCTGGGCGCGGCGCAGCGGGGCATCGTCCCCGGCGGCCAGGGGCGGGAGACCAATGCCCAGGTTCTCTTCGACATCTACAACTCGAGCAACGACGTCAACGTCAAGCGGGCCGTTCTGAATTCCCTGAGCGTCAACCGCGACAGCGACCGGCTGTTACAGATCGCGAAGACCGAGAGAAATCCGGAGCTTCTGATGGATGTGGTGCGGCGCCTGGGCCCGCTGCTTGCTTCCAGCGCCGACGCGCTGACGGTGATTTATAACTCGAGCCAGGACAAGAACGTCAAGCGCGCCATCGTGGATGACTTTTACTCGCGGAACAACGTGAAGATCATGGTGTCCGTGGCGCGCGCCGAGCGCGATCCGGAAATGGTGCGCTACATCGTGGGCCGCCTGGCCAGCATGAAATCGCCCGAAGCGGCCGACTACCTGATGGAGATCCTGAAGAAGTAGAATATGGCTCTGCGCCAGTCGGCGAGAAGACGCAGCCGAAAAATGCCGGCGGACAGCCTGGAAGGCCGCTACGTCTTCGACCGCTTGATTTGTACCTGAACGCGTCGGGCAAGGGAGGAAATCAGGCGGTCATAGCGCTACTTGCCCGCTTCCTGATTCAACATTCGCCGGGACTGCTGATCCTTGAGCTGCTTCTGCACGGCCGCCATCGATTTCTCGAGGGTCCTCGTGCGCTCGGTTTGGGCTTTCAGATCCGATTTCAGCTTGGCGGCCTGCTTGGCGAAATCCTCTTGCGTCTTGCGCAGCTCCGCGTTCCCGGCGGCGGATGCCGGGTCCGGCGGTCTTCCCAGAAAGCTGGTGGCTTCGCGCACCAGGCGTCCGTCGGGCAGGCGCGCGCTGAGCGTGATGTCGACCCTTTCGGTTCGGCGCGCATAGGTGAAAACGCCGGCCTGCAAGTGCGCCGCGTCCAACTCGTTGGCGTGCGGCGCATTGCCGTCCAGAATCACCAGCAGGCCCTCGGCGGCCTGCCGCACGGCGGGCGAATTGCGGTCCCAGCGGATTTGCAACTGGCCGGCCAGATCGATGGCATTGAGGCCCAGGAAGAGCGGCGGCGGCTGCTCGGAATGGCGATATAGAGCCGCCACGCGCGGTAGCCACAGCGCCCTGGTCTGAAACGCCGCGCCGGCCACCGCCAGACACCCTCCCAGGATCGCGAGCTTCAACACAGCGTGGCGCGAGCCCCCCGCCGCCGGCGTTTCCAGGAACTTCGGAATGGACGGCTGTTGCTCGTCCGGCAGCTCGTTCGCGGGCGCCGCGAAAGGGCTCCTGGCCATGGGAGTCGGGGTAATGGCCGGCGCCTCGGACTGGACTCGGGCGGGCGGCTCGGGGACGGGCTCTCCGGCGGCGGCCGATTGGGAATTCGGGGCGGGCCGGACCGCCAGGGCCTCCAGTACGAACTCCCGATCGGCAACTTCTTCACCCATGGATCCGTCCGCGTTTCGGAAGAAGAACGCCGCCTTTGCCGGGTGAAAGATGTGCGGCCGCAGCACCAGCGCGGTCTGCCAGGGTTGGAGAAAGTACTGCAGGTGGATTTCCCGGTCCGCTTCGGAGAGGAATATCTCGCTGCGCGTGTGGGAGTGATACCAGCCCACGGGCTGCCGTTCCGGGGGACCTTTCGCGGCTTCCGCCAGAAGCTCCGCCAGGCGCGCGCGATCGCGCTCGGAAAGCGTGAAGGAAGGCCCAGTGGCGTGTTCGCAGTCGAGAGGGCGATAGTCGAGGATCCGCAGGCCGCCGTCGCGAAAGTACCCCAGCAGGATGCCGCCTATTTCCGCTCCGCCCCGAGGCAGGGAAAAGAACGCATCCATCACCGCCAGGCGGATGTCGTCGAGCGTCGAGGCGGCGTACTCCACCGTGTAGGGGCACTGCGGAGCGCTCCACTTGACCAGGGGCTGCTCGTTGTGGGATTCCATCGTTTGGGCTCCGCTTATTCCGATTGTAGGTGATGGCGCAGCCGGGCCCAAGCGGCAAGATGATAATGTCCTATTTGGGCAAAGTAGAAATGTCCTATTGACAGGGCCCAGCCTGGAGGGTGGACCAAGGACAACTACTGATGACCCAGACCGAGCGAGACCGGCTGGTGGCCTTGAA
>Ga0326727_10003422_pt1 | contig 50787 bp, 36 predicted proteins | sample MB2enrmetagenome_FD_207643 | JGI IMG/M metagenome (GOLD analysis project Ga0326727, IMG submission 207643) | Lab enriched peat soil microbial communities from McLean, Ithaca, NY, United States - MB29MY | ecosystem: Environmental > Terrestrial > Soil > Wetlands > Peat | place: USA: New York... | reverse complement strand
CCGAACATCTGCTTGACCGCCCTCGACCAAGGCGGCGCTCCCTTGCCCCCTCGCGCCGGCCAATCATCCAGCCCGAGCACACCCGGAGCGGACCCTCTGCGGTCCGGCCGGGTATTCTTCGGAGCTGCGGCAGTGAATAAAGGATTGACATACGGTGTCTTTTCAGTGTACTGTAAAGTCCGATTACTCGTATGCTGGCTTGTCGCTTTTGGAAAAACGCGGCGTTTATAGACAAAACGCGTTCTGGAATCGCGGTTCAGCGCACTTGAATTCCTAAAAAAACAACCGAATGATCACTCGAAAAGATGAGGTGGAGGCCGAGAACAGTGCTGGGTTCGTGGCGCGCGTGCGAGAGTGGGAGCGGGTGGCAAGAGAAGCTCATTTCAAGCTGACCAAGATGGCTGCCTTGTGCTCGATCTCAGAACGTCAGTTGGAGAGGATGTTCAAGAGGTACCTTAACTGCACGCCGAGTCAATGGCTGCGGGAATTACAGTGTCGCCTGGCCAGGGACCTGGTCGCACAGGGCTACACCAGTAAGGCGGCGGCGGCGGAATTGAAATTCGCGACGGACGCTCATTTCTGCCGCGAGTTTAAGAAGGTCTTCGGCACATCGCCGCAGACCTTTGCGCCCAACCGTCTGGCTTATTTGAGCCTGGCTGGGCTGGACCTTCTTGGGCGGGCTGTCCGTGAGACAGGCGAGCTCGGCGCAATGGAGGCGCCTCGGTTGCAAGGCACAGGGTCAAACGGGCGCCTTTACGCGGCGTAACGCCGGATTCAGGCATCCGTGACTGGCGCTCTCAGGTCTGTGATTGGGTGGAGGCTGGAGGAGAGAGAGGCTCGATGAGGGCAGGCGGCGGGGGCGGTGGGGCCGATGCCGGAGCTTCAGTTGCCGGAGGAGGTTGCAGGGGTTCGACTTGCGACGGACCGACAGGCGGGCTGTCCTGGGGAGCCGGAGCTTCGGTTGCTGGAGGAAGTTGCGGGGCCGCGGGTTGCGGTTCCGCCGGGGCGGCCGGCTCGGGCGGCTTGGGTTCGGGTTTGGGGGGCTTGGGGACGGGTTTCTTGGCGGTTTCCAGGAAACCGTTGGCGAACTCGATGACATGGCCTTGGTGGATGAGCCAGTGCAAATCGGCGATGACCACGGTCTGTTCCGGGGTCGGCTGATTGGCATCGAATTGAGGCCCCGGCGCCGGTGCTTGTGCAGGAGCGGGAGCAGCGTCTTGGGGAGCCGTAGCGGGTGCGGGCAGGGGAAGGGAGACCGGGGCGGGGGCCGGTGACGGAGCCAGGGCTTCGACCAGGTCGCGGCGGGTGCATTTGGCATAGCTGTTGATGAGGTCAACGATGTGTTTAACGCCCTCAGAAACCGGGGCAGCGGCCAAGTCGAGGTAGTGGGGACGGGTAACGCAGACGTGGGTAATCGTCTTGTTGACCTTGAAGAACTGCAAGCCGTGAGTGGCAAACTGCTGGCTGAGGACGGTGGCGATCTGGAGCGGAAACCGGCGCTGGTCCTCCCAGACGCTGCGGATGAGGCGGAGCAACTCGGGGCTGCGCAGGGCGCGCGCCGCCGCGCCGGTCATCGTGTGCGATTCGACCGCCTTGATGATGTTTTCTTTGTGCGTCTGGCGGAAGTGCGTTTCCACCTCTTCCATAGTGCCCAGCCGTAGCGACTCGGGGAGATTGAGGCAGTTGTACTCGGTCCGCCAGCTTTGATCCTCGATCCATTTCTTGACGACCTCCTCGTCGCGGACAATTCTGACGCGGGCCTTGAATGCCTCGAAAGGCATCCGGGAGAAACGTTCGGCATGGAGTTTGCGCAACTGGTTTTGGTAGTCGTGATAGTTTGGGGGGCCGAGGATGACGCCGCTCAGGCCGCATTGGGCGACGAAGGTGTAGGTGCCTTTGGGCGGCTCTTTGGGGGTACGCTCGGCCTGGTAGAACGTGGCGAAGTGCTTTTTGAGCGCGTAGGCGGACGCTTCGTCGTCCGAGAGCCAAAGGGTATCGTCCAGGGCGCAGACGAAGAGGGGCTGGACGGGCTTTCCTTCGGCGTTCTTCTTGACACTGAAAACCGCGGCATGGCGCTCCGGCTTTTGCAGGATCATCTGGGCGATGTCGAAGAGGGGATACGCCCGCCCGGTCATCTTGATCTGGCGGGCCAGGGATTCCACCCCTTTTTCGTCGGGCAGCAAAGAGACGTTGATCTCCGGCAGAGGAGGAGGCGGTTCGTGCTGCTCTCGAGGTTCGGGGCGGCGGAGCGGGCCGCGGCCCCCAGGAGCCGGCCGGTCCCGCCCGGTCTCGGGCCGGGGCGGTCCGGGGCGGCCTTCGCGACGCGGGCGGTTTTCGTCCCGGCGCTGGGAGGGGGGACCCTCCCGGCGGGGCAGCCGAGGGCCGCGCCGTTCAAGGCGGCGCTCGACTCTCTGTTCTTCCCCCTCGTAGTGGGCGTACTTGGCCGAGGAGGGCTCCTGTGCCCAAGCGGGCAAGAAGAGCTTTTCCAGATCGAATTCGTTGTCAGGTAATGTGCTCATTACGTTCCGTCAGGGGCGCATTGCCGCGCACCTTGCAAAAGCCGCTCGTCCATCCAGAATGGAGCGGCAGCCGCCAGATTGCAAGCGTTGCGTGAATTTACTTGTGAGGAGGGTCCTGAGCGGGTGTTTTCCGGGCCGCTCCGGGAGAGTCCGCAGGGGGATGGCTGTAACCTTTCTGTGACAATTGCGGGATTGTCGGGCGGGGGCCGCTGTGTTATTCCTCCAGCGACATGAAACCCAAGATCCTGGTGGTCGATGATGAACCGGAGGCGGTCGAGTTAGTCGGGTTCAACCTCAAGCAGGCCGGGTTCGAGGTGGTGACGGCGGCGGATGGGGCTGAGGCCCTGAAGAAGGCGCGCGCCCTGTTGCCGAACTTGATTGTCCTGGACCTGATGCTGCCCGAGATCGACGGCCTGGAGGTCTGCAAGATGGTCCGGCGCGACCCGGTTACCGCGGCGGTGCCCATCGTGATGGTGACCGCCAAGGCCGCTGAGATTGACCGCATCCTCGGCCTGGAACTCGGGGCCGACGATTATATCACCAAGCCCTTTAGCCCGCGGGAGCTGATCCTGCGGATCAAGAAGATCCTCCAGCGCAGTCAAACCGCCGCCGAAGAGCCGGCCGTTCTCAAGTTCGGCGACTTGGTCATCGACGCGCCCCGGCACCTGGTGAGCTGGCACGGCAAGCAGATCGAGCTGACGGCCACCGAATTCAAGCTCCTCACGATTCTGGCGCAGCGGCGGGGACGGGTGCAATCGCGCGAGCAACTGCTGCGCGACGTCTGGGATTACAACAGCCTGGTTGATACCAGGACCGTGGACACGCACATGCGCCGCCTGCGGGAAAAACTCGGCCCGGCCGCCAGGCTTCTCGATACGGTGCGGGGCGTCGGCTACCGGTTCACGGAGGCTTGAGCCAGTGTGACCTCGGCGCTGCTTCTCCTGGCCTTGGCCGCCCTGGCCGCCCTGGCCGCCCTGTTCTGGGTGCGGCAGGCCAAATGGGTGCGGGCGCAGGAGTCGGCCCGGAAAGAGGTCGAGCGGCTCAAGGAAGAGCACCGGGGCGCTCTGACTCACCTCCAGACACAGCAGGAGGCCCTGTTCGACAGCATGGTCGAGGGATTGGTGGTGCTGGACGAGCACGGCCAAATCCTGCTGGCGAATCGTGCCTGCATTGACCTCTTCGGTTTAACCGCCGACATCCGTTCCCGCACGCTCATCGAGGCTCTGCGCTTGCACGAACTGGCCGAGTTGGTGGATTTGTTGGGGACGCAAAAGCAAGTGCTGGGCAGGCAAATCCGGCTCGCCGGCTCGACCGAGCGATGGCTGGGGGTCAATGGGGCTGCCATCCTCAACGACCTTGGCCGACGCCAGGGGACGGTTCTGGTCTTCCACGATCTGACCCGTCTCAAGCAGCTCGAGAACACGCGCAAGGACTTCGTGGCCAACGTCAGCCACGAACTCCGCACCCCGCTCTCGCTCATCCAGGGTTACGTCGAAACCCTCCTGGACGGCGCCAAGGACAACCCCGAGGTCGCCGTCAGGTTCTTGCGGACCATCGAGCGCAACGCCGGACGGCTGCGATTGTTGATCGAGGACTTGCTGGTGATTTCCGAGTTGGAATCCGGCCGGGTCAAACTTGAGTTTCAGGCCGTGCCGCTTCATTCGGTGGTCCAAAAGGTCCTCGATGACTTCAGGGCGCGCGCGCAGGCCGGGAAGCTGCGCCTGTCCAACCAGACGCCGGACCTTGCCGTGCGGGCCGACCCCAGCCGGCTGGAGCAGGTCCTGAGCAACCTCATAGACAACGCCATCAAGTATGGGCGCACGGAGGGACAGGTGATCGTCGGCGGATGCCTGGGAGAGGGCGGGCAAGTCGAAATCTCAGTGCAGGACGATGGCCCCGGTCTTCCGCCGGAGTCGCTGGAACGTCTGTTCGAGCGGTTCTATCGCGTTGACAAAGCCCGTTCACGCGAACAAGGTGGCACGGGGCTCGGGCTGGCGATCGTCAAACACATTGTCCAAAGCCAGGGCGGCCGCGTCTGGGCCAAAAGCCAGCTCGGGCACGGCGCCACGTTCTACTTTACCCTTCCGCTGGAGGCGGGCGGGGGGGGCGCCCAGAAGCCGCTGCTCTAAGGGGCTGGAGCGGTACTGGGGCCATTAGAAGCCGCATTATGCAAACCATCTATGTCAGTTTCATTCTGGCTGCCGCCGCTTTGGCGCCGGCAGAATCTGCGCCGCTAATGTCCGACCAGCGGCCCTCTCAGATTGAACCGTTGTTTCGGACGATCGATCTTAACGTGGGCGAATCCGGGCAGGTCACCCTTTCCAATGGCAAGGGGGTGAGCGTCAAACTGGTCGAGCTCAGAGAGAACTGCTGTGAGATGCGCGGCGCGGTCAGGCGGGCCGAGTTGGTCGTCGAAGTTGCAGGCCAGCGCGAGAAACTGGCCGCTGCGACTTACAATCTGCCGCAGACCATAGGTGTGGCGCAAATCGATTGTCCAGTCACCCGCGGCTACGTGCTTGGGGGGTCCGACGGCAACATCTGGGCGCTGGACAAAGATGCCCGGCTTCGATTGTGGCCGGCCGGCTCGCCCTGGAGCCCGCCCGGCAAATTCGGCTACCCGGTCAACCAGAGGTGGTTTGCCTCGGACACACACATGGCCAACGATCCCTGTTACGTCGATGGCAGCGACGTCCCCGGGAAAAAGCCAGTCTATTATCATTACGGCCTGGACTTCGGCGGAGCCGAGGGAATGGTGGACGTGCTCGCCGCGACGGACGGGACCATTGTCTGCCGGGGTGACGCCCGCCTGCCCGGCTATGATTATCCGCCCCAGGTAAAACCGCGTTATGACGTCCTTTACCTCCGTGACGGCTCGGGCTGGTTCTATCGCTACAGCCATCTCCAGAGCTTCGATGCCTCCGTCAAACTGGGCGGGCAAGCCACCCGGGGCGCGAAGCTCGGCACGCTCGGAAAGGAAGGGGGCAGCGGGGGATGGTCTCATTTGCATTGGGACATCACGATGCCGCAGCCGTCGGGGCGTTACGGGATTGCCGATGGCTACGCCTTCATGTTTCAGGCCTATCTGGAGCGCTGCCACTCCCAGTTGGTCGCCGTGGCCCGGCCCCACCAGGTCGCCTGGTGCGGAGAGCCGGTCACCCTCGACGCCAGCCGCTCATGGCATGCGCCAGGCGGCCGAATTCTCCGCTACGACTGGCAGTTGGGCGACGGCACGACCGCCTCCGGCCCAACCCTCGTTCGCTATTACCCCCGGCCCGGCCATTATGCCGAGGTGGTCAAGGTGGCCGATGACCACGGCCGGTCAGACCTCGATGTTGCCGTCGTCGAGGTATTCAACCGAGAGGCTCCCCTGCCCAGGCCCCCCAGCATTCACGCCGCCTGCTGGCCGACACTGGGCCTTAAGCCTGGCGATGAGATCACTTTCAAGGTTCGCACCTTCGGCGTGCGGCCGGACGAGGGGGAGGAACTCTGGAACTTTGGCGATGGAACCGCCGTCGTGCGGACCCGCTCCGACGGCAATGCAAACCAGCACGCCCCCGATGGCTATGCCATCACGACTCACCATTTCGACAGACCCGGCCAGTACATCATCAGTGTGTGCCGGGCCAATGCCCGTGGCGAGACGGCCACCGCGCGGCTCCATCTCCAGGTTGGGACCACGGAGCCCAATTCAAGGGATTGAAAGATATTGAACGGCGCCGGGGACGTTGTACCCTCAGGCAGGTCTGAACCCGCAATGCGGGACGGGACCAGGCCGGTTCTCGGGAACGAACCGCGTGAGACTGCTCTGAACATTGAAGGCACTATGACAAACGACAAGAGAATCAACGTCGTCCTGGTCTATAAACGCGACTGCCGGCCGGACCGGGAATTGGTGGATTTCATCGAAAGCCAACTCAAGGACAACGGATTGTCGGTTTTCATCGACCGCTGTCTGACGGTGGGGATGGAATGGGCTCGGGAAATCGAGAAACAAATCCGGTCGGCCGACGCGATCATTCCGCTGTTGTCGGCGGAATCCATCAACAGCGAGATGCTGAGTTTCGAGATTGAGACGGCCCACGAGGCGGCGCAACTTCAGCAGGGGCGGCCGCGCCTGTTGCCGGTTCGGGTGAACTACACCGGTCCACTGCCCGAGCCGCTGGCCGGCATTCTGGATACGATTCAGTATTTCCCGTGGGAAGGGCCGCAGGACAACCTTGGGTTGGTGACCGAGCTGGCCGAGGCGCTGAAGCACTTGCCGGCGGAGGAACCGGCCCCAGCCGCTGACCGGGCGGCCGGGCGGAGCGCGGCGGCTCAAGCCCCGATGCGGCCGCCGGCCAGACCCGGGACAGCCCCGGCGCGCCCGCCGGCCGTCGAGGGCATCGGCGGCGCCGTGCCGCTGGACTCGCAGTATTACCTCACGCGGCCTGCGGACAACGAACTGCGGGCGGCGATTTCCAAGCGGGACAGCATCATCCTGATCAAAGGGGCGCGGCAGATGGGCAAGACCTCGCTGTTGGCCCGCGGGCTGCAACAGGGGCGGGAATCGGGGCTCAACGCGGTCTCAACGGACTTGCAGAAATTCAATGCGGAGAGTTTCCTGACGGTGGACCGGTTCTACCAGGCGATGGGCGAGTCGATGGCGGACCAACTGAATTTGGCGGTCACGCCGGCGGAGGTGTGGGACCCCCGGCGGGGCCCGAATGCGAATTTCGAGCGGTATGTGCGCCGGGAAGTGTTGGGCAAAACCGCCGCGCCGCTGGCGTGGGGGCTGGATGAAGTGGACCGGTTGTTCGTGACGCCATTCGGCACCGAAGTGTTCGGCCTGCTCCGCTCGTGGCACAACGAACGTGCGCTGGACCCGACGGGTCCGTGGTCGAGCCTGACGACGGCCATTGCCTATGCAACTGAAGCGCGCCTGTTCATCACGGACCTGAACCAGTCGCCGTTCAACATCGGCACGCGGCTGGCGCTGGAGGATTTCACGGCCCTCCAAGCGGCGGAGTTGAACCGCCGCTACCGCTCGCCGCTTAAGTCCCAAGACGAGCTGACCCGGTTTTATCGCCTGGTAGGCGGCCACCCCTACCTGGTCCGCCGCGGCCTTTATGAGATGACCACGCGGAAGATTCCTTTCGACACCTTCGAGGAGCAGGCGCAACGGGACGAGGCTTGGTACGGGGACCACCTGCGGCGGATGCTGGTGCTGCTGGTGCGCGATGCCTCGCTGGCCGAGGTGATGCGGGGTGTCTTGAACAACCAGCCCTGCCCCACGACCGAAAGTTTCGACCGCCTGCGAAGCGCCGGGCTGGTCGCCGGGCACATCCCTGAAGAGGCCCGGCCCCGCTGCCGGCTCTATGCCAGCTACCTCCGCAGGCACCTGGCGTGAAACGGGGCAATTGAGGTTTGAGTCCCGCCCTTTATGACTGACGCGCTTGGAACCTCTCGACCCGAAGAAGAGGCCATGCCCGCGGGCGGCTTTTATGTGACCGGGGGCACGTTGCGGCCCGACGCACCGTGCTACGTGGAGCGCGGAGCGGACAAGGAACTGCGGGAAGGGCTGCTCCGGGGGGAGTTCTGCTATGTCTTGACCTCGCGCCAGATGGGCAAGTCCTCGTTGATGGTGCGCGCGGTGCGGCGGCTGAGGCAGGAAGGAGTGGCGGTCGCCGTGCTGGATTTGACGGCCATCGGGCAGAACCTTACGATCGAACAGTGGTATGACGGGCTGTTGTCGCGCCTGGGCCAGCAGTTGGACATGGAAGCCGAGCTGGCGGAGTTTTGCGAGGCCCATCCCCAGTGGGGGCCGCTTCAGCGCTGGATGACCGCCATCGAGAAGGTGGTGCTGCGGCGGCTTTCGGGCAAGGTGGTGATCTTTATCGATGAAATCGATGCGGTGCGCAGCCTGCCGTTTTCGACCGACGAGTTTTTTGCAGGCATCCGCGAGTGTTACAACCGCCGTTCGCGGGAGCCGGTTTTTCAACGGCTGGCTTTTGGCCTGCTCGGAGTGGCAACCCCCAACGATCTCATCCGTGACACGCGCACGACCCCCTTCAATATTGGACGCCGCATCGAGTTGAACGACTTCACCGCGCTGGAAGCGGCCCCGCTGGCCAGGGGTCTTGGCACCGACGCCCCCTCGGCCCAGGGCTTGCTTGCGCGCGCCCTCTTTTGGACGGGGGGACATCCTTACCTGACCCAGCGTCTGTGCTCTGCCCTGGCCGAGGGGCTGCGTGCATCCTACGATGAGACCGTCCCGGGCAAGGCGATTCCGCCGCTGCTCCCGAAGGTCCAGGCTGTGGATCGCCTGGCGGGCCAACTCTTCCTGAGCCGGCGAGCCCGCGACCGGGACGACAACCTGATCTTCGTGCGCGAGCGCATCCTGCGCAGCGAAGTGGACGTGGCGGGACTGCTCTATCTTTATCGCAAGATACACCTGGGCCAGCGGGTGGCGGATGACGAGACCAATCCGCTGGTGAGTGTTTTGCGGCTTTCGGGAATTGTGCGGGGCGTCAGGGGGCGCCTGGTCGTGCGCAACCGCATCTATGCGCGGGTGTTCGATGACAATTGGGTTCAGACCAACATGCCCGAGGCGGAGGTGCGGCGGCAGCGGGGGGCCGGGCGCAAGGGGATGGCTTATGGGTTTGGAATCGCGGTGGTTCTCCTGGCGGCTTACATTGCCTTCGGCCCGGTGGTCACGCGCTACAGCGAAAGGCGGCTGGCCCGCCGCACCGCCGAGGGCATGGGCCTGGCCTACCGGAATATCGGGGCCTACCGGGACAACTTCCAGAGCACGTTCGAAATGGTCCTCGGCGGCACGGTAGTTTCGGTTTCCGGGTCCGGCTCCCTGATCTTCGAGGAACCCGACCGGGTGAACCTTGCCGTCCGCAGCGATTTGTCCGCGCCGGGAGTGGAGCTTCGGTTTCTGCGGGACGGCCCGCGCTCCTGGGTGTATGTCCCCTCGGCGCAAGAGTACATCGAGCTCATCGAGGGTCCGCCAGGCCCCGGCCTTCTCGGCCCTGGGCGGCGAAGACCGCCTCCCGACAGGCGGTTTGGAATGCCGCCGGCGCGTTCGCCCTTCGACTTGCCCGGCCCGCTGGCTCGCCAGCTTGGCGCCATGCGGGCGCTGCCACTCTACCGGCTGTTCCTGGGGAATTCGGCCCTGGACCGATTCCCCAGGGGTGCGGACGACATCGAGTTCGGCGGGCGCACGAATCTGGATGGCGAGTTGGCCTACATCATTAAATGGAAGCAAGAGGCATCGTCTTTCCTGAGCGCGTTGCGCCTGGGCGACCTGTCCCTGGACGGAACGCCTATTGCCGTCACTGCCTGGGTCAGCAGCACCAACCACATGGTGCTGCGGCTGAAAACGGACCTCTCGCCCTGGGCCAGGGAATTGCTGGACGAAGGCCAGACCCTGCCGGTGACGGGCCTGACGGTCACCGAGTCACACCGGAACATCCAGGCCGCACGGACGCCCGCTTCCCCGGAACGTTCGCGGTTCGAGCCTCCAGCCGAAGCCAGGCGGGTGCGCCGCCTTAATCTGCCGCCGCCCAATCTGCTGGCCCTGGCCTCCCCACAGCGCCAGTTTCTGAAGTCAATTCCGCCCCGGCTGCCCCAGGCTCCGCCGGAGATGATCGACCTGACCCAATACTACAATGCGGCGATGGATGAGAACTGGCACCCCAGCTCCTTCTTGACGAACAACACCCTCGACATCCTGCCGTGCGGGCTGCTTCAGTTCGGGGAAGTCGCTTTTGACGTGCGCGGCATCGTCCAGCTTGACGGGCGCCGTTTGAGGCAGGCGGGCGGGCAATACCCCCAGGAGATCACCGGCATCAGGGTGGCCCAAACCTGCCGCCAGCTTCACTTTCTTCAGGCCTGCGGGTGGCGCTCGCCTGACGGGACGCAGATCGGCTCATACGTCGTCCATTACGCCAATGACTCGAAACAGGTCATCATTCCCATTGTGTATGGAGAAGACCTGCGCGACTGGAATGCGGAGGGCGACCGATCCGCCGAAACCAAGCGCGCCGTCCTGGCCTGGAACAATCCCAATAAGGCCGGACTGCCCGTGCGCCTGTTCCTGGCGACCTGGGTCAACCCCCAGCCCGAAACTGAGATTCGGAGCCTGGATTATCGCTCGAACATGGCCGACGCGGCCCCCTTCCTGATTGGCGTCACGGCCGACCATTGAACCACAAGGGCGCAAGCCGGCTCCTCTTGAACACCCGGCCCTCTACCCTGTCGAAGCAACACGCAGCACTGCAAGTGACGGCCTGCGCGGCTCGGATGAGCCGCAGGTTATTCTGCTTGCCAACCCCAGGAACAAAAATGCAACTTTGGCCAGCCGCATGAGCAAAAGCGAACTTGGATCGGAGAGAAGAAGATTTGCCCTTGTTGTCCTGCCGTGGGTCGTGGCGGCGGGGGCGATGGTTTTTTATCTGGCGACGCTCAATCACTGGGTGTCGTTCAACAGCCTGCCGGAGGTGGCCAAGGTTTGCGGGTGGACCTGGCAACCGGAGCTGACCGGGCCGTTGTATTGGGCGCTTACCTTGCCGTTGCGGCTGTTGCCGGCTGGGTTGATTCCCGTGGCGTTGAACCTGTTCTCCACGGTATGCGCGGTGTTGACGCTGGCCCTGTTGGCGCGCTCGGTCGCCCTGCTGCCGCAGGACCGCACACAGGAACAGCGCGAACGCCAGGAGAGCGAATTCTCGCTCCTGTCGATTCGGGGCGCGTGGCTGCCCCCGCTCCTTGCCGCCGCGGTGCTGGGTCTGCAATTGACGTTCTGGGAGGATGCGACCTCGGCCTCGGGACAGATGACGGACCTCTCGGCCACGCCGTATGCCAATCACTGCGAGATGCTCGATCTGCTCCTCTTTGCCTACGTCATCCGCTGCCTGCTGGAGTTCCGCATCAGCGACCGTCAGTCGTGGTTGTCCCGCGCCGCGTTTGTTTACGGCCTGGCGATGACCGGCAATTGGGCGATGACCGCCTTGCTGCCACTATTCGTGTTTGCGGTGAGCCGGTTCAAAGGGCTGAGCTTTTTCAATACCCGCTTCCTGGTCCGAATGACCTTGTGGGGCCTGGGCGGGTTGTCGTTCTTTGTTCTGCTCCCGGTCGTCCAGAGCCTGGCGGACATCTCCCGCATGTCCTTTTGGCAGGTGTTTATGGCCGGCCTGGGCCAACAAAAGGCGATGCTGGCCTCCATGCATGCCTTCTTCTCTTACGGGAAGGACCAGGGCCTGCTTCTGGGGGTGACTTCGTTGGTCCCGATCTTTCTCATCGGGATTCGCTGGAGCCCTTCCTTTGGGGACAATAGCCGGACGGGCGTCTGGTTGACGACACTGACCTTTCAGGTGGTGCAGGCAGTGTTCCTGGGGGCTTGCATTTGGGTGGCCCTGGACCCCAAGCTGAGCCCGCGCAACGTCGGGTTTGTGACGGTGCCCTGCTTCAGTTTGTTCTACCTGGGCGCGTTGAGCGTCGGCTATTTCAGCGGTTACTTCCTGTTGGTGCACGGGCCCTGGCCTCACGGCTGGCGCAAGCGGTCCTCTCCAACCCTGGTCAACCGGTGTGTCCTTTGCGCCGTCTGGCTGCTGCTGCCGACAGTGCCGGCCCTGTTGGTGTGGCGCAACCTGCCGCAGATACGCCTGACCAACGGTCCCATGCTCGGACAATACGCCGCCCAGCAGGCCGAAACACTCCCGCCTCAAGGGGCGGTCCTGTACAGCGATGACCCACGGCAGCTCATGCTGCTCCATTCCTTTCTCACCCTCAAGGGCAGGAGCCGGGATTATGTCTTTGTAGATACGGCCTCTCTGCCGATGCCCGAGTATCATCGCTTCCTCAAGAAGCAATATCCCAACCGCTGGCCGGTGAACCCGCCCCGGAACGCTCAGCAGCTCCTCTCCGAAACACTGCTGATGCGCGTGGCTTTCACGCTGGCGTTGAGCAACCAGGTGTGCTACCTGCAGCCAAGTTTTGGCTATTACTTCGAGATCTTCGATGCCGAACCGCATGGCCTGGTTTACAAGCTGGCGGCGTGCCCGACCAATACCCTGCTGGCCCCGCGCCCCGGCAAGGAATTGCTCCAGGAAAACGAGTCTTTCTGGGCCAGGATAGACTTGGCCTCCTTCAAGCCCTTGGCCGCCGCCGTCTCGCCCAAAGCCCAACGCGCCTCATCGAGCTGGCTGGACCGGCTGGCGGAGCGCGCCTACATCGAAAAAATGCCGAACCGGGATGCGGCGATCCTCGGGAGCTTTTACTCCCGCGCCCTGGATTATTGGGGAGTCCAGGCCCAGGAAGCGGGCGACCTGGCGGCGGCGGCGGGCGATTTCCAGCGGGCGCTGGATTTGAATCCCCAGAACCTGGCGGCACAGGTGAACCTGGACGGCAACAAGGACCTGCGGGCAAACGGCAAGATTGCGCGTCTTTCCGAGGCGTCGGCCGAAGAGATCATGAACCGGTTTCGGAGATGGGATAGAATTCTGAACCAGAACGGCCCGTTCGACCAGCCGGTTTACTGCCAGCAACAAGGTCTGGCGTTTGCGAAACGCCGGCTTTACCGGCAGGCGGCTCAAGCATTTGCTCGGGCAATGACCCTCAAGCCCGATGACTTGGCCCCCTGTCTCTGGCTGGCCAGGATGGACATCCTGCGCGCCTTGCCGGATGAAGCCCTCAAGGTGCTCCGGCAAGTCCATGATCACGCCTCAGAATTCGATCTGAGCCGGACCAACCTCACGGACTTGGTCCTTGTAGAGGCGGCCGCAAATCTGACCAAGCATGATGTGAAAGCTGCCGAGGCCACCGTGCGATGGGTGCTGGACAAGTATCCGGGGGATGAAATGCTCTTGGCCACCGCAGCGCGCGTCTATCTCAGCTACGGAATCGCCTCCAACGCCGTCGCCTGCATCACCGCCGCCCTGGCAAAGCAACCGGAAGATGAGGGTCTGCTCGTCATGGCTTCGCAGGTCTATACGTACGCCAAGCTCTATACCAATGCCGTCGCCGCCATCGATGCGGCGCTGAACAAGCATGACGCCGACGATCCGGCCAAGCAGTTCCTGCTGGCCACCGCCGCCCAGACCTACATCAACGCCGGCTCCTTCTCCAATGCCGTCGCCTGCATCGACCGCCAACTCAAGCTCAACCCCAACAGCCCGCAGGCCCTGGTCTCCAAAGGTTATGCCTGTCTCCAATTGGGCGCGCTCGACCAGGCCGCCAACGTGCTGACCCGGGCGATAGACATGGAAACCAATAACAGCCCCGACCTCCGCGTCACCGCCCGGTTGGACCGGGCAGTGGCTTACTTGCGGGCCGGCAAAGACGACCTGGCGCAACGAGATTACGAGGTCCTACAGAAGTCCTTTCCCTCGGCCTACCCGGTCTATTATGGCCTGCAGGAAATTGCCTATCGCAAGAAGGACACCAACGCCGCCGTCACCTACTGCCGGCTCTATCTGACCAACGCTCCGCCCAACACCGACGAGGCCAAACTGATCAGCGCCCGCCTCAACGGCTTGAAGCCTGGCCCTCCCTAAGGGCATGCGGGTTACACATGTCATCACCCGGTTAATTGTCGGCGGCGCGCAGGAAAACACCATCGCCTCGGTCTTTGGCCTGCGTGAGAAGCCCGCCGTCGAGATCGATCTGGTCTCCGGTCCCGCCCGGGGCCCGGAAGGTTCCCTGGAGCCGCGGCTCGCGTCCTGTCCCGGACTGCTGACGATCGTGCCGGAGTTGGTCCGCCCGGTGGACCCGTGGAGGGATTGGCTGGCCTACTGCCGGCTTGGGGAGTTGTTCCGCGCTCGCCGGCCGGATATTGTCCACACCCACAGCGGCAAGGCGGGCCTGCTCGGGCGCCTGGCCGCCGCGCGCGTCGGCGTGCCCATCATCGTCCACACCATCCACGGACCTTCTTTCGGCCCGTTCCAGGGCCGGCTTGCCAATTTGCTGCTCCGTTCCGCCGAACGCCGCGCGGGCAAGGTCACCACCCATTTCGTTGTCGTCGCCGAGGCCATGAAGCATCAGTACCTGGCGGCCGGCATCGGGCGTTCCGACCAGTACACGAAAATCCTGAGCGGTTTCGCCCTTGACCCGTTCCTGGCCGCCGCCAACGACCTCGAGCTGCGCGCCCGATTCGGGCTGTCGGCCCAAGACATCATCGTCGGCAAGCTCGCCCGCCTTTTCAAGCTCAAGGGCCACGATGACCTGCTGGAGGTGGCGCCGGGGTTGGTCAGGGCCTGTCCCAGGCTCAAGTTCCTGTTGGTCGGCGACGGCCGATGGCGCGCTCGTCTGGCCCAACGCGCGAGGTCCCTCGGGGTGGAAAAGCACTTCGTCTTCACCGGACTGGTTCCGCCCGAAACGGTTCCCGGCTTGCTCGGAATCATGGACATAGTGGCGCACCTGTCGCGGCGCGAGGGACTGGCCCGCGCCCTTCCCCAGGCCCTGGCCGCGGCGCGGCCCATCGTGGCCTGGGATTGCGACGGCGCCCAGGAGGTCTGCCTTGACAATGAGACCGGCTTCCTATTGGCTCCAGGCGACACGGCCGGGTTGAGCGAGCGTCTCCTGCGCCTGGCCCAGGACGCCGGCCTGCGCCTGCGCTTGGGCCAGCGCGGACGCCAACTGGTGCAGCAGCGATTTGGCCTCCAGCGAATGGTGGACGATCTCTACGCGCTCTATTTGCGATTGGCGGGGAGCCGCGCGGGCGGAAGATGACTTTTCCCTTCAATGCCTATGTCCTGGCGGTCACGGGCGCGTGCGCCACGGTCCTGGTGAGCCTTCCGTTGTGGCGGAAGTGGTGCCTGCGCTCCGGGTTGATGGACGACCCGGGCGAGCGCAAGATTCATGACCATCCGGTCCCCCTGGCCGGCGGACTGGCGGTGATGACCGGCCTGGTAGTGCCCACGCTCCTGGCCTGGCTGGCGTTGCGGTGGCTGGGCCTGGGCTCATACGCGGCCTTTCTCTTGAAGCACGGCTTCACCCGCCGCGGCCCCGAGTTGGCCGGAATCCTGGCCGGCGCGTTTGGCATCCTGGCCATCGGTTGGCTGGATGACAAATTCGAGTTGCGCCCGCGGACGAAATTCGCCGGCCAATTCCTGGTTGCCGCCCTGGTCGCCGTCAGCGGGGTGCGCATCACGCTGTTCGTCCCCAGCCTGCTGTTCAGTTACGCCATCACCATCCTGTGGATACTCGTCCTGATCAACGCCTTCAACTTCCTGGACAACATGAACGGCCTCTGCGCGGGCCTGGGCGCCATCGGCGCATGGTGCTTTGGCGCGCGCGCCGCCGCCCAGGGCCAATATCTCGTCGCCCTGATTGCCCTGCTGACCTTGGGCGCCCTGCTGGGTTTCCTGCCATACAACTTCCCCCGCGCTCGAGCTTTCCTGGGCGATGCCGGCAGCCACCTCGTCGGCTATCTCCTGGCCGTCCTGGCCATCCTCCCGCACTTCTACACCTCGGAACGACAGGGCTCGCGTTGGGTTGTCTTGATCCCCTTGGTCGTGCTGGCCGTGCCCCTGCTGGACCTGGTCTGGGTTGTCCTCCTGCGCTGGCGCCTGGGAAAACCGTTCTATCAGGGCGACACCAACCACCTCTCCCATCGGCTCGTCCGCCTGGGCCTGAGCCCTACCCGGGCCGTGCTCCTGATTTGGCTCGCCGCCGCCCTCTGCGGACTGGTCTGCCTGCTCTGACCAGCCCTAATCCTGCTCCAAATGCGCTCGACCCATCAGAACCCCAGGTCCGGCCCTGGGTGCGTAGCCAGGCCGATCTGCTCGACGTTTCCGTGGCGGCCGTTATACCAGAGCAGCCAATTGCGGCCGTCGAAGATGGCGCATGGCTTATAGCAGGCATCGTGGTCCCAGGCATTGGGAGTGGGGCTGAGGATCGGGTTGGCGGGGTGGCGCTGCCAGTCAGTGAGGCCGTCGCGGGAGCGGGCGAGGCCGATTTGGGCGTGGTCGAGGTCACGGAAGCCGATGTAGAACATATAATGCCAGGGGCCTTGGCGGAGGACCTGGCAAGCGGTCACTTTATATTGCTCCCATGGGTTCTTTGGGTCCGCCTTGAAGACGGGATTCTCAGCGCGCTTGCTCCAGGCGTCGCCGTCGGGGCTGGTTGCGTAGCCGATGGCGTCCGGTTCGTACTGCTCCCCGCCGGAATACCACATGCGGAAGCCCCTGGCCTGGTCGTCCCAGAGAACATCCGGACACATGACGGCGGCCTTCTCCCACGGACGGTCGGGCGAGAGCACGGGCCGGCTGCCGGCCCGCTTCCACGAAAGGCCGTCGGCACTCGTCGCGTGGCCGATCCAGGACTGGCCGCGCGCCTGGCCGGTGTACCACAGATGATAGCCGCCCGGCCTCTTCAGGACGGCAGGCCGGTTGAGGTCCGCCTCCCAATCGCTCTCGGGGTTGGGACCCAGCACGATGCGCGGCTGGCTCCAATGGGTGCCGTCACTGCTCTCCACCAGGGCAATGCTCTTCCTGGGCCGCCAGGAAAACCACATCCGGTACACGCCGTCCTCTCGCAGGACCGACACATCGAAACAGGTCCCAAGGCGCCCGCCGAGCACGGGGTTGGCGCCGTACTTGACCCAGCCCGCAGCAGTGTCCCGCGGCGCCAGAGCCTCCTCGGCCGCCACGAGCGGCCCTGACGCCACTACCGGCGCCAGGAGGACGAAACACGCTTCCAACGTCTGGACCGTAATCCGCCCTTTGGCTTTCATGGCGCCCACTGTGGCAAAACCCCTTGCCGTGGCAAGCTCCAACAGCGACAAGATTATTCGCCGTTGGGTTTGGCCTTTTCTGCGACGGCCAGTACCGCATCCAATTTGGCTCTTACCTCTGTGTCCAGCTTGGCCCTGGGGCGGCGGTAGGCCTCGGCCAGGAGGGTGACGGGATGGACCACGCGGAGGTTCAGGCCGCGTTGTTTGGCGCCATTGATGAGTTGGAGGAGGCAGCCGGGGTTGGCGGTGGCGACGATGGCGGCGCCGGTGGAGCGGACGTGGTTGAGTTTGCGGTCGAGGAGTTGGCCGGCCATTTCCGGCTGGATGAGGTTATAGATGCCGGCGCTGCCGCAACACCAGGAACTCTCCGGCAACTCGACCAGTTTCAAGTTGGGAATTGCGGCCAGGAGGAGGCGGGGCTGCGTTAGGATTCTCTGGCCGTGCGCCAGGTGGCACGACTCGTGGTAAGTCACCACTTGCGGCGGGGCGTGGTTGGGCGGCGGGCGGATGCCGATCCCGACGAGCCACTCGTGGATGTCCTTGACCTTCTTGTCCCAGAGCGCGGCGCGGTCCCGGTAGAGCGGGTCGCCGGCCAGGAGCCGTTCGTAATGCTTGAGGTGGGAGCCGCAGCCGCCGGCGTTGCTGATGATGGCATCGAACTGGTCCGGTGGGAACTGGTCAATCTGTTTTCGGGCAAGCTGGCGCGCCAGTTCCAACTCGCCGGTGTGGGCATGGAGGGAACCGCAGCAGTACTGCTCGGGCGGGGTGACCACCTCGCACCCGTTGCGGACCAGGACCTCGACGGTGTCCCGGTTGACGTTGCTGAAGATCAGGTCCTGCGCGCAGCCGGTGAGCATGGCGACGCGATAGGGGGTGAAGGGGTCGGTCCCGGAATTCTGAATCCGATGCGTCCATGAAGGGTTGGACGCGGCGGGAGGCCTTGGATTCAGAATTCCGGGACCGGCCCCTTCGACCGGGGCAATGAGGTCGGCCGAGAATTGGGGCTGAATATCCGGGGTCATGGCCTCGAGTTGGCGCAGGCGCGCGGGAAGAAGTTTCAAGACCCCGCTGCGGCGCAGCAGGGCCTGGAGGCCGAGCTCCTGGCAGAGCCGCAGGAGGCGGCCGAGCAGTTGGAGCCGGTTCAAATCCATGAACAGCCAGCGAATGGCAAAGGCCCGGACCAGGTTGCGTCCGGGGGAGCGCAAGACGCCGCTGGCCTCCGCCTCCGCGCGGGCGCGCTCGAAGAGTTGGGCGTAGTCGACGCCGGCAGGACAGGCGCTCATGCAGGCCAGGCAGCCAAGGCAAAAGTACATTTCCTGGGCAAACGCCCGGCTCGGCTCGAGCCCGTCCTCGGCAATCGCGCGCATGAGAGAAATCCGCCCGCGCGGACTGTGTCGCTCGATTTTGGTTGCCGCGTAGGTCGGGCAGGCAGGCAGGCAGAGACCGCAGCGCATGCACTGCTGCAGGACGGAGAAGTCGAGGTCCTTCAGGTGCGGTTGGCGCGGGAGGTTGAGGGCCGGTGGCGACATGGTTCAGACCTCAGTGAATCGGGCTTGCCGGGCGATTTGCCATTCTCCATTAATCGAACATTTTCCCCGGATTGAGGATGCCCTTGGGGTCCAGCGCGCGGCGGAGTTCGCGCATGACGCGCATCTGGGCGTCGCCGGCGAATTTGGGCAGAAAGGATTTTTTGGAAATGCCGATGCCGTGCTCGCCGGTGAGGGTGCCGCCCAGACGAACGGCCTCGTCAAATATCTCTTTGAAGGCCTCTTCCACGCGGCGCATTTCCTCGGCGTCGCGTTCATTGGTCAGGAACGTCGGATGCAGGTTGCCGTCGCCCATGTGGCCGAAGGTGCCGATGCGGAGGCGGTATTTGGCGGCGACGGCGGCGATGAAGCGGATCATATTGGCCAGTTGGCTGCGCGGGACGGTGGCGTCTTCGAGGATGGTCGTCGGGGCGACGCGCGCCAGGGCGGAGAAGGCGGTGCGCCGGGCGGAGGCGAGGTTTTCGGCCTCGGCTTCATCCTTGGCCACACGCACCTGGGTGGCGCCGTTGGCGCGGGCCAAGACCGCCATTCTCGAGGTTTCTTCCGCAACGGCGGCGGGGTGGCCGTCGGTTTCCATGAGCAGCAGCGCCTCGCAATCCAGCGGCAGGCCCACGCGGGCGAAATCCTCGACACACCGAATCGTCGTGCGGTCCAGGAATTCGAGGGTACAGGGGATGATGCGCGCCGCAATGATGTCGGACACAGTCTGGGCGGCCTGGTCCATGCGGGCGAAGGTCGCAACGAGGGTGCTTTTGGCGGCGGGCATCGGAATGAGCCTGAGCAGGACTTTGGTGACGACGCCCAGCGTTCCTTCCGAGCCGACGAAGAGGTCCCGGAGGGAGTAGCCGGCAACGTCCTTGACGCATTTGTTCCCGGTCCAAAGGACTTGGCCGTCCGGCAGCACGACCTCGAGGCCCAGGACGTAATTGCGCGTGACGCCGTATTTGAGGCCGCGCAGGCCGCCGGAGTTCTCGGCCACATTGCCGCCGAGGGTCGAGGTCTTCATCGAACCCGGGTCGGGCGGATAGAACAAACCCGCCGCCGCCGCCGCGTCAGCCACCTCCGCCGTGGTGATGCCGGCCTCGACCAGCATCGTGAGATTTGCGCGGTCCAACTCCAGGAGTTTGTCCATCTTGGCCAGGCACAGCACGACGCAGCCGGGGCTGGGCAGGCTGCCGCCGCTCAAGCCGGTGCCGGAGCCCCGGGTGACAATTGCGGTCCGCGTTTCTTGCGCCAGCTTCAGGACCGAGGAGACCTGTGGTGTTGTGGTGGCGAATACGACGCACCCCGGCATCTGATGCAGCGCCGCCGTGCCGTCGAACGAGTAGGGAATCAGGTCCTCCTTTTCGGTCAGGACGTTCCCGGGACCGAGGAGTCGTCGCAACTCCGCAAGAATGCTCGCTGGCAGTGCCATAGGTTCGCGCTGCCAGCATGGGACAGGCCGAGAGCGCGGTCAAGAGGGGGAGCGGCTCAGAGAAGGGCGCATCTCATTTATGCAGCCTTCAGACCTTGCGCGGGACGACATAGGGGTGGCGGTAATCGCGGGTCAACAATGCGTTGGCCGCCTCATTCCCGATGAACCGCTCCTTCTCGGGGGCCATGTTCAGGAGCGCGCCCAGCGTGGCGGGCGTTTTGCTCAGGTCCACGTGGTTGGCGGCCAGGTGCTCCTCCATGCGGCCCAGGGCCTCGGCCATGCCGGGCTGCGCCTTGACTGCTTGGCGCATTTCGTCCGGGGAGCGGGCGGAGCCGAGCCGGTAGGAAATGTTGCCGGTGTGACACAGGGCGCTGGAGAGATGGCCCTCGAGGATGTCCGCCTTGAGGTCGGCGTGGTTGCGGCTGCGGACGGCGGCGATAAAATTGGCGAAGTGGTCGGCGCCATGGTCCGAGTTGGCCTTGAAGCGTTTGATTTCCTTGCCGTCTTTGTCCTGGATGGCCGCGCTATTGGCGTCGTCCCCAATGACCATCCACCCGCCTTCGCACTCGACTACGACACCGATGCTGGCGCCGTGGTAGTGGTCCATTTTCTGGTCGGCGCTGCCGGCGGGCAGCCCCCGGACCTCGAAGAGGAGGGGCGCGGCGGGGTAATCGTGCAGGACGATCTGGGTGTTGGGGGTGGCGCCGTCATCTTCATAGCCGAGGCGTCCGCCGACGCTCAGGACGCGGGGAGAAAGGGCCGTTTCACCGAGGACCCAGCGGGCCAGGTCCATTTGGTGGATGCCTTGGTTGCCGAGGTCCCCGTTGCCGGTCGGCCAGACCCAGTGCCAGTCATAATGCAGATGCTTGCGGAGGAGCGGGCCCTTGGGCGCCGGCCCGCACCAGAGGTCATAGTTCACCGACGGAGGAATCGGCTGCGGTCCGCCAGCCTTGCCGATGCTTGGCCTGGGCTTGTAACAGAGGCCGCGCGCACAGCGGATTTTGCCCAGGTTCCCCTCCCGGAGCCACTGGATGGCCTCGGCAATGGCGCCGCTGGAACGGGACTGGGTTCCGGTCTGGACGATTCGGCGGTAGTGGCGGGCGGCGGCGGCGAGTTGACGGCCTTCCCAGACATTATGCGAGACGGGCTTCTCGACATAGACGTCCTTGCCGGCCTGGATGGCCCAGATCGAGGCGAGGGCGTGCCAGTGATTGGGCGTGGCGATGCTGAGGGCATCGACGTCGGGATTGTCGAGCAACTGGCGGATATCGCCGTAGCCTTGCACCTGCTGGCCCCGGTCCTGGCACCTCTTGATTTGCCGGCCCAGGACCTCGCTGTCCACGTCGCAGAGCGCGACCAGGCGGGCGCCCTTGACCTTGCTCAGGCCGTTGATGTGCTCGACGCCGCGGCTATTGAAGCCGACGACGGCGAAGCGGATGTCCTCGTTGGCGCCGCGCAGGCGGGATTGGGCCGGAGCACGGCCGGCGGTTGCAGCGCGGCAGACCAACCAAGGCGACAGGCTGACGGAGGCGCCGGTGAGGACAGTGGCCTTTAAGAAACTGCGGCGGTCGAGGTTGCTCATGGTTTCGAGTTGATATAATCGCGGTATTGTTCAGCCACTTTGGCCTGCTGCTCGTCGCCTTGGTGGAAATAGAACCGATAGCGGAAGGTCACGCTCTGGCCGGCGGGAATGGCCTGGTTGCCGGCGTTCTTGTTGGAAAGCGCCTCGAAATCATGCTGGCCGAAGGGGTTGGCGGCGAACAGTCCATAATCGCGAACGTGCCACCAGGTGGGGTGCCGCGGATTGTCCGGGTGGTCGAAAATTGCCAGGCCGACCTTTTTGCCCGCAACCGGTCCGTAATAGTCGCACCAATCAGCGCGCTTGCCCCATGTGGCGCCGTCGCGGACACCGGCGCTATTGACGATATGACCGTGGCCGACGGGGCCCTTGAGGCGCATGGTCTCGGCCAGGCGCACCGCCATGGTTCCTTCCTTGGTATCGCCCAGCGTCAGAGGGCCGTTGGAGGCATAGAGGGTAATCTCGAAGTCCATGATTCGCTCGGGGCGATTCTCCGGGTTGAAGAAGCGCAAGGTGCGTTCATCGCGGCAAACCACCGTTCCATCGGCAGCCACCCAGTTATTCCGCGAGCGGATGACGCCGGACTCCTTGCCGGACCTGATCTCGATGAACCCGTCATGGACGGTCTTGCCGAAGGCCTTCTCCTCGGACCAGAAATCGTGTCCGTTCACCGAGCCGTGGGCGAACCAGAGAGAGCGGTGATGGGGATGATCATGCTCCTCGTTGGGGCTGTTTTTCATGGGCCAATCCCGGGTCATGGCCAGTTGGCCCGGGCCCATGACCGGGTAACAGTAGGGCCGTGGGACATCCCGAAAATAATACTCGGTGAAGAGTTGGCCGTTGAGCTCGACCCGAACGCGGTCGGCCAATTGGGTGAGTTGAACGCCCTGGCTGTACGCCGGCGTTGCAGCCGTGCCGGCGGCTTGGGCGGTCAACAAGCCGGCTACGGGAAGGCCGGCGATTCCGATGAAGAGTTTGCTCAGCATGGTGCGGCCACTTTGAGAAGCCGCCCGGACGAAGTCAATTCAAATGGAGGATTAGGATTAGGAGCCCCTACTCCCTCGAGAGTGGTTTTGCGCGGCGCGGGCGGCGCACGGATTCAATGGTCTTGGGGCGTGGTTTGGGCGCCAGGATAATCGGGCAGCCTTCGTATCCAAAGGCGCGGCGCATCTGGCCGGTGAGGTACTTTTTATACGGCTCGGAGAAGAGTTCGTCGCGGTTGACGAAGAGCAGAAAGGTCGGGGGCGCCAGCCTGACCTGAGTGGCGTAGAAGAATTTCAACCGGTGGCCCTGGGCGCTGACCGGCTGCCGGCGCTCGACCGCTTCCTGCAACGCGCGGTTGAGGATGGATGTTGGGATCCTCTGCTGCAACTGTGCCGCCACGTAGCGCACGGCCTCGATGAGGTAATCCAGATGAAAGCCGGATTTGGCCGAGGTGAAGATGACCGGCGCGTAGTCCAGGAAAAACAGGTGTTCCTGCACCCAGGCGCCGAACTCGGCCAGCGTGGTCATGACTTTGGGGCCGCGCGGGCAATCTTTCCGCCGCCGGCGCCCGACCTCCTCCTGGCGCGCCTTGCGGACCGCCTCCTCCACCCGGTCCCACTTGTTGACGACGAGGATGCAGGCCTTACGCTCCCCGACAATCTTGTCGGCCACCTTTTTGTCCTGCTCGGTGATGCCGCTCTCGGCGTCCAGGACCAGGATGACGATGTCGCAGCGGGCGATGGAATCTTCCGCCCGTTTGAGGCTGAAAAACTCGATGGAATTGTCAATGCGCCGCTCCTTGCGGATGCCGGCCGTGTCGATGAGGACACAAGACTGGCGCACGCCATCGGTCAGGAAATCGAAAGGGACGTCCACGGCGTCCCGAGTCGTGCCGGGGATGGGGCTGACGACGACACGCTCGGACCGGGTGAGGGCGTTAATGATGGAGGACTTGCCCACGTTGGGCCGGCCGACAATGGCCAGCTTGAGCGGCGCCTGGGGCGTCCCGCGCGGCGCTCCCCCTTCCGGCCCAGCCTCGGCTTGGCCTTCGGCTCCCGCGCTGCGCCCGGCATCCTCTGTCCTCTGTTCTTCCTTCGGCAGCAATGCCACAGCCGCATCGAGAAGCTCTCGGATGCCCAAGCCGTGAATGGCGCTGACAGGGAAGACCTGCTCGAAGCCCAGTTCGGCAAATTCCGCCGCCTCGCCTTCGACACGGTCCGTGTCCACCTTATTGACGGCGACGAGAACGGGTTTGCCGCTGCGGCGCAGACGCTCGGCGACCTCGCGGTCCAGCGGCGCCACGCCCTCCCGCACGTTGACAACCAGGATGATGGCGCACGCGGCCTCGATGGCCAGCTCGACCTGGGCCAGGGCGGCCTGGAGGATAACATCCCGGGCCTTCTCGCCGCGCAGCAGTCCGATGCCCCCGGTATCGACCAGGGTAAAGGGCCGCCCGGCCCATTCGGCCTCGGCGGTAATGCGGTCGCGCGTGACCCCGGGTTGATCATGGACAATAGCGATGCGCCGGCCAACGATGCGGTTGAACAAGGCGGACTTGCCGACATTGGGTCGGCCGACGATGGCAATCAAGCCTGGCACAAGGAGAAGATGCCTTGCTGGAAGCCCCTGCGAAAGGAAAAGGTGGCCCGGGCTGAAGGCGGGGGTGCAGACCTGTTTTTAGGAACCGGTCGTGTTGCCGACAAATGCCCCGGTAAAAGTGCGGGGGCGACGGCTCATCCTTGCCGCTGGAAACTTGGACCGGACAAGGCTTCCAACCGGGCCGTGCTGGGCGGATGCGGAGCCGGGTGTTTCACACCTCCGGACGTGTCGGTGCGGATCATGTTTGCATCACAGACCGGAGGGCGCATAAGGAACGTTTATTGGGCAATTTGCATTCACTTCTTGACCAGGCAATCGTGGAGCGAAACTTGTCGCGGTCAGAAGCTCTAGAAGCACTGTGGGGCCGGATGGCTGGGATTTGAGTGTCATGATGCCGGCCGGTTCATCGCCGGAACACAGCCTCCAGCCCTTCGCGGCTCAACAGCCCCGCATTGTAGAACCTCCTTGCCAAGTCGCGCTGGCGGTCGCCGATCTTGTCGCTCTTCTGCTCGTTGGTCCGCAGCGGCATCAGTTCCAGGTTGGCGATAACGTTGTCCAGCTCGGGCGCCACCGCTCGTGGGATGATATGATCGACGGAAAGCTGATCGCCCTTGTATGGCCCTTTCATCACCGTCGCCGCCTTGCCGCGCCTCATCCGAGCGAGGCCCGCGCGATCCAGACAGCCCAGCTTCTCGGCGATGTCGAGGTTCCGCAGCAGCGCCTCCTTGGTTAGCTTGGCGGGTTCGGCGCTCTTGTAGCCTGCGAGCGCAACGGCGCGGTCGAGCACCTTCGCGGGGTTCTCGCCTTCCTTCCGGCCCGACGCGAGCCAGTAAATGGCCTTCTGCACGCGGGGATCGCTACCACGCTGGCGCAGCGTAGCCAGCTTTGCCGGGGCGATGAGGCTGGCGATCTGCTGCGCGTAGTCGGTAGGGGCGGCCAGGGCCTGGGCGGCCAAGAGGAGCCAGCAGAGCAGAGTGGGGAGACGGCGCGTCATGTCACGGGGCCGAGTGTAGGCAGGGGGTGCGGCTAAAGCCAGCGGGAACAGTGCGGCGGGCTACTGAAGCCGGTCCATGCGTTTCGGAGCCTTCAACGTGGGCTCGGTGCGCCCCGGGTATGGCTGTGGACGTAAGTGCCATCCTTCCTGTAGTAGGCCCGGACATAAACGCTGCCCCCGCCCGTCGAACGAGAGCCGTAACCGCCAGTGTGGGTTGCAGTGCCCGGCCAATCCGCTTGTCCCGCCGACTGAGCGGCGGAGCGCTGGGCCTCTGGGGTCGGGGATGTAACCGGGAGTGTCTGGCTGCGGGAGCCCGGGGGTGCCGGGGATTAGTCGAACCGGTCGAGCCACAGCAGGATGCTCTCGATGTTCATGATCTGTCGTTCGATAGCTGCCGCTGCTTCCTCGTGTGGCCCCAGGGCAGACTCCTTTGCGTTGCGGATGGCGCGCCGCTGGTCGGCTGCGAGCGAGGAATCGTACAAGCCAAGCCAGGTCTTGCCAGCACTGACGCTCTGCACGCGAGCTTCCTGGCGTATGCCGGCCATGGTGGTCGTTTCCTTGCGTTTGTCGGCCTGCAGTTCTTTCTTGCGGTGACGCAGCTTCTTGACCAAGAGGTTCTTCTCAGTCTCAGTCTTGGGCACAACAAGGAGGGCCGGCGATACGACCGGGCTTTGCGTCGAGCTTCACCGGGACGGCGCTTGACAGGGGCTCCCAGCCGGACATTCCCGGCGCGGTGTATAGGGTGTCTGGCGGAATTTCGCCATTCTCGACCATCTGGCCGAGGTCTTGCAGCGAGAAAGGGCCGGTCTCCTGATTATCCACCAGGATGTAAAGTTGGTCCTCGGCCTCGTTCATCGTTGATCGCGCGGGACGCCACGTTCCTGATTTATGCCGACTGGCCCGAGCATCCCACGAACCGGTGCGTGAGTCAAGGCCAACCAGCGCTCTCCGAAATGCCAATCGCAACCGCTCCGTCCGGCGTGGAAGGGGCCGCCAACCTGGGTAAAGGCCGCCCCACTACCTGCCTGCCTTTTTTCCGAGTCCTGTTTTGCGGGCCTCAAGCCCGGAAAACAGAACTTGGGAAAAAGGGAGGCTGGAGTTTGGACCTGTTGCGGCACCGCGCAGCGGTGATTTGAAGGTAGCCGTGTGGCTTCAGCCCTTGTCGTTACCCACATCTTTCATGGCCTCGCATGAGCCGGGCTTCTACTGACTCGAAAACCTCCCGGAAATGGCCCAAATTGGCCGCGCCGCGCAGCGGCAGCCCGACGGTAGCCGTGGGCCTCGGCCCACGGTGGCGGCCACGAAAGTCGAGCGCGTCGCGCAGCGACGCCTGAACTCAGACCTAAGTGATGTAGCATCAATAAGTTACACAATCAGTTGAACTTAACATTCCACGCTAAAGATGTGGGTAATGACAAGGGGCTTCAGCCCACGGAATGAGCGGCCCGTAGCCGTCGCGTCGCGCCAGCGACGCTTGCACCCCCCGGCTTGCCTTGTCAATCCCACAGATGGCGACGGTGGGCGGTATCCCAAGCAAGACATGGATGTGATCCTCCGTGCCGCCGATGAGCAGGGGCCTCAATTGATTTTGCCGCGCGATGCCGCCCAAGCAGGCCCAAAGGCGCTCCTGCATGTCCAGCCGCAGCCAGGGCTCGCGGCCTTTGGTGCTGAAGACAACGTGGTAGTGGAGACTGGTGAAGGTATTGGCCATAGTGTAATTGACGCGGTTGGGTTGCGTGAACGCGCTGGGTGTAGCAGGCGTCGCTCCGCGACGCAATGCTAATTCGGGGCGCGCCACCCGTGGGCTGAAGCCACTTGTCATTACCCACATCTTTAGCGTGGAATGTTAAGTTCAACTGATTGTGTAACTTATTGATGCTACATCACTTAGGTCTGAGTTCAGGCGTCGCTGCGCGACGCGCTCGACTTTCGTGGCCGCCACCGTGGGCCGAGGCCCACGGCTACCGTCGGGCTGCCGCTGCGCGGCGCGGCCAATTTGGGCCATTTCCGGGAGGTTTTGGAGTCAGTAGAAGCCCGGCTCATGCGAGGCCATGAAAGATGTGGGTAACGACAAGGGCTGAAGCCACACGGCTACCTTCAAGACATCGCTCCGCGATGAGCCCCGGGCAACCAGCGCGAACCCGGGAAAAAGGGAGGGGTTCATGTTGGGTTCGTTGCCCAGGGGGGCGCTCGAGGGGGGCAGGGGAAAAGAATCGCCATTTTCGGCTGGCGGTAGCCAAGAGCCAATGGCCAAGGGGCAACGAAGTGGTGGCAGTGCAAAAGTATCGCCATTTGGCGGCGGGCGGGTTAATCTGTGGCCATGGAAACGTTGCACGCACCTTGGCGAATAGATTACATCCTGGCGCCTAAACCCGTCCTGGACCAAAGCCTGTTCACCCGCATTGCGCAGTCCGCCGAGGACGAGGCCAATTACGTCATCGCGCGCGAGCGGGCCTGTTATGCGTTGCTCAATGCCTTTCCCTACACGGGCGGGCACCTGATGGTGGTGCCCTACAAGCAAACGCCGGATTTGAACGGCTTGACCGACGAGGAGTTGAGCGGCCTGTTTCAACTGACACGGCGCTGCCAGAACGCGCTCACCAAGGTCATGCGGCCCGACGGCTTTAACATCGGGCTGAACGTGGGCCGGGTAGGCGGGGCCGGCATCCTGGAGCATCTGCACGTGCATGTGGTGCCCCGCTGGTTGGGGGACACCAATTTCATGCCGATCCTGGCGGGCACGACGGTGGTGCCCCAGGCCCTGCGCGACCTGGCGGCCCAGTTGCGGGCCGCCCTGGCAGAGTCAAGGGCTGGCCAGTGAGAGGTTTGGTTCTATGGCAACGGAAACTTTGCACTTCGAGAGCGCCCGGGTCGCGCAGCAGCTTTACAACAACGACCCTTCCAACCTGCAGGCCCTGGACCATCAACTGGGCGTCAAGGCCACTTCGCGCGAAGGCTGGATCAAGCTGGAGGGCGAAGCCGCTGCCATTGACCGGGCCAAACACCTGTTCCTGCTCCTCCAGGGGTCGCTGGAGGCGGGGGCCGCGCTGCGCGGGCGCGAGTTCGCCCACGCCCTGAACATCGTGAAGCACGAGGGGGTCTCGATGCTCAAGGACATCATCTCCGACCGCATCCAGACCTCGGAAAAGAAGCCGACCGTGAGCGCCAAGACGATAGGGCAAAAGAAGTACATCGATGCGATTCGCCGTCACGACGTGACCTTCGGGGTCGGGCCGGCGGGCACGGGAAAGACCTACCTGGCGGTTGCCATGGCCCTGGCGGCGCTGCGGGAAGGGAGCGTCTCCCGCATCATCCTGACCCGCCCGGCCGTCGAGGCCGGCGAGGCGCTGGGTTTTCTGCCCGGGGACCTCTACGAGAAGATACTGCCCTACTTGCGGCCGCTGCACGATGCCTTGCACGACATGCTGCCCGCCGAGGAAATCCAGAAACACACCGAGCGCGGGCTGATCGAGATCGCCCCGCTGGCCTACATGCGCGGGCGCACGCTCAACCACGCCTTTATCATCCTGGACGAAGCGCAGAACTCGACCTCCGAGCAGATGTTTATGTTTCTGACGCGCCTGGGCATCGGTTCCAAGGCCGTGGTGACCGGGGACGAGACTCAAATCGATCTTCCTTCGCACAAACAGTCCGGCCTGCTGGAGGCGCACCGCGCCCTGAGGCGTGTCGAGAGCATCGCTATCGTCGAGTTCACCAAACGCGACGTGGTGAGGCATCCGTTGGTCCAACGGATTATCGCCGCCTACGAAGAGCACCGGGGCCAGGCCCGCTCCCACGGCGAAAAGGAGTGAAAGCCGGGAATGCAAACCTCCAACTGCGCAACCGGCAGCGGGTCCGCCGCCTGGATTTGCCGCTGGCGCGCCGGATTACAACGACGCTCCTGCGCGACTTGTTGGGGTTGAATGATTTTGACCTCGGCCTGTTGCTGGTGGGCGCCGCGGAAATGGCCCGCTTGAACGAGACCTTCCTGCGCCATGCCGGCCCGACCGATGTCCTCTCCTTCGACTACCTGGAGAAACCGGGGCCGCGCGGCGGCCCTCCGGCCGGGCGCCCGGCCGATTCCTCCGCCTCTTTGCACGGTGAGATCGTCCTCTGCGTGGATGAGGCCGTGGCGCAGGCCCGCCGCTTCCGCACCGGATGGCAATCCGAATTGGTCCGCTATATCGTCCACGGCATCCTCCATCTGCGCGGCTTCGATGACCGCCGCCCGGGGCAACGCCGCAAGATGAAGCGGGCCGAAGATCGTCTTCTCCGGCAACTGTCCGCCCGCTTCGACCTGAGGAGGCTGGGAAAGACTGCGGACGGCTTGAGCCGGGGCGGAGGATGGACTACGTTGGGGCATTCGATTGACTGTCGCAGCGAAATTGAGGCGGAGAGCGCGCCGGGTGTGGTTTGTGTCCATGGCCGGCAGCGTGGTGTGCATGGCCTTGGGCGGCGCGGCGGGCGCGGACCTGAAGGAGGCGCAGAAGTTATTCCTGTCGGGAAACTACGGAGCCTGTCTTGCCCTTGCCGGGCAGGCGGGGGGGTCGGATAGAGCGGACTGGCAATTGCTCCGGTGCAAGGCGCTGCTGGCGACCGGGCGATACCCTGAGGCGCGCGATGCGGCGACCAACGCGCTGGCACAGGACCGCTGGAATGTCCGGTTGTGCTGGCAGGCGCGCGAGGCCCTGTTGAGCAACGGCCAAACCAACGCCGCGGCGGAGAAGGTGGAGGACATCGTCCGAATGGTGTCGGGGCACCCGCGGGATTACGGGGACGCGGCGAGCCTGGTGGTGTTTGGGCAGGCGGTGCTGCTCAAAGGGGCGGACCCGCGGCGCGTGCTCAGCGCGCTGTTGGACGCCGCCAAAAAGGCGGACCCGGATTTGCGGGAGATTTACCTGGCCGGCGGCGGATTAGGGCTCGAGAAACATGACTTTGCCCTGGCCGCCAAGGAATTCGAGGAGGGGCTGAAGCGATTGCCGGATGACCCGGATTTGCACTATGGTCTGGCGCAGGCCTACTTGCCAAACGACCCGGTGTTGGCGCTTTCCTCGCTCGAGAGCGCCCTGCGGCGCAACAGCAACCACGTGGCGAGCCTTTTGATGCTGGCCGATCATAGCATCGATGCGGAGGACTACGCGGAGGCAGAGCGGTTTCTGACGCGGGTCCAAGGGGTCAATCCTTGGCAGCCGGAGGCCTGGGCTTACCGGGCGGTGCTGGCGCATCTGCGCAACCAACCGCAGGCGGAGGAGACGGCGCGAACCAACGCCCTCAAGTTCTGGCCGGCCAACCCGCGCGTGGAACACTTGATTGGGCTGAAGCTCTCGCAGCATTACCGCTTTGCCGAAGGGGCGGCCCACCAGCGCCGGGCCCTGGAGTTCGACCCGGATTATCTGCCGGGCAAGTCCCAGCTTGCGGAGGACCTGCTTCGGCTCGGGCAAGAAGCGGAGGGCTGGCAGTTGGCCGAGCAAGTGCAGCGCCAGGACGGCTATGACGTAGAGGCGTTCAACCTGGCGACATTGCACGACACGCTCGGGAAGTTTGTAACGCTGACAAACCGGGATTTCCTGGTGCGCATGAGCCGGCTTGAGGCTGAGGTCTATGGGGCTCGAGTGCTTGGATTGCTGGGGCGGGCCAAGACCAATCTCTGTGGCAAATACGGGGTCAAACTGGGCCAGCCGATCCTGGTCGAGATTTTCCCCGAGCAAAAGGACTTTGCGGTGAGGACCTTCGGGATACCAGGCGATCCGGGCTACCTGGGGGTCTGCTTCGGCAATGTCATCACCGCCAACAGCCCCGGGGCGCACTTGGGCCATTCGTGGAACTGGGAGGCGATGCTCTGGCACGAGTTCTGTCACGTGGTGACGCTGCATCTGACGCGCAACCGGATGCCGCGCTGGCTGAGCGAAGGCATTTCGGTTTATGAGGAGGGCCAGGCCAACCCGGCATGGGGGCAGCGCATGAACCCGCGCTACCGGGAGATGGTGCTCGAGGGAGAGTTGAGCCTGGTCTCCAAACTCAGCGGGGCGTTCCTGGCGCCTCGCTCGGCCCTTCATCTTCAGTTTGCCTACTACCAGTCCGCGCTCGTGGTCGAGTTCATCGTCCAACGCTTTGGCCTCGACCGGCTCAAGGCGATCCTGCGGGACCTGGGCGAGGGGATCGAGGTCAACCAGGCCCTCGAGCGGCAGACGGCCCCACTCGGGAAATTGGACGAGGACTTTGCGGCGTTCGCCCGCCGGCGCGCCGAGCAGCTCGCCCCAGGGCTCGACTGGACCAGGCCCGAGCGGGCCCAAGGCGGCGTGGCGGCGCGGCTTTCGGGATTGTCTGACCGGCAGAAGGTCCAGCCCCCCGCGGTCCTGAAAAACGCTCCCGGGGATTCGCTCAGCAAGACCAACTTCTACGCGCTGGCCGAGCAAGCAGCCCAATGGGTCCGGGAAAAGAAATTCACGGAGGCCAGAGCGCCGTTGGAACGATTGCTCGAGCTTTACCCGGACCAGACCGGCGCCGACAGCGCCTACGCGATGCTTGCCGAGGTCCATCACGCCCTGGGCGAAACCAATGCGGAAAGGCGGACCCTGGCCCGCTGGGCGGAGAAGGACGACGAGGCCCCCAAGGCCTGCTTGCGGCTGATGGAACTGGACACCGCCGCGCAGGACTGGAGGGCGGTGGAGCTGGATGCGCAACGCTACCTGGCGGTGGACCCGCTGGTCGCGCCGCCCTATCGCTTCCTGGCCCAGGCGGCGGAACGCACCGGGGACATTCCCACGGCCATACAGGCCTATCGGACCTGGCTCGAGCTCGATCCGCTGGACCCGGCCGACTTGCATTTCCACCTGGCCGAACTTCTCCACCGCGGGGGCGATCCGGAGGCGCGGCTCCAGGTCCTCAAAGCCCTCGAGGAGGCCCCGCGGCATCGTGCCGCGCTTCGGCTGCTATCGGAAATCGAGGGGAAACCGGGGACATGAAGGCGCATAAAATGAAGTCTGAAGTCCGAAATGCTACCTATGAACACCGTTGAGCTTTCTCCCAACACACCTGAAACCGTCCCTTCGCCCTACGAAACCGAGCGAGAGATTCTGGAACATTTCTCTGCCGGGCGAGCGCGGATTGAGGCGGAATTGGCCAAGACGATCGTCGGTCAAAAGGAGGTTATCGAGCAATTGCTCATTGTGCTTTTCGCGGGCGGCCATTGCCTGATCACGGGCGCGCCCGGCCTGGCCAAGACCCTGCTGGTGAAGTCCATCGCCCGCATCTTCCATTTGAAGTTCCAGCGGATACAATTCACGCCCGACCTGATGCCGGCCGACATTACGGGCACGGAAATCCTGCAGGAGACGGGCGAGGGACGAAAGATGGTTTTTGTGCGCGGCCCGGTGTTTGCCAACATGATTTTGGCGGATGAAATTAACCGGACGCCGCCCAAGACGCAGGCCGCCTTGCTGGAGGCCATGCAGGAGCACCAGGTCACCGCGGCGGGCCTCCGTCATGCGCTCGAGGAGCCCTTCTTCGTGCTCGCCACGCAAAACCCAATCGAGATGGAAGGGACCTACCCGCTCCCGGAGGCCCAACTGGACCGGTTCATGTTCAATGTGGTAATGGATTATCTGCCGGAGGAGGAAGAGGTGGCGGTGGTCACGCGGACGACCGCCGGGACGCCTGCGCCCATCGCCGAGTTGTTCACCGGCCAGGACGTGCTCAGCTTCCAAGACCTGGTCCGCAGGGTGCCCATCGCCCAGGAAATGGCCCGCTACGCCGTCAGGCTGGCTTCGGCCTCGCGGCCGCGGCAGCCGTGCGCGCCCGGCTTCATCAACCAGTGGGTCAATTGGGGCGCGGGCACGCGGGCCGGCCAATTCCTGGTCCTGGGGGCCAAAGCCCGGGCGCTTATCAAAGGCCGGGTGCACGTCAACGTCGAGGACATCCAGGCCCTGGCTTACCCCACGTTGCGCCATCGCATCCTGCTCAACTACCGGGCCGAAGCCGAAGGAACAACGGTCGAGACGGTCATCAAGAGGTTGCTCGAGACGATCCAGCCGCCGGTCCCGCTATGAGGACGACAACCTCGAGACCCGAAATCCGAAGTCCGAATCCCGAAGGCGGCACTCCACCCTTCGCCGGGCAGGGACCGGCTACGGCTGGCGGGCCGCACTCCGGGGCCCAAGCCGCTTCGCTGATCGACCCGCGGACGCTGATGAGCATTCGCAACCTGGAACTGCGGGCGCGGGTGGTGGTCGAGGGTTTTTGGAGCGGGCTGCATCGGAGCCCTTACCATGGCTTCTCGGTGGAGTTCACCGAATATCGACAATACTCCCCTGACGACGACCCGCGTTACCTGGACTGGCGCGTGTTCGCCCGGAGCGACCGCTATTTCATCAAGAAATTCGAGGAGGAGACAAACCTGCGCTGTTATGTGCTGGCCGACCGCAGCCGTTCGATGGCCTATGGTTCGACGGGCTGCACGAAGGCCGAATATGCGGCTACGCTTGCGGCGACGCTGGCCTACTTCCTTTATATGCAAGGGGATGCGGTCGGAGTGCTGACCTTCGACGAAGAGAATCGCGACTATCTGCCGGCGCGGCATCGGACCGGGCACCTGCGGCAGGTGATGCTGGCGCTGGAAAAACCGGCGCTGGGCCGCGGCACCAGCCTGGCCGCCCCGCTCGAGCGCATCGTGGAAATGGTTCGCCGACGCAGCCTCATGATGCTGATCTCCGATTTCCTGGCGCCAATCGGGCGGCTGGAATCCGATCTTCTTGCCCTGTCGGCCTGCGGACACGAGGTCATCGTCTTCCAGGTTTTGGACCCGGCGGAGCTGGATTTGAGTTTCCAGGAGCCGGCGATGTTCGAGGATGCGGAATCCGGGCGCACGCTTTTCATTGACCCCCGCTCGGCCCGGAAGGAGTACCAGCGCAAGCTCGAGGCCCACTGCCAATCGCTGCGGACGGCCTGCCAGCGGCTGGGCATTGCCTGCGAGCGCCTCACGACGGATCGGCCGCTGGAGCTGGCCCTGTTCGGGTTCCTCCGCCAGCGAATGCAGCACAAGCGCGGCCCCAGGCGGATGGCCCGCTCGAAGGTGGGATTGTAGCCCTGGAGGACAATGATTCGGTGAGCTTCCTGACTCCAATTTTTCTGCTCGGTGGGCTGGCGGTGGCGCTGCCGGTGCTCTTTCATTTGATCCGGCGCACGACCCGGCGGCGGACCCCGTTCAGTTCGTTGATGTTTCTGACGGCCTCCCCGCCGCGCCTGACGCAGCGCAGCCGGCTCGAGCACATTTTGCTGCTGCTGCTCCGCTGCGCGGTCGTTTGCCTGCTGGCCTTGGCCTTCGCCCGCCCCTTTTTCAGAAAGGCGGTTCCGGACACTTCGGTTTCGGCCGCCCGGCGCGTAGTTGTGCTGGTCGACACCAGTGCCAGCATGAGGCGCGCGAATCTCTGGACCGCCGCGCGGGAGCAGGCGCAGTCCATTGTCCGCCGGGCCGCGCCGGCGGATCAGGTGGCGGTGTTCACCTTCGATAGGCAGGTAAACCCGGTGGTGAGTTTCGAGCAGTGGACTGCCGCCGGCCCGGGCGGGCGCGTGGCGCTGGTCAACGGCAAACTGGCCGCCCTGTCTCCCGGCTGGTCCGCCACGCACCTTGGCCAGGCGCTCATCCAGGCGGCGGAGACCTTGGCCGATGCCGGCGGCAAACAGGCGCTCGGACCGGGCCAGATTGTCCTTATCAGCGATTTGCAGGAGGGCTCGCGGCTGGAACCGCTCCAGGGCTATGAATGGCCAAAAAACGTCCGGGTCTCGGTCCAGCCTCTCAAATCCAGGCCAGGCAGCAACGCCGCCCTCCAACTGGTGAGCGAGTCCGACGAGGCCGCCCCACAGGCCGGTGCCGCTATTCGCGTGCGGGTGACCAATGCTGCGGATTCTCGACGGGATCAGTTCCGGGTTGGCTGGGCGCAGCCCGACGGGCGGGGTTTTGCAGGGACGCCGACGGAGGTGTATGTGCCGCCGGGCCAAAGTCGCGTGGTGCCGCTGGCCTTGCCGCAGGCCGCAGGGCCGGCCCGCTACGCCGGGCCGGAGCGCATCCTGTTGCAAGGGGACGACGAGGATTTTGACAATACGGTTTTCGTGGTCCCCCCGGAGACCCAACGGCTTAGCGTCCTCTATTGCGGCAGCGGTTCGGAGAAAGACCCGGCACAGCCGCTTTATTTCCTGCGGCGGGCGTTCCAGGAGACCCGGCGCCAGGCCGTTCAAGTGGTCATCCGCCAACCGGGCGCGGACGCCGGTCGAAGTCCTGCGCTGCCGGCGCTCTCGGCTGCGGACCTCGAGTCTCCAACGCTCTTTGTCGTCACCGACCCGCTGCCGGAGGCGCTGGCGGGCGCGTTGCGCAGCCAGGTGGCCGCCGGCAAGACGGCCCTGTTCGTGCTGAGGAGCGGTGCGCCCGCAAATACGCTGGCGACCATGCTCGGCCTCCAGCGCATTGCCGTCGAGGAGGCCTCTCTCAAGGATTATGCCATCCTCGGCGAGATTGAATTCCGCCATCCGCTCTTTGCTCCTTTTGCCGACCCGCGGTTCAACGACTTCAGCAGAATCCATTTCTGGAAACACCGCCGCCTGGATGCGGGGTCCATCCCATCGGCGCGTCCGCTGGCGAAGTTCGACAGCGGCGACGCGGCCTTGGTCGAGGTCCCGGTCGGCCGCGGGCGCGTGCTGATCCTGACTTCCGGCTGGCAGCCCGAAGACAGCCAGTTTGCCCTCTCAACGAAGTTTGTTCCCTTGCTCTATGCAATGCTCGAACAGAGCGGCGCGCCGGCCCCGTTGCCCACGCAGCATCATGTGGGCGACATCATCCCGATCACCCCGGCTGGCCTTGGGGATAAATCCGGGGCGGTCGTCTTCGCCCCGGACGGCTCGAGATTCGAGCTGCCGGCCGGCGAGGCCAGTTTCTCCCGGACCATGACGCCGGGCATTTATACGCTCGCCTCAGCCGGGGTGGCCAGGCGCTTTGCCGTCAACCTGGATGCCGCCGAGAGCCGCACCGCGCCGCTGCCGGCGGACGAGCTGGAGCGATTGGGCGTGCCGCTGGCACCGCAGGAAACGGCAGTTGCGCGGGAGGCGCAGCTCAAAGTCCGGTTGCAGGATGCCGAACTGGAAGACCGGCAACGGCTGTGGCGGCTTTGCCTTATTGCCGCCCTTGGCGTGCTCTTGGCTGAGACGTGGGTCGCTGCGAGGATCACTGTGTAATATGACCATGAATTGTCATCTCCAAGAGCGGCTTGAGCGGGTTGCGGGAAGGCAGCGGCGGTTGCGGCTTTGGTGGAGCGCGGCTGCGTGTTGGGCCGGCGCCGCCTTGGCCGGGCTGGGGTTGCTGGCCCTGCAACGGACCAGTGGATGGACTTCGTCCTTGGCGTGTCCCGGTCTCGCCTTGTTGAGCGTGGCGGCGGTCGTCGTGGTGTTCATCCGGCAGGGTCGAGTGGAGACGGACTGGCGGGCATTGGCCAGGCAAATCGAGGGCCGCTATCCCGACCTTGACGCCCGGCTTCTCACCGCCATTGAACAGGAACCCCAAGGGGGCCGCGACCTGAGCTTCATGCAGGAACGGCTGGTGCGGGAGGTCCTGGCGCAAAACCAACGAAACGATTGGGCCGGGGTGGCGCCTGGTTCGCGTCTCGAGTGGGCGCGGGCAGCGCATTGGCTGGCGTTGGCGCTGCTGGCGGGGACCTTGTTCGGGCTGCGCCCGAGCGGGGGCTGGCGCCTGCTGGCCAGAAACCCTGACCTTGACTTCCGAATCGCGGTGTCGCCGGGCGATACGCGGCTCGAGCGGGGCGAGAGCCTGGTGGTGCTGGCGCGTTTTGGCCGGGCCCTGCCTGCCAATGTCGAGCTGGTTGTCAGCCCGGCGGCTGGAGCCACCCGGCGCATCCCGCTGCTCAAGAGTCTGTCCGACCCTCTTTTCGGCTGCACCGTTGCCGACGTGGCGAGCAACCTCGTCTATCACGTCGAGTACGGCGCCCGCCGCACCCGCGATTTCACGGTTGCCGTGTTCGATTATCCGCGCCTGGAGCGCGCCGATGCAGATGTCACCTTCCCCGACTACACCGGGCAGCCGCCCAAGCACATGGAAAACACGCGTCGGCTCAGCGCGGTGGAGGGCTCGAGTCTGGACCTGACGATGCAGTTCAACAAGCCGGTTGTCTCGGCCAGGCTCATCGCCAAAGGCAAGGAGCGCAACGCCCTGACTTTGGCCCCCGGAACCAATGGCGCCATAGCCGTGCTCAGGCAATTCGCGCTGACCGCCAGTCAGAGCTATGAACTGCAACTTGTGGATGTCGAGGGACGGACTAACAAGACGCCGGCGCAGTTTGTCATCGAGGTTTTGAAGAACCGCCCGCCCGAACTGCGCCTGGCCTCTCCGCGTGGCGACCTCCGTCCCTCTCCCCTCGAGGAAATCGCCTTTGAGGGCACGGTTTGGGACGACTTCGGGGTCCGGGCTTTCGGGCTGGGCTACACGGTGGCCGGCAGAGATTTGCAGCTTGTTGAACTCGGCAGTTCCGTGCCGGGCCAGGAAAAACGTCCGTTCCATTATCTGCTTCGGCTCGAGGAACTGGGCGCGCAGCCCGACCAATTGATTTCATGGTTCGTTTGGGCAGACGACATCGGCCCGGACGGCCAGGTCCGGCGCACAACAGGCGACCTGTTTTTCGCCGAGGTGCGGCCCTTCGACGAAGTATTCCGCGAAGGTTCCGGCATGGAGGGGGGCGGAGAGGGTGAATCGCAAGGAGGAGAGCAATTCGGCAACCAGGGCGAACGGAGCGGCCGGTTGGTGGAAGTGGAAAAGCAAATCATGATAGCTACGTGGAAGCTCCAGCGCGAGGGAAGGCCGAAATCCGAAGGCCGAAATCCGAAGGCCGAAATCCGAAAGAAATCCGAAGCCCGAAATCCTGTGCCGGGTTTCAATCCCGTGTCCGATTCCCTCACTGGCCACTCGCCGCTCGTCACCAGCCGCTGGACCCTCGCCGGTCAGGTGAGCGCCCCAGGGGGCGGGACAGCACGCCAAGCACAGCGTGCCGGCGCAGGGCCTTCTCCTTCCCAGGGGCAACCGCCGAATCTGCCGGGGCCTGAAGACGATTGGGGAGTCGTGGCCGAGGCGCAAGCCGAGGCGCTCACGCAGGCCAAGGCGGCGGCGCAGCGCCAGCTCGATCCGCGAGCGGCGGCTCTCTGGACGACGGCCATCCAGGAAATGGAGCGCGCCCTGGCCCGACTGCGGGCCGCCAGTAATTCACCGGCCTCGCTGCCGGAGGCCCTGGCGGCCGAACAATCGGCTTACCAGGCGCTGCTCAGGGTGCAGGAGCATGAGTACCAGGTCTCCCGCCGGGGCAATCGGAGCCAGCGGGGCAACTCTGGCGGCCAGTCCATGCAGCGCCAGCTCGATCAGATGGATTTGACGGAGTCGGAAAACCGTTATGAACAGCAGCGGCAGGCGCAAGCACCGCCGGGCGGCCAGCGCCGGGAACAGTTGCAGGTGCTCAATCGTTTGCAGGAGTTGGCCCGCCGCCAGCAGGATTTGAACGATCGGCTCAAGGAACTCCAGAGCGCTTTGCAGGAGGCCCGCAACGAGGAGGAACGGACCGAAATCCGGCGCCGGCTCAAACGGTTGCAGGAAGAAGAGCAGCAGATGGTGGCGGACATGGACGAGTTGCGGCAACGGATGGAGCGGCCGGAGAACCAATCCAGCATGGCCGGCGAACGCCGGCAGTTGGAGCAAACTCGCCAGGACGCCCAGCGGGCGGCGGACGCGGCGGGGCAGGGAGAGGCCTCGCGGGCCGTGGCGGCCGGGACGCGGACCCAGGAACAGTTGCAGCAAATGCGCGACAATCTGCGCAAGGAGAGCTCGAGCCAGTTTGCCGACGACCTGCGCGAGATGCGCGCCCAGGCCCGCGATTTGGCCCGCCAACAGGAAGACCTCCAGCAGCAGATGCAAAAGGAAGCCGCCGGAGCTCGAAAGACCTTGTCCGACTCTCCCGAGCGCCGGCAGATGCTCGAGCAAATGGGCCGTCAAAAGGAGCGCCTGACCAACCTGGTGGACCGGGCCTCGCAGGTCTCCGAACAGGCCGAAGCCCCGGAGCCTTTGCTTTCCAGGCAGCTCTACGATACGGTCCGCCGCTTCACCCAGGACAGCGCCCAGGACGTCAAGGAACTCCAGGAGCAGTTCTTCACTCGGCGCGTGATGACGCGCAACCTGCTCGACCGGCTCAACAGTCCGGAGCCCGACGGCGCGAGACTGCTGGACGCCGCTTCCGAGTTGCTGCGGCAGGACTTTCTGCCTGAGGCCGGTGAAACCGCCCAGCGCGTCGGCCCGCGGATCGAGGAACTCAAACGCGGCGTCGAGCGCGCCGCCGAAAGCGTGGTGGGCGACGACACCGAATCGCTCCGCCTGGCGCAGCAGGAATTGAATCGGTTGACGGACCAATTGCGGCAGGAAATCCAGAGTGCCCAGGCCGAAGGCGGAGCGGCGCGCAGCAATCAGTCTTCCTCGGCCCGCCCCGGCGGCCGGCCCGAGACCGCCTCGGCGCGAGCCGGCCGGGGCGACGCCGGCGCCAACCGGCCTGGCGATTTGAACCGGCTCATGGACGAGCGCGGGTGGCGGCGGGATGGGCCGCTGGCCGGGGACGATTTCGTCTCGTGGTCCGATCGGCTGCGGAACGTCCAAGACATGATTGAAGACCCCGCTTTAAGAAACCAAGTGGCAGCCGCCGGCGAGCGGGCGCGGGTGCTGCGCCAGGACGTCAAGCGCGACCACAAGAGACCGGACTGGGACGTGGTCCGTTTGCAGGTAGTGAATCCGCTGACGGAGGTCCGGGAGCGGATAGCCGAGGAGCTGGCTCGGCGCCAATCGCGCGAGGCGCTTGTCCCGATCGATCGCGACCCGGTGCCCAACCGCTACTCCGAACTGGTCCGCCGGTACTACGAAGAGCTGGGAAAGGACAAATGAAAAGCATCCTCTCCGCCACTCTCATCCTCCCTGACCCGGCCTGGCTCTGGCCTGCCGCCGGGGCAGTAGGTTTGGCGGCGCTGTTGTTGTTCCGGGGTTACCGGGCGGCGCCGCCGGGGCCGGCGCGCTGGGTCTGCCCGGGGCTGAAGGTGCTGGGCTTGGCGGCGCTTGCCTTTTGCCTGCTGCAGCCGCTCTGGTCGGGGCAGCGGGCCCGGCCCGGGGCCAACCTTTTCGCCGTCGTTGCCGATAACAGCCAGAGCCTCCAGATCAAAGACCGCGGCGCCAGCCGGAGCCGGGGCGAATTCCTTCGGGGCCTGCTGGATGGCCGGCGTGCCCCTTGGTTGGGGAGGCTCGAGGAGAACTTTGAGGTCCGCCGCTATTTCTTCGATGCCCGTCTGCAAACGAGCAGGGACTTCCAGGACCTGACATTCAACGGGCGGGCTTCGGCGCTGGGCGCCGCCTTGCGCAGCCTGGGCGAGCGGTTCCAGGGCCGGCCGCTGGCAGGGATTCTGTTGTTGACCGACGGCAACGCCACCGACCTGCCGGGGGCGCCGGAGTTGGCGGGTCTGCCGCCCATTTACCCGGTGGTCATCGGCAGCCGCGAGCCTGTCAAGGACCTGGCCGTGCAACAAGTGCGCGCCACGCAGACCGATTTCGAAGACGCTCCCGTCTCCATCCAGGCCGATATCTCGGCTAGCGGCTATGCCGGGCAAACCATTGTCGCGCAGGTGTTCGATCCGTCCGGTCGGTCCCTGGCCCAACAATCGCTCCGGGGGCGCGGCGGGAGCGACCCGCTCGCGTTTCGTTTTCAGTTGCGGCCGGAAAAACCGGGGCTCTCCTTTTACCGCATCAGCGTCCGGTCCAAACAGGAGACGGGAACGGCCGGGCCGGCGGGCGATTCGGAGGAAGCCACGCTTGCAAACAACAGCTCTGTCGTGGTCGCGGACCAGGGACGCGGGCCGTATCGCATTCTCTTTGTCTCCGGGCGGCCCAACTGGGAATTCAAGTTTCTGAACCGGGCGGCGCAGGCAGACGACCAACTCCAGCTTGTGGGCCTGATCCGGGTCGCCAGCCGCGAGCCCAAGTTCAGTTTTCTCGGCCGGTCCGGCGAGGCCAGCAACCCCCTGTTCCGCGGCTTTGGCAATCAGTCGGCCGAAGAGGTCGAGCGTTATGACCAGCCGGTGGTTGTGCGGCTCAATACGCGGGATGAGTTCGAGTTGCGCGGCGGGTTCCCGCGCTCCGCCGAGGAATTGTATGCGTACCAGGCGGTCATCGTGGACGATCTCGAGGCCGCCTTCTTCACGCCCGATCAGGCGGCGCTCCTGCAAAAATTCGTCTCCGAGCGCGGCGGGGGCTTTCTGATGCTCGGCGGCATGGAGTCATTCCAGGAGGGAAAGTATCAGCGCACCCCTGTCGGCGACATGCTGCCGGTGTACCTTGACCGCGCCGAGCCAACCAAGGCGCCCGGCCCGTTGCGGCTGGCGCTGACCCGCGAGGGCTTGCTCCAATCCTGGGCGCGTCTGCGCAATAACGAGGCCGACGAGCAGGCGCGCCTGCAAGGCATGGCCCCTTTCCAAGTCCTTAATCACGTCCGTGGCGTGAAGCCCGGGGCCAGCGTTATTGCCACAGTCCGGAACGCCGCCGGCGAGTCATTCCCGGCCCTGGTCGTGCAGCGATTCGGCCGCGGCCGCACCGTGGCGCTGACCGTGGGGGATGTGTGGCGCTGGGGCATGAGCGACGCCGACGCCCATCGCGACATGGACAAGGCCTGGCGGCAACTGCTACGCTGGCTGGTCACCGACGTGCCCAACCGCGTGGACCTGGCCGTCGAGCGCCAGCCGGAGGACCCCAATGGAACGGTCTCCCTGCGGGTGCGGGTGCGCGATCCCAAGTTCCAGGCGCTCGATAACGCCAGCGTCAGTCTCGAGGTGCAGCCCGTCATGGTTCAAGCCGCCGCCGAACCGATGACCAACTCGATCCGTCTCCACGCCGAGCCTTCGGCCGCCGAACCGGGCCTCTACGAAGCCGCTTACCTCCCGCGCGCCACCGGAGGCTACAAGGTGACCGCCTGTGTGACAAATCCGGCGGGCCTCGAGGTGGGCCGGGCCGAGGCGGGCTGGAGTACCGACCTGGCGGCTGAGGAGTTTCGCTCCCTGACTCCGAACGTTGCGCTCCTGGAGTCTCTTGCCCATAAGACCGCCGGCGAGGTGGTCCGCGCCGAGGCGTTGGACCAATTCGCGCGCCGCGTTCTGCAACGGCCTGCCCCCATAATGGACGCCTGGACCTACCCCCTGTGGCACACGCCGGCCATTTTCGGCTTCGCCCTGGCCTGCTTCCTTGGCGAATGGGGCCTGCGCCGCTGGAAAGGATTGCCGTGAAAGCACCCTCCCTTCGGAGCCCCCGAACCTCGGCCTTCCTCCCTCGGATTTCCGCGCTTTTCCTCCTCCTTCCGCTTCTTTCCTCCGCCCAAGGCGCCGCCGCGGACCGCGCAACGGTCATCCTGGTCGTGGGAGCCGCCGGCGGAGATGAGTTCGGCGCCAGCTTCCGCCGGCAGGCAGACCTCTGGGAGAGGGCCTGTGCGCAGGGGCAATGCCGCTGCATTACCCTTGGCCTGGCCCCCGCCGCCCGCCCCAGCGATTACGACCGGCTCAAGGAGACCCTCGGCGCCCAGCCTAAAGAGGGGCTCGAGCCGTTGTGGTTGGTCTTGATCGGCCACGGCACTTTCGACGGCAAGGAAGCCAAGTTCAACCTGCGCGGCCCGGATGTCTCGGCCGCCGAACTGGCCGTCTGGCTGAAGCCGTTTCGCCGTCCCCTGGCGGTCATCAACACCGCCTCGTGCAGCGCCCCGTTTCTGAACCTGTTGTCCGCCACCAACCGGGTCGTCATTACCGCCACTCGCAGCGGCTACGAACAGAACTACACCCGCTTCGGACAATACCTGGCCGAAGCGCTTGCCGACCCGGGAGCGGACCTCGATAAAGACGGCCAGGTTTCCCTCCTGGAGGCATTTTTGACCGCCTCGCACCAGGCCGCCGAGTTCTATAAGGTCCAGGGCCGGCTCGTGACCGAGCACGCCTTGCTGGATGACAACGGCGACGGTTTGGGCACGCCGGCGGATTGGTTCCGCGGCCTGCGCGCCATCAAGAAGCCCAAAGACAACGCCGGCCTGGACGGCCTGCTGGCGCAGCAATTCTGCCTGGTCCCCAGCCAGTCCGAACGCAAGCTCACCCCAGAACAGCGCTCGCGCCGCGACACCCTCGAACGGGCCGTTCTCCTGCATCGTGAAAAGAAGGGCCAAATGAGCGAGGAGGACTACTATCGCCAGCTCGAGCAGCTCCTCCTCCCCCTGGCCCGGTTCTACCAAGAGAACGGGTGAAGCGCCTGGGAGCTTGCGCGCGCGCGCCGCCTGACCTGCTTTTGAGACATGCTTGATTGGTAATGGGTCAGACGCCAACCCGTCCCGGGCGCAGGACAAGATTCTTCGTTTTCTTCGTTTCCTTGGTGTACACCATTCGCCTGCACCCACTCCTCCCAAGCCCGCCAAATTCGAGTTGCCTGTTCCGGACGGCCAAGGTAGTGTCCTGCGAATGAAGTTTTCTCTCTTGAAGCTCGTCGCGGCATTGGGCGTGGCCGGCGCCGCCTTGGGGATGAACCCAGGCTGGGCCGCCTCGATTACGGTGCCCGACTACTCCTTCGAGTCGCCGGTGACGGTCTTCGCCAGTCCGGACATCGACTCTTGGCAAAAGACGCCCCAAGCGGCTTGGTGGGTGGATACTACCGTCGGCGGCACCAACTTCATCTGGGCTGATCTTACCGGCGAATTCGGCAACACGCCGGCGGGCTTCCCCGACCATATCGACAACTGCGACGGCAACCAGGCACTCTGGATATTCGCCGACCCGCAGGTCGGCGTCTTCCAGGACTACGACTCGACTGACTGGAGCAACAGCGTCCCGACGCATGCCTTCGACGCCACGTTCGAGGCGGGCAAGTCCTATCGTTTGGTGGTCGCCGTACTCGGCGGCGGGGGTGACATGACGAACGGCGCCAGTTTGATGCTCGGCCTGTATTATCGGGATGCCTCGAGCAACCAGGTGGTGGTCGCGGCCACCAACATCGTCAATTCCACCGCGCTCTTTCCCGATAACACCAATTTCATTGATTTCAGCGCGCAACTCGACACCGTTCAGGCGGGCGATGCCTGGGCTGGCCAACATATCGGCATCCTGTTGTTGTCCACGGTCGGCTTCGACCTGATGGGGGGATATTGGGATTTGGACAACGTCCGTCTGACTTCGGCCAGCGCGCCGGTATTGTCGGGCTGGACGGCCGCCAACGGCCAGTTTGCCTTCACGCTACAGAGCGACCCGGGGGCCGCCTGCGAAGTCCTGGCCGCAGCCGACCCGTCGCTGCCGGCATCTCAATGGACGAGCCTCGGCGCCGTAACCAACCTCACGGGGTCGATGATCTTCATGGACAACACGGTAACCAATGCCGGCAAGCGGTTTTACCAGGCGCGCCTGGTGGATTAGCCGGAGCGGCGGATGCGGACGATTTCCCATCGGCCGAAGGCGGCTCGGCCTGAGGGCGCCGGCACACCGCTGCTCAGGGCCTCTTGCCTGCGCCCACGGCTAGCGCGGGCTTTCACGCTTACAGAACTGCTGGTAGTGATCGCGGTCATCGCGATTCTGGCGGCCTTGCTCTTGCCGGCGCTGGCTTCCGCGCGGGCGGCCGGCAAGCGCGCGGCCTGCCTGTCGAACCTGCACCAAATCGGCATTGCCGTGCGCTCGTACGCCAGCGACAGCGACGGCCGGATTCCATACGGTCCGAAAGCCCCGCCGTTCATCAGTCCGGAGGATTTCTACCCTTCCACCGGGGCGCCGACGAGCTTGATTTCCCTGTACAACGGCTCGCCGGTCGGTTTGGGGTTGCTGCTGGCGCAATACCTGGCCAGCCAGCCCAAGGTCCTGTTCTGTCCCGGCGCCGACCAACCGCTGGACTCCGCCGCGCAACTCGCGTTGGTGGGCATCGGCCAAGCCCAGTGCAGCTACTATTACCGGCACGCCGGGGTGACCCAGTTGTTCGATACGCCCGGCACCAATGCCCCGCCGGCGCACCTTCAGCTCGACAACCTGGGGAACAACCGCAATGGCCTGCCCATACGCGCCTTGGCCCTGGACACCCAGTTCCTTTGTCCGCCGCAGTTGGCGGCTTACAACGTAAAGCCCAGCACCCACCACCGGCAGCGGTCCGCCGATGTCCTCTTCTGGGATGGCCACGCCCTGGCCCTCTCCAACCGCGATGGCCGTTTCACTGTGAACGTGAGTGATTACTCCCAAGTGCTCATGGGTTTCGACCTGATCCTCAAGGTCTTCGAACAGGCCGACACTCAGCCCTGAAAGTGGGTATAACCGGTCACTGACGGCGGACGGCTCGAGCCAAAGCGGGTAGGGCCTGCTCCTTACACGGACCTGCGATGGCGTGTGCGCGACCCCTTCTCGAAATCCCAAGCTCGCTATTCATCCCGGGAGGGATGAAAGAGGGTAGTCCGCCTCCACCGACCTTACGAAAGTCGTCCGATTATAGTTGACTTTTCAGGGAAATCTGGCATGGTTAATGCGTTCGATCAGTTCAGAGCTGAAAATGAAAACGCTGAAAAACCTGTTCATTTTAGGGTCTTGTCTTATTGTCTCGACGGCCATCTCGGCCAGGGCGCAGACGTTTGATCTCTCGTGGTTTTCCATCGATGGCGGGGGCGGGACCAGCAGCGGAGGGGCTTATTCGGTGAGCGGCACCATCGGCCAGCCGGATGCCGGCGTGCTCAGCGGCGGCAATTACACCATCGTGGGAGGCTTTTGGAGCGCCATCGCTGCCGTGCCCGGCAGTCCCGAGAGTCCCCAGCTCTCGGTTTCTGTCTCGGGGCAAAACGTGATCCTCTCGTGGCCTTCACCCTCGACCGGCTTTGCTCTCCAGTCGAGCGCCAGCCTCAACCCGGCCACCTGGCAAGCGGTGCAGCAAACCGCCAACGACAACGGCACGACTGTGAGCGTCACCCTCACCGCGCCCGTCGGCAACATGTTCTATCGGCTCCAGTACTGAAGTGCGGAGTGCGGAATGCGGAGAAGGTCACTGCGCCGGCAGCATGGCGGCGATCGTTGACAAGGCGTTGCCTTCCAGGCGGTTATTGACGAAGATGAATGTGGTGCGTTTGGGTCCGGCGGCCTGGCCTTGGACAATCAGCGCCCGGCCTGCCGCCCGGGCCTCCGGATTCTCTTCCTTGATCGAGTCGTAGGGCTCGAAGGTCTTGACCGCCTGCTCATATTTGCGGCCGGGCTTCAACAGGAACCGGGCGGCCACCAGGCCGGGGTTGGTGAGGCTGGCGGGCAGGGCCATCTGCTCGCTGACGGTGGGCATGGCCTCCCAGGAATTGAACACATGGGCGGCCCGGTGGCGCGCCAGGCAGGCGAAGTAATCGGGCGTGAGCCAGGCTCGGTTCCGCAATTCCACGCCATAGGGCCAGCCTCTAGGCAAGCGGCCCAGGAAAGTGTCCAGATCGGAGGCAAAATCCCGGCCATGCGAATAGTCCGCCGGATAAAACCTCGAGAACTCGAACATAAGCAGGCCGACATGGGAGCGAATGGACTCGCACGGATGCAGGAACGAGGCGGCAAACAGGTCCGCGTTCAGGAAATGCTCGTTGGGTTTGCCCGCGCGCCGGCCGAAGCGGGGGAGATTGGGGAATCTCTTGAGCGTGATTGCGTCGGTCACCTTGAAGCCGAAGAGGAAATCCCCGGGCACCTGGGCCGCCAGACCCTCCAACGAACCCCGGGTGGGAAAGGTGTAATAGGCCGCATCGACGGAGACCGTTTTGAACACTTCGGCATATTCGCCCAGACAATCCCTTCTGAAACGGCTCTCGGCGAACTGCCCGCGCCATTCATAACGCGCCGGGTCGTAGAGGAGGCCGCGCCAGCCCGGGTATTTCCAGGAAGAGGCGCCGATGAAAACACCTTGCCGCGCCAGTGCCGCCGCCCGCTCCCGCATTTGCTCCCGGCTGAATTGCACATCCAACTTATAGGCCAGGACGGGGCCGCGGTAAAGCGGGACCGCCTATGTCCCGTCTCACTGGCCCTGTTGTCGCGCCCGGACACGCAGGCCGTGTGGTTCGGGCGCGTTGGCAAACGAGAGCCGGCCCTGGTTTGTGGCGACGCCCAGGTAGGGGTCGTCGGTGATGAGAATATTGCCGTCCAGGTCAAGATAATCGCAGAGTTCGGCCAGGTGAGCGGCGGCACTGATGAGGATGCTGGTTTCGATCATGCAACCGAGCATGGTTTTGAGGCCGGCTTTGCGGGCGGCCTGGAGGGCATCGAAGCCGCCGCTGATGCCGCCGGTCTTGACGAGCTTTACATTAACGCCGTGGAAACACTCGGCGGCCTGGGCCGCATCGCCGGCGTTGTGGTAGGATTCGTCGCCGAAGACCGGCAAAGGCGAGCGTTGTTTGAGCCAGGCCCAGTCCTTGATGGGCGCGGCGGCGGGCATGGGCTGCTCGACGAATTCGACGTGGCCGTCCTGGGCGAGCCACTGGATGCTCTCGAGGGCCTGCTCCTTTGTTTTCCAGCCTTCATTGCCGTCCACGCGCAAGGTCTTCCCCGGGGCGGCCTCACGCAGGGCCTTCAAGTTCTCTTTGTCGCCGGCTACGCCGAGCTTCATTTTGAGGAGCGGGAACGGCTCGGCCTCGAGGGCCTTCTTGCGGATAACCTCGGGCGTATCGATGCCAATGGTGAAGGAGGTGACGTGCTGGCTCTCGCGGAAGCCCAGGCCCAGGAGATCATAGATCGGCTTCTGGGCGCGCTTGGCCGCGCCATCCAACAAAGCGAGATTCAAGGCGCACTTGGCCGACATGTCACGGGACGAGATCGTCTCCAGGTATTGCATGCTCCCCTCGACGTCGTTGAAGGAGAGGCCGCGCGCATCCACCTTCCGGAGAAAGGCCTCAACCGAGTCAATGGTTTCACGGTAGCGCGAGAACGGGGCGGCTTCGCCGCGCCCGACGGTGCCGTCAGCGCCGGTCAGTTCGACGACGGCCACCTTTGCGACGTTCGCGCCCGGGCCGCTCGCAATGGTCCAGGTGTGCGCAAGATGCAAATCAAACCGTTTGAAATTGAGTTTCACACCCACAACAAACCAGAAACCGGCCGGGACGCAACCAAAACGTCAAGACAGTATGCGCGTCAAGGCCGGCTGTTTGGCCCTTGCCCTGCCGTTCAGTGACAGTATAATGCGCGTATGAAGACAATGACTGCCACTCAGGCCCGGCAGAGGCTCGGCACGATTCTCTCGCGCGTCCTGCAGGGCGAAGACATTGGCATCGTCCACTCTGGGACCGGCAGAATCATCGCCCTGCGTCCGGTGGAGGTTTACAGCGAAGACTACGCGCTGGTGGAATACGGGTTGACCGCTCAGGAGATGAGGCGCGCCGAAGAGAACATTCTAGGAAAACTGAAGCGTGAAAAAGCCAAACTCTGGGACGGAACCGCCCCCGGCCTTCGCGGTTGAACTCGGGGCCGGCTGGGAGAAAGCCTCTGAACCCTGGCGCTGGGAGCTTGGAGCGTCGGCGGCCTGGGGCGCGAGGGCGCCGTAGCACTTGCCACGCTCCACCCCAGGCATTCATGTCCCGGAATTTGTCTCTGCGCGAGCCCTACGGCGCCACCGGTTTTGGCTGGGCTTTTTCCCACTCGTCGTGGCTGACGGCCTTGACGTGGTGTTCGAAGACAAAGAGGCCTTTCTTGTTGCCCACCACGATGTCAGGATATTTTGGATTGCTGACGAAGCCGGCCATGACCTGGGTGCCCACTCCCGAGTCGTCGTCCACCAGGAACGGGATGAACTCGGCCTGGCCCTTGGCGGGGCGGACCAGTTTGAACCAGTAAAGGACCGCCGGAGCGGTATCGGATTCGGGGTCGGGGCCGTATTTGCCGTGGGCCCAAAAGCGTTTGCCGGTGACGATGTCTTTCAAGCCGTCGCCGTCGATATCGATCAGGGCCAGGGAATGACCCTGGGAGAACTGGACGCCATAGCGGTTTTTGGAGGCGTCTTTGTTCAGAATCAGGTGTTCGCGGAAAGTGATGTTGCCGTCCTCCTTGACTTGTTCGTACCAGGCCAACCCGTAGCCGTGGGCGCTGATGGAGGTGATGACGTCGTTCAGGCCGTCGCCATTGACATCATAGACCACCATCTGGGCGCCGCCGTCGCCAAAGTGGAAGGGGTGCTTGATCCAGACCGGGTCGCCCTCCAGAGACGCAGGCTGCTCCCACCAGCCGTCCTTTTCGAGGATATCGATGCGGCCATCGCCGTTGATGTCGCCGCAGCCCAGACCGTGCGTATAACGCTGGTAGCTGCCTTTGGGGGTTATCGGATGAAACTTCCAGGCCGCCGCCGGGTTCTTCCAGTCCGCCTGGGCGTAGCCGATGCATCCCTTGGAGCAGCAGAGAATGTCGGGCTTGCCGCTGCCGGTGATGTCCACGAAACCGGGCGATTCGTTATCCAGTTCGTCGAAGATGACATGCTTCTGCCAATGGCCCTCGCGGCCCTTTGGGTTTTCGTACCACACGACTTCTTTGCCGGGGTATCCATAGACGAGCACGTCGGCCCAGCCGTCTCCATTGATGTCGTAGGCGAAAGTCAGGAAGCAGTCGGCGTAGGCGTTGTTTGTGCCCAAGGCGCCTTCGAAGCCGGGAACGGTCTCGACGGAGCCGTCCGGGCGGGTGCGTTTGAAGCTGGCATTGGCAGGCCAGATCTCGTGCCGCTTTTTGAAATCAGGCCCTTCGTACCAGAAGGCGCCGGAAACCACGTCCACGTTCCCGTCGTGGTTGAAGTCGGCAAAAGCCGCGCCCTCGGCCCAGAACTGGTCTGTGAGGCGCACTTTCTTGAAGGTGTGGATGAGGTCCTCCGCTTGAGCCGGCACGGCCAGGCAGGACAGGACCGCCGCGACAATCAGAATTCTGAACATGGACCTATCCTTGGCATCTTTGACGGACGAGGTCAAGCCCTGCCTCTTACACGGATCTTCGGGGGCCCAAGGTGATTCGACCCCAACCTGTGGCCTGACCGATACCAAGCGGGTCTGGGCCGCTTTTCGCAGCCCGGAGGGCTGCCAGATGGTAGCCGGGTGTCGTAGCGGAGCTGCGACTCCCGGTTTGGAGTTTGGACGTTTTCGCCGGCTTCTTCCCGGGTTCGCGCTGGTTGCCCGGGGCTCATCGCGGAGCGATGTCTTGAAGGTAGCCGTGTGGCTTCAGCCCACGGGTGGCGCACGCCGAATCAGTATTGCGTCGCGGAGCGACGCCCTGGAGTTTGGCAAAAGTTATGGGGGTTTGGTTTGCATTTTCTGGGGCTGTTAATCAATTTTCAATTTCGCATCTGATTTAGATCTACTTGCGCCGCCTGCTGCTGGAGTAAGCGGATGAGGTCGCG
>Ga0326727_10003421_pt1 | contig 50803 bp, 43 predicted proteins | sample MB2enrmetagenome_FD_207643 | JGI IMG/M metagenome (GOLD analysis project Ga0326727, IMG submission 207643) | Lab enriched peat soil microbial communities from McLean, Ithaca, NY, United States - MB29MY | ecosystem: Environmental > Terrestrial > Soil > Wetlands > Peat | place: USA: New York... | reverse complement strand
CAGGTCATCATCGACGGCAAGGTCGCGGCACAGTTCACCGGCAACGAATCGCAAACCGTCGCCAGCGACGCCATCACCCTCTCCGCCACCGCCGGTAATCTGCACAGCATCCAGATCGTCTACTGGGATCAGGGCGGCAACGCGGTCTTCCAGGCCGGGCTGACGCCTTCGGGCGCTCCCGCCGGCACCACGCCGACTCTGATCAGCCTCACCAATCCGGCCAATCAGATGGCCGCAACGGTCACGCTGGATGCTCTTGACCAGGCGGCGCTCGCCAACCACGGCGCGCTGCTGATCAGTGCCAGCAACGGCGAGAATCTGACTCTATCGCTCAATGCGGCCGGTCAACTGACCGACAGCACCAGCATGGTCTACACCTATCAGAACGGCATCGTCTACCTGCCCGTCGCCGAACCGGCCGGTGGCGCCACGCTGACCCTGAGCGCCAGCATTGTCGATGGCACCGGCAACATATCGCTGCAGGGTTCCAGCAGCTTTGAGACGCCAGCCGCGCCCACCGTATCCATCGCGACCGACCCCGCCGCACCGGGCGTCATCACCACCAATTCGCTCAATGGCGGCACGACGGTCAATGCGCTGATTTCATTGGGGGCCAACGAACAGGCCGACCTGAGCCATGGCGGGGTAGTCAGTGTGACGGTCAATCAGGGGGAAAGCAGTCAGTCCTATCTCTTGCACTTCAATGGCGGACAGTTGCTCGATGCGGCAGGGACGGCCTACAGCTATAGCAATGGTGTTATCACGATTCCGGCACAGGTCATGATCGATCATGGCACCCTCAGTGTCAGTGCCTCCGAAACAGATATGGCGGGTCATACATCGTCCATTCAGACCGTGTCGGCTACAGTCGTGGATGATCCGTCAATCACGCTGGCCTCGCTGAGTCCGACAGGTGGGACCTTCAACCTTACACTGGATACGTTGAACCAGGGGTTGCTGGCACATGGTGGTTCCATTCAAATCACCACCGCTTCGGGATCGGATCTGAGCTTGCATCTCAATGGTGCGACACTGGTCGATAACAACGGACAGCACTATAGCGATGCGAATGGTGTCATTGCCATTCCGGTCGCAAGCAGTGCCAGTGGCGTGACCTTGTCAGCCACGATGATAGACGCACACGGTGTAGCGTCCGACATGGTCAGCACGACGTTGATCACGGATCACAACGGCGCATCGATCAGTGCCATTGCAGGAATCGAAACATTCAAGTTCGAGCTGACATTCAATGGGACGGGAAATACACCCGCCGTTGAAACCATCAACAACTTCAACACGGGCACTACGGCGGCGAACGGTCCCGAAAACATTCTGGATCTGCGCGACTTGTTAACGGGTGACAGCCAGACTGCGACACTCGCTTCGCCGACAGGCAACCTGAACAATTACCTGCACTTCAGTGTCACGACCGCCGGCGGCGAAACCAGCACCGTCATCCATATCAGTGAAACCGGTCAGGTGAGCAATACCGCCACCAGCGGCGATACCGCCCAGATCGTATTGCAAAATATCGACCTCACCCATAGCGGCGGGGCGGTGCAAAGCGATCAGCAGATTATCGAAAACTTGCTGAAGCATGGACAGTTGTTGACCGGCTAAGTCCAAAGCCGACATCATCCGACATGGGCCAGATCGTCGTTTACGGCAGGTCCGGTCAGATAATGGACGCCGATTTCGGTCAAGGTCAGCAAATCATCCCTGTTGTCTATGCCTTTGACTTCAAGCCGGTCGCCCATTAACGACGCCATTTGCAACAGCCCGCGCATCAGCGCCATACGTCCTTCGTCTGCGTGTACACCCTGTGTCAGGGCACGATCCACGACCAGATAGGCCTGTCCCGCTTCATGCACACGCGCTACCAGTTGCAAATTGTGCCCCTTGATTTCGACCGCCAATTGATGCCCCGCAGGGCACACTGCCGCGCCGAAGGCGACAAATGCGCTCCACTGTTCTTCCAGTCCCGATTCGAGAAATTCAAAATTGATCCGTCGCGAGGGAACGGTTTGCAGCGCACTCAGGACCCGAGGCAAAAATTCGGGGTGAGCGAGTGACACGGGAGAGAGGTTCACCGCCAACCGTCCCGCCGGGCCTTCGTGCAATGCCAGCGTCAGCGCCGTCAGATCGAGCTGATGAATCAAGCCGACCCGCAAGGCGTGCGAGACCAGACGCAAGGCCCCCATATGCGGCGCCGAACCGATCTGCGAACGAAACAGCATCCCTTCGTGCCAGACCACTTCTCCATCGGCACTGCAGACGGGGAACCAGCGCATCTGCAACGTTCCATCGCGGCAAACCTGACCGATCATCTGCCGCCAATCCAGATCGCTGGACGGCAGCGCCCGCTCACCGGCCTGTGCGTCCATCACCCAGGTATTCGATTCTTGTGCCTCAGCCAGCACCAGCGCCTGTCCGGCACGGCTGACAACCTGCTCAAGCGAGTCGCCGGTCTGAAACGGGGCCACACCGATATGCCCTACGCCAGACTGATCGGTCAGACCCATTTCCTGATACAGCGGCCATGAAGCACAAATTTCGTCGGCCAATAAACGGGCCTGATCGCCGGGAAGTTCAGGACATAACAAGGCAAAGTCCGCACCGCGCAAACGGGTTACCATCCAGCCGGGGCGGGTGCGACTGCGCGCAAGAAGGTCGTCGGCAACGCGTCCGATCAACACATCGGTCATGTGCCCCCCCTGCCGTTGATTGAGTTCGGACAGCCCCGCAAGGCGAATCAACAGCAGATAGCCACAGACCGCATCTTCCCGGGGTTGTAGCAACTGACAGAAAGCTCGGTCAAACGCCTCACGGTTGGGCACACCGGTACTGCAATCGGTCAGGGTTTGCTGATGAAGCAAATTGACTTCATCGTGCAAGGCATCCAACACTTGCTGCAGCCGGTCGACCATCAGATTCATGGCGCCCGCGACCTTGGCCAGCTCAGGAAGTTCGGGTATCGGAATTTGCATGAAGCGCTGTTCGCTGATCGCATGCGCCTGCACAACGACGATGCTCAACTGACGCCTGAGGGCACGGATCTGTATGGCCCCGAGCAGAGCAGCCGCCAGACCAATGATCAGAAGCCAGCTCACGGTCTGTAGCGCTCCGCGCCAAAGCGACTGATAAGCCACGCCTCGCTGGGCGATCACCACGATGCGCCCGGCCTGCTGCCAGTCTCTATTGACCAGCGCAACACCTGGCTGCGGTTCAAGCGGTAGCATCCGGCGAAACCACTGGGGGACGCCGTTTTCGGTTTCGGCATGCTGAAGGTCGATTTGCGCCCGACCCCGCGGGGTTTCCCAGCGCACGCCGGAAAAATAACCCTGTTCATACGTCGCATTCAGCAAAAGCTGCGCTGCCGCAGGGTCTGCTTTATTCTGCGTCAGCATCAGGGCCAGTGAGTTGGCGGTATTGATACTCTGAAAAGTCAGTTGTTGTTCAAGATATCGCCGGGCGTTCAGCAAATTGGAAATCAGGGCGCCCCCGATGGACAATCCAACCAGAATCAGCAGAAGCAACCACAAGCGCTGAATCAGAGATAGCTTTATCGTCTTCACAGGCTTCACCTGAAAAATAAGGCCTTCAGTTTTCAGTTTAGCCAAATGCGCTCAAGTTTTTGATTTAAAGGGCCAGAGGGAGAGACCGCACGCTACCCAGCAAGGCATAACGCAAGCTGGCCCGGGATATTTGATAAAGCCGGAAAATCGTTTCGTGCCGACGCAATTGCAAATTGCGCCGGTGATGCGCCACGGCGCTTTGGCTTTCCATACCGATGGATGAATGCGCGATATTCAGGACACACAAAACCGGGTGCAGCGACTGCGAAGCAAGCAACACCCGATTCGTCCCTCAGTCGATCTCAACAGGCTGCGGTATCAGGCGAAACCCGTCCTGCGCATCCTCCAATGCATAGCCCAACGCTTCGATCCGGGTCCTCAAGGTATCGGCGACCGCCCACTGTCGGTTCATTCTTGCCTGTTGCCGCTGTTCAGCCAGAGAGCGCACCGCGTCGGGAATGTCGGATACCTCGGGTTTCCAGGCCGCCAGGTTTAACCCCAGGACCGGCTCGAATCCATCCAGCGTCGCCCGTTTCACCGCTTCGGGCCGATCGCTTTTGAGCAGGGCCCAGACAACGGCCAGCGCGCGCGGCAAGTTCAGATCATGATTGACTTCGTCGGCAAAGCGCTTCATGAAGACATCGTCCGCTCGCCCCCCCAGGGGGGCATGCCAGTAAATCTCGCGCAACCGGTCAAGCGCCGTGCCGGCGGCCGACAGCGCCTCCCAGCTGAAATTCAGCTGTCGCCTGTAATGCGCCGTCAGACACAGATAGCGGTACGCCAATGGGTCGATCCCTCTGTCCGTCAGCGTTTGCAGCCGCAGAAAATCTCCGCCGGATTTAGACATCTTGGCCGCTTCCAACTGCAAAAAATAGCCATGCATCCAGAAGTTGGCCAACCGCGTTCCGTGACAGGCTTCGGTCTGGGCGATTTCGTTGCTGTGATGCACGGGAATATGGTCTTCGCCGCCACAGTGGATATCGAACCAGGGCGACAGATAGCGGGCCGACATCGCCGAACATTCGATATGCCACCCCGGAAACCCAGTCCCCCAGGGGCTGGCCCATTCCATCTGCCGCTGACTGTCGGGCTGACTGAATTTCCACAAGGCAAAATCGGTCACCTGGCGTTTTTGCCCGAGATCGACGCGTTTACCGGCCTGCAGACCCGCCCGGTTCAGTCTGGCCAGATAACCGTAATGCTCCTGTTTTGCGGTATCGAAGTAGATGCCGTCATCCGTGCGATAAGTAAACCCCTTTTGTTCCAGCGTTTGAATAAAACTGATCTGTTCCGCGATATGTTCCGTCGCGCGGCACCAGACAGCGGGTTCCAGCAAGTTAAGCGCCCTGAAATCCGCCTTGAAGGCAGCGGTGTAATAGTCGGCGATCTCATAGGCACTGTGTCCGGTACGGCGGCTCCCTTTTTCCATTTTGTCTTCACCCTCGTCCGCATCCGAAACCAGGTGCCCGACATCGGTGATATTCACGACATGCCGCACGCAATAACCGTTGAATTGCAAAACTCTGCGCAACAGGTCCTCGAAGATATACGTGCGCAAATTACCGATATGCGCATAGTCATAAACCGTAGGGCCACAGCAATAGAGCCCGACCTCATCCGGACGCAGCGGTGTAAAAGGACGAATAGCGCGCTGAAAGGTATCGTAGAGTTCAAGTGCCATGCAGCCTCCAAATAAAAATGGCCGCCAGTTTATTCAACTCGGCGGCCATGGGTAATCGGTCTGAATGTTTGCTAGACGCAATGCCCCCCCGGCCGTGCGGAACAACACAGCGCAATCACAGCGGAAAGGGAGCGAATCAATGCATTCATGAAAACATACTATGCGAGCAGCGTTATAAATGTCCAGCATCCGGCCAATTAATCACTCAGGCGGTATCCGGCTTGAACCTGACCAGCAAAAAAGCCATGAATGACAACAGGCACACCGCCAGCGTCCAACGGCCTCCGTTCTGCAGCAGCACGGCCAGAGTCGCCGCAAGGCCGGCCAGACCCTGCTGCAAGAATCCACATAGCGCCATGGCTTGCGCCCCCTGCTCCCTGACCTCGCTGACGGCCAGCGCCATACTGTTGGGAAACAATATGGCTTGTCCCAATACGGCCAGGCAGTAAAGCGCGATGAACACCAACATTCCGTCATGGTTTTTGAGTAGATCCGCATACCAGAGCACCATGATCGTGCCCCCGGCCAGTGCCAGCACACCGCTCCCGATCCGCATCAGGCCATGCGCGCCAATCTGGCGCACAAACCGGTTGACCAGCATTGCGCCGAAAAAGTACGACAGGCCGAACAACAGACCGATGCAGCCGAAATGCGTCACCGCCAGATGAAAGTGCGTTTGAAATACAAACGGGCTGACTTGCTGCAAGGTCACTGTGGTGGCGAATCCCAGTCCACCGACACAGGCTGGCCACACAAATCGTGGACGACCGATGATCGTGCGATAACGTGTTTTTTCACCCTGGGTGGTCGCGTGCGATTGTCCGCTTCGCATCGGAACAGAAACCGTTAACAGAATGGCTAGTGCTGCGGTAACGGCCATCAGCAGAAACCCCGTTTGCCAATGCCCATACTGGCTGATCACCCCACCGATAAACTGCCCGCCGCCAAGCGCGGAGACAAAGGCAATCGAAAGCACCGACAGTCGTCGGGCCAGTTCGTCTCCGGTCCAGTTGTCGCGCACCACAATACGGGCAACGATGGCGCATCCGCCCCCGGCGACCCCCTGGATAAAACGCAGCGCCAGTAACATGAAGGCCGAAGCACACATCGACAGCAGCAGGCTCATGACAAGAAACAATGCCAGCGATACGAGCAAAGGGCCACGCCGCCCCCACCGTTCCGCAACCGTACCCCAGAACAGCAGCGGCAATGCGGAACCGAACACAAAGGCCGAAATGGACAGCTCGACAGCACCCTGTGTCATGTGCAGGTCTTGCATGACAACCGGTAAGGATGGCAGATAGACCGTGGTCGACATTTGCGCCATAAAAACGATCAGACAGGCCAGGGCCATGATGCGGAAGGCGGAATCGGTTCGCGCGGCGGGGCATTCGGCGGTCAGGACAAACGGCTTGTTCATAGCGGGAGGTCTCTCTGATTCACTCGGCAAATGGATCTTAATGGCATAAATGGCTTATCATTAAGACCACTTTACGCGCCCGACATAAGACCAATGCTGACACCGGCCTGGATTACCGTGTTTCACCAGCAGCATGCCCCACTGACCTCGCTACGCGATCAAACCTGCAACACGCTGCGCCATCTGATCCGCAACGGACAGTTGCTCAAGGGTGAGCGATTGCCGTCAACACGGACTTTGGCAAAGGACCTGGCCATCTCCCGGGTCACCGCCGAAGCGGCGTACTCTCAACTTGAGGCCGAGGGTTATCTGCAACGCAAAGTCGGCGATGGCACGTATGTCGCGATCCACGTTATGCAGGCCGCCGGACGCCTCCAGCCGCCCCCCGACAACGAACGGCAGCTACTGTCTCGACGCGGAGCCGCCCTTGACCGGGGGCGTGCCTGTGCGGACCGCCAGCACACTCAGGCCTTTGCCGCCGGGGCACCGGACCTGCGCGCGTTCCCGATCGAAACCTGGCAAAAACTCACCAGCAAACGCCTGCGTCAGGACGGCGCGTCCCTGATGCGTTACGGCGACCCGCAGGGCTATGCCCCTTTGCGTAGCGCGATTGCGGCCTATCTGAGTCAATCGCGGGGTGTACACTGCCAACCTGAACAGGTCGTGGTCCTCACCAGTTCACAACAGGCGTTACACCTGATCGCCACCCTGCTACTGGACCCGGGCGACCCGGTATGGATGGAGGACCCCGGTTACCGGGGAGCGAAAAACGTGTTTGCGGCACTGGGTGCCAGCGTGCAGGCCGTCCCGGTCGACGCAGAAGGAATGAATCCGGAGCGAGCCCCCTCGCCCACGATACCCAAACTGATCTATCTCACACCGGCACACCAATTTCCTACCGGCGTTCCCCTCAGCCTGGCACGACGCATGCACCTGATCGAATACGCCCGACAGCACCGCTCGTGGATTGTAGAAGACGATTACGATAGCGAATTCCAATATGACAGCCGCCCGATTCCTGCCATGCAGGGCCTGGATCCGCACGGCCGTGTCCTGTATGTCGGCACGTTTTCGAAAGTCCTGTTTCCCTCATTGCGCCTTGCCTATCTGGTCCTGCCGCCCGCACTGGTTCAGCGCTTCACCAGCGCGCGCGCCATCTACGACGGTCATTGTGCACAACTGGCGCAAGCGGTAACCGCCGATTTCCTGGCTCAGGGGCATTTCGCCGTCCACATCCGCCAGATGCGGCAGCTCTACCACAGCCGGCGCGACCTGCTGGTGCGCACCCTTGGACAACGGCTGCCCCAGGTCTCGCCGCAATGCGCATCGGCAGGCGGACTGCTATTAACCGTGCGACTCCCGAATGGGCAAGAACAGAGGTTGACACGTGCGGCGGCAGCGGCAGGCATCATCACGCCAGGGCTGGGCGATATGTTTCTGGAAAAGCCGGACACAGACGGATGGATGCTGGGCTATTCGGCGTTGAATAATGCTGAAATCATTGAAGGCGTTCGTCGCCTGGCGGCGCTCGACGTCTGGAAATAAACACACAGGGGCATTGCACCGATACGCACAATGCCCCTGAGCCCTTCAAGCAGATCAAGTCAGATTTCGCGAAAGCGTTGCACCCATGCAGCTCTCGATAGCGGACTGAAAACTATGGAAAACCGAAGGGATCCCCTCAACCGGACGAGCCGCTTTTTCACTGGCGGCATAAGGAGAGGAAAGACACAAGGCCATGACTTTGTCTTTGGAAAAATCTGCCGGCAATTGTGCCGACATCCCCAGCACAGCCCGCACATCTCCGATCGGATCCGCACTGACCAGCCATAGCAGGGACACGATATCGGCGCTCGCTCCCGGGGCCAGCGCCGGGGAAAGTTCTTCCGCCGCGATGCGGCGCGCATCGATCGAACAGGCGCGAAGCGCCATCACGAACACCTCGGCGGCCAGTTCATCCATATCGCCGCCAACTCCGATCACGAGAACGACAGAACCGACCGGCACATCCAGCGGCCCCTGCCAGCGACCGCTCTTTTTTTCGCGCTGCTGTCTCAGACTGCCCGCCAGCGTCTCACCCTCAAGGACCGACATGCGCGTCCGGCGCCAGCGCCGGTGCCCCTCTAGCTCTGTCAACAAAGAGGCAATGGCATGATTGACCTTGAACCGTTCGTCATCGGTGATGGCGCGCTGCTCGAAGTCGGAAAGCGCCAGAAACAGCGCCGGCATCAGCACCCGGTCGCAGAAGGCACCCAGTGACTGGGTCTTGAGAAACTCGCGAGCGCTGGCCACGACCTCGTGACTGTCACCACGCAACACACGCTGATAAAACCGCTCGGGCAAACTCAGCGTGGACACATCGCCAAACAGGATTTCCAGAAAGCGCAAAGCCGGCAAATAATGCCCGGCCACGACCAGACACAGCGTCAACGGAGTGGACAGCATCAGCCCCGCAGGTCCCCAGAGCGCACTCCAGAAAATAGCCGACACAACCACCGATAGCGCGGACAGCCCGGTACTGTGCCCATAAAGACGGGGTTCGATCAATTGCGAAACCAGCAACTCGGCACAGAAGAAAATGACGACAGTGATCACGACCAGCGACCAGCCCGGCGTAATGGCCGCCGCCAGCAGCGTCGCGCACAAGGCAGCGATCCAGACCCCGATATAGGGAACGAAGCGCAACAAGGCCGTCATCGCCCCCCACAAAAAAGCCTGCGGCAGGCCGAGAATGGCCAGGGCCACCCAGATCAGTGCACCAACCGCAAGATTGACACCGAACTGCGAGACAAAATAGCGCGACAATCGCTGCGCGGCATCATTCACTGCCGCTGTCGTGGCACGCAGATTATCCGTTCCTGCGAGCAGGATGAAACGATCACCCAGGGTATCCTGCTCCACCAGGATAAAAATCAGCACGATCAGGACCACTCCCGCGGTTTCCAGGGGGCTTGAAACGGTATCGACGATGCTTTGCAGCAATTGCAAGGGCCCGGGGCGCGGTGTATGCAGCTCGACGGGAACCGGCACGGCCCCTGCACTTTCGTTTAATACCGTGACGCTTCTGGGGGCCGCCGGGCCGGCAGTAGACACTGGCGCCATTTCGCCGATCACGGCATCGGCCCGCTGCGCCAGATTATCGAGCCGGCCCAGCGTCACCTGGTTCAACAATGCGATCTTGTCGTGGATGTTATTTTCATACTGCGGCAGCGCGCTGCCCATGCGGACGACCTGCGCGCCCAGTTCCATCCCGGTCAGCATCAGGCCGAACGACATCGCCAGCACCGCAAGACCGACCGCCGCTCCCCGCCCCAGTCCGGCATGCCGGAGGCGGCGCACCAGGGGAGCCACCAGAAAACTGAGCATAATGGCCAACGCAATCGGCACCAGAACCCCACGCCCAAGGTACAGAATGGCCAGGACAACACCAGCTGCAATGAAGGTTTGTCCATGTTGAACGTGATCGCCCTGCTGATAAGCCACGCAAATCCCCTTTCGAACGCAAAAACGACACGGTAGAAATTTGCCCGGTTTCTACCCTATGATCTTTCCCGAGGCATTTATCTTGCCTGAACCGTACGGTCTAGTTTAGCATATCCCTACGACCGACTGAACAACCACACTGGTTGAAAGACTCAGTCCGGAGAATGCTGATTTGAGAATCTATCCACATTTGATCGTCTGCGAACATTGCGACCGCGTCTTCCACAGGCCGGATCTCGTTCATGGCCAGCGTGCGTACTGCACGGTGTGCGGCCAGGGACTGCCCTGCGGCGCGCCCTTCCATTGCGAACGTGGACTGGCACTCAGCCTGGCCTCGGTCATTGTGTTCCTGCTGGCCATGTTTTACCCCGTTATCCGCATCGGTTTCAACGGGCTTCACAGCGATGCCACACTATTGCAGTCGGCCTTGGTGCTCACGCATGGGATATGCGCCCCCATCGCCGTGCCGGTCACCTGCATTCTGTTTGTCCCGCTGGTTCAAAGCCTGATGCAATGCTGGCTGCTGTTGTTTGCCATGCAGGGCAAGACAGCACCCGGATTCGTGCCTGTGATGCGCAGCTCGGCCCGCTTGCGCCCCTGGAGCATGGCTGAAGTATGCCTGCTGGCCGTTCTGGTTGCCATGATCAAGTTGACCGGCTACCTGGATGTACAACCGGGAATCGGTTTATGGTCGCTCGCCGCACTGACCTTGCTCAACGGACTGTTCTGGGCTCAGGACGTGAAATCCCTGTGGGAGTGGAAGCAATGAACCAACTCGACCGGCCACCACGCGCCACGGAACTGGGGGTTATTTCCTGCCACGAATGCACGCTGGTAAGCGACGCGCAAAACGACACCGGACGCTGCCCGCGCTGCGGCGCGAGCCTGCACCAGCGCAAGCCCGCCAGTCTGGACCGAACGCTGGCGCTGCTGTGCGCGGCCCTGATACTTTACTTGCCCGCCAATCTGTTCCCGGTCATGCACACCAGCCAGTTCGGTCACTTCAGTGACAGCACCATTCTCAGTGGCGTCATTGCCTTCTGGAAAGCAGGAGAATGGGATATCGCACTCATCATCTTCATCGCCAGTGTCGCGATCCCCTGCGCCAAATTTATCGCGCTGGGATGGCTGGTGTGGTGCGCACACCGACACGCCCCTACCGGCAGACGCGAACGCACGCGCCTGTACCGGGCGGTGGAATTCATCGGCTACTGGTCGATGCTTGATGTCATTGTCGTCGGATTGGTCTGCGCTCTCGTACACTTCGACATGTTCGGCAGTATCGAGCCCATGCCCGGCATTGCTTTTTTTGGCGCGGTCGTCATTCTTACCATGCTAGCCGCCTTGTGCTTCGACCCCCGCTTGATCTGGGATGATCCTGAATATGAATAAACCCGTTGCGGCTCCGCCTCCCTCCGCCCCCGGCAATGCACACACCGTTTTCCGACGTCGCCCTTCCGCTATCTGGATCGTGCCGTTGCTGGCCCTGCTGGTCGGGCTGTCGATGCTGGTTCATGCATGGCTTTCCGCCGGCCCCGAAATCACGGTCAGTTTCCAGAGTGCAACGGGGCTGGAGGCGGGCAAGACTCCGGTCAAATACAAAGATGTCGTCGTCGGCGTCGTCAAGACCATCGAACTCAGCCCGGACCAGTCCAACGTTCTGGTTACTATCGATCTGGACAAACACGCCAAGAACTTCAATCTTACCGATAGCCGCTACTGGGTCGTGCGCCCACGCGTCGGCACTGGCGGCATCAGCGGAATCGACACCTTATTTTCCGGGGCCTATATCGGCGTGGACGTTGGACGCGCGAGTACCACGCAAGATCATTTCACGGGTCTTGAAACGCCCCCCTCGGTGATCAACGGAACACCCGGCACGGCGTTCAATCTACATGCTGCCGACCTGGGTTCGCTCGATATCGGTTCGCCGGTCTATTATCGCCACATCCAGGTCGGACAGTTGACTTCTTATCACCTGGACCCCAACGGTCGTGGCGTATCGCTGCAGACATTCATTCACGCGCCTTACGATCATTTTGTCTCGGGCGCAACCCGCTTCTGGAACGCCAGCGGGCTCGATCTTTCACTGAATGCCGAAGGCCTCAAGATCCAGACGCAGTCTGTCGCCACGGTTTTGTCGGGCGGCATCGCCTTTGACACACTCGACAACGCTGAAACCGGGCAACCCACACTGGAGCACTACGATCTGGCCGCCGACCGGCAGAGCGCGATGGCGCCGCCTGATGGCGAGCCCATGTACTGCCAGCTCAAATTCAACCAGTCGCTGCGTGGACTGGAACCCAATGCACCAGTGGAATTCCGTGGAATTAATGTCGGCAAAGTCATGGCGATTCATGTCGAGCCGACACCCGACAGAAAGCACTACCCGGTGCTGGTGGATATACAGGTCTTCCCGGACCGCATGCGTCGCAACGATGTACGCAGGGCAAAACAGCGCGGCGAAAAGCCCGAAGAGGTCATCCCCTTCCTGGGCGGAATGGTCTCTGGCGGGCTTCGCGCACAAGCGCGCAGCGGCAATATCCTGACCGGCCAGCTTTTCATCGCGATCGATTTCTTCCCGAATGCCGCGAAAGCGTCCTTCGATCCGCATTCCCGTCCGCTGACCTTGCCGACAATCGAAGGCGGGTTTGATCAGATACAGGACCAGATGGCCAGCATTGTCGGCAAACTGAACAAAATTCCGTTCGATACGATTGCAGGTCATCTGGACGAGAATCTGACAGAACTGCACAAAACGCTGAAACAGGTCAATCGCGATATCTTGCCGGAAACCCGCAGCACCCTCGCCCAGACCAGACAAACGCTTGGCGCTGTGGATGGCGCACTGGATACGGATTCACCGCTGCAGCAAAACCTGAACCAGACACTGCAGGAATTACAGCGTAGCGCCCGCTCGCTGCGCAGCCTGACCGATCAGCTCAACGCCCACCCCGACGCGCTGATCAAAGGCCGGGCAAACGACAGCGAACAGGAAAACAAACAATGAGAATTTCGATCTGCATGGTCATGACAAGCGTCGCCCTGGCTGCGTGCGCGTCGGCTCCGGTTCACTATTACAGTCTGCAGCCTCCGGCATCGCTGCCCGTTGCGGTGCCTGGCGCACACTTCGCGCTCGACGTTCTCCCCGTCGATATTCCACCGGAGGCGGATCGCCCCGAGTGGATTGCGCGCAATACCGATGGTTCTGTCAGGATTTTGCCCAACTCGCAATGGGCCGCTCCCCTTGGAACAGAGCTTCAGAGCGCGCTGTCCACGCAACTGGAAAACCGGACAGGCGTGTTGCTGGTCGACTCCATGGCACCATCCAGCCTGCCCGTGCTACGCCTTAAGTTATCGATCCGGCGCTTCGACATCGCACCGGGCCACGCCACCGACATTGTCACCGAATGGAGTCTGGGCGCCCCCGGCAAGCCCCATCTGTTTTGCCGACACCATTTTACGGCGAACGTAACGTCTTCGGACACGGCGGCACTGGCAGCGATCCGTCAGTGGGAGGACGAACTGTCCGACCAGATCGGGCATACCATCCTGTCATGGGATGCACGGGCAGTCGCACTCCCAGCCTGCTCTTCCGATAAAGGGTAGACTGGGTTACGGCAATTTGTCAGGCGACACAAGAAGACCCGGCCCTGAATCAGCGAAAAACGCGCGATCGGGCCGGGACAGAAGATTACAGAGCGACGCCGTGGCAAAACCGGCGTCTTCGATACAGGAATGTAGCGGCCCCGGTTACCCGCGAGAGGTCACGCTCAGACGGGACGGAATGGGAAGCACTTCCTCGCGACCAAAGGCGACAAACAGCGCCGGCAGCAAAACACTCATATGTTCGGGGAGGAACTGATAAAACACCTCATGCGTAATATTGAAAAATATCGCCATGATCTGGAGCAGAATCACCCCCCCTGCGGCCAGCGGGGTAATCAGCGGCGCGATACGCACCAGTGACGGGACAATCAAGCCGGCAGCCCCGGCAAGCTCGGCCATGCCAATGATTCGCAACACTGGCAATGGCACTTCAAATGCGAAATACATCCCGCCCTCGAGGACCATCTGCTCTGGCGTCCAGAACGCCTGTTGATAGCCCGTCCAGCCTACTCTCAGCGCCAGATAGCACTGCACTACCCAGAGCGCGGCGTTTAACAGTTTTTCACTGGATTTCAGATCATCCACGTAAGATCTCACTCACACCCTCCTGAACAGGGTCGCAGACACATGGTCTACTTCACGCCTGTTCACTTTCACTGCACCCGGCAATCCGCCAACAAAGGAAAAGAATCCCCAGCGTAGGCCCGCATGAACACGTCGACTGCGCGCCTGACCACGAGGGGGACCCCGATGAGATTCGATGTATTTTCATCGACGTAAATAAAGAGCATTTCCGCGTCCAGCAGGCCACGCAGATGATTCGCCACCTGCACGACATTTCCCCGGCGCAGCACGCCGTCATCCATGCACCGCCCCAGAAAGGAAGCAATTCGCTCCCTGAAGACGCAAATTTTATCGAAGAGCAACTGTCCGATGCCCTGGTATGAGGCTTCGGCAAATATTAAACGCCGCGAAGCGACCACCTCTCCCGAGCACATGAAGTTCAGATAACTTTCGCCAAACAGCTGGAGGGCATCCTGCACGTCCTGCCTGTCCATTTTTCGGACCACCTCTCCCAGCGAAGCAAAGGGATCGGCAAAACAGCGTTCGGTTGCGGCGGCAAGAGACTCGGCAAACAAAACCTCCTTCGATCCGAAGTAGGCATACAGGGTTGCCTTCGAACCACCAACCCGGGCGACAATCTCGGACATGGAGGTTTTTTCGAATCCTTGAGCCCGAAACAGACAATACGCCGCGTCCAGAATCGCCTGGCGTTTTGCATCTCCTTTGCTCATGAAAAATCCCCCTAAAAATGAACGACACACAAGTACTGCACCGTACAGTTCGATTCTACTGAGAAATTTCCATAAGTCCAGATAAACCATACCGTACGGTACAGTTTGTTGCGAAAACCCCAGCGCCACCACGGATGAGTGGCATAATCCGACAATCGGAAACACGCGCCGGCAAAGGGCGGCTTTCATTTTGCCGAGCCCTGCCCAGCGCGACAGCATGACGCCAGGCGTCATATCCCCAAGGAGAAAGTTTGTCGATGTCCACAGTCACCGCTGTCGATCATCGCTCGCGCGTGGCCGCCGAGCGGCGTGAACGCACGAGAAAGCGTTTACTGGAAAGCGCAATGATTGTGTATGCGCAGAAAGGCATGACGTCCAGCGTCATTCAGGACGTGGTCGCGGAAGCAGACGTCTCGCAAGGGTCTTTTTACAATTATTTCAAAACGAATGAAGCGCTGTTTGTGGCATTGGCGACCGAATTCAGCAACGAGATCGTTCGGATGATCGAACCGGTCATCAACGAAATCGATCACCCCGCCTTAAAGATTGCGACCGCCATCCGCAGCTACCTGCACATGATGCGTTCCTGCCCCGTCGCGACCCAATTCATCGCGAAGGCAGGACTGCGCCTGATGAGTCGGGCCAATTCGCTGGAGGTCTTTCTCCCCAGAGACCTGAAAGCAGGACAGCAACAAGGTCTATTCACGCCCATTCCAGTCAGGCTGGCCATACAGATGATCAGTGGTACCGGGCTGATGGTCATCGGCGGCATGGTCACGGGCGAGACGCCCGAGGATGCGCCGGAGCAGGTCACAGACATGATTTTGAGGGCGCTTGGCGTCCCCCCTGGCGATGCGGGCAGATTCGTTGAATACCCGTTGGTCCACATCATGATTCCGGAAGATTCACTACTTGCCAGAGCCCAGGCCCGCTTTCAAACAGGCTGTACTCTGGCAACCAACGTCGTTTGATGCTATCGCACACTGGCAGCCAAGAAAGGTCTGAACAAGTTGTCATTCCCGCGAAAGCGGGAATCCAGATGACTGGCGGAAGGGCCCGCTTTGCTGGATCCCCGCATGCGCGTGGATGACGTCCGTGACCAGAACAGGTTGTCATTCCCGCGAAAGCGGGAATCCAGAAGACTGGCGGAAGGGCCGGCTTTGCTGAATCCCCGCATGTGCGAGGATAACGTCCGTGACCAGAACAGGTTGTCATTCCCGCGAAAGCGGGAATCCAGATGACTGGTGGAAGGGCCCGCTTTGCTGGATCCCCGCATGCGCGAGGATGACGTCCGTGAGCAGAGCAAGAGATTGTTCAGATGTTCCCTAAGCCATCAGGGGGCATAGGCTCGAAGGAATGCGTCGATCGCACGGTGAGCAGCGCCGCGCTTTTCCTCTTCAGGAATCGTGTCGGTCACCCCCAGCAGCAGCGGCTCAAGGACTTCCGATTCCAGCAGGCCACGCAAATGATTTGCCGCGATACCGGGATCTTCCTTGCGCAATTTTCCCGATTCCATATTGGCCTTCAAGTAATCCGCCACCCGCTCTCTCAGCGCGCTGATTTTTTTCAGAAACAGCATTCCCACTTCCAACCGGGCCGCTTCGGAAATCATCAAGCGCCGGACGGCAATCATCTCTTTTGAACAGCTGAATTGCAGGAAATTTTCTCCGAAATGCTGCAGCACGGCTTCCATATCGTCCCGGGACAAGTCCAGCGAAGCGAGCGAACCGGCAACGTACTGATCGATGGCAGCGGTCATGCACTCGACGAACAACTCCTCTTTCGAGGTGAAATGGTTATACAGGGTTGCTTTTGACCCCCCGACCTGAACCGTGATTTCGGACATGGAAGTCTTCTCGAAACCCTGCTCCAGAAACAATTGATAGGCTGTATCGAGAATAGCCTGTCGCTTTGCCTCTCCCCTTTTCATGCGCGCATTCCTTGTGTATTGAAAATCCACCGTGTATTAAAAACACATCGAACAGTACGGTACAGTACATTTTCGCTTGACAGCGAACTGCAGTCAATCGTATAAACTGTACTGTACAGTTCACTACGGAACAAGACCATGGGTTCGATACATTCCCTCCCCCCCTGCTGCGGTAAGCCACTTCTTACGGCCTTACTCGTCAGCGGACTCTTCGCATTGGGCGGCTGCGCACAGATTCCCGATCTGGGCCCGCTCCCTGCGACCCAAGCCGTTTCGTCGCTCAATAGCGCCCATTCCTTCTCGGCGCCCGCCTCTGCCTGGCCAGGCGATGGCTGGTGGAAAGTCTATGCAGACCCGCAGTTGAATACGCTGATCGATGAAGCGCTGAGCCATTCGCCCTCACTCAAAGAAGCAGAAGCGCGCTTCCATATGGCGGGCGGCATGGTGCAATACGCCGGTGCGACACGGATGCCCGAAGTCAGCGGCGGCGCCTATCTGGACGAGGCCAAACAGAGCTACAACGATCTGATGCCACGTCAGGCCTTGCCACAGAATTACAACGACTATGGTCTCGTCGGTCTGAACATGTCCTGGGAGCTCGATTTCTGGGGCAAGAATCACGCGGCCCTGGCCGCGGCCGTTTCCGAACAACAGGCCGACCAGGTCGAAATCGCCCAGGCGCGTCTGTTGCTTTCTGCCTCAGTCGCCTCGGCCTACGCCGAACTGAACCACCTTTATACCGTCCGCGATACTTATCAGGATACGGTGGCACTGCGCAGCAAGACCGTCGAGCTCTTCCGCCAGCGCTATCAGTTCCAGCTGGAAACCATGGCCAGCGTCGAACAGTTCGAAGCACGCAAGTCGGCGGCTGAAACCGATCTGCGCATGGTGGATGAACGGATCGCCCTGCAAAAGAACGCCATCGCCGCCCTGCTGGGCGCCGGACCGGATCGCGCGCTGACCATCGCCCGACCCACCGCACGCATTGCGGTCTCCAGCGGACTACCACCCCAACTCGCGCTGGATCTGCTTGGCCGCCGTCCGGACGTGGTCGCTGCGCGCCTGCGCACCGAAGTCGCCGCACATCGTATCGATCAGACCAAAGCAGGCTTCTACCCCAGCGTGAATCTGGTCGGTTTGCTCGGACTGCAATCGCTCGGCATCCACAACCTCGGCAAGTCCGGGTCCGATATGGGCGATGCCGGCGTCGCGATTTCCCTGCCGATTTTCAACACTGAGCGCCTGCAGGGGCAGTACCGCGGTGCGCGTGCCGAGTACGAAATGGCGGTCGCCAACTATGACGCCACACTCGACAACGCGCTGCATGAAGTGGCCGATGTCGCCGTCAGCCGCAAGGCGCTGTCCGGCGAGCTCGAATCGACCCATGCCGCCGTCGCCGCCGCGCAAAAAGCCTACACCCTGGTCAACAAGCGCTATCAGGGCAAACTCGCCACTTATATGGATGTCTTGATGGCCGAGGATGAACTGGTCGCCACCAAACGCGCGCAAGCGGATGTCGAGGCTCGTGCGATGGTCCTGGATGTGGCGCTGGCACGCGCCCTGGGCGGCGGTTTCCAGAGTCCGGCCAACACGAATGTCGTGAACAAATAATCTGTTTTGAAAGTATTCAGGAGAGTATGAAATGAGTCAGACCCATCAAGCGCTGATTTCGGATGCCGCGGGAACCCGGAAACCCGGTAAACGTAAACCCCTTTTTGCACTGCTGGCCGCGGCCATTGTCGTGGCGGGTGGCGGTTACGGCGCCTACTGGAAGTTGGTCGCCTCCCACTATGAATCGACCGATAACGCCTATACCGACGCCGAAATCGCACAGGTGACCTCTCAGGTCGACGGCCAGGTGGCGCAAGTCAACGCCATCGACAGTCATAAGGTCAAACGTGGCGATATCCTCGTCCAGCTGGACGATTCGGATGCGAAGCTGGTGTTGCGACAGGCAGAGGCCGATCTGAAACGTGCCCAGGCACAGCAGACCGCCGCGCAGGCCGATGTGGACCGCACCGCCATTGATCTGCAACGCCGCAATGCACTGGCGGGATCGGGCGCGGTATCGGGCGATGAACTGACACATGTCAAGGACGGTGCGAGCAGCGCCCGTGCTGCGCTGGACGCCGCCATCGCCAGCGTGGCGCTTGTGCAGGCCCGCGTAGACAAGGCCAAACTGGATCTTGACCGCACAGTGATCCGCTCTCCGGTGGACGGCGTTGTCGCCCGCCGCCAGGTACAACTGGGTCAACGCGTGCAACCCTCGGTACCGCTGCTGTCGGTCGTGCCGGTGCAGAACATTTACGTCAATGCCAACTTCAAGGAAGTGCAGCTCGCCGAAGTTCACCCGGGCCAAAAGGTCGAACTGGTGTCCGACCTGTACGGCAGCGACGCCCCGTTCCATGGCGTGGTCGAAGGATTCTCGGGCGGTTCCGGCGCGGCGTTCTCGGTGATTCCCGCGCAGAATGCCACCGGCAACTGGATCAAGGTCGTGCAACGCTTGCCGGTACGCATCCGGCTTGACCCGACGGAACTCGCCGCGCATCCGTTGCGGGTCGGATTGTCGATGACCGCCACCGTCGACCTGAGCAGCAAGTCCTGACCGGGAGAGCAACATGGAGCACACCATGACAGACATCCCGGGCAGCAGTCAGCCTGTGCCGGCGCTGAGCGGCGGCATGCTTTGGCTGGCCGGCATCGTACTGGCCCTGGCCAATTTTGTTGCCGTTCTGAACATGACCATCGCCAACGTGACCGTGCCCAATATGGCCGGCGCGCTTGGCGCGGGGTCCAGCCAGGGCACCTGGGTGATTACGTCTTACGCGGTCGCCGAGGCCATTACGGTTCCGCTGACAGGCTGGCTTTCATCGCGCTTTGGCCAGGTCAAGCTGTTCTGTTTCGCGGTCGCCATGTTCGGGGTCTGCTCGTTTTTGTGCGGCATATCGACCTCGCTGGGCATGCTGCTTGGCATGCGCGTTCTGCAAGGCATGGCCGGTGGTCCTCTGCTGGCGCTGTCCCAGACACTGCTGCTGCGCATCTTCCCCAAGGAACAATCAATGCAGGCCATGGGGCTGTGGGCGATGACGACCCTGCTGGCGCCGGTGGTTGGCCCGGTACTGGGCGGCTGGCTGTGCGACAACTATAGCTGGTCGTGGGTTTTCCTGATCAATGTGCCAATGGCCTTCATTTTCTGCGCGATTGCCTGGGTGATGCTCAAGCGATACGTCGACCCCATACAGCGCAACCCTATCGACAAGATCGGCATGGTATTGCTGGTCGTGTGGGTTGCCTCACTGCAGATCATGCTGGACGAAGGCAAGGACCTGGACTGGTTTTCCTCGGATGAAATCCGCATCCTGTGCGTCACCGCCGTCATCGGATTTTTCTCCTTCCTGATCTGGGAATTGACCGAGGAACACCCGATTGTCAACTTGCGCGTCTTCCGGCACAGGGGGTTTTCCTCCTGCATGTTTGTGCTCGCACTGGCCTTCGGCGCGTTTTTCGGTCTCAACGTACTGACCCCGCTCTGGCTGCAGTACAACATGGGCTACAACACCACCTGGGCCGGCCTGGTCGTGGCATGGGGCGGTCTGCTTTCAGTGGTCTTTTCGCCGATTGCCGCCAACCTGTCTAATCGTACGGATGCCCGGATCCTGATCTTTATCGGCTGCCTGTGGCTGGCGCTGGATACCTTCTGGCGCTCGTTTGCCACGTCGGACATGAGTTATGCGGCGATTTGTCTTCCGCTGTTCTTCATGGGCGTCGGCATGCCCATGTACTACGTACCGATCACCGGCCTGGCGATGGGATCGGTGACGGAGGAGGAAACGGCCGCCGCCGCCGGACTGATGAACTTTGTCCGGACGATTTCCGGCGCATTCGCCACCTCACTGGTCACCACGGCGTGGCAAGACCGCAGCTATATCGCGCATGCCGAGCTGGCCAATGTCGTCGATCCCACCGGGCAGATCGCATCCCTGGTTCACATGGGGGGAAATGGCGCTCAGGCGGGACGCGAATTGCTGAACATGATGGTCACAGGCCAGAGCCTGCTGCTGGCGACCAACGGGCTGATGACGGTAATCGGGGTCGTATTCCTGATTTCGGCCTTCGCCATTGTTCTCGCCCCCAAGCCCTCACGCGTGGTCGACCCGTCCTCTGTGGGGCATTGAACCGCGTAACTGAAGCAAGACATCAAGGGACGGGGTTGCCCCCGTCCCTTTCCGATTAAGGATCCGGAAGCATGACAGCGTACACCTACCCCCAACTGGCCCGCACTCGGCTCACACAGGCCGAAAGCAGGGAAAGAACCCGTCAGTATTTGCTTGACGCCACGTTGAGGCTGATGATGGAAAAGGGTTTTTTTGCGGCCAGTGTCGAAGACATCACGCGCGAAGCCGGCTTTTCACGCGGCGCGTTTTACTCGAACTTTTCCAGCAAAAAGGAATTGTTCATGGAGTTGCTGAAGCGCATGCAAGAGGAAGATCTGCTTGCACTGGATGCGTTGATGCATTCGCACATCGAGTCCGCTCACCTTGGGCTGCAGCAGCTCATCCTGTCGGTCTTTCGCACCATCCAGCGCAACGGCGCAGGCGCCATCGCGCGGGCAGAGGCACGACTGCTGGCATCGCGCGATGCTGAATTCCGCGCCTGGTTTACCGCTTTCAACAAGCAGGCAACCACACACCTCGTCCACCTTATCCGCTCGTTCTGCGTTCAGGCCGGACACGACACGGCCCGATCGCCGCAATTGATCACAGAATGCCTGATCTTTCTAGTCGAAGGGGTTCAGTTGGCGAGACTTTCGGGAGAGAACGGCGACGAAATCCCCGATGAATATATTGTCGCCAGCAGCATCGAAGGACTCATCCGCTGCGCGCAAAGACATTGAATCATCGACCTGACCCGGCCTCCCGGGTCAGGACTCCTCTCGCATGCCCCCGCGCCTCAACGCGGGCAAACAGCGAATCCGGTCGCACCGCAAGAAAAGGAACCGGACCCGCGACCCTTCTTGCCGCTTCGGTTGCATCGATGCCAAGCGACTGCAGAATCATGGTAGCGACCTGCTCAGGGTAAGCATCCGTTGTTGCTCCCGCTGCGATGCGGTGAATGGCCTTCAACCCGGCGCCACCAATCAGATCCATGGCAACATCGACATGAATGGCATCGATGCGGCCCTGCCGTTGCGCTGCTTCGAGATCCAGGGGAAGCAGACAGTTGAACGGGCCGTCCCAACTCACATGCCGCAAACCCGCCATTGCAATGAACTGGGCGACCATTCGGCAAGAACGCATCAGATGCAAATAACAGCGAATCCCCGTGCCAATCCTGAGCAGGGGATCCTGGATATCGCCGATGACAGGCTCGATCATTTGTATCGATTCATCGCTTAACTCCGCCGCAAGCGCTTCAAACAGCTCGTCATTGGTGCGGAAATAATTGTAGAAAGTCCCCTGAGAAACCTGCGCCACCTCGACAACATCCTGAACGACACTCGCCGAGATACCCTTTTCCGCAAAAATGAGCGCAGCGCTTTCAAGCAATTTTTTGCGCATGCGCTCGCGTCGCTCGGCGGCGACGCGAGTCCGGTGGTCGTCATTGGAGAGAGGGGGCATCGGTCACTAGCTCAATGGGGGCACGGCACGTAACCGGCCCACGGAAGGCGTTGTTCATTCATCTACCTTTGCAGCTGCCTGCACGGTCTCATTACACGCGGTACTGGCTTACGACCTCCTGCATGCGCATCGCCAGCCTGGCCAACTCTCCCGCCGTGTCGGCCGTGTCTTTCGAAGCTGCGCTATTTTGTCTGGCCATCCGGGCGATTTGCTCGACCTGCTCCGCGATGCCCACACTGGCAGCACTCTGTTCACGAATCGCACCGCAAATCTCCCCGACCATGCTCTCTGCACTGAGCGAACCATCGCGAATGGCCCGCATGGTGAGGTTCGCCTCCCGAGCGCCGCTCACGCCGTCCTCAACCTCACCCACGGCAAGATCCATGCTATGCGCCGCGTTTTCCGTGCCGGCCTGCATGTCGGCGATGGTGTCCTTGATCTCTCCGGTGGAATACGCCGTACGCTCGGCAAGTTTGCGGACTTCATCCGCCACCACGGCAAAACCACGCCCCGCCTCACCCGCCCGCGCCGCTTCAATCGCGGCATTGAGCGCCAGCAAATTGGTCTGGTCCGCCACTTCCTTGATGACCGCCACCACGTCATTGATACGTTGACTCTGTTGTTCAAGTCGGCCGAGCGCATCTGCGGCCTGGCGCACCGCCTCAGAGACACTGGTGATACCATCCGCCGTTTTGCCGATCATCGCCTCGCCACGGGAAGCCTGCTCGCCGGATTGCGCCGACAACTCGTTGGCAACACGGGCCCGCTCGGACACATCCTGCATCCGGCTCTTCATCTGATCCATGGACAAGGACATCCCCGAGGCCGCTTCGCTCTGGGCCGAGGTGGCCGACGCAATCCCGTTGGCCACTTCCGCCAGTTGCCGTGCTGCCTGCCCCACGGACACCGCAAGGGAGGAAATATCGCGGAAACTGTTTTGCAATCGTTCCAGCAGGCGATTGAACGCGCCGGATGTTCTGGCGAACTCCGCCTCGCCGCTATGTTCGATGCGCTGGGTAAAATCCAGCGTGGTCTCGACCTGGGTAAACATGGTGACAAGCTGATCGAGCTGGCGCCGCAGACTGCGCGTCAACCGCAAGGTCGCCAGGACAGCAACCAGGATGCCGAATGCGCCCAGCATCATCCCAAGAAGACGCGCCGTGTTGGCGCTTCGCGTCGTATCTTCCACCATGCCGACGAAGCGGTTGTGCTCGCCCTCGCGGAATGCCGCAAGGTGCTGACGGTACGACTCCAGCGCAGCCGACATTTTGCCGATCTGGCCAGGATCGGGCATACCCGACTTGGCAACCATCATTTGCGACAGAGACAGTCCGGTATTGAAATAATCATCGAACTGATCCGCCAGCTGCCTGGTTTCGTCCCTGTGCGGCGGATCCAGTTGTTCCAGACGCGCATAATCCGATCGCACCTGCTCTGCCAGCGCTTTGGCATTGTCCAGCGGGGCTCCTTCACCCGAGGCTGCGGCACTCTTGAAATCGTCGACGATCCGGTCGAGCCTGGAGATATTTTCTGTCGCGGCCTCCAGTGACGGAAACTGGATATCACGGATTTCAACGAGGTTGCGGTTACTGGTTTGCAATACCAGGGACATATAGGCCACATAGGTGCCAAGGCACAGCGCGGCGATGATCGGGGCGAGTAACACTTTCCACAGCAAAGGAAGACGGGCCATCATTGCATCCTGCAGAATTCGAATTGATCCGGCACCGGAGGAAACCCCCAGTGCCCCTGGTTTGCCGGAGCCGCTTTTACGGCACAAGGACGACCTTCACACTACTGTCCACTGCATCCCTGCTGATGTAACCGATCATGGAGGGATTGTTGGCGATGATCCTCCTGGCCTCCGCGCTATCGGAAACCGACCGGGGCGGTCTGGCCTGGCCGGTAAAGATAAGTTGCGCCCAGTAGGACTTCAGTTGGCTGGCGTCCTTGCCGGTCACCTTGCGGTAAAACTCGCTCTTGAGTCCGGCTTCGGAGACATCCAGCGCCACGGCGGCCTCGCCATTGGGAAAGGCAACGCTTTTGCCAAGAAAGATCTGCGCAACCTGGTTGCTGGACAGACTCCCTACAGCGCTCCGGGCGGAGACGACCACGACGGCTTCCGCATGCGCGCAGGCCCCGGCGAACAGAACCAGCGTCAGGCAAGCTACCGTCTGCTTCAAAACGTTGAATTGCATGATGCCCCTCTTAGAACACAAAATCGTATCCGGCAAAAACAACGTTATAACTGGACGGCAGCGAAGCGCCGGGCGCAACGTCCGATAAACCGTTGTTGGAAGTACTCGTATCGCGGGTAGAACGCGTGAACTGGAGTTTCACGTCCATGTTCTCGTGCAAATCCCAGCGCAGCCCCAATGAAATGCTGTGGCGCGAGCCATCTCCCGCCAGTAGCGCGTTATTGATATAGCCAAGAGGGTCCGCCGCGCCAATCGAGGTCGTGCCATTGTCCTTGTCCCGGCCATAGATCACGTACGGGGTCAATTGCTCGATACGGTAGCCGGCGGTGACATACCAGTCGGTAAACACAGGCAGGATGGTTGCGTTATTGCCCCTGACTTTGGCGTATTCGCTTCGGAAGAACCAGTCGCCAGGATCGTAGGCATAGCCCAACGCGGTATAGGTACCAAAGCGCCCGGTCGCCTGGTACTGATCCAGCAACGATCCATAGCCTGCCTGCTGGTATTGGCTCGCCACATGACTCAGTGCCGATCCGCTGATCGTCGTGCGGGCATTCACGTAAGCGACACGGAAGGTCGAGGCCCCTTGATCGGCGGTGGCGGTGACGCCCCACACCGGGTCGAAATCGATTTTTTCTGTTGACGCGCCAGGTGTCAGGGTCGCGTGGTGCGAGGAACGTCCGCCGTAGACCTGGGTCGTCAGTGCGGCACTGCCCAGATTGAATTTGTTTGCGAGTTCGACACCATCGATTGAAGGGTAGCTGCGGTACATTTCAAGCGGCGGGCGAGCCCACGGCAACGCATACCCGACACGACTATATTCCGTAAGCATGTACATCGGCAAAACGAAACGTCCGCCTTGTACCGCCACATTTGGCGTCAACTGATATTTTGCAGAAGCAATCGTGATTTGCGGGGCATAGTTTCCATCATAGTCGTACTCGGATACGGCCTGGATGCTGGCCGAAAACCGGGATGAAAACTGCGCATCGATCTGAGCCCCGAGGCGACTCATCTGGGTCGCAGACCAGCTTTGAGAAAGGCCGGCACCGCGAGGAACGGTGTCTTCAGTCTTGAAGTCGGCACCGCTATAGCTGGAATGCGCCACCCCGACCGTGCCAAAACCGCTGAACGAGAAAATACTATTTTCTCCGTCATCTGCGTGCGCTTCTCTCACGCCCCCCAGCCCTGCCACAGCCACTGCCGCACACACCATGACCTTTCTAACTGTCATCGCCCCTCCCGAGAATGAATAGATAATCCAGATCAGCGCACGCCTTTGTCCGCCAACCCGTGCGTGAATCGACTGCGACACCGCAGCGCGCATGAAAGAAGTTCCGCTTCGTCTCACCCGCCTGTCGGTATCTTCGCCACAATAGTGACATAGTTGTCATTCTGACATTTTTGTCATTGTAAAGCACCTGAACATGACATGAAAGCGCTTTTTAAACCGTTTGCGGGAACAGGGACAAAACAGGCCCGTCAGGGTCGGGAGCAAAACCAGGTTCCGGGTGAAATTGGCTTTTGAAATGACATGGCAGACAGGCTTTGGGGGAAAAGAATACGCAAGTGTCCGCCATGGGCGGGTTCCGGCAAACAGGGGGGCAGCCGCCCGTTCCCCGCGCTGGACGGGAGTCGGATCAGTCTTCTGGAAGGATATACCCCTTCATCGCCAGCACCCGAAATTGCACCGAAGATATCGGGCGGCTATAGAAATAGCCCTGCAACTCGTCGACGCCAAGCCCGCGCAAGAACGCTGCCTGGGCCCGCGTTTCGACCCCCTCGGCCACCGTGCGCATATCCAGAGAACGTGCAAGCGCAACAATGGTGCGCGCGATGGCAACCGCATCCTCGTTCTGAGGGGTTTCAGCAACAAAGGATTGGTCGATCTTGATCGAATCGATGGGAAAACGGCGCAGATAACTCAACGAAGAATAGCCAGTGCCAAAATCGTCGAGCGACAGGGTCAACCCCAGCATTTTCAGCTCGTTCAGCACTTTAACCGCTTGCTCCGCATCCTCCGCCACCGCCGACTCGGTCAGTTCGAGAACCAGTCGGGAAGGATCGCACCCGGAGGATGCGATCGCCGCGCCGATATCACGCACAAGGCCTGGATGATGCAAGTCAACGGCGGAAAGGTTGACAGCAATACTCAGATCCAATCCCGCCCGTTGCCAGAAAGCGGCTTCGGCCAGAGACTGACGCAACATCCACTCGGTAATTTCACCGACGATGCCAACCCGCTCGGCGATCGGAATAAATTGGGAGGGGGGAACTCTCCCCAATTGGGCGTCTTCCCAGCGGACCAGTGCCTCAGCCCCCAGGATTCGCCCCTCTCTGGCACAGACCTTGGCCTGCAGTGCGAATGACAAACCTCCCGCCGCAAGGGCTTCCCTCAGGCGGGACTCTACAAGGGCCTCATGTTGCAGACGCTCACCCAGATCAGGCGTAAACAGACTGATCCCTCCGTGAGCATGATGCGACAGACCTTCTTTTGCTGCGGCATAGCCGGCACGCAGAAAATCATCCGCAGAAGACAGGCAGTCCTCTTTCTGCGAAATGCCAACCGATGCTTCAAGGTGAAGCGCCTCGCTTCCCCAGGAAATGGGACGCGAGACGGCATCCTTCAGACGACCGGCAAGCGCTTCCGGATTCGGGGCCATGGACAAAACGGCAAACAGATCACCTTCGATGCGCGAAACGAGTCCATGACCTTCGAGCGCTTCCCAAAGGCGGTTGGCGATGGTGCGCAATACATGGTGCGCAGCCTCCAGACCATGCACTCCGCCGATACGATAAGTCCCTGCCAGCACCACAAACAACACGCTGAACGTTCTGCCTTCAGATAGTACTTTTTCGGTTTGGGCAACCAGATCGTCACGACTGATCAGTCCGGTTAACGGGTCGTGCGTGGACGGATAGCGCAAACAACCGGCAGATCGGGACGAACACGTCTCCCGGGCGAAAATCAGAAAATAGTGTTCTCTCTGACACTCCAGCCTGGATACGGTTACTTCCACGCTCAGGCGCCGCCCCGAATCGACGACCACCTCACCCCCCAGAGACTGCCGGCTATCCGAATTTTGATTCAGGACGGGGAAGACATCTTCCTGCCACTGACCGGAGTCAGTTAACAGAACTTGATTGACTGGCAAGCCGACCAAATCTTTTCCAACTCGCCTGAAAATCCGCTCGGTCGCGGTATTAACCCATAACATGCGGCCATCTGCATCCACGACAAACGCTGGCTCATTCAACTTTTCCAGAAGTGTCGCCACAGGAATCGCGCAGAAAGGATCAAACATGCTTCCTCCGTTATTCGCCTACCATTTATCACCGCTCAGCCGAGATACCTCCGTTTTCTCAGTGTAATGCTGGCAGAACTCATGAGGAAGCTGCATTAAGAATTTCTTTTGGATACCCTGCATGCACGTTGAAAACCGGCCCTCCCCGCCTGGACGGCGCTTCTTTGGCTTCGGGGCCAGACCTGTTCTTCACCGGAACACCGCTTCTGCTGTAATCTTGGCGACGACCTGAACGACCCCATTCACTCAAACCGATAGGTACACCCCATGATCCCCCCGCATTTTCACTCGACGCTCGATCAATGGCATGTCTTGCAGACCGTGGTCGAAGCCGGGGGGTATGCCCGGGCGGCCGAGATCCTTCACCGCAGCCAGTCCTCCCTCAGTTACAGCACGACTCAATTGCAAGAACGTCTGGACGTTCAACTGCTGCGTACCGAAGGGCGCAGAGCCGTCCTGACTGCCGCCGGGGCGGTACTCTTGGCGGAAGCGCGTGTGCTGCTTGAAGGGTTGGGCTCGCTCGAAATGCTGGCGGGCACGTTGTCGAACGGCCTGGAACCGCGTGTACGCCTTGCCGTGGAAAGCGTGTTCCCCAAACCCTTGTTATTCGAGGCGCTGGACAATTTTCGCCAGCGCCCCGAGGCGACTTATGTCGAGTTGCGCGAAGGGGGGCGGCAAGACGTGGACCTGGCGCTGACACAGGCCCAGGGCGATCTTTGCATTGGCCTCTCGATTCCGTCGGGTTATCTGGGGGATCACCTGCTCAACATCGAACTGATCGCCGTTGCCGCAGCTTCGCACCCATTGCAACGTCTTGGACGTTTGCTGACGCGCGACGATCTTGCTGGCGAGGTGTTCGTTGCCATGGAGGATGCCACTCTCCCATCCGCTTCCTCGCGCCCCTGGCTGCTGACCGACCGACGCTGGTCGATGAATACGGTAGAGAGTGCAATCAACGCGGTTTGCCACGGCATGGGCTTTGCCTGGCTGCCGCGTCACCTGATCCGGGACGAATTGCAGCGCGGCGAACTCCAGCCGCTCAAGCTGAAAACCGGGCGGGTACGCATGGTCAGCCTGTTTCTTGTGGAGGCCAATTCCCGTCCGCAGGGACCCTCTGCACAACGCCTGAGCGAAGAAATCCTGAACGTCTGTGCCGGCGCGCGCAAAGACGAGACATGATTCATCGAAAATTTCGATGAAATCATGCTGCTCTTTGCGCTTTTTTATGCGGTCTGGCATCCCTACCATGGCACAAACAAATTTTGTCCATTTGATAAAACAACAGGCAGGGAAGCATGGATCCGAAACACGAAGTTCTTTTTTCGCCGATTCGCATCGGTAAGCTGGCTATCAAGAACCGCTATGTCATGGCGCCAATGGGCCCCGGCGGACTGTGCGACGCAGACGGCACCTTCAACTATCGCGGAGTCGAATACTATGCCGAGCGGGCACGGGGCGGCACCGGCCTGCTGATCACCGGCGTCACCATGGTCGAGAATGACATCGAGCACTGCGCAATGCCGTCCTTGCCCTGTGCCACCCTGAACCCGGCGAATTTTATCAAAACCGGCAAGATCATGACCGAACGGGTGCATGCCCACGATGCCAGGATCTTTCTGCAACTGACAGCCGGTTTCGGCCGTGTCGGCATTCCTGCCATCGTCGGTTCTACCGCCGTTGCACCGTCAGAGATTCCGCATCGCTGGAGCAAGGAAGTGACCTGTCGCGCGCTGAGCGTCGACGAGATCCACACCTATGTGCGCAAATTCGCCGATTCGGCCGAAATCGCGCAAAGGGCCGGATTTGACGGCATCGAGATTCATGCGGTGCATGAAGGGTATCTGCTCGACCAGTTTGCGATTTCGTTTTTCAACCATCGCACAGACGAATACGGCGGCAGTCTGGAAAACCGACTGCGTTTTGCGGTGGAAATCGTTCAGGCCATCAAACAGCGCTGCGGAACCGATTTCCCGGTGTCCTTGCGATACAGCCTCAAGAGTTTCATCAAGGACTGGTGTCAGGGCGCCTTGCCAGGAGAAAGCTTCGTCGAGAAAGGGCGTGACATCGAAGAGGGCATCGCGGCGGCGAAGTGGCTGGAAGCCGCTGGCTATGACGCCTTCAACGGCGATGTCGGTTCGTATGATTCGTGGTACTGGAGCCATCCGCCGATGTACCAGGCCAAGGGACTGTACCTGCCGTTCAACCGCATCCTCAAGGACAATCTCAGCGTACCGGTAATCACCGCCGGACGCATGGACAACCCCGATCTTGCCGCTGCCGCCATTGACGCGGGAGACACAGACATGATCGGGTTGGGACGCCCGCTGCTGGCCGATCCCGAATTACCCAACAAGGTTCGTCGCGGCCGGGTGGAGCACATTCGTCCTTGCCTGTCGTGCCAGGAAGGTTGCATGGGTCGTCTGGCGCATTTTGCCCAGATATCGTGTGCGGTCAACCCGGTGTGCGGTCGCGAAATCGATTATCCGATTCTGCCGGCCACCAGCAAAAAAACCGTGATGATTGTCGGCGGCGGCATTGCCGGCATGGAAGCCGCCCGTGTATGCGCATTGCGCGGCCATGCGGTATCGCTTGTCGAGCGTTCGGACCGCCTCGGCGGCGTGGTGATCCCCGGAGGGGTGCCTGACTTCAAGGAAGACGATCACGCGCTGATCCGTTGGTACGCGCGCGAGCTGGACGCCCTGAAGGTGCCGATCACATTTAACACCGAAGTAACCGAAGACGTTGTCCTCAGAGCCCGTCCCGATGTCCTCATCGTGGCTACCGGATCCCGGCCCAAAACGATTGCCATTGGTGACGCGAACAATGTCTACACAGCCGAAGATGTACTCAACGGCGTCAAGGTGGCGGGAAGCAAGACCGTGGTTGTCGGCGCCGGCCTGGTCGGCTGCGAGACCGCGCTGTGGCTGCACGATCAGGGTGTCGACGTAACCGTGGTGGAAATGGCGGATGACATTCTATCGCTGGCGGGGCCGCTCTGTCATGCCAACCACGACATGCTGCGTGACCTGATGGTGTTCAAGAACATTCGGGTGCTGACCGGCAGCCATCTGAGCACAGCCACCGACGGCGGCTTTATCGCCCGAACCGGCGATAGCGAAACCGTGATCACTGCCGATTCGGCGATCCTGGCCATTGGCTACCGCAGTGAGCGGGGCTTGTACGAATCGTTGCGCAACAAGGTGGACGAAGCATATGTGTTCGGCGACGCTCGCCAGGTGCAGAACATTATGTATGCGATCTGGGACGCCTATGAAGTAGCACGCGGCATCTGATTCGGCGGAAGGCCGGAGGCATTTGCCTCCGGCATCCGGTCAGGCCTGCATGGCGGGGAGTTCCATCCTGACACGACCCAGCGTCCAGCCCTGTGTCAGGTGATCTCGCAAAGCACGGGTTGCCCACTGGCGAAACAGGGTGCCGCATCTGGAATTCACCCTATAGCCAACGCTGACAATGGCTTCCAGGTTGTAGTGTTCAATTTCACGTGAGACTTCTCGCTCACCCTCAAAACGAACCTGTGCAAATTTTGCACGAGTTGTGGACTCAAGAAGTTCCTCTTCCTTGTAGATATTCCGCAAGTGCTTTGCAATCACCGAACGCTCGCGACCGAACAGGTCAGCGATCTGATCTTGCGTCAGCCACAAGGTGTCACCGTCAGTAACCGGGCTTACTGCCCATTGCAAGCTGAGAGCACCTTGGACCCAACAAGCAAACGGGCCGCAGCAATGCTACGACCCATTTGATACCAATTACCGATGTTGAGTACAAACCAGCGCTATTCAATCCAGTTTAGCGCTGGAATCGTCATCACACCCCTGCCCCATGCGCCTGAGCATCGGCATGGTAGCTTGAGCGCACCATCGCACCGACCGCCGCATGTTTGAAGCCCATCTTGATGGCCTCTTCTTCGAACATGCGGAAAGTATCAGGATGCACATAGCGGAGCATCGGCAGATGACCGTCGGATGGCTGTAGATACTGGCCGATGGTCAGCATGTCGATATCGTGCGCACGCATGTCACGCATCACATCCAGAATTTCTTCATCGGTTTCGCCCAGGCCCACCATCAACCCCGACTTGGTGAGCACATCGGGATTTTTCGCCTTGTAATCTTTCAACAGACGCAGGGAATGCGCGTAATCCGCGCCTGGTCGCGCCTGCTTGTACAGGCGCGGCACGGTTTCAAGATTGTGGTTCATCACATCCGGACGCGTAGCGCTCAGAATGTCGATTGCGATCTCAAGGCGACCGCGAAAATCAGGGACAAGCACTTCGATCTGGGTTTGCGGCGACAACACGCGCACCTGGCTGATGCAGTCGGCAAAATGGCCGGCGCCACCATCGCGCAGATCGTCGCGGTCAACCGAGGTCACCACCACATAGCGCAGCTTCATGGCGGCAACCGACTCGGCCAGATGGCGTGGCTCGTCCGGATCGAGTGGATTGGGACGCCCATGACCCACGTCGCAGAACGGACAGCGGCGGGTGCAGATATCACCCATGATCATGAAGGTTGCGGTTCCCTTGCTGAAGCACTCACCGATATTCGGACAGGTGGCTTCTTCACACACCGTATGCAGCTTCTGGGAGCGCAAGATAGCCTTGATTTCATGAAAGCGCTCGCCACTGGGCAGCTTGGCACGAATCCATTCCGGCTTTTTGAGCTTCTGCTCAAGGGGGACGATCTTGATCGGAATACGCGCGGTTTTATCCGCTCCCTTGAATTTGACGCCCGTCAGATCTTCCTTCACACCCATTCCTCTCGCCAGATAATCATGATGACTGAATCGTTATGAATTTGCGCCAACCCCGGTCCCGAGATTGCGCTCCAGATGAGGCAGCAACCGTTCGGCCACCTGCCCCACTCCATCCGAAACCCCGAGGTCCTTCAGCCGCGTGACGCGCAGATCAGGATATCCGCAGGGGTTGATCCAGCCGAAAGGGGCCAGATCCATGTCGACATTCAGGGAGAGCCCGTGATAGACCGCCCCGTTTTTAATTCGCAAGCCCAATGATGCGATCTTGCCGCCGTCGACATAGACACCGGGAGCATCCACGTCGCCGTTGGCCTTGATGCCATAGTCGGCCAGGGTATCGATGACAGACTGCTCGATACGGCGCACCAGGTCGCGCACGCCGATATGCATGCGCTTGAAATCGATCAGCAGATAAACCACCAGTTGGCCCGGCCCATGATAGGTCACCTGGCCACCCCGGTCGGTTCGCACGACGGGTATCGGGACATCCGTACGCAGCAGATGTTCGGTCTTGCCGGCCAGCCCCAGCGTATAAACGGCCGGATGCTCGAGCATCCACAGTTCGTCGCCGGTTTCGGCGTTTCGCTGATCGGTGAAGGTTTTCATTGCGGCCAGGGTGGTTTCGTAATCCACCAGACCGAGCTGCCTGACCTGACGCAACATTACAGCACCACCTTGACCATGGGATGACTCGTCAGCGAAAGATAAATATGATCCAGCTGCTGACGCGACGTTGCCGTCACCGTTACCGTGACCGCGTGATAACGGCCACCCGAACTTTCGCGCAGCACTACATCGGCCTCGGTCACATCGGGCGCGTGTACACGCACGACTTCCACCACGGTGGCCACAAACGCCTCGTGCCGTTCGCCCATGATCTTGAGCGGAAAACGACAAGGAAACTCCATCAGTTCCTTGCTTTGATCTACCATGACATCCTCTTTCCTGCACTGAATACGCTCGTCTCTGACGCAAACCACGCTTGATGCACGTCAGTCGAGTCAAGACTGCGGACATTATACCTTTGCAAACGCAGCTGCAATCATTCCATTTGCGTTTATCCCCGCCTTTTTTCATATTGCAGTGCGATATTCAGCCTTTCCGACCCGCCATGACTCCTGTTACTCTGACAGAACAAAGAGAGAGAAAACATCAGGATATTCACCATGACACAAACAAACTATCTGGAACGCATCTTAACCTCTAGAGTGTATGACGTTGCCGTAGAAACACCGCTCGATCCTTCTCCAAACCTGTCACGCCGCTGTGGAAACAGGATTTTGCTTAAAAGAGAGGATCTACAGCCGGTATTTTCATTCAAGATTCGCGGCGCCTATAACAAGATGTCCCGGCTAACCCCCGAGCAACTGGCTCAGGGCGTCATTACCGCGTCGGCAGGCAATCACGCGCAGGGCGTTGCGCTATCGGCCAAGCACCTTGGCTGCCGCGCAACAATCGTCATGCCGGTCACCACTCCCCAGATCAAGATCGATGGCGTCAACCGCCTGGGTGGGCAGGTTGTATTGCACGGCGACTCGTTTTCCGATGCTTACCAGCACGCGGTCAAGCTCGAAAAGGAATGCGGCGCAACCTACATTCCGCCGTTCGACGACCCCGATGTCATTGCAGGTCAGGGCACCATCGGGATGGAAATCCTGCGCCAGCACCCCGACCACATCGATGCCGTTTTCGTCGCAATCGGCGGAGGGGGCCTGGCTGCGGGCGTTGCCGCCTACATCAAGCGGCTGAAGCCCGAGATCAAGATCATCGGCGTCCAACCCGTCGACTCCGATGCCATGAATCAGTCAATCAAGCATGGCGCCCGCGTTGAACTGAAAGATGTCGGACTGTTTGCCGACGGCGTTGCCGTCAAACTGGTCGGCGAAGAGACCTTTAAACTGTGCCGCGAGTTGCTGGACGAAATCATCCTGGTCGATACCGACGCCATCTGCGCCGCCATCAAGGATATTTTCGAAGACACCCGCTCGATCACCGAACCGGCCGGGGCGCTGGGGGTTGCCGGCGCGAAAGCCTATATCGAACGCGAAGGCTGTCGAGATCTGACCTTTGTTGCCGTAAACAGCGGCGCAAACATGAATTTCGACCGTTTGCGCCACGTTTCCGAGCGCTCCGAACTGGGCGAACGTCGCGAGGCGGTCATTGCCGTTGCGATTCCGGAGCGCCCCGGCAGCTTCAAACGCTTCTGCAGCATCATCGGCGCACGCAACATCACCGAGTTCAATTATCGGTACGCCGATCCGCAAACAGCCCATGTCTTTGTCGGCGTTCAGATTGCCCGGCGCGAAGATGTCACACAGCTTTTGGCAGAACTGCAGCAAGACGGTCTGGACGGCCTCGACCTGACCGACAACGAACTGGCCAAGCTGCACATCCGCCATCTGGTTGGAGGCCATGCCCCGACACTGAAGGACGAACGCGTCGTGCATTTTGAATTTCCCGAGCGACCCGGTGCGCTGATGCGCTTTCTGAATGCGATGCGCACCGACTGGAACATCAGCCTGTTTCATTACCGCAATCATGGCGCCGATTATGGACGGGTTCTGATCGGCATTCAGGTCCCGGCACAGGACAGCGCCGCGTTCCAGCAATTTCTCGATACATTGGGCTTCCCTCATATTGAAGAGACGAACAACCCGGCGTATAAGCTCTTTCTGGGAAAAACACTGTCTGCCTGACAGCGGCGGGCGCGGCGCACTTGCCAAGGGAAGGCCGGAACAAGTTGTCATTCCCGCGAAAGCGGGAATCCAGACTTTTTACTGGATCCCCTCTTTCGAGGGGATGACGCGCTTTCGGTGATGCACGACGGTCCGCCGGGCGGAACCGGCTATGACAATTGGATTTACGAAGCAAATCGCTCACTCAAACATTCCGGACAGCAGTGCTGTTTCGAAGGAATGACGTGAACCCCTCTTCGGAGGGATAACGAAACTGGATAGAGAAGCATGATCAAAGCAGTATTGTTCGACCTTGACGGCACCCTGGCGGATACGGCGCTGGATCTCGGCGCCGCGCTCAACCGCCTGCTGATCGAAGAAGGTCAGCCTACACAACCCGACGACGCCGTGCGGCCGATTGCATCCCACGGCGCCCGCGCCCTGGTCTCGCTCGGCTTCGGCATCGACCGCGACCATCCCGATTTCGATGCATTACGCTTGCGTTTTCTTGACCACTACGAACACAGCTTCGCCGACCGGACCTGCCTGTTCGAAGGCATCGACACCCTGATCCGCACACTGGCGGAGCGCGGAATGGTCTGGGGCATCATTACAAACAAGCCGATGCGGTTTACCGACCGACTGGTTCCGGAACTCCCCTTCCCCGTCGCCCCCGCGGTCGTCGTTAGCGGTGACACGGTCGGCGTCGCCAAACCCGACCCCCGCCCCATGCTGAAAGCCTGCGAGATGATCGGGATCCCGCCACAACAATGTGTTTATGTCGGCGATGCACAACGGGATATTCAGGCAGGCAAGAACGCCGGCATGCGTACCGTTCTCGCCAACTGGGGGTACATCTCGGACAGCGATCAGCCACAGGACTGGGGCGCCGATATCCGGATCGATTCTCCACTGGATCTGCTGCGACACATTTGACATTGTCATCGACAACAGGCTGGCACCTATCTCAACATCATTACAAAGCGCTTGCTCACTTTAGTCAGAGAAGCTATATAACTTAGTAAAACCACCCGGCTGTCATTTATTCAATCAAATTCTTGTGGCGGTTGCAACCGAATCACCCAGACAGCCAGGGTCACAAGCAAGGTGAGCAGCTCAGATGAATCAAGCGGACACGCCGGGCGACGAACGTTTATTGCTGCTGACGACCGCACCTGCTTCGCAAGCGGCCAACAGACTTGCACTGGCGGTGACGTTGTCAATTGCTGCGCTTTGCTGCCTGGCTTTACCTTTTGCGAAAATCCCGCTCCCCAAAGTGTGGGGATTTATCCCCTCCTACCAGGCAGCGCTGTCCACCAATGACTTGATCACAGCCGTTTTGTTATTCGGGCAATTTTCCATTTCACGAAGCCGATCGCTGCTGCTTCTGGCCAGTGGATATCTGTTCACTGCTTTTATGGCCATCGCGCACGCCCTGACGTTTCCGGGACTGTTCGCTGAGCACGGGCTACTGGGTGCGGGCCCTCAGACCACCGCCTGGATGTATATGTTCTGGCACGGGGGGTTTCCGCTACTGATTATCGCCTATGCTTTACTTGAGCATCAGGGCAAGCCTTACCTCGTCCGCCGACACCTCTTCGTCCCCGTGACCGCCAGCATCCTTCTGGTACTTCTTGCCGTATTCGCGCTGACTGCCATTGCCACTCAGGAACAAGCCCTGTTGCCCGCCATCATGACAGGCCCGCATTATGCACCCGGGTTTATTTTCGTCATTTCCTGTGTCTGGCTGTTTTCGCTGATTGCCCTGGTCAGCTTATGGCAAAAGCGCCAGCGTACCCTGATCGATCTGTGGTTGATGGTTGTACTGTTTTCATGGATCTGTGACATTTCCCTTTCGGCCGTTTTCAATGCGGGCCGTTTTGACCTTGGCTTCTATGCGGGTCGTATCTTCGGACTTTGCGCAGCCTCTACCGTACTGATTGCATTGCTTCAGGAAAACTACAGGCTGTATGCCCAACAGGCCGACTACGCAAAGGCTCTCTACGAAGCAAAGTGCAAGGCAGAAGACATGACACAGGCAAAATCCCTGTTTCTTGCCAATATGAGTCACGAGATCCGGACACCGATGAACGCCATTATCGGTATGTCCTACCTCGTCATGCGCACCGATCTCACCCCAAGACAGCACGATTACGTCAGCAAAATCCACAATGCAGGTACATCCCTGCTGGGCATCATCAATGACATTCTGGATTTTTCGAAGGTAGAGGCCGGCAAACTTTCGCTCGAGGACATGGACTTCCACCTGGATGACGTACTGGACAATGTCACCTCGCTCGTAGCGCAAAAAGCGACCGACAAAGGACTGGAATTCATTTTCAATAATAAGGATTCGACACCGCAAGAGCTGGTTGGCGATCCGCTACGCATTACGCAGATCCTGACCAACCTCGTCAACAACTCCATCAAGTTTACCGAACAAGGCCAGATTGTGGTTTCGATCCGCCAGCTTGAACGCATCGGCTCGAAGGTCGAATTGCAATTCGAGGTACGAGATACGGGCATCGGCATGTCCTCCGAGCAGCTATCTCGTTTGTTTCAGCCATTTTCCCAGGCGGATAACGCAACCACCCGGCTATTTGGAGGAACCGGACTGGGCCTCACGATTTGCAAGCGCCTGGTTGAACTCATGGGGGGCGCCATTCAGGTGGAATCGGAGCCCGGCAAGGGCAGTGCGTTTAGATTTTGCGTCTGGCTTGGCGTATCCAGTGTGCAGACATTGCATAAACGTCCGCTGCCATCCGAGATGAATGGCCTGCGCGTACTGGTGGTCGATGACAATGCATCGGCTCGCGAAGTCCTCTGCGAACAGCTACGCGGACTGGAGTGCGCAGTCAGTGCCGTATCGACCGGTAAGGATGCCATTGCCGCAGTCCGTATCGCCAAGCTGGACCACCCCTTCGACGCCATCCTGGTCGACTGGATGATGCCCGAAATGGATGGCATCGAGACCGTGCGGCGCATCCGCGCCTACAGCCCGTCGATGCGCGTCATCATGGTAACGGCCTTCGGGCGGGATGACGTGCGCGCGCAGGCCGAAGCACTCAATATCAACGCATTTCTGGTCAAGCCGGTCAGCCAGTCTTCACTGCTGGACGCGCTGCTTAACGTCTTTGGCACGCAAGCCAGCGCCACACGCCAGTCAGTACAGCATCCGGTCGACACGCCCGTGCTTCCACATGCCAGCATCCTGCTTGCTGAAGACAATGAACTCAACAAGCAGATCGCCACCGAGCTACTGGAAAGCGCCGGCATTTCGGTGACAACGGTCAAAGATGGCTGCGAAGCCGTGGACACGCTTTTTTCGCAGGACATCCACGCTTTTGACGCTATTCTGATGGATGTACAGATGCCGGTCATGGATGGCTACGAGGCAACCCGGCGGATTCGCGCCGACGCCCGTTTCACGAACCTGCCCATCATTGCCATGACGGCTCATGCGATGGCAGAAGAACGTGAACAATGCCTGACGGCGGGCATGAATGATCATATCGCCAAACCGATCGATCCGATCTTGCTGTTTCAGACAGTGTCACGCTGGCTTCCGGCTGGAACCACCACCCCGTCACACGCGACAGAAACGATTGAAGCGGAAAAGACCGGCATTCCCGATATCGCGGGCCTGGACAGCAAAGCCGGACTGCGTCGCGCGGGAGGCAAAAACGAGCTATATATCCGGTTGTTACATTTGTTTGCAGACGAAGAAGCCCATACCGCGACAGACATCACTCAGGCCATTGCGGCAGGGGAATATGAAACAGCGGCCCGACTCATTCATAGCCTGAAAGGCGCCGCTGGAAACATCGGTTTCAAAAATCTGTATGAAAAGGCCTCTACGCTTGAACTGGCGCTTAAAGCACACACCGACCTCACACAAGCGCTGGAGGATTTCCTGCAAGAACTGAACAGCGTGATCAACGCGCTGTCCCATGCCTTTCCGCCCCCTTTTCTCTCCGGGGCTACAGCGCATTCCGGCGATCTGTCCAGAATCAGGACGCTCACCGGACTGCTGCAAGGCAACAACGGAGATTCCATCCGCTTTCTGAGAATGAATGAAGCCGCACTTCGCTCCGTATTTCCTGCCGGCGGATTCGATGATTTCGAGAAGGCTGTTTCCGATTTTGATTTTGCCTCTGCGCTCGACCTGCTGTACCTGAGCGCCGCATCGCAAGGGATAGAACTGCAGGAGGACGCGCCATGAGCCTGAATACCGGTCTGAATAATAAAAAAAACATCCTTGTCGTCGATGATTCGGCGCTGAATCTTGAACTGATGAGAGGCCTGCTGGATGAGCATTATCAGGTTCTGACCGCCGACTGCGGAGAGAAGGCGCTGCAGGTCGCCGATACTGAGGCCAGGCCCGACCTCATTTTGCTGGACGTTGAAATGCCGGGCATCGACGGCATCGAGACGTGCCGTCGTTTCAAGTCCAACCCGCAGACCAGCGATATTCCCATCATTTTTTTGACCTCGAAAGCAGAGCCGGAAGATGAACAAACCGGGTTTGAAGCAGGGGCGGTCGATTACATCATCAAACCGATTTCACCGCCCATCGTCATGGCCAGGGTTCAGACCCACCTCAAACTCAAGGCGGTTTCCGATTTTCTGAAAGATCACAACGCATTTCTCCAGGCCGAAGTCGAGCGACGCACGCACGAAATACAAGTCATCCAGGACGTGACCATCATGGCGCTCGCCTCACTGGCCGAGACCCGCGACAATGAAACCGGGAACCACATCCGTCGCACACAACATTATGTGCGGCTCCTGGCCGAGAAACTTAAAACCCACCCAAAATTCGGTCATGAACTGGATGCGAACACCATCGAGATGCTGTTTAAATCCGCACCGCTGCACGATATCGGCAAAGTAGGCATTCCGGATAACATCCTGTTGAAGCCCGGCAAACTGACGCCCGAAGAGTTCGAGATCATGAAGTCGCACACCACACAAGGCAGAGACGCGATTGCCGCGGCGGAAAAATTGCTCGACACGCCAAGCAGCTTCTTGCGCGTCGCACGGGAAATCGCGCTGTCCCATCAGGAAAAATGGGATGGCAGCGGCTACCCCGAAGGCCTGAAAGGAACGGACATTCCGCTCTCGGCACGCCTGATGGCCATCGCAGATGTCTATGACGCGCTCATTTCACGCAGAATTTACAAACCCCCCTTCCCTCACAGCCAAGCGGTGGCCATCATTCTGGCCGAACGTGGCAAACATTTCGACCCGGACATGATTGATGTATTTATCGAGATTTCCGACGAATTTTTTGCGATCGCACAACGCTTTAGCGAAGATAGCGCGATACTGAGCGGCTGAGCGTGCCATCGGGCACGATTCCCTCACTTTAACTGGGGTCTTTTTTTTCGGCCGCGCACACCGGCCTGTCTCTTAGCGCATTGAAAAAAAAGAAATTATCACTTATCCAAAAGCAATAAATCTGGCACAATGCGCGTCTGCCAGAAAATCGAATGCACCATGACGTCACACTCCACGCCTAAACCGATCTATTCCTATCGCAAATTCTGGGCCCACCGCTTCGGTACCGCTCCGTTTTTGCCGATGACCCGCACCGAGATGGAAACACTCGGTTGGGACAGTTGCGACATCATCCTGATTTCAGGAGACGCCTATATCGACCACCCGAGCTTCGGCGTGGCCCTGATCGGCCGGCTCCTTGAGGCACAGGGGTTCCGCGTCGGCATCATCTGCCAGCCTGACTGGCATTCCGCGGAAGCATTCCGCTCGCTGGGCAAACCGAACCTGTTCTTTGGCGTCACCGCCGGCAACATGGACTCGATGATCAACCGCTACACCGCCGATCGCAAACCGCGCTCCGACGACGCCTATACGCCCAATGGCACACCGGACAAGCGACCTGACCGTGCCGTCAGTGTTTATGCACAGCGATGCCGAGAGGCCTATCCGGGCATCGGCGTACTGATCGGCAGCATCGAAGCCAGCCTGCGGCGCATCGCCCACTATGACTACTGGAGCGACAAAGTGCGCCCGTCGGTGCTGGTCAACGCCAAAGCCGACATCCTGGTGTTTGGCAACGCCGAACGCGCCATGGTCGAAATTGCTCACCGTGCCGCACGCGGTGAAAAGCTGTCCGAAATCCGCGACGTACGCGGCACCGCCTTCATGGTGCAGCACAACTGGCGCCCCGATGCCGAATGGCAAGAGCTCGATTCCACCACGGTCGATCAGCCAGGCCGGATCGATACGCACAAGAACCCCTACCAGGTTGACGAGCCAGCCGCGCGCCCGGCCGAGCTGGGCGCGACACCCCAACCCTTACGATTTGTCCCGGCAGCCGAGCGCGTCGCCGCTCGCCGCGAAGTTCGCGCAAAAACCGTAGTCAGACTGCCCGCCTATGAGGCCGTGGCTTACGATCCGGTGCTCTATGCGCACGCCAGCCGTACCCTGCATCTTGAAGCCAACCCGGGCAATGCGCGCGCGCTGGTACAGCAGCACGGCGAACGCGACGTGTGGCTCAATCCGCCGCCAATCCCGCTCACCACCGAAGAAATGGACTACGTCTTCGGCATGCCTTATGCACGCAACCCGCATCCTGGCTATGAAGGTGCGCGCATACCCGCCTGGGAAATGATCCGCTATTCGATCAACATCATGCGCGGCTGCTTTGGCGGTTGCAGTTTCTGCTCGATCACCGAGCACGAAGGCCGCATCATTCAGAGCCGTTCGGAAGAATCCATCCTGAAAGAGATCGAGGACATCCGCGACAAAACCGCGGGGTTTACCGGTCACATCAGCGACCTGGGCGGCCCAACCGCCAACATGTACCGTCTGGCCTGCAAGAGCAAGGAAATCGAATCCTCCTGCCGGCGCTTCAGCTGCGTCTATCCGGGAATCTGCGAAAACCTCGGCACCGACCACGGCCCGTTGATTCAGCTTTACCGCAAAGCGCGCGCCATTCCCGGCGTCAAAAAAATCAGTATCGGCTCCGGCCTGCGTTACGATCTCGCGGTGCGTTCCCCCGAGTACATCAAGGAACTGGTCACTCACCATGTGGGCGGCTATCTGAAGATCGCGCCAGAACATACCGAATCCGGCCCGCTATCCAAAATGATGAAGCCGGGCATCGGCACCTATGAAAAATTCAAGGAACTGTTCGAGCGGTTCTCGCGCCAGGCAGGTAAGGAACAGTATCTGATTCCCTACTTCATTGCGGCCCACCCCGGCACCAGTGACGAAGACATGCTCAACCTGGCGCTCTGGCTGAAACATAATAATTTCCGCCTGGATCAGGTGCAGGCCTTTGTGCCGACGCCGATGGCGCTTGCCACCACCATGTGGCACACCGGGCGCAACCCGCTGAAAAAACTGGCGCGCAGCTCGGAAAAGGTCGATATCGTTCGCGATGCCTATCGCCGCAAACTGCACAAGGCGTTTTTGCGCTATCACGACCCGAAAAACTGGCCCATGCTGCGCGAGGCGCTGTACAACATGGGACGCGAAGACCTGATCGGCTACGCCAAACATCAATTGATTCCGACGAACCAGCCTGCCGAGCGCAACAGCGAGCGCAGTCCCGCCCGTGCGACCACGGGCCATACGCGGTTTGCCGGCGAGCCGACGGTGCGAAACAAAGGCAAAGGGCGCCGCTAAGCGCCATCCGACCCGACGAAAGACACGGATACCATGCTAGAAAACGAAAGCTTTATCCCCGGCAAGGACGCCTCGCTGGAAGCATCGATTGCTTCGATGCAAAAAAAACTGCAAGACCTGAGCCTGAACATCGAAGAGTGCAGCTGGCTCAATCCGATCGACAACGTCTGGTCGGTTCATATTCGTGATCGCGACTGCCCGCTGATTTACACAAACGGCAAAGGCAGCACGGAAAAGGCCGCGCTGGCCAGTGCGCTTGGCGAGTTTTTCGAGCGCGTCAGCTGCAATTATTTCTGGTCGCACTATTATTTCGGCAGCGAAATCGCCGCTCATGATTTCGTGCACTACCCGCAGGAGCGCTGGTTCCCCCTCGACAATGGCGACGCATGGCCCGAAGAACTGCTCACCCCGGCGCTTCAGGCGCTGTACAACCCCGACGGCTGTATTGATGCCCGCTCGCTGGTGGAACTGAACTCAGGCAATCACGAACGCGGCATTTGCGCTTTGCCGTATATTCGCGAACGCGATGGCAAAACAGTATGGTTCCCGATCAACATCATCGGCAATCTGTACGTCAGCAACGGCATGTCGGCCGGCAACAGCCTGCCTGAAGCGCGCACACAGGCGCTATCCGAAATTCTTGAGCGCCATGTCAAATTCCGCATCATTCGTGAAGGCTTGTGCCTGCCGGATGTTCCGCAATCTGTCCTCTCGCGCTTTCCACGCATCGAAGCCGGCCTGCGCCAGCTGCGTGAGGCCGGGTTTGGCGTTCTGGTCAAGGATGCATCGCTAGGCGGCGAATACCCGGTCATGAACGTCACCCTGCTCAATCCTCGTGACCAGGGCTGCTTTGCCAGTTTTGGCGCCCACCCGCGCTTCGAAATCGCGCTGGAGCGCGCGTTGACCGAGTTGTTGCAGGGCCGTGCGCTCGAAGCGCTCGATGGCTTCCCCGAGCCGGGTTTCGATATGGACGAGATCGCCGATCCGCAAAACCTGGAAATCCATTTCGTCGATTCCAGTGGCGTGATCGGCTGGCAATTCTTCGGAGGCAAGCCCGATTATGCATTCACCGACTGGAATTTCAGCCAGACGACCGGCGAAGACTATGCGTGGATCTGCAACCGCATTCACGCGCTTGGACACGACATCTATGTTGCCGAGTTCACCCACCTGGGCATGTACGCCTGCCGCATTCTGGTGCCCGGCATGTCCGAAATCTACCCCATCGAAGAGCTCGAGTGGGAAAACAACAGTGTAGGCAATCGCCTGCGCCCCGCTCTGCTGCGCCTCCCCGAATTGAGCACAGACGAATGCACCGAACTGCTTGAAACCATCGGCGCGCTGGGCCTGGACGATTCCCGCCCGGTCGCGGCGCTGATCGGCGTTGCCGCCGATGCCGACTCGGCATGGAAAACCTTGCGTGTTGGCGAGCTCAAAACCCTGCTGGCACTTGCAACGCAGGACGAAGAAGGCGTTCGCGAAGGCTGCGACTGGATCAAACACTTCGCCCAGATCGACACGGCTCGCCACACGGTCTACCGTTGCATCGGCACCCTCCTTGGACTCGATGACGATGCAGTCCCAGCCTTGAAATTGCTCTACGGAGCGGACACTGTTGATTTGGCGCAACAGGTTCTCTCAGGAAAACAGCGCTTTTTTGGACTCGAAGCGCTTGGACCTTCAGTACAAGGAAGCCAGTCCCATCAGCAACTTTTGAACGCTTTCCGCAAGATCTGGAGGCGCTAATCGTCGCGCGGGCGTCAAAAATGCCAAAAGCATATAACTTTGATATCCCGCGCAATATTGCCATGCTGTAACACTTGGTTACCTTCTGCTATGGATCATCACACACATGATGTTCTATATTAACGTCATCGGGCCATGACATTTGACTTGCCATACACCCGAAAAGACGAGGAGGAAAGAATCATGCTTATGCAGCGTTGGTTACTCGAATTCCCCGCCACAATGCGCAAAGCCGCGCTGACAGTGGACCGCACAAGCGCCATTGAATCGATGGGCGCATTGAGCCAGTACTACAGGGGGAAAAGCGTGGATGAGCGTCAAGCCATCTTTTTGAGCCTGGCTCGCACCATCCTTGAAGATCTCGACAAGGAAAAACACCGCCGTGTTGAGAATTTCCTGCTTGATATCGGTCTGCTGCAAAAGCAAAAAGCCTGAACCCGGCTCCGCCCACACGGGTGGAGCCCCCGCCCACTCCCGCCGTTCACCTGCTGCCATTTGCTTATAAATTAAGATATACTCTTAAACCACATCATTTCAGACCGCTCATCAGGAAAGTCCATGTCGACACAACGCAGTTCAACCCAACGCAGGCTGATCACACCCGAGTCCTGGGGCAAAAAAAATGCACTCGACAACAATGCCCCTGCTGCTGCGAGAGCGTGCACGCACTGTTCGCACAAGGGTCTGCGTGAAGAACAAACCATCGCAGGTCAGATGTACCGCTGCCCTTCGTGCAAAAAACTGCAGTTCTGATTTTCAGGCCCAACCCAGACATTTACTGAGCTGCGTCAACGCCCCTATTGCCGCCTCATGCAATATTCCGACCTTGCCCAAAGCAACAACAGGTACCAACCCAGCATGGCCAATGTATTCAGCAAGTTGATTGACGCGATTTTCGGTCCGGCGGGAGAACCCGAGCCGCCACTGACACCCGAAGAACAGGCAGGCATTGAACGCTTCATCTTTGAAATCTTTGCCCAGCACAAAGCCAAAGCATGGACCCCGGTCGGGACAATCGCCTTCTCTCCACGCCTGCGCCGCCGCAGTGGAAACGCACATCTGATGGACCGCGGGATGAGTTATATGCTGGCACAAGGCCTGGTCGAAACGCACAACGTCCGCAATCTGGTGCTGACCGATGCTGGCTACGCGCGCATGCAAAGCCTGGGAATCAAAGCCCCTGAAGAGCAATAACAAACCGAGGGCGTGCATGGTACGCCTCCCGTTTTTCGAACATCAGCCAAGCTACAGCTTACCGGTTGTGTTAGCCTATGCCTGACCAAGCGCACGATGACGCTTGCCCCAGGATTATCAAATGAATGCAACTCAAATCCTCGGCTATATGATTCAGGCCAAAACGGACCAGCAGATCAACTGGGCCGCACTACCCGCTCTTTATGCGGTCACGCTGGCCGATATCTCAGCCAAACTGACAGAAGACGAGCTGTTCAGCCTGATCGCCATAGGATCCGTTATCTACGAACACAGCAGCAGCGAACTGGTCGCCACCGCCATTACCGACCAATTGATGAAATCGCTGATGAACACCAAATAAGCACAGCGTTCACACAAATAAAAAGGGCTCCAACGAGCCCTTTTCCTATTTGGACGAGACGCCCTATTTTGCCGGCCGGCCCGTTTTGAGACGATCGACTTTAGAAATTGTCTCGAGCAATTGTGCGGTCGACATGGATGCCAACACGGCAAGCCCCGCTCGCAGCAACTCACTCTTTTTGACTTCACAACCTTCATTCATGGCCTGCTGTTTCAGCGCCGCAATCAACAGATATTCGTTCTCTGGAATCGTGAAGCTGTCGCGAATCAGCCGCGGCTTCTTGGCTGCTTTTTTCTTTCCCTTGACCACAAAGGGGGCAACCAAGGGCAGAACGACCGGAGCAGCAACGACGGCTTCGACGTCGGCAACAACCGGCGGCGCCTCGACCAAAGGCTCGACCAAAGGCTCGACCACAGGCTCGGCCACAACAGGAGCCGGAACAGGAGCAATCTCCGGCGGAACAACCGTCTTGCGGCGCGATGACGTTCTGGGACGAGATTTTGCACGCGTCCCCGTCGTTACAACAGGCTCAACCGGTGTGACAACCGGTTCTGCCGCGGTGGCGTCTTCGCCTTGCACGCGAACTTGCTTATTCGGAGATTTCATTCGGCACCCTTAGATGAATGGAACGTAAACAGTATATACGATATAGCTCGTTTACCGTCCAGCCGCACTTCACCTTATTGACAATGTCACAACAAATGCCATTGGTATTATTCACAGAAATATATGAATAACTTTGTCAAAATTCACAAAATTTCTTTTCCGTACACAGAGTTGCCGCTGCGCCTATTTTTTAAGCAACCCTGCCATAACACACCCATCACCCCTGATTACTGACGACACCCCAGGCGGCTCTCCCGTAAAATTTCAGCCGTTTCCCGCAGGATGTCCTCTGTCGCAGCCCAGTCAAGACAGGGATCCGTAATCGAACAGCCATAGCGAAGCGAAGACCGGTCCCCGCTCAGAGGTTGATTCCCTCCCTCGATAAAGCTTTCCAGCATCAACCCGACAATGCTCTGATTGCCATGCACAACCTGCCTCAGGACATCACGGACGACCAGGGGTTGAAAAGAAGATTGCTTGCCGCAATTGGCGTGGGAGCAGTCAACGACAATATTGCAAGGCAAACCTGCCTGCTGGAGCGCGCGCTCGGCAAGCGCAACACTGACGCTGTCGTAGTTGGGACGACCACCACCACCTCGCAACACAACGTGTCCATACGCATTGCCTCGTGTACGGATGATGGCAGACCGTCCCTGCCCGTTGATGCCCAGAAAACTGTGCGGATAAGAGGCGGACATAATGGCATTGACTGCCGTGCCGACAGAGCCATCGGTACCATTCTTGAACCCGACCGGCGTTGACAACCCGGAAGACATTTCCCGGTGGGTCTGTGATTCGGAGGTTCGCGCCCCGATTGCCGTCCAGGAAATCAGATCGCCAATATATTGGGGCACGATCGGATCCAGCGCTTCAGTTGCGGTGGGCAAGCCCAGCGCACTGACTTCCAGCAAAAATTCTCTTGCACGGACAACCCCTTCATCAATCTTGAACGAGTCATCCATATAGGGATCGTTAACAAACCCCTTCCACCCTGTCGTGGTGCGCGGCTTCTCGAAATACACGCGCATCACAAGCAACAAAGTATCGGAAACCGCATCCGAGAGCGTCTTCAACCGCCGGGCATAATCCAAGCCCGCAACAGGATCATGAATCGAGCAAGGCCCGACGATGACGAACATGCGCGGGTCCTGTCGGTCGAGAATGCGCTGAAGCGCTTGCCGACCGGCCAGCACCTGAGCGGCAAGATCTTCACCAAGAGGGAGGCGCCGGTGAATTTCATCCGGCGTGGGCATGGGATCGAAAGATTCGATATTAAGATTTTCAGTCTGCAGCATGGTCAATATTAGAAAAAAAGTGGCATGACCAGCTTACCAGAATCCAGCCGTCCCGCTGGCAAGTTCTGTTCGACAAAACGACAAAAGCAACAAAACACCCTTAAAAGTCATAACGCCCGCCATAGATGCGGGCGTTGCCAGTCACTCATGCAAGCAAAATCGGCTTTGTCAGCGGTGCGTTGTTGGGGGAATGATTTCAGGGGTATGTTTCTTGGCGCGTTTTTTTGCACGTCGCTCATCAAAACTCATTGCCGGCTGCTTCTTGGCTTCCTTGGTACTATGTCGAGTCTTTCCCATGATCTTGACTCCAGAAAATTCTGCCGTAGAAATACGGCAGAATTTCAGTATAGCCTGCCAGACGGGGAAACACAGCGCGGGGAATCTATCGCTGCAAAAACGGCATCAAGGTTTCTGCAAGAACGACCGGATCGAATTTGGCAACATAGGCATCGACACCGACACTCGAACCCATCGCGCGGTTAGCGTTGGAAGACAGCGAAGAATGCATGATCACGGGAATCCCGCTGAAGCGAGAATCCGACTTGATCAACCGGGTCAGGACATAACCGTCCATCTCGGGCATTTCCGCATCCACCAGAATGATCTTCAGGCGGTCATGCAAACTTTCGCCCTGCCCCCAGTTGCGCTGAGCCAATTGCTGTAGCCGCTCCCAGGCCTCACGGCCGTTATAGGCCTGCTGGTATTTGACCTGCATTTTTTCCAGAACGCTGGTGATTTCCTTGCGCGCCACCATGGAATCGTCGCAGAAAAATACGTATTCATCGCCGGACAACTGGGCTTGCGGAACGTCAGGCACATATCGCTCGCCGGTGACACTGGCTAGAATCTGCTCGACATCCAGAATGGACACCAGCTTTCCATCTTCCAGCTCGGTCACCGCCGTGATCAGGTTCATCTGGACCGCGGCGTTGTTCATCATCATATTTTCCGGGGCGCGCACCTTATCCCAGTCGACACGAATAATGCGATCGACCGAGTCAACGAGAAACGCCTGCGAACTCTTGTTGAATTCGGTCACAATCATGGTTTCATAAGGCCGATTTGAATTTTCGGGGCTGATGAATTTGGCAAGCGCAATCACCGGAAGGATATTACCGCGCAACGACAGCACCCCCTGCACCCCAATCGGCATATTGGGTGTTTTGGTGATATTGGGTGTCTGCAAAACTTCACGAACCTTGAAAACGTTGATCCCGAACGTTTCGCGCGTTCCCAAAGAAAACAACAAGATTTCCATCTTGTTGGAACCCGCCAGCTTGGTACGTGCATCCACAGTGGCAAGCAAGGAACCGTCATTAACCGACATCTGCTAACTCCTTAAAACACTCAGGACGCCTTGGCTTCGATCTTCAGCATCTCGCGCAACTTGATGGACAACTTCTGCGGATCGAATTTGGCAACATACGAATCCACCCCAACCGACTCGCCCAGCTTCTGATTGGAAGTCCCGGACAACGAGGAGTGCATCAGCACTGGAATGCCCGCGAAACGAGGATCGCTTTTGATCATCTTGGTCAACATATAGCCGTCCATTTCGGGCATTTCCACATCGGTCAGTACCAGATGAAGAATCTCGCACAATTTCCGCCCGGCCAATTCTGCCTGCATGGCCATACGCTGCAGCTCTTCCCATGCGCTGAGGCCATTGATGGCCTGCACGTATTTCACATTCATCGCATCCAGCGTGCGCTCGATCTGCTTGCGCGCCACCACCGAATCATCGGCAAAGAACACCATGCGATCTTCTTTGATGGGCTCAACATTGATGAACAGATGAGCGTCATCCGACAACGCCGTCTCTGCGAGCACCTTTTCCACGTCCATCATCATGACCAGGGTATTGTTTTCAAGCTCGGTAACCGCCGTTACCAGACCGGCCATGCGGCTGGTAATCATGCCTGGCGGCACGCGCATGGCGGACCAGTCCAGCCGCAGAATGGTATCAACCGCTTCGACCAGAAACCCCTGGGTGTGACCATTGTATTCTGTAACGATCATGATGCCGGGCCGGTCGCTGGTCACAATGCCGGCGTATTTGGCCAAATCGATCACGGGCACCAGTGCGCCGCGCAAACTGACCATCCCCTCCACCGAGGAAGGCATTTCCGGTGCCGAAGTAATCTCAGGCGTGCGCATGACCTCTCGCACCTTGAAAACATTGATACCAAATACCTCTTTACGACTCGTCCGCTGATCCATCCCAAGAGAAAACAGCAAAATTTCGAGCTTATTCGTTCCAGCCAGCTTGGTTCGTGCATCAATTTTTTTCAACAGGTCAGACACGGCGGTCTCCACGGCATTTTATCAAATGGCATTACATCATTTTTTGTTGATAAATTATGGATGATTTTTTGATATTTAA